>OCZT010000486.1_pt1 | contig 39216 bp, 36 predicted proteins | sample 1539031 | NCBI WGS metagenome assembly OCZT01 (sample SAMEA3539308, study PRJEB22396) | soil metagenome | biome: tundra; feature: field; material: soil | place: USA | collected 2010-05 | depth 0.15 m
GCATTACAAAAAAGCCCATAACAGGAGGATCAAAAGGACTTCCTGCGCTGAAAAACGAAAATAGAAAAGTAATTAAAAAGAAAAGAGATATAATCTTATATTCTTTATAATAATTCAGATAATGGAAGAATACCCTTGAAATAAAGATAAGGTATAAAATGAATCCAATAATCCCGGAATACAATAAAACTGACAAAAATGGATTATGGGGATAATCACTTCTGGTTTTATCTTTATAGAAATACCAGCCATACCAATTTAGAAAGTTAAAACCTCCACCTAACACTCTTTGTCTCCAGTTATATTCCTTTGTAAAAATCTGGACTGCAAATTTCAAACGCATCAGACGAGGACCAAAAAAATTATTGGCAACCGTATCTACAATCAACTCTTTTTTATGGTCATGATAAGTTGTATCCTCCGATATAAACCTGGCAGCCCACTTTCGTATAGGATCATTTTCTGAAATTGCAGGGTCAGTATTTATGTTATATAATATTGGAAGAATATTAAAACATGAACTAATGTTGTATGTTGAATTATCCGTCAAATTTATTGAACCTAAGAAGGAATTATTTTTATATGTCTTAATCGTATTTTTCTTTAAAATACTATCTGAACGATCTCTCCGGTTCAGATTAAAATTTAAAGATGAAGAATTTTGGGTTTTTACACTGATTATTTCAACAGTTGGGTAAGCAAAAATCACATAACCTTTTAAAGAAGAAAAGTCTCTAGCTCCAAATTTTGAAAAATATAAGTGTACATATTCTGTGCCTTTTTTACAGGCGAGATTAATATTAAGTTTCTGCCATTTACCTTTATTTTTTAAATCATAATCACACTGTCCAATTGCTCCCTCTGATGAATATAATATAGCCCAGGTTCCATTAAAATCTTCCGAAACATAACAATAGACAGAGGCTTTAACAATGTCATTGTCATTTACATTCTTTTTCCCGATCAAAGTATATGAATATGCATTATCACTCCAAGTATCTGCATTACAGGTACTATCCATTAAATATCCTTTGGACCCCTCTGGCACAATTTCAAGATTATTGCCAGTTAAAGGGAATATTGTTCGATGAATCCTTGAGCCCCAGATGCTCTCGGGATTTTTTGGATCAAAACTAGAATTCCGATCAGAAATATTTAAGCTTGCTGACCATAAAATGTTGTAAAAATCATCATAAGAGTTATTTAGATTAACAACAGAAAGATACTTATGTATTGCAAAAGCTATTCTTTGTTTTGTTGCTTCTGGATTTTTTGATCCAATTAACTCAATTGTTTTAGTCTTAAACAGATATTTTGTTTGAAAAGTAAAACAATAGAAAAGACCGGTTATAACGATTAAGGACAATACAAAAAATAAAGTGGCATTGCGAAGAAATTTTATGAATTGGTTTTTTACAAGAAATGAGGATATCTGTATTATCACTAATAAAGTAATAATCCCCAGAAATAACAATAATCCTCTTCTTGAACCAGAGAAAAAGATACAAAGAGAATTTAAGATCAGTAATAAGTTAAATATTATCTTTCTTTTAATAGATATTGGACTTAATAACATGTAAATTATACCAATCATACCAAAAAATACAGGTAGCAGGGCAAAATTATTATCAATCTTAAGATTTTCCGAGATTGTTTTGTCTGTTATGACAGTTGTGGAAAAGGCATTTGCATTTGAAAAAATATTGAATGAATTTCCTAATAAATTTACTGAAACAACAAAAGCAAAAATTACAATAAGATTAATCAGAAGCTTGAGAAAAAAATCTAATTCAGGCTTTGTATTAATAAATAATGTCAGAATCAGTAATATAAATAAAAGTAAGAGAGTATTAATTATATCTTTAAAAACAGTTAAATAAAGTTTATTTGAAATAAAAAAACCGATAATAAGAATAACCCCAAGTAAGAGTAGCAACCAATAATCCTTTATAAAGTCTTTTAATTTTGAGAGTATTCGTTTCTTAAATTTGATGATTGAATATATAATGACACCGAAAAGTATTAAAACAAAAGGATATTTGAAGAAAGGGATAGCTGTTCTAAATAAAAAGAATAAAATAAGTAAACAAATTGCACTCAATTCAAGTTTGTAATTAAGATTTTTCCTGGCTATATCCTGCATACTAATTTTAATAATTCAGTTTTATGTCTAAAAGAAAATATTTTTCTTTATCTTCCCTTATGGAGCGGATCAGAAAAATTATTATCGGGGAATAATGTTAGAATTATTATTTTAAAATACTGATAAATGCTCCGGTCCCTAATGTAGATCATATTCAATTTTAATTTTACCGGAAGAATATCCTTAATATAGCATTCCTCCGGCATTGAGGACTTAGCTAAAAGTTCATTTTCATTCCTGAATTTAATCGAGGAATAATCAGTAATCCCTGGTGGAACAGAAAGGACAAGTCTTTGATCCTCAGTATACAGATCAACATATTTTCTAACCTCTGGTCTCGGCCCTACAATGCTCATTTTCCCTATAATTACATTTGCCAGCTGGGGCAATTCATCTATCTTAAATTTTCGAAGAAAATAGCCCGAAGAAGTCACTCGATTATCAGAATTACCAACTGTTAATAAACCTTTTCTGTCAGAATTCAGGAACATAGTTCTGAATTTTATAAGATGAAAATCAATACCATTCAATCCTACCCGGTCCTGTTTAAAAAATATTGGCCCAGGTGAATCTAGTTTAATCCAGATAGAAATTACTAAAAATACTGGCAAAAGGATAACTAATCCAATCAATGATAAAACGATATCGAAGAATCTGATCATTTTTTCATAACAGTTTTATACGCTAATTCAACTGTCTTTACAATGTAATCAACTTGTTTATTTGTAAGCTGAGGATAAATTGGCAAGGTAATTTCTCTGGAATAATTTGAATAAGCAACCGGATGATCCAGAATACTATAGCCCATTTTTTTAAAAACTGTGAGTAAAGGTAAGGGGATAAAATGAACGTTAACCGCGACCTTTTGAGCTGTAATTTCATTTATAATTTTATCTCTTTGAGACTCATTTATTCCATTTATCCTCAAAGTAAAAATATGATAAGATGATTCTGTTTTATCATGCTTTAGATCAGGCAGCTGTGCCCATTCATATTTACTGAGTAATTTATAATAACGTTCTGCGATACTTTTTCTTCGAGGGTAAATTTTGGTTTTATATTTTCTTAGCTGAGCTAATCCTAATGCAGCGCAAATATCTGGCATGTTCATTTTAAAACCTGGTAATACAATATCGTATCTCCATCCACCAAGTTCATTCTTAGTAAATGCATCCTTAGTTTGACCATTCAGGCACATAAGCCTCATAATTGAATAAACATCGCCGGAAGCAAACTGACTAGGCAGGTTAATGCATATGGCTCCTCCTTCTGCTGTAGTGATATTTTTAACTGCATGAAATGAAAGAACAGTCAAATCGGTTAAAGAACCGGTTGGTCTACCCTTATATTTTGCCCCTATAGAATGGGCAGCGTCAGAAAGAACTAATATTCTCCCTAGAGTTTTTTGTTCGTTCGTAAGTGGTGTGAATAAACCCCGTATATCCTTTTCCTTTACAATAGCATTGATTTCATCATAATGTGCAGGCCAACCTGCAATATCAACCGGTATTACAGCTTTTGTCGCGGAGGTTATCGCTTTCCGCATTTTTTCAGAGTCAATAGAAAGATCATCGAGCACATCAACCATAACAGGTGTTGCACCGAGGTGATATACTGCCAATGCAGTAGAGCAATATGTGTATGAGGGAACAATGACCTCATCGCCGCGGCCTACTCCAAACCACTTTAACGACAACATTAATCCGGATGTAGCAGAATTTAAGCATAAAACATTGTCAATACCACATAAAGATGCAATTTCAGTTTCAAATGTTTTTACCTTAGTGCCTGTTGTGATCCAGCCCGATTTGAGAGTATCTGCAACTTCACTTAGTATATCCTTGTCAATATACGGGGGAGAAAAAGGTATCATAAATATTTTAGTTAATAAATTATCAGTGAAATGAAAATCAATCAGATGGAGTTTATAAATCTCTCTGCCAGGTCTCTATATCCCAACTCTTTCAAAACGTAACTTTTGCCTCGCAATCCCATCTCCTCTCTTTTCTCTTTGGTTAAATTCAGAATTGTATTTATTGCTTTATGTACTGCTTCAGGATCTTCAGCAGGTACCGTAATACCACAATTTATTCTGTCAACAATTTCATTTTCAACATCTGCGGAAAGAATGATTGGTTTACTGGCAAGCATATAATCAATTAATTTATTCGGAGATATGCCAAATTTATGAATCTCACATTTTACAAACCCAACATATAATATATCAAATAAGGCAAGCAATTTCTGAATTGATTTTTTTGGTACAGGAGGTAAAAAGATAATGTTTTTCAGATTTCCGGCACTCAATAATAACTCATCTTTCGAAGACCCACTCCCAATTGAAACAAAAAACACTTTATTGTTATCTTTAAACATCCGGGCAGTTTCTACTATTACATGCATAGCATTTGAGGGAGCGTGACCTCCTGTATATCCAATTAATATATTCCCATCTTTTTTTAAAGTATTGATCAGTTTTAAATGCTCAACGGGTACTTCTTCCTGCATTTTTTCAAACTCTTCTGTGTCAAACCCGTTTGGTATATGGACAAACTTACACGAATCCATCCCATGATTAACCATGTGCTTTTCAGCATTACCCAATAACGACACGACAATATCAGAATGTTTATACGCGTAATCCTCCGCCATCTTAAGAACTCTAATATACGGATGATATTTTGAATACCCGCCAATTACCATCGGAGTGAGTGGCCATAAGTCATGAACTTCAAAACATAATTTGGCATTATTCATTCTCGATATTTTTGCTGATGCATAAATATCCAAAGGATAGGTTGATGACGCAATAACGAGATCAGGGCAGGCAAGACTGGATATTTTCGTTTTATAATAATAGAGCTTAAATATAAAAAACAGGATGTTAATTATCCGTTTTAAACTTCCTTTATATGCTGGCGTTTTTAACCAGACATACTGTATTCCATCTACCTTTTCTTCAGTAAAATCATTTTTTACCTTGGGCTGAATACTTCTTAAATGTGAAAATGAAGCACCAACTATAGTAACATTGTGTCCCATTTTTACGAACTCTTTACCTAAATAATAAGGCCTGTACTCCATGCCTAATATCGGACTGCCTGCATAATGATTTATGATCAGAATATTCATTTCTGAAAGTCTATTTAAAACAATTAAAAACCTATTTTCGGTTGTAAAAAGTATTTAGTAACTTTTGTTACTCCTAATTATTAAAATCACACTATCCAACCAAGACATATAATCTCATTTATTTGATTTCTTTCCCCTTTACTGAGATAACACGCTTGTAAGATTTTCTCCCGGTAATATTTGGTTCAATCACGTTTAAAGAAATTCTAAAATTCCATATATCTAAAGGTGTTACAGCTTCTACCAATCCTTCGTCAATGGCAGCTTTTATAGCATCTATGTGAGTCTCCCACATCTCAGGAGTACCATTATTAAAATCATAAGGAGAATGCCATAATTCAAAAAGAACCGTCTTCCCCGCGATACAATTGGAAAGTAAAGTTGTTAAAAGTACATTTGTTAAATTTCTTGGTTCTACATTTGCATAAAGACTTTTTACATCCCATAAATTACCAGATAGTGATTCGCTTGAATTAAAACCGCCTGGGATATCAATTAAATGATTCATTATTAAACGTTGAATGTCCTCAGAACGGACACCAACACCTGCAGGTGAACAAATCTTAGCACCATCACCAAAACCATTTGCCTGAAGCCATGAAGCATTTGCTTTTACTGCATTGATTTGAGTGGCGAGATCCATGTCCTGCCAGTTTTTCTGGAAAGTATAGATATAAGATGCCACAAGATTCCTTGTCCATCGTTTAATATCCTGTAATTGAGTTAATGTAAGTCGTCCAACTCCGCCTATAAGGGGTGCGCTGACATATAATGTTATTGGGATACCCTTTTGAATTTGCGTAATTTACAGCCTTAAGGTGTCCTGAATAAGCGCCATCCATCCCTATCGATACAAGAGCTTTTGCATTGGGTGGAATGAAAGCGTAAATTGGTCCAATTGTTACATCTGAATTTATAGTCCCGTCTGATTCTGCTAGAATTCTAATATATTTAATATTTGCCCAAACCGGGGATCCTTTTGTTTTCCACTCAAATGCTCCTGTGGAACCTGTAAATAAATGCCAGCCAGGATACCCTCCTACTTGACTCGCTAAATTATATACCAAAATCTCATAATAATCTGTCTGAGCATTTTTGGATGCCGATGAATCAAAATGAAGATTGAGCTGTTTTACAGTAGAACCTTTAGGTATATAATAATAATAAAAAGCAATGTGCTTATCACTGATATTTAACGGCGCAGGTAGTTTCTTAGTCAATTGAGGTGAAGTATTTCCGTTTATTCCTATAAGTTTGACATTTGTAAATGTTGGAGAATGCAAACAATTTATTCTATCTAAATCTGAAGTACCATAAAGTACGTCCCAATCCTCTAGAACATTGGAGTGCTCTGAAAAAATAATATTTTCCGGTTTTACATATTGTGGTGTTGCCGAGGCTTGATTGATATCTGGAATCGTTATTGCTTCAAATAATTCCGCTACAGTAGTATACTCAGTAGCTCCTGTATCGATGTTATGGATCATCAATTTGTCTGATGTTTTAACAGTACCTCTTGACGAAAATTCTGATGGAAATTTTGGCATTACTACAAATTATTAAACTAAAATTGGTTCCTCTTCTTCGGTTAATGTGTCAACGCCAGCTTCATTTTGCAAAATATTTGATTTAGAAATTATACCATTTAAGTCATTATCACTACGGCTAAATTTAATGTCATTGGAATCTTTTTTTTTACGAATCAATGATGGAATCAATACAGAACCAGCAATTGAGATCCCACCTAATCGTATAAATTCACGTCGTTTGAGATTTTTTAATTGCATCGCGATAATTAATAAAGATATATCCTTGTGATTTACAATATTTAATTATTTCAGTATACCAGTTTTTCCACGTAGAAAAAGAATCATCAAAGTAGAAATCATGAAATAGTATTGTTAAATACTTAATGTCGATTTTTTCATATGCGTTTATTCTAATAATTGAAGATTCCACTGCTTCCTTAGTTGAATATATTTGCCATTTCTTTTTACCTTCAATTTCGTATTTTTCCATTATATGTAATGGGAATTCAAACATTTCCCCGATTTTATAATGCTCTTTTGTTCCGTAATCTGAAGAATCAAATAGATAACCTGCATTTGAAATAGTCTGAAGAATTTCAATATTATTACGTAAATAATGCATCCTGATTCCAAAGTCATTTAATCCGGAAATATCCTTAAATGTTGCGTATTCAAGATCCACTGATTCCTTATTTATCCACGAGATCCCATGAACTCCGCAATCAAATCCGTGACTTAATATTTCAGCTATATATTTCTCGCTAAGCTTTCTTTCGTAGTTAAGCCCCAATCCGTTATTTACTCCTACAAAAAAAGTACTAGGTACTTTTTCCTTTTCATCAAAATCCATCAACTCACTTATATTGTTCCATTTGTTCCTGAATAAATTGCAATATCTCAGATATACTTCTCTCAGACTTATTTTTTGAAGAAGTAATTCAATATTCATTCTCACAATAAATTTAGGAATGATTGTATCAGTGAAATGTTCAGAAACTGTCAGATGATCAACATCGTGGGAGACGATTACTTTCATAAACTAAACATTAAAAAACTGATCTTCGGAACAGTTTTAATGCCATTTCCAATGGTAGTTTTGCTTTATTTATTGAATAATAAGGTGTCAGAACACCACCAAATCCTCTGAAATACTTTTCCACCTCAGGAATCATAGACCCTTCAAAGTCGAAATAATGTACACCAATTTCTTTGGCATATTTAATTGCTGAATACAACGCCAGCGCGCCTGCTCCCTGGTGCTTAAATTCATTATCATATCCACCTATCAGATAATATATTTTTTCTTTGTCATAGACACAAAAAACTGCTGCAATCGGTATTTCATTTTGGTAAGAAATAAAAGTTATGCTATTCCCCGGGTCGGAAAAATCAAACAAAACTTTATCAAATATCTTTAAGTCAATCTTTTTCTCTTTCCTCATAAAAGAATTCAGGGCTATTCTTTTAACAATGTCAGGGCAGTTTTCTTTTTTACAGATTATTCCGTCTTTAATAGCTTTTTTGATGTCATTTCTTCTTTCCGGTGCAAATTTCTCTTCAATAACGGAAACAGATTCAGACAAATCTATAATATATGTATAATATGGAATTACCTTAAACCTCCTCCATATGAAGGGTTGCATATCAACATATTCAGCAGGGAAATACACTGTTAATATATGATATGGAAGCTCTTCAAAAAAGTCAGCCAGCATTTGCATTAGTTTTTTTTCTTCACCGGCATGTTTTGAATAATTTTTAGAGGAGTTTTTATAAAATAATTGAATTGAATTCATTAAACGTGGTGGCCGGAAAATATTCAGACCTAACACTTTCTCTTTTGATAAAAGAAATCCTCCTATTATTTCTTCATTTGCATTGAATATTCCATATGCCTTTGTATTATCCCCAAGGATGTTAATCCATTTTTCAGAATAGAAGACTGAAGAGGTTTTAAGAGTTAACTCTTCTTTTGAAATTTGCCTTACGGTCATTTCAGGATAATATTATTATACAAATCATAATATTTTTCACAAATAGTATTCCATGAAAAACATTTTCCTGCTGAAACGATATTTGTCTGAATTTCATGATAATTGTTTAATATCAACATAATCTTATCAGCAATATCCAAACTTGAACGAGGATCGACTGGATAGCCTATTTTCCCTGCATCAAACCAACCATCAAAACCTTCCTTATTAGAATAGATGACCGGAATATTCTGTGACAGAGCTTCAGCATAAACCAGGCCAAATGATTCTTTAAATGACGGCATTATAAAGATCGAAGCCGCTTTATACATAAGAATGAGCTCTTCCTTTGGAACAGCTTTCAGTATCCTTATATGAGGTTTTCTCAGAATAAGCCACTTTAAAAAAATTAAATACCATCTTTCATCATTTAACCCTTCACCCACAACATTAAAATTAATGTTTAAACTTGGCATCAACCTTTCAATAGCTTTTATTACGTTATGTATGTTCTTATTCCAACGGATTTCACCAGCAAAAATTAATTCAATTTTCTCTTTAGGAATTTTTATCTCGGGTTTGTTATTGTACCAAAACTCATCTATTCCATTTGGGATTACTACACTTTTTGCTTCAATAATATCCGATATATCTTTGTAGTAATTAACTAATCTGGTTTTATATGAAATTGAAAGAAAGATTATTTTCTCTGAATTCAGTATAATTTCCCGCCCTGTTCTTTTTAAATGCAATAAGTATTTTAAAAAAACATTAATATCAGTATTTCTTACAGCAATGATATACGGAATATTAAATTTCTTATACAGGGCGTTTGCAACTGCACCGTCGCTGAAAAGTGTATGTGCATGAATTATCTGATACTCTGATATATTGACTGAAGAACTTAATGCTTCCAGTTCTTTTCTGATTTTTAAATGAAAAAACAGTCTGTAGAGGAAGGAATTTACAATGATGCGATAGTGGGTTTCGATCGTCCTGACTTCGGGCTTTAAAATCCCGGTTTGACTTTTCTTTCTAATTGGAATAAAAACAGTCTGGTTCAGCGGATATTTACCCAGCATTGTAAAAAAATGCCTGTACAGACTGCTTCCCACATACCCATTTGCAATATGGAGTATTTTCATCCAGAAAATGATTCTATCAAAATAAAGAGAATTCTAAAATGGAACATAATCAGGCAGTCAGAGTTAAATTTTTATCATCTGAATATGGCAAACTGCTTTGATCTTCGAAAAACAGCATGAAGAAACCAACAGTTAACCTGATATCCACAAGCGAACTGGTAGTTAATAAGTTTAATGCCAGATATAATAACAGGAGTTTCGATATATAGATACTGATTCGTCCATACGATATTAAACTAAAAAAAGTCATCAGAAATAAAATAAGTCCAATTATCCCCAGTTCAACCCATACCTCTAATAAGATATTATGCGGGTATCCTCTTGTATCAATATGCTGAGTAACAAACATATAGCTTCCGATTCCAATGCCTTTTATCATTACTATTGGATCCTGCAGCAAATGGAAGGATTTTTTTAAATGTTCAATTCTGGCGTTGATTGAACTTCCTTTGTTGGTAGCTAATATCAAGTTAAATCTCATAAGACTGCGATCAAACAGCGCCTTAATTTTATCATGGTAAATTATTAGCAAAGCAACCAGTGAGGTTATTGAAAAACTACCAAAAATTATTTTTTTCAATGAAAATTTAAATCTGACTTTTGCCAAACGGGATAAATAATACAGTATAAGAACAAATACTGTAAATAATAAAGGACCTCGGGCTCCAATAAGTAATAAAAGAATAAATGAAAAATAAAATATGAAATTATCGGTATTTGTGCTGAATATTCTTAAACGGGAGAATTTCATTATTAATACAATAATCCCGAGATTCAGTCCTAAACTCAAATATTGGCCTCCTAAGCTGCTCAAAGATGAATATGGGATAATCCGCATTTGAGTAGCAATTAAAACGGGGAAATACAGGATAAGAAACAGATAAGTATAATAAATAAAATATTTTATAACTTTTTTCACATCCAGGTTGCCAAATGCAACGATAATAATTGTAACAAAATTTGTACTAAACAGAAACGTTTTTGTATAAGCATATTTTGGAGAAGGAGAATAAGATAGCGATATGATCATCCAAAGCCAGAATAAGAGAAAAGATATGATTACGAGCCGATTCCTCAAAGACAAATTAACCTTGAGTTTATTTCTTAGAATTATTCTGACTGAAAGGTATATTAAGGAAACTACTACAGATAACAGTGTAAAATCAATCGGAAGTTTCAAATGATAAAATAAAAAGTAATCCTTAAAGGTACCTGACAACAAAAAAATTATGAATAAATTTTCAAGCATATTTTATCTGAAATTTCATCTATTATTTACATTCCAGGGCAAGGTCATAACCTCCATAATTCCATCTAAATAATTTACCACTTCTTTAATATTAGAAATTCTGATTTTAACCATATCATTTTTAATCTGTAAAAATTCAGGCAATCTGTTGTTAATGAAAGAGAATGCACGATTCAAAAACAAACCAGATCCATAATAGATGATATGCAATTTTGATGTTTTGTTATTAAGTTTCAAGACCCTGCAGGTTTCCTGATTATAATCACTATGAAAAATAAATAGTAAAGCATATAAATAATTGTAATTGAACTTGTCCAATAGATCTTGATTACCAGTTCTTGTAAGGCATTTTGATATGGAATCAGCATGAATTGTTGGTCCCGACCAGAAAAAAGGAATATTTGGGTTCCAGGTGGCTGCTGTATCTTTTGGAAGCATGGATATTTTTTTGACATCACCTTTATGCATTTTTGCTGCCCCAAGTCCGCCAGCACTTCTTTTTGCAGTACCTGCTATTACCATAGGAACATCAATTTTTAAGCATTTTCCAGCATAGAGCGAAAGGCCAACCGCCACATCCATGTCGGGTACTGAACCTGGGAAATAGCTACCGGTTTTTTCAAAGATTTTATCTAAAACTGTCCTTGATGCGATACCGTGATAAAGCTGGGGCATTTCTGAAATATTTCGCCCTCCGTCATTAAGCAATCTGAGGAGCGATTTTTTTGGATCCTTTTCTATTACCTTGGCGGTTGGCCTTTTAAAGGAAAGAAGACCAGTATGCTTTTTACTAAGATGTTTATACTCAACATCTGACCATATATAGGATGGACAGAAGAAAGTGAGTACATCCACTGATTCTCTTTCCATCCATGCTGCAGCATCATAAATATTAGTTGTGACGCAATCATCATCTCCAATGAAACAAACGAACTTGCCTTTAGAATTCAGTACTGCTTTATCGGAGTTTTCATTTATCGACAGAATCTCATTACAATAAAAATACTTAATCCGGCTATCGTTCAATTTGCTGACAGAAACAAGAAATACCTGTCGGGATTCACTTTCATCACTATTATCCTGAATGACAATTTCCAAATCAACGTCTTTAATCGTCGCCAGTATCTCGAGAACAATCTGAAGATATTCGTATCTATTTTTAGTGGGTATAATTAGACTTAATAAAGGATTCATTAGCAATTAATTATAATGAGATTATCACTCTGTAAGACAGGTTGTCAGACACAGTAATGCGGATACATGTAAATATGTTTCTTGATCCAGTCCGCCAGTTCGCTAACCATCTTTTCATAATCCGGAACAAGAAAATTAAAATCAAAGTTTGTGCGTTTTAGCGATTTATTCACGACAACATCATCATACGGAATAATTGTTATTTTACTATCTCTCAGATATTTATTGAAAAGGATCAGAAGATCATATTTTGTTATAGGTTCAGTATACACCATATTATATAGTCCATGAGCTTTTTCAATCGCAACCTGTTCCATAGCTTTCGCCAGTTGAAGAGTAGTTAAACCGGTCCAAATGGAACTCTTAAAGCCTTTTACAGGACCATTTTCTTTCATGAACCAATTAAGTAGACCGATTCCATTAGCATTTATATCGGGCCCAACTATTGAATTTCGGAAAGTAACATTTTTATTATCGCACAACTCACCCAATGCCTTTGTCCTGTCATATATTTTCTCCCCATCAGGAAAATCATATTCGGTATAATTCCCTTTTTTACCAGAAAAAACACAATCTGTACTCATATGTATAACCTGGGTTGACATATCCCCGGTAATTTCAGCTAACAAATGAGGTAAATAGGAATTCAGATAGACAGCCATGCCAACATTTGTTTCCGCAAATTGATTAAGTATCCCTATGCAATTAATTACAGCATCAAACCTCCCATTAATTATAGAGCTTGTTAACAGTTCAGTATCCCTGGCATCACCAACAATAGTGCTACAGAACGTTAGATGATTAAGGGCCAATCCGATAACATCATGTCCATTTTCCTTTAAATAAATAGCTATAGTATGACCCGCCATTCCTCCTGCTCCTAAAATGAGAAACTTCATTATTTCCTAATCTTTTATAAGTCCTAACTGCTCTTTGACAAAATCAACTGTCAACAAAAGTTCTTTCAGATCTTTTACAGAAAGTCTTTTTGTATTCTCAGAGTTATACTCTTCATTAACTAAGCGTGGTCCGTCGGTCTGTACAAGCTTGGTATAATTCAAATCTCTCATATCTGCAGGAATCCTATAAAAGCTTCCCATATCTATAGCTTTTGACATTTCTTCCTTTCCACAAAGTGTTTCGAACATTTTCTCTCCATGACGGGAACCAATTATCTGTATTTCATTATCCGCATTGAATAGTTCTTTCAGAGCATTGGCCAGGTCGCAAACAGTTGCCGCCGGGGCCTTCTGCACAAAAATATCTCCGGGTTCTGCATTTTCGAAGGCAAATAAAACAAGGTCTACCGACTCCTGAAGGGGCATCATGAATCTGGTCATTGCAGGTTCCGTGACAGTAAGCGGTTTGCCTTCTTTTATTTGCTTTATGAATAGTGGAATAATAGAGCCTCTGGAACACATTACATTACCATATCTCGTAGCACAGAAAACACCTTTATTTTTTCTGACCGCTGTTTCTCGGGCTTTAGATATTGTAAGTTTCTCCATTAAAGTTTTAGTCATTCCCATGGTATTAATCGGATAAACTGCTTTATCAGTACTCAGAACTACCACTTTCTTTACAGCATTCAGTTTTGCGGCTTCAAGAACATTTTCAGCACCCAGAATATTCGTTTTTATGGCCTCAAGAGGGTAAAATTCACATTATGGAACCTGTATAAGGGCTCCTGCGTGAAAAAGGTAATGCAACACCCGCCATCGCATCATTAATCTTTTCAAAGTCACGAATATCCCCAATGATAAAATTAAGTTTATCATTTTTATATTATATCCGCATATCTTCTTATTTTTTTTCATCGCGACTAAAGATGCGAATCTCTTTTATATCAGAATCGAGAAAGTGATTTAGAACTGCATTACCGAATGAACCTGTACCTCCGGTAATTAGAAGGGTTTTGTTTTTAAACATTACAACTGCTTATTTTAGAAATATAAATGAATTCTCTATAGTAATAATTTTTGAAAACTGTTTTCAGTAAAAGTATTAGATTAACATTTACCCACTTTTTAGTAAACCTTGAATAAAATTAATTTTTAAATTTCCACTAGTCTTGAATAATTATTTAAGAAAGCTATGCATTTGCGAAATTTAGAAAATCAAACAAATCTTATTTCCCTAGTGTCTTAATCTCATTCAAATCTTAAACCTCAGCAATCAGAAACTTAAGTTAAATAATTAAGAGCGATTTAATTATAACCTAAACATTAATTCAATCTATCGATAAATCTCCAGGTATTACTTTTCAGATCCAACAACCCAAGATTTGAGGAACGTTAAATAGGTACACTTTCTTATTTTAAGAATTAATTTAAGAATACTGACAGGGAAATAGGTTACGGGATAAAGATATATCCATGCGGAAGCGAACATATAAGTATTTCTAAAAATAATACTCCTATTTTCTAAACCTAATTCAGTTTTCTGTATTCTAGATCTCAAGATTAATCCTTTTAATTCTGACTTAACTGAATTGACATATAAATCCTCAATAGATTTTTTTGCATACCCTGATTTTAAAGAGGTATCGAATAGTAACTTTTTATATTCCTCAATCCATATTTTAAACAAATTATATCCCCCAGTATTATTACTTCGTGCTGCAATTGAGTTATGTTTTAGTATGGCAAGAGTTTTATCACCTTTTGAAGTCAATAAGGCTACATGGCTTTGTAAAAAAAAAGTGCCTAAGAATTGTTCAGGATTGACAATTTGCTTTACTAATTCATTTTTCAGTACCAGAGATGACAGGTATGTTAAATATATACCAACTTTACTTAAATAAACATTTTTATCTTTTGTAACAAAATTATTTTTCATAACAAATCTAGCATTCGAACAACTCTCAATTCCATTAAATATCCCATTAAATCCGCAAGAATTCAGGTGTATCAAATCGGGTTTATCATTAGTAATGCATTCAATTATTGCATTTACAGTACCTGATAACATAATATCATCATCCGACATTAAATGAATATATTCCCCATCCGAGATATTTAGACAATTTAAGAAATTTCCGTCCATTCCAGTGTTTGTCTCCTTCCTATAATATCTTACGAAGGGATAAACACAGTATTTCTGCATTATTTGCGGGGTTTCATCAGTGGAATCATTATCAGAAACAACAATATTTACGTCCTTTGTGACTTGTGGTAAAATACTATTTAAACATTCTTCTAAATAATTACAACGGTTAAATGTTGATATGGCAATTGTTAGTCTAATCATATTAATCGGTTGATGCTATATAATCGTTAAATATATATTCTTAAAACATTGGAATCTTATACTAAAGGTAAACTTGGATAATCTTTATCTTTTAATTTTCAATGCAACCTTAGATCTAAATATTAATATCATATTTATTAAAATATCAATATGAACCTGCAAACACAATAAAAGTCTATATGTTCTAACGTTAAATGAGTTTTTGTTGATAAATTTGCCAGAAAACATCAAATCAATTTTGAATAATTCAATAAAGCCAACTTTTCTTGTATTCATGTCGTAATGAGAACAAATATCAGGGTCTTTACATATTTCCTTAAATCCTATCGTTGCATTAACCAATTCTTTATGAAATACTTTCTTGATAATTTCGCGTTTGTTTAATTTAGATATCTTGAGGCTTGAAATATGCATTACATAGTCAATAAATAAATCGTAACGTCGATCCGGAAAAAAGAAAGCATCACCCACTTTTCCAGAAAAAGTGTGCGACTTACTATTCTTGGCCTCTTCTTTTGATTCAGTACCACATAATGGGATATTAACTATAGCAGCTTTACCTAGAATACATAATTCAGCTGAGATAAATTCCAGTGCAAAACCTCCAAATTTTCTTATATCAGAAAATCTATCAAGAATATTCAGTGTTGTTAAATATTCATTTTTAAAAAAATTTCCAGTAGGGTGTTTAGACAGATATGCTACACCTTTCAAAGCTTCAATTCCCTGCGCCAATATTATTGGTTCTATATCTTCAGATGAATTTAAGCTACAATAACCAACTGCCACATCCATATTGTTACTTAAGAAATTTACTAGTTTATATATATACTGATGATAAATATAATCTTTATCACAGCAATTAAGAATATAATTCCCTTGACATTTTGTCATTCCTTTTAAACCACTTCTAAGTCCACCTATGTTATGTGAATTTTCATAAAAGTGGAAACGCTTATCCTTTATTACCGAAAGAATTGCTTTAGTATCGTCAGTCGAAAGATTATCAATTACAACTACTTCTATATCATTACCATTATGTTCTAATATTTCTAAAACAAGATTAAATATTTTTACAGACCTGTTATAAGTTGAAATGCAAAAACTTAATATAGGTTTCTTATCTGTACCAGGATCCTGTATTGTTATTGTCATTTATATAATTTAAATCCGCTATAATCAAAGGGGTAACTTTACTAATTCTCTTAGACTTTTGATTTGAATAAGTTTGCTTATAAATAAAGTTTTAATTTCTTGAGCCATATTATTATAACTTAAAAAACAGTATATTATAATTATAAGCCCTCCTATAGCTAATCTCAGTACAAAAAGAGTTACAAATAATTGAACTAAAACGCTTATAAATAGTAAAGGTAGAATAATGAAAAAAAATTGTTTTACAACAACAGAAAGATTATAATGAATTCTCTTGTTACTTAGTTTTACGATTAACAATGGACCAAGCCATGTTCCGGTCAATAGTGATCCTAAAAATGTTCCAAGGGCGACACCACCTACATCAAAATACCTCAATAATAATATTGATAATCCAAGTTTTAATCCAGCTTCAAACCAACCATAGATTGGCTTTAAATAATTAAACGAAGTCATTATCCCGGCGTTAAGATTTACCATACTTAAAAGATAGGAATACCCACCTAAAAAGAAAACAGTAATAATTCCAGCATATCCAATTTTACCAGTCCATAAAAAAATTATATCTTTAATAAAAAGGACACCACCAATCCATATCAACCCGCCAACAAATGACATAATAATCAACATTCTTTCATAAACATTATTTATCCAATTCCAATTATTATTTCCTAGCTCTTTTGCCATTATCGGTAATAAAGATGAAGTTGTTAATAATATCAAACTATTTATTAGCTGGTAAAATTTTAATGTTACTGAATATGACGTGACTTTTTCAACTCCCAAAAAATTAGAAATTACCAAGTAATCTGTATTAACTACTATCATAGAAGCCGTCACTATTAAGAAATATCTTATACCTGTGTTAAAAATATTTTTATAAGAAGTTTCATAACTTTCGAAATCTTGCTTATTTAAAACTTTATTTTCTTTTTTTACTTTTTTATAAATATAAAAGTAAAAATATGATGCTTTAATAATATTAAACAATAAAGTACCCGTCCCATAAATGATTGCGTAGGTGACCAGATTACCTTTTAAAAAAATTACAAGGAGTAAATTAAAAAAGTTAAAAACTGTCAAGAAGATTGCGAAAACATTTTCAATATAAATTTTCTGAAAAGCTTGAAAACCTGAGGAAATTAAGGAAAATGGAAGATTTATGAAGAAAAATACTCCAAGAATTAAACATGTAGAAAATGTCTCATTTTTAGAGTTTTCCGGAATTTTTCCAAGAAACATTATCCAATTTTTACTATATACATTTAGCAGTAAGAATGCAATAAAAAAAACAATAACGCTTATTATTAAAATATTAAATGTTTTTTTAAGAATCTTTAGTTTTGATGCAACATTTGGATTTTTTGTCATCAAAATTGTTGCTGCAGCATTCAATCCTAAATTAGACAAACTCAGGTATACTGAGACAGAAATAATGAGGGCCCATAGACCATACTTTTCTGTTTGCCAATAATTTAGACTTATTGGAATTGAAATAAATCCTATTATGATTGATATTGCTGTTCCTCCAAAACTTGATACCAAATTTAGAAAATAACTCTTAATATTAGTCTTCTCCGTCATATTGCTTCCTTTGCTGGTAAATAAATCAAATTGTAATTGAAATCTTTCATAAGCCCTCTTGCCTCTCGTGCTGATTTAATTAAAATAAAAAATGCTGTTTTTTAAAATAAAAAGAAATAATAAAATTCAATATTAACGGTAAACCTATTGGATAATGGTCAGACACTTATACTTTTTTATAATACTCCAATATCTTTTTTATTCCCTGCTCTATGCTAAACTCTGGTTTCCAACCCATGTTTAAAAGCTCTTGAATATTGGCTTTAGACTCCATAATTTCATCGCTTCTATATGGGATTTTACCATAATTTAATTTTGTATTGCTCCCTGAAATTTCTTTTACTTTTTCAATAAACATTCTAATCTCTGTAGCTTGTCCTCTTCCAATTTCAAATGTTTTAAAATAAATATTATTGACAATTGCATAATTAATAATGAATTTATAAGCATTTACCACATCTGCGATATAGATGAAATCTCTTCTTTGATGACCATAAGTTAGATCTATCGCTTCTTTTTTTTCAATTGCTATATTTTTAATTATAAACTCTGTAAACTTAGGTTCATTATCATCTTCTCCATAAATATGTTCTAAAACAACATTAATAATTCCGATTTCTTTAGACAGACTTTTAAGCCAACTAAGTAAGCTTTTCTTAGAAAGAGAATAATTCAGTAAATAATTGTAAGAAAATGCCTCCTTATTAAAATAAGAATCTGTATTTATAAAACACTTAACATTATATTTTATCGCTGTTTCTACAATTTTTATAGGAAACATAAGGTTTGTTTCAAGAACAGTATAAATGGATCTGTTATTTCTGCCATATTCTGTGGCCATATGGATGACTATTTCGATTTTGTTTTTAATAAATACAGAATCTAAATCAATTAAATCAATGTTATAAAAAACAACATTTCTCGTCTCTAAATCAGCTATTCTTCGCATATTCGAAAAGCTTCTTTTCAGACATATAATTTTATACATATTATCTTCAATCAGAGATTTCAATATATGACTACCTAAAAAACCAGTAATTCCAGTAAGTAGTAAAGTTTTATTGTTTCTCACTTCCATTTCTGTCAAACGATTTAAAGATATTGATCACAAGTGTCATTTGGTATAACTTTTGCAACCAAGGGAAAAAAGCTCCGCCAGGAACCAATATGTTTAAAATAATGTTAAAAGATCCCAGAACAAAAACTTAAAATGAAAAAACTATTCCCAAGAATCAGTTTTAATAAAACACTCATTAAGTCCCAAATCAATTAACCTGTATTTAAATGAAGAAATCATTTCTTGAGGGCCGGATATATAATAAGTCGCTTGTAATCCATCGTTATTAAATATGTTATCAATATCTAAAACTCCATCAATATCCTGATAGTTGATATTAATGTTGAGTGTCGGATTAATCTTCTGGGCTATACTCAGATCAGATTCATAAATATCATAGTGTTTATTTCTGACTCCAAGATACAATTTTGGATTAATATATTCAGCAAAAGACGGATCGTTAAATGCAGACAAAAAAGGTGTAATACCGGTGCCCCCTGCTATAAATACAACGTTATTCCTTGAATGCTCCTTCTGGAACAATTCCCCATATGGAAGTTTTAGATCAACAGGTTTTCCATCAATTAATTCTTTTGCCATTCTGCATGTAAAGCTTCCTTTTACAGAATAAGTAATTTTTAAAAATTCCTGTGAAGGTGATGACTGCATTGAAAAACAACGAGAATCAGGCCATCCGAAACTTGGATCATATTCATCCAATGCTAAATGAAGGAATTGTCCAGGGAGATATTTAAATCGGCCTGATAATGAACGAAATTCGATTGTATAGACATTATCCACAGGATTTCTAACTGAGATAACTTCAGCTTTATACTTCTTAGGTTGAGACATATCTTAATCAAATTAAAGAACCAAGCGGCATTCAGAAAAGGAATTTCATTGTCAAAAAGCTAATCATAATCGGGAAAAATCAATTAAAAAGTTCACTTAGAATTTTCCTGTGTCTTGTTGGCATAGGAAACCTTAGAATTTCTGCAATTGTAGCCGGTATGTCTATTAATTCCTTTGAATTCGTGATTACATCTCCTCTCTTAAAATCCGGACCTAAAACAAGGAGGCTAATATGCCTGCATCTATCACATGTATCACCATGAGAGACAAATCCATCATTCACATTATCAAGATGCCTTCCGTGATCATTTGTAATAAATACTTCTGTTTTCCCCTTATAATAATTGTCCTTTTCAATAAAGTCCCATATCTGATAAACGGAATTGTCTGTATTTTTAATACCATCAATGTAAGCCATCCAATTATTTTGATGAGCCGAAAAATCGGGTTCCCTGAAGCTTAGAAGCAATAATCTTGGGTGTTCTGTCCTTAAGGCATTTAGCGTTCTTCTAAGTGTAATACTATAATTTCGAAAGCCGCTTCCTACCCCTGTTCCGTTTACACCACAAACAATATAGGGTCTGTAATAGCCTTTAAATGAGGTATCTATGCAATCCGACAAAACTGCCAGTTTATCTTTGCTTGCAAAGATTCTTGATACCGGATAACTTTTCGAGTATTTTTTATTCCAATATTGAAAAATCGAAGGAAATTTCGGAGTTCCTATTCCTAAATCACTTATTTCCTGATTATTACCGGTTGTTATAGAAGCGTAACCAGGTATTGTGTTCGTAGCTCCGTTGTTATAAAAGTTAGTAAACAAGACACCAGATTCAGAAATATTTTTCATTTGGGGAATATTGGAAAAACTTGAATCACCCCAGGTTTCGGAATATCTTGGACCATCAATAACAATAATAATAACATTCTTTGTAATATACTCTGTATCAAGCGAGGCTCTTTCACAAGAATAAAGGCAAATAACTAATATCGTTATGATTTTTAAATTAATCCTTATTCTCTTCATATATCCAGCTAAACTAGTTCAGCTCTGTAAATATTTTCCAACCTCATTTCCAATTCAGTCCTGAAATGAACTTTTCAACTACAGACTCTATGTAATCGAATCGTGAATCATCCATTCCGGGATAGGTTCCCAAAAATAATGTATTATTCATAATATAATCTGTGATATTCAGATTTTCAGCTATACGGTACGGTTTGTCAATAAATGCAGGCTGCCTGGTCATATTTCCTGCAAACAGATTTCGCGTTTCAATCAAATGTTCATCGAAGAACTTAGTTACCTTGTCACGTGTAAACGGAACATCCTTCTTAAGTGTTATTATAAAACTGAACCAGGCCGGATCAGCTTTTTCAGTAGCCTCGGGAAGGATAAAATAATTCGGATATTTTGAGAAGATCTTGTGATGTTTTTTAAAGTTCTCAATACGTTTTTCACAAAAGAATTTTAGTTTATCCATCTGAGCAACGCCAATGGCAGCCTGCATCTCAGTCATCTTAAGGTTGTAGCCAATCTCTGAATAAACATATTTGTGATCATATCCAACAGGAAGGTCACCAAATTTTTGGCTAAACCGTTTGCCACATGTATTATTTTCGCCTCCTGCACAGTAACAATCACGCCCCCAATCGCGAAAAGACCTCACAATATTAGCGAGTTTCTGATCATTGGTGATTATTGCCCCACCCTCTCCTGTTGTGATATGGTGTGCCGGATAAAAGGAGATAGTTGATAAATGTCCAAAAGTTCCAGTAAATTTACCTTCATACTTACTTCCAAAAGAATCACAATTATCCTCAATAACCCACAGATTATGTTTTTTTGCAATCATCATCACCTCGTTAATATTAAATGGGTTGCCCAGAGTATGAGCGATGAATATACAACGTGTTTTCGGGGAAATTGCTTTTTTAAGCATCTCTATATCGATGTTATAGGTAGGAATCTGAACATCAACAAAAACAGGGATTAAGTTATACTGAAAAATCGGGGTGACTGTTGCCGGAAAACCTGCTGCAACTGAAATTACTTCATCTCCGGGTTTTAAACGTGTTTCTCCCAGTTTTTCTGATGTTAATGCAGCAAAGGCAAGAAGATTGGCTGAAGAACCCGAATTTGTAAGCAAGGCATATTCAACGCCCAGATATTCGGCTATTTTTTCAGAGAATTGTTCGGAATAGCGACCTTCAGTTAGCCAAAAATCAAGGGATGAATCGACAAGGTTTACTAATTCTTTTTCATCGAAAATCCTACCAGCATAATTAACTTTGGTCTTACCCGGAATAAATGTCTGGTCCACGAATTTAGTTCGATAATATTCCTTGGTTAATTCATGAATACTTTTTCTAATTTCATCTGATTTGCTCATCGAATGTTTTGAAGATATAGTTAATACAACTTTATTATTTTATTCTTTAATTTTAGAGTTTCTTTTATTTGATGCTCAATTTCATTTTGGTATGCTCTAGTAGAGATTAAAATTGTTTCTTGATTGTCTTTCAATTCTTCCGGTCTAATAACAGATATATTGTTTAATTTATTTCCTTGATATTTTGGGTTTGAGTCAACAAAAGCAATAATGTTTGCCTTAGATAAATCACTATTTGCCAGTAATCGTAATGTCTGGGCCCCTGTTCCCCAAATTACTATAGGTTCATAATCTAAATATATCTTTTCAATCTTAAAATAAATAGATTTTTCCTCAATATAACAATTAGTGATGTACTTTTTTAAATTATCAACTGTCTCCTGATCAAATATAATGGATGCATTACCTTCCTTATCTTTAATAAAAATACTTAGAATGACAGGTGTTAAAGTATTGTAGTTATCTTCAAATACTTGCTGTTCAATACTTATTTTCGAAAATTTATGCTTGATCATTAGATTTGTAAGAGAAAGTGGTCCAAAAAAATTTATATGTTCCACACTAAACTCCTGGAATGGAGCATCTTTCCCATTAAAATACTGGGAAGCATCAGGTATCAAAATGCAAACTTTTCCTTCAGGTTTTAGAACTATACTAAGCTCATTCAAAGCTAAATCCAAATCCTTTATATGTTCAAGTACTCCTAGTAAAATTATTAAATCAACAGATTCAGGCTTTATTGTTGATAAATCAGAGATTGTTCCGGATCTTGAAGGTATTGAATATCTTTTATTTACTATTTCCACACAAGCAGGTGACGGGTCAATACCTAATAAATTACTAAACCCATCGTTTTTCAAAAGAGACAAAAGTAACCCTGTTGCACAACCAATTTCTACTATGTAAGAATCCTTATTTTTAGTATTGGATTTTAAATATTCTACTGTTTTCTGAAACTTTAATATATCATATTGAGATTCCTTTATACTACTATCAAGTTTCTCATATTTTGACATATCCTTATAATATTTATCAAATACTTTTTGATTTGGAATATTATCTGCAAAACAAAATCCACATTTCTTGCAGGCTACTACGTTATACCCGTCAAGAAGGCCGCAATGAGATATTTTGGAGAAGCTTTGTTGAAACAATAATTGTTTCTCATTATGGTTGCAAATAGGACAGTTCCGTTCTTCTTTTTGGTAAGTTTCATTCATAAGTTAAGATTTTATTAAAACAGAATTTTATGATATGGAACAACAATATATACTAATTGTTGTGTGGAAGTCTTGTTTATATACTTAGAATTACATAAAAAATCATTCAAATTAATACTTCTAAAGTTTACTAGAATCCACTGAGATTGAACAATACCAATTATATAAATCAAGAATACACTCATCAATGTTTTTAAAAGAAAAATTATCTATTTCATTAATTAGTTTAGTATTATCACCACTATATTCTCGACCCATACCTTCCTTAAGAATAATAATATCCAATTTTTTCCCGGTTATTTTTAATATTTTTTTTGCTAATTCTGATAAGCTAATAGCCACACCAGTACATACATTAAATACTTTTTCTTTTGGATTATTATTTATAAACCAATCTGTGATTTCTACCACATCATCAATAAACATGTAATCAAAATTCACATTCCGATTTATTGTAATTGGTATATTGTGTATTGCACGACAACAAGTTTGAGAGATGAATCTGATTTGCCAGTCCTCATATTTCCCATAAACCCCAAAAAGCCTTAAATTATAAATATTTTCAGCTTTTTCAGTAAATTTGTTCATAAGATATTTTGAGTAACCATACTGGTCAGACGGAACAAATGAATCAAAATAATCTTCTTTCATTTTTGATATCCAATGATTCCTATCAAATTCAGCGCCAGAGCCGTAATAGATCATTTTCTTAAAAAACTTACATCCCCTCACAAGATTAAAAAACAAGCGTAAATTATTATCTAAAACAAGGTTGGTATCCTTGCTTGAGGTTTTAGTAGCGTTCCAGGTTGCTGTATGAATAACTACATCAAACTGGTTTTCCTTTAAATAGGCTAAAACTGCCTCCGAATCTAATAAATTCAACTCCCTACTTGTTGGAGCAAATATTTCAAATTTATTACTCATCTGTTCTATCAGATTTCTACCAATAAAACCTGACCCTCCCGTAATAAATATTTTCAATGTCAATTTGTTATAATGCTTTCAAAAATATTCAAAATTTGCTCTGTTACTGGAATAATTATTTCTGTGAAACTTACCATCATTATATTTTCATTACTAGCATATTTTATCATCGTCTAAAATAATATTTACTCCTCTCAAATAAACCGATGTATTAATCATCAAAGAAACAATTGGTTCTTAATAATTCAGCATATTCTACAATTCTCCATATAGGAAGCCTTCCTTAATAGTTCTAAATAAAGTATTTACATTTAAGCATTTTTAAGGCCACCAGAATATAAGTATTAACTCATATTCCTCTTTTCCTAAATTATATGCCGAGTATTTAGGGAAAATCAACTTCCAGTTTTAAGCTTAATTATTGGAAGATTATTTTGCGAAGTTTCCGTTAGAGAGGAATATCTTTTAATATTTAAAATAATATATTCACTTTTTAAATCTAGTTTTTGGAATAGCATAGCAGACAAGATCCCATACTTTGTAAAGATGTGGTCTTAGAAAAAAATAGTAATCTTCTGATAATGAATTTATAAATAACGGAATACTCCAGAGATGGTCCTGTTTATGATATACACAAATCGCAAGTGCTGGTTTATATTTTTGTATAATATGCTTTGCACCATACAATGCATCTGGTTCAGCACCCTCAATATCCATTTTAAGAAAAGTAGTTTTTAGATCCTTAATTAAATCATCCATTTTTTCGCAATTTACTTCCAGAGTTCCTATACCAAGAGATGAAGCACCTGTTCCTGTTGCATTAAAAAGCAGTTTTTCTTTTTGTGAACCAACAGCATAATTATAAACTTTAATTTTCGATCTCGTAGAAACTGATAATGTATTTATATAAGCATTCAATTTGTTCAAATTTATTGGATCCGGCTCAAATGCGATATATTGGGTGAAGGCGTCCCTTGACCTCTTGAGAAAACTTGATAATGTATCTCCATCAAAGGCTCCGCAATCAATGAACACTTCATCTGGCAAAATACTTATTAAATCATCTGGGAAATAAATTTCATGAGTAACGGGGGAAGGAAGACAATCAAAATCTAGCAACAATCTCCAGCGAATTTGAGAGAGGTATTCTCTTTGCGATGGCTCATCAAGAAACAGTGATAGTGCTTTTTTAACATCGGGTGCCTGTTCAATGACCTTATGAGCCAAATCAAATGCATAATGAGGTAAAAAAACATCAGGATATTTCCAGTACAGAAAAGCAAATGGGACTACGTTTGTACAATGCAAATCAATATATTGTTTACAGCACTGAGCCATAGTGTCTGGTAACTGTCCGTTCCAAATAGTAATAATAAAAATGGCTTTTCTACCAAATTTATCAGCTGCTTCTTTTGGAGACAAAACGGTTAGGCCTTCGATGTTTGTACCCCATAAAGATATGTTGTTATCTGTCAACGCAACAGGCTCTTTCCCAAGCATACGCAAACCAGCCAAAGTCTTTCGGCCTAATCCGCCTGCACCACAAAGAACTATCATATGTCCTAAAGGAGTAGTCATTTCATCATAAACTGACCGCTCACGCTTTCTTGCAGATTCAATATCTTCGGATAAGAGAAGATCAAGTTGCGATTTATAAGTTGCCATATCATTCATAGCTAAAGGTTATTTTAAATTAGTAAATACTAATAGTATGATCAATCTACTATACGGAATTTAATATGAAAGTCTACCAACAAGTTCTTCCACCATCAATTGTCAGATTTGCCCCTGTCATATACGAAGATGCGTCAGAACAAAGAAATAAAACCGCTGCCTGATATTCGTCAGAGCCAGCCATTCTTCCCAGAGGTATGAGATTAGTAAGACGCTTAATAAAGTCCTCAGGTTGACCGTTTACTACTCCTCCGGGAGCAATTGAATTGACACGAACACCGTCAAGGGCCCAATAGGTTGCAAGATATCGAGTAAGTCCTATAAGTCCCGATTTTACAACAGAGTAGGTTACTGGTTTAACTGGTTGCTCATTATCTGGTAAATTTTCCTTTCTATAAATCCGTTGATCAGGAGCAATAATACCAAGATCCGATGCAACATTCAATATTACTCCTTGCTTTTGTCGTGCGAGCTCAGTTCCAATAATTTTACTGCAAAGAAATGCGCCGGTAAGTCCCACTGAAATATCCTGCTCCCAAATCGAGAGAGGAAAGTTCTCAAGACGAGACCATGCTTGTCCAGAAGAGGTTTCCATCTTAGGATTGTTTGCCGCATTATTTATTAGAATATCTACATGTCCTAAAGTTCGTAAAATCCAACTAAGCATTTCTGTAACTTCATTTGTTTTTGTAATATTTGTTATTATACCAAAAACTTCAGTGCCATGTTCCTGGGATAATGCCTGTGCTTTTTCCAATGGTTTCGCTTCTTCGATATCCACTAGTATTGGTATACCTCCACCATAAATAATAGCTTCTGCGTGTTTTACTCCAAGGAGTCCCGCACCACCGGTAATAACGGTAACTTTACCTTTCAGATCAAATTTGTTCTGCAATATTTGTTTCATTTTAAAAATCCCCCACTTGAATAATTCTGCCTGTTTGTATAGATTTTTTTATGATAAGAGCCATCCTAAGGCTTTGCATGCCATCTTGTATAGTTACTATGGATTTTTGGTTATTTTGTATACAGGATAAAAAATGGTTTAATTCATCTAAAAACATTTGATTCCTGTTAAAGTTCTTAAAAGAACTCTCTTCCAAAATGTATCCATCATCACCAAATACTTTTACAGTATTAGCGTTTATATCAACATTAACTCTACCCTTATCTCCTATAATATCGCATGTCCTGGAGGGAGGCCGTTGCACAAAATCCATATGTAAGTGCACGGGGAATATTGCATCTTGATATTTGAATTCCATTAGAACACTGGCGATATCCTCAACATCTATTTCAAGACTACTTAAATGTCCTCCTAAAGCGAAAATACGAAGCGGCAATCCAAAAAACCAATATAAGTAATCCAACTCATGAATTTGTGAAAGGACAACACCTCCTCCCAATTCTTTTTTGGAGGCATACATCTGCCTATAATCTTCATATTTATGAAATGCAGGTAAATACTCTCCAACTTGAGCTCGGACTGCAAGTATTTTCCCAATACGATTACAATCTATAACACTTTTCAACTTCTGTATACACGGATGAAATCGCATTTGATATCCTATTAATGAGACCAGATTTTTTTGCTTAATTATTGAGGCAAGTTTTTCTACATTTTCATTATTATGCGAAAGCGGCTTTTCAATAAATAAATGGCATCCCTGTTCTGCTATCCGAATTGCTAAGGGAATATGTAAGCTGCTTGGATTACAAACAAAGGCAATATCAGGATTTTGAGCCAGAGCTTCATCAAGATCATTAAAAACTCTGACCGAATATTTTTTTTCTACATCTACGCCTGCTTCAACTTCCAATTTTTCACTTACCGCAATTATTAAACGTCTTACACGATATGCAATAATCTCGATATCATTTCCTAATAGGGTTCTTAGGTTTCTGACATGACGCTGTCCAATCCCCCCCATCCCAACAATTAGAATCTTCATAAATCTCCTCCTACAGGCAATCCAGCAGTTTTGAGCGCTTCAATTAAAAACATGCGATTTCTTTTTATCCAGTCTACTTCGATTCCCGGTTCATCCCTTGCGACCTGTAATATATAATCACCTGAATAGCCAATAAGCTTAATTTGTTCAAAAAGACTTTTAAAGTCAGCATCCCCATGTCCTAACGGAACAGTTCCTCCACCTTTTATACGATCTTTTATATGAATACTTCCAATTCTGTTTCCATAGGTCGCAAATTCTTCAACAGGATGATAACCGAGGGATGAACTATTTCCGGAATCATAGTTTGCTTTTAAAAGTGGATGCGGGATTGAATCCAGAAGATCTTTAAACCGTGCAGGTGGTAGTGATGTTTCAAGGTGCAGTTCAATACCTGTTTCCTCTGTAACAGTTAAAACTTGTTTCAATATTTTGATAACGTCATTGAATTCAGAGTCTGTTTTTATCTGAGAAGCATCTACAAAAGGCAGAACAATTCTCTTAATGTCAAGCATTTCGCAGCGATGCAATAGCCAAATCAACTTTTCTATTCTCTCTTTACGTTCAAATGGCGTAGTCCGTAAAAATGGTTTATCCATAAAGTAGTCCGCGCAAACAGAAGACACATTTACAACATATTTAACACACAATCTCTTAATATCGTCAATGCCGATATCTGTACTAATAGGATTAATGTCCTCTCCATAGGCGTCATATATCCATTCTATACAGTCAATACCTGCTTTTTGCGCATTAGGGAACTCTAAATTCCACGACTCCCGAGGAAAAGATTGAAATCTATTTCCCTCAGGGGGAACAAGTCTACCTTGCATTATACCGATCTTCACTATTTACTCATTTTAGTTAGATATATACTAATATAGTTTTTCATTCTTCAACAAGTGGAATGAGCATATTCAAAAGAAATTCATGACGGGTTAGAAATGGCCATAAATCTTCCAAAGGTTTACTGACTATAGTGCCGTCAATTCTAACAGTAGACGATGTGCGTGGGCTTATACTTTGATCCGGATCAGTTAGTACTTCACAAATAACAGGACCAGAATAATTAAGAATTGCCCGAACATTAACATTTAAATCTTTTTGATTTTTTAACTGAAATGTCTTGATCCCATATGCTTTAGCCTGTTTCTTGACATCTGGGAGGCTCAATCCTGACGATTCATCACAGGCAACCAGATGCCCTTTAAAATGATTTCGTTGCATTGACCGTATAGATGCAAAACCTTTATTATTGATTATGAAAAACTTAATAGGCAAATTTAAACGTGCTACAGTTTCTAATTCCTGGATATTTAATTGAAATCCGCCATCACCGTCAACAGAAATAGTGCGTTTACCTCCACTTGCAAGGCAGCTACCTATAGCAGCTGGCAAACCAAATCCCATTGCCCCTAATCCCCCGGTACTGAATAATCGTTGTCCCTTTTTTACCCTAAAAGCAAGCCAAAAAGCATCGATGCCTGCTCCAGAACTTCCAGGAATAATCAAATCGCTTTCATTCAACTCGTCAGCCAGAACCGATGATAAGATATAAGTATTTACATACTTCTGCTGGCTCCAGTACTCAGGAAGTACAATAGGATATTTTTGTTTCAATACATTACAATAATTTATCCAAGTACTTCGGGAATGAAGTTTTACCGACTTCTTCTGCTTTAAACATTCTTCAATAAAATCTTTCGCATCTGTTTTTAGAGACAACTCGATAGAAATGTTTAATTTATCAATTTCATTACGATCAATATCAATAATTATTTTTTTCGCTTGCCGGGCAAACTTGGATCTATCAAAACCGATGACTGCTGCATCAAGCCTGGCGCCAATTGAAATAAAGCAATCAGAATTTTGAACTATAAAATTTGCACCTCTTGAAGCAATAGTTCCTGGTTTTCCAAAAAAGAAGGGATGCTCCTCCCATAAAAGATCTGTACCCATCCACGTAGTCAAAACAGGAATATTCAGTAATTCAACAAGATCCAATACTACTTTTTCTGCTCCTGCCGATCTAACACCGTTTCCTAAAAGCAGCACTGGTCGCTTGGATGAATTTAACAATGCAATAGCTTGTTCTACAGCCAAATGCAACTCATTTGATTGTTGGGGATTACTATTCTTTTGAAATCCTTTCAGGCTATCAGGATTGATTTGTGCAGCTTGAACATCAAGGGGAATATCGATCCATACAGGACCTTTGCGTTCATCTTGTGCCAGATAAAGAGCCTTTTCAAGGTGATAACGAATAGTTAATGGATCTGTAACAGTAACTGCATATTTAGTAATTGATTGAACTATAGTTACAATATCCAATTCCTGTGGTCCAATCTGTCTTACACCTAAATCCCCCTTCATGTCTGCACGCTTTACCTGACCGGAAATGAAAAGGCACGGAGTAGATTCCAACCATGCCCCTGCAACACCAGTAATTGCATTTGTTCCTCCGGGACCTGTTGTTACCAAAGCGACACCCAGATTATTTGTCACTCTTGCATAAGCTTCAGCAGCAATTGCACTGGCTTGTTCGTGTAAATTACAGACACATTCTAGATTTTTGCATAGACCAAGTGAGTCTACCAGATGCATAGCACCACCACCAGGAAGCATAAAAACATGTCTTATCCCCTGTTCAGCTATAAATTGAAATACATAATCGGAAAGTTTAATATTTTTATTATTCATTCTTCTTTGCTAAAATTAAATCCAAAAGTTCTCTCACCGCACCGTTGCCACCTGAATTCTTTGTTATAATATCGACTTTTTCTTTAACACTATCATGAGCATTTGCAGGAGCTGCAGACAAACCAACTAGTTCCATTGCAGCAATATCATTTATGTCGTCACCCATGAAACATATTTGCTTAAGATCAAGATTGTTTTTTTTCGAAAAAGAAATTAGAGCAGAAACTTTATCCTTACATCCTTTTGATATATCAACGATTTTCATTTTTTCTGCAAAACGATCTATTAGATTATTATTTTCACCAGAAATTAAAACAAAAATTAACCCTGCTTTTGAAGCTAATGAAATTCCCATAACATCATAAAAGGAAAACTGTTTAAATTCTTCTCCATTCTGCCCCCAGATAAATGTACCATCTGTCAAAACACCATCAACATCTAAAGCAACTGCTTTAATATCTTTCATAATTCTTAGCCTTTCCTTCGAAGTTTGCCAATAATTGGAATTTCACGTTCAGCTACTCTTTTTATCCCATCACCCATAGACATATCGACTATTCGAATGTCTCTGACAAGTTGAATAAGACCACTAGGCCCTACTGATGCTGCCTGATCAGAACCCCACATAGCACGATCCAGGGTGATGTGTCTTTCCACAATACACGCTCCCATTGCCACAGCCGCAATTGTCGATGCCAGGCCGGTTTCATGTCCCGAATACCCTATTGGTAATTCATATAGTTTTTTTAAAGATGTTATGACTTTTAAGTTCAGTTCATTATAATTAGCCGGATATGTACTACAAGTATGCAAAATAATTAAATCTTTTTTACCAAGAACTTCTACTGCATGGTCAATCTGTTCAAGAGTACTCATCCCGATAGAAAGTATTATTGGTTTTCCTTTTGTTCTAGTATAACGAAGCAAATTATCGTCTGTAAGACTGGCAGAAGCAATTTTATAACATGGCACATCAAAGTGATCAATAAAGTCAACAGAACCCTCGTCCCAGCATGATGCAAACCAAGTAATTTTTTTTTCTTTACAATAATTATCTATTTCAACATACTCTTTTAAGTCAAACTCTAATCCGTATTTTAAATCACCATTTGTTTCACCAAATGGGTTCTCGCGCGGTTTTGCTAGTTCTTCAGCAGTATAAACAACATCAATTGTACGTTTCTGAAATTTCACAGCATCACATCCGGCAAAGGTGGCAAGATCAATAAGCTTTTTAGCAATGTTAATATCACCATTATGATTAATACCTATTTCAGCAATGAAATAGCAAGGATTACCATCACCTATCTTTTTATTACTTATTTGAATTTCTTTCATGTTTTTATTATTTTACTTTTATAAAAATTAAATTTTGGTTAGTTTTTAATTATAAAATAGCTGAATTCAAATCACATTTTTTTTTTTGGTTTACAAATATATAAAAAACCAATTAGCCTATAGTAAAGTCAATTTTTATAATACTATATAGATGACCAGGTTAGAATTCTAAAAAAGATAGCTTCTTAATTCTATTTTTTATATTCTCTGAATAAATTTTCCTCTACAATGCCACAAATAGTATGTTCAATAAATAAATGGACTTCCTGAATTCTGGGAGTATCCTGTGATGGAACCTGAATACAAATATTGCATAATTTTGCCATCTCTCCCCCAGTTTCACCTGTAATACCAATTATAAATATTTTCTTTTCTATGCACTTTCTAATTCCTTCCAGAATATTTTTCGAATTACCCGAGGTTGAAATCCCAATAAAAATATCACCATGAACACCCTGAGCTTCAATCTGACGAGCAAATACTTTGTCGTAGCTATAGTCATTACCAATTGCGGTCATAACAGAAGTGTTAGTTGTTAAGGCTAATGAAGGAAGTCCGGGGCGATCGAAATTAAACCTACTGACGAATTCTCCTGCCATGTGTTGGGCATCAGCAGCGCTGCCTCCATTACCTGCAATTAAGGTTTTAAATCCAGATTTATATGCATTTGAAATCATCAAAGCTGAATTCTCAATTTTACTCAACAGTTCAGAATTATTAAGAATTTTCTGTCGTATTATAATCGATTCTTTAATTTGATTTATAATTTCATCCATTTAAAATAATTTAAGCGTAAGTATAATCCCAACTTATTTCATTTCGCGATAATTTTCAATTTGCCGTATACACAAATCTTTCAAGTTTTCTTCTTTTTGAAATGCTCTTGTAAATTCAATTATGCTGTCAAGAGCTTTTTCCAGCGTCCACTTTGGATGCCAGTTAAGCTTATCTTTTGCTTTAGAGCAATCAAGTTTTAAATAACCAGCTTCATGAGGATGAATCTTATTATCCAACTCATATGATGCTTCCTTACTCCATCTATTACAAAGCTGCTCCACTATCCAAATCACCGATTTTGTGTCTTCATCGTTAGGACCAAAATTCCATGCTTCTGCAAAATAGATTCCTTCATTATATAACCTTTCTGATAACATTAAATAGCCTGTCAGTGGTTCAAGAACATGCTGCCAGGGACGAATGGAATTTGGATTACGAATAATGATTGTTTTTTTATTTAATATTGCCCTTAAAAAATCCGGAATTAATCTGTCAGTCGCCCAATCTCCTCCACCTATAACATTACCAGCCCTTGCTGTCGCAATAGCAACATGATGCTGATCATAATTTGTAGGGTTGAAAAATGAACTCCTATATGAAGTAGTAACGATTTCAGAACATGCTTTACTACTTGAATATGGATCATGTCCACCCAGCGGTTCATTTTCGCGATAAGGCCAAATCCATTCTTTATTTTCGTAACATTTATCTGTTGTAACATTTACTACAACTTTTACTGATTTAGATTTTGAAACCCGAACCGCTTCTAACAAATTTATTGTACCAATTATATTTGTCTGATAAGTCAAAACAGGTTCCTCATAAGATAACCTTACAAGCGGTTGGGCTGCCATATGAATTATTATTTCTGGCTTTTCAATTTCTATTTTTTTTAACAGTTTGTCAAGATCTCGTATATCAGCAATTGTTGAGTTTACGAATAACTTAATATTGCAAAGGTCAAATAGACTTGGTTCTGTAGGAGGTTCAAGCGCATATCCGGATATTTCAGCTCCCATGGTATTTAATAACATACAAAGCCAACTTCCTTTAAATCCAGTATGTCCGGTGATCAGGACTTTCTTTCCTTTCCAAAAATTTTTATTCACCATGTCTTCCATTTTGCTTCTCCTGAATTCCACATCTCCTCAAGATCTATTTTGTCACGTAAGGTATCCATTGGTCTCCAAAATCCATAATGACGGTAGGCGACAAGTTCTCCCTTAGCTGCAAGACCTTCCAACGGTTTGCGCTCCCAGATGGTCCTATCGTCCTCAATTTCGTCGAAAACTTCAGGTTCACAAACAAAAAATCCTCCATTTATCCATGCTCCATCTCCTTTTGGTTTTTCCTGAAATGCAAAAACTTTAACGGCCTCAGTACTATCAAATTGAATGGAACCAAAACGGCCTGATGGTTGAACAACAGTAACGGTAGCCTTCTTATTATTCTTTTTATGAAAATCAATAAGTAAATTAATATCTATATCACCTACTCCATCGCCATAAGTTAATAAAAATGTGCCATCTACATATTTCTGAATCCGTTTGATCCGGCCCCCTGTCATTGTATTTATTCCAGTATCAACCAATGTTATTTTCCAGGGTTCTGCTTTTGATTGATGCACTTCCACTGAATTCTTCTGAAGATCAAAAGTGACATCAGCCTGATGTAAAAAATAGTTTGCAAAGTATTCCTTAATTAAATAGCCTTTATAACCACAACAAATTACAAAATCATTAAATCCAAAAGAGGAGTAAATTTTCATAATATGCCACAGAATTGGCTTCCCTCCTATTTCTATCATAGGTTTTGGCCTTAAATCAGTTTCTTCGCTGATACGTGTTCCAAGTCCACCGGCTAAAATAACTACCTTCACTGTTGTCAGTATAAATATTGTTTTTAACAATTAAGAAAATATCTGCAAAATGATAAATATCAAAGGTATCAAAACAAAATAATAAATTGATTTTTAAAAAATTCATAATCAAAATGTAAATTAAAAGGTTCTTCTTACGTATAATATCTTCTACCTGCTGTATAAATATATCGTAGTAAAAACGGCGGAATTATTTTTGCAGCACCCATGACAAATACTAATAAATAGGAATAAATCGGGGAATTTAATGATCTGTTTATCTTAAATCTGGTTTTTATAAAATTCCAACCATATTTTGCACCTGATCTCCTCTTATAAAAATCTTTATCTTTTCTAAAATTCAGCAGGGATTCTGGAATATTCGCAAATCTTAATCCTGCCTTTAATGCATTTCCCCATAAAACATTATCTTCCATTAATACTGTATCGGTTGGATAAAATCCTGCTGTTTCGATCAGGATTCTCCGATACATTACAGAAGGATGTGCAAATGGGGTCCTTGTGTAATATAATTTTTTCAAAGCCTCATGTTCTACCGGTAACTTCCGATCTGAAAGATGTTTTCCCGATTCATCAATCTCCTGATACCAGCACCCTAAAACTGAAACATCTGAATTCTTTAATAAATAGTTTCGTTGCTTTTCAAATCTTGCAGGCAGAGAGATGTCATCAGCATCCATCCTGGCAATAAATTCATACTCAAGATTCCTTATTACTACATTTAAGAGATAATTGAGAGCATTTGCCAATCCTCCATTATTTTCCAACCTGAAAAGTTTAATCCTGCTATCTTTTAATAAAGTTATATAGTCGTCAATTTCGGGAGACACTGGGCCATCAAAAACTATATAATAATGAAATTGAGTAAATGTTTGATCAATAATACTTTGAATGGATTCTTTTAAATATTTCAATTTATCATTTCGATAGACAGACATTATCACAACCAGGTCAGTCATTATACACAAAAGATAGAGGTGGATAGTTGAGGAACAGAGTGATGAAGTCCTGCAATACGTAAATAAAAGTAAAAAAGTTAATCTTTTGCTTTCCGGCGTATCAGCATTAAGCGTGGAGCGTACAGTAGAGAATTGACCATGTTGTGTGTTGAAAATTTATTCGTTTAATCGAATGCTTAACTTATCTCTTTCTGATGCCATGCCATAGATTACTCAACCCGGCATTACCCATAAGTAGCTTAAGCACCCGCCATGATGTGTCTGAAATCTTATATTCATCAGGAATCTGAGTAAAAGGTCTGCTTTCGTGTTCACTGATTGCCAGACTTATAGAATTGATTACTGTTTGAGGCTCAAAGCCGGTAAGAATGATTGTTCCAGAATCCTGGGCCTCGGGACGCTCCATGGACTGTCTGAGCGAAATAGCCGGAAATGAGAGTATTGCAGACTCTTCGCTGATTGTTCCGCTATCCGAAATTGTACACCTGGCATGGGTCTGCAAATGCACATAATCAGTAAATCCGAATGGCTTAAGGAACCTGATGTTGCTGTTTGTTGTTTTGTTTTTTCTTTTTTCAAGCTGCTTTTGTGTACGCGGATGAGTGGAGACGATAACCGGTAAATTATATTCCAGTGCAATATTGTCAAGAACCAACATAATCTTTTCAAGAGTTTCAGGATTATCTACATTCTCTTCACGGTGAGCGCTGACAACAAAATAATTTTTCTCTTTCAGCATCAGGTCCTTAATAATCCCAGAGCTTTCGATCTTTGTATAATAGAAATCGAGTACTTCCTTCATTGGTGAGCCAGTCAGATAGATCCTTCTATGAGGCAACCCTTCACTGATCAGATGCCTGCGGGCATGTTCTGTATAAACAAGGTTAAAATCTGCAATATGATCTATTACCATTCGGTTGACCTCTTCCGGAACATTGAAATCAAAACTGCGGTTCCCAGCTTCCATATGGAAGACCGGGATGTGCAAACGCTTTGCCATATATGCAGCAAGACAGGAATTTGTATCGCCTAACACCAATAATGCATCAGGTTTCTCCTTCTTCATCACCTCTTCCGACTTTCGGATAATGTCTCCTACAGAAGCTCCCAGAGAACTAATATCGACATTAAGGAAATGATCGGGTTTACGCAATCCGAGATCTTTGAAAAAAATTTCGTTCAACTCGTAATCGTAGTTTTGGCCAGTGTGCACAATTATATGGTTTACATGTTCGTCCAGTAAAGCCATAGTGCGCGATAAACGTATTATTTCCGGCCTAGTGCCGATTATCGTCATTACCTTTAATTTCGATTTCATTCTATTTAGATATAAGTAAAAAGGAGACACAATCTGGTTTTGATTAACCGGATTGAAATTTCTTTTAATGTGCTCCTGCCTGCCAAGCGATTTTTGATAATTGTGTCAGGATAGTTTAATTTTCAGGTGAATAAGGCAGCTTTTTTTAAATTCATTAACCTCTACATCAAACTCAAAAAACCTTACGCAAAGTTATTCCTTCTCTTCTTCAAATTTTAACTTTTACCCCAGGCTATCCTCTATGCTTCTCAATTCCAAATCTTAATTATTTTTCAACTAATGTCTTTCTCGCCCATTTCACATATTCTTCTATACCAGATTCTAAATCAATTTCCGGAGTGTAGTTTATTCTTTGTTGTGCAAGCATAATGTCTGCCAGACTATGCCTGACATCACCTGGTCGTTCGGGACCATGTTCGATTTTAATTAAATTACGGTTTTCCTTAGTTATCATCTCTACAAGAATATTGATAGTCACGCGTTTGCCACTTGCAATATTAAAAGCTCCGCTGACACCTATAGAATCAGCAGCTTTTATGTTGGCCTGAACTACATCAGATACATTCACAAAATCCCGGGTTTGTTCTCCATCTCCATAAATCATGAGCGATTCATTCCGAAGCATTTTAAACACAAATATCGGGATGACATTTCCATAGGCATCAAAGCGTTGATTTGGACCATAGACGTTAAAATATCTGAGACATACTGCCTCAAGGTCATAAAGCTTAGCGTATGAAAGACATAACTTCTCTTCACAAAGCTTTGTGCATCCATAAGGAGAGTCTGGTTCAATTGGATGATCTTCTTTTATAGGAATTGTTTTTAGCTCCCCGAATATACCCGCGGAGGATGAGGCAACTATTTTATGGACCCCTTCTTTCCTTGCAGCTTCAAGTACATTCAAAGTGCCCAGCACATTAATCTCAGCATCAGTTATGGGATGGTCAATAGAGCGCTTGTTACCAACAGAGGCAGCCAGATGGAATACCACTTCCACCTCTTTCATTGCATTTTCAACAGTAGCTTTATCCCTAACATCTCCTTCAATAATACGTAAGGCAGGAAACGGATTAAGATTGCTACGATATCCCGACATAAAATTGTCAAGAACTGTTACTGAGTTTCCTTCCTCCAGTAAATACCTGACAAGATTTGAACCAATAAATCCAGCACCACCTGTAACTAATACTTTTTTATTTTTCATAACTTTTTTAAATGCTGCTCAAAATAAATAAAATTTTTTAAAACATCTATTATGCTTTATTTCGCGAACTGATCTGACAAAAAAAGTGAAGAATCAACTTATGCTTTTGATATTCACAGAATTATAGTAATATAATTAGTTTATTGAATTAAATAAATTAATTTAAGATGTTCGCTTCAACTTTTCGGAGTGAACTTAAGGTTAAAAGTTAAAGTTGAAGACGGAAGACAAAAGACAAAGTAAAAAGACAACAGTTAATGAGTATATTTAGTTAAACGGAATAATACAGTTTGTAATAATGTTTTGCCATCAGATTGTCTGTATAATTATTTAAATATCTGGAATATGCCATTTCAACTTTAGCTTTTCCTGATTCCATCGCAGTTCTTAGTGAAGATGCAAAAGACGTCTTGTCATCCAATTTAATAAACGTGACTTCATCGCGATTAAACAATTCCTTAAACACCTCTATATCTGAGCAGATTACAGGAATCTTCTGCTGAACAGCTTCAATAAGTGCAAGACCAAATCCTTCTGATCTCGATGGCATAATAAAAAAATCAAAATGTTTTAAATAATTAACTGCATTTATCTGGAATCCGCAGAATAT
>OCZT010000487.1_pt1 | contig 39209 bp, 38 predicted proteins | sample 1539031 | NCBI WGS metagenome assembly OCZT01 (sample SAMEA3539308, study PRJEB22396) | soil metagenome | biome: tundra; feature: field; material: soil | place: USA | collected 2010-05 | depth 0.15 m
TTATGCTCTCGAAGTTACAGCGGAAATAGTATAGGTATATTTTGATTTTCCTATTTTTATGTTCTCGAAGTTACAGTGGAAATAGTATAGGTATATTTTGATTTTCCTATTCTTATGCTCTCGAAGTTACAGTGGAAATAATATAGGTATATCTCTTTCTTCTCCCCCTCCTAATATTGGAATTACAGTGGAAATGGCATAGGTATATACCCCAGTTCAAAGTCCAAAATCGGGTACATTGGACTTCAACATTACGTTTTTTAATCCTTCAAATCTGAAATCTCGAAGAATTATATCTTCTACTGGATATACCCCAACCAGTGGTTTAACTGCGTTGTAAACTCCCCTCTTTCTCCCTCTCGATATTTTATTAACTGAAAGAATCCCTAAAACGTTTAACTCTCCAAGGTAATCATTAACTCTTCTTTGAGTTACCGGATCAAGATTAATGATTTTACAAATTTGAGAATATGCTGTATAAACATCGGTTGCTTCAACATTAACTCCAACTTGCTCATATTTATAAACACTGGCAAAAAGAACAGCTTTTGTTTGTGTTGGTAAACTTCCCACAACTTCAAGTTGTCGATTTAATTCAATTCGATTTTTAGCGGCTCTAGCATCAGTTTCTTCAATTATACTACTACTTCTTTCGTCTGCAAGTTCTCCTGCTACCCTGAGTAAGTCTAAAGCTAAACGTGCATCTCCATTGTCTTGTGCGCCAAATGCACTGCAAACTGGAATCACAACTCTATCCAATGCACCATCAACGAAGGCTACTTTTGCTCTTGCTTCTAAAATCCCTGCGAGTTCTTCTGCATTATAGGGTTTTATAAATAGTTCATGCTGCCCGATGACGCTTTTAGTTCTTCCATCTAAATTCGTATAAAAATTTGTATCATTTGTTATTCCTATAACACAAACATTATTCTTTGTAAATCCACATTCTTTAATTCGAGAAAACTCATTGATTATATTAGGGTCTTTCAATTTATCTATTTCATCAAAAATAATCACTATAGGTACATCTGCCTGATTAACAAGCTCAAAAAAATACTCAAAATTCTTCGCATTAGAACCTCCCATAACTTTTTTTGTGAGATTAGGGATACCTTCAAAAAGAGTTTGGTTGATATATCGCATAATTGGACTTAATGCATTCATCGTCCCACAATAAATATAAATTACAAATATTTTACGTCTCCCCTGATTTACAGCATGAACAAGTTCTGATGTAATTAATTTTGTTAACATCGTTTTACCGACACCAAATGTGCCATATATCAAGATATTATCCGGTACTATTCCAAACATGGCATCTTTTAAAAAAGTTGAATATCTAATTATAACCCCATCTCTATGAAGTACTTCTTGTAAAGAACAAGGATGATGACCTTTCCTTAAAATTTCCGTATTTTTGAATATGGTTGGTTTTGCACACAACTTTGGGAATATATCTTCGACTACCATAGTTACACCGGAAATTTCACTTTATTAGCACTTGCCGTTGTAATTATTAATAGCTTTGTAATCTGAAATTTTCTGAAATTTTCTGAAATTCAGGTAATAAGGGGTCACGCTGCGAAACGGGAAAAAATAATACGCTAAGATATTAAATCTGTTGATACTGGCCCGAGTTTGATCTTTCTGTAGATTCTGATCGATTCAGCATAATTTCACTTTACAATAAAAATAGAATTTAGAGTCAATATTTTGACTGATAAAGTTTCCATTTTCCCTTCATTTATGCACAGTTTTTAAAGTAAAAACTATGTATGTTCTTAAAGTAAATTCTAGAATGGACTTCATAAATATATCTATACACTTTTTCCAAAAATATATTTAATATTAAATTGTTGCCCGGTTTTAGAATATTTTATGCTGAAGTAATTTTTATTTATGAATTATTTTTCTTATAATTAATTTTAAAAATTATCGAAGTAATTTTTATTCAGTGCATGTAAATGCCTACAGATAACATTAATCTCTGGTGAATATGGGATTGGTAAAGATTACTAAATTATACTAAGGAGAGTTTTCCATATGGGTACCAAATTTAACCACAGTAAAAAGACAATTGTCCTTTTGACGGTAGTAAGCTTCTTACTATCAGTGACAGTTGTTGTAGCAAGCGCACCAGGATCAAGTATGATGAATGAATCAAGCATTAATAGATCAAGCATGATAAATGGATCGAGCATGAGCGAATCATAATCATTGGTTTTATATCTTGTTTTTTTTGTGCTGAACGAAAAAGGATACCGAGTCAATAATATCTTACAAAACTTTTTATAGAATTTTCTGTAAATCGCTTAATTTGGTAACATTTATAATTTTCGATAAAATCGGTTATATGCAAATTTAAATTTTTTTGATTCGGATTTCCAGTTTTATTACAGTGAATTTCATAAAATCTATGTATTTTCTAAAATTTGAGTAATAAATGTCCTATAATTTCGGCTAAGAATGGCTCAAATACACAGATTTTCATACAAAATCACTGCATTAGAATACCAGTTCTGTAAGTCTACTTGTGACTCTGGACCCTTTTTTTGCGGTGGAGATATTAAAACAAAAATAGTATATCTAGTAAAAGGTCATCCAACCCATGCTGAATTATAATACGATAGAACTTAGGCTACGGGTCTGAGCGTTGCAAAAATTGACTATTATGGAAACCAAAGTTCATCATGAATCGGGTAGAGAAATACTGCTGATGCTGCACACATCAACAGTATCTCAATTACTGTAAGATGTTTATTTATCTGTTCTGTAAAGTAGTATTGTTTTCGAACTTTATAAATTTTCTGTTATATTTTTCTGGAAATATGATTTTTTTGTATAAAACCCACAATTTGCATTTGCTCAGCATTCCACAGTATTTTTGAGTTGTTCAATTCGTTTATTTATTGACAATACCCAGGGTCTCATTCTTGGATAAGATCTCTTGATAGGTATTCCGAAGAAACGAAATCATGTGTTGACTTTGTAATGACCATAATAAAATATATATGTATATATAAAAGCTATATTATTATATATTCAAAGAAAAATATTTATTTGGATGGATTTCAAAAATGAAGACGGTTTTTTTATCCTATGCTTTTAATGGGAAAGAAAGCGATTATGTACAGTTACTAAAAGACGAATTAAAATCACATGGTGTACGAATATATGAAACCAGCTCCTTGGAAATAAAAGAAAGTGGTTTTCATGATTCTATAGCTATATGTGACCTTCTTATTGCTTTCATGATAGAGAAAAATTCCAATGTGCATTATCACGTTGGGTATGCCATGTCTAAAGGTAAAAAAATTTTAATTATTAGTGCTGAATATAGTGAAATACCTTCTTACTTAGAAACGGGATCTACTATCCTTTTGCGTGATTATGTTGAGACATCTCGAGACATATTGAATTTCATTGATAATTGTTGAAGACAACAATGCACCTGAAAATATCAAGTCTAAAAAAGCAGTGCGGCTGTTAATCAATGCTCTGAATAATTAAGATGAGCAGTCGGTGGTAGTAAACTATTGGCTTTTCATTAATTTCAATAAAAGATTGAATGATAAGTACTACATAAGATTTAAAAAAGAAATAGGGCAATGTCTATTACCTTGAGGAATATCGTTATTGCTCCGAAAATTCGGTGACCAACCCATTTAATTTATGCATGGAGACTACATCTATCAACATGAAATTAACAACAATAACATATTATTTGTGTAGTTAGTGAGACGATCAATCCGATGCTTTAAACCTTATTTTTACCGAACTGTTTAATTCACTATACTAACAGATTGAGCAATTCCGTTTTTTATTGAAAAGAAAAAGATACAAAGTCAATCATATTTTGCAGAACTTTCGGTACACTGCCAGAACTATATAATTATTATTTCTTTATCTTTCTATTTATTATGGCTTTTTAGATTAATTAGTTCTAAGTGTTCCACGAGCTACAGATGTTCTGGGAATCTCATAAGCTCCATTAGTAATAGATTAGTAATAGATTAGTAATAGATTAGCAATGTTCCCTTGTTTCTAATGAAACTTAGGAAATTAATAGATTTTATTACAAAATTTCTACCTAGAATTATTCAATACAGAACGATAGTAGAAATCAACAGAGCAAACGGAAATTGCATGAAAAACTAAAAGTTCAGTAAAATCATAAATATTTAGAAGGTTATTAAACAGGAAATCCTGCTCTGAAAAACAAATTAAAGAGAAACTTGACTTTAAATTCACAGCAAATTTTCGACACCGCCAGTTGAACTGAAAAATTGTTGATATTAAACTTTCCCATACAGCCTTTTGATAAATTCCCTTGGAATTCCCTCTAAATTCCCCTAAAATTCCCTTAGAATTCCCTTATGAATAAACTAATATGTATGTATGTCCTTTTAGAATATATGGCAGAAGATGACCACAGAAATTTAAAAAAAATACAGTGTTGGATACCTATTTCAACTTGGGGTGAATTGAAAGAAAGGGGATATCCTACCATTTCAAAGGCAGTTAATGAAGCATTAGATAAATTATTAAAAATTCCCCCAGAAATTCCCTATATAGATGTATCAGGGATACAAAAATTCCCCGAATTCCCTGAATTGAAGGCAAGAATTGAAGAGAAGGACAAGCAAATTGAAGATAAAGATAGGCATATAGAATCTTTAAAAAAAGAGCTGCAAAGTGCAGGACAGAGAGAACAAGACCTTAAGCAGATGCATTCAAATTACATGATGCAGATGCAGACATTAATTAATCAAAAGGCTATAGATGCACCCGGAACAAAACGACCATGGTGGAGATTCTGGTAGTCCGATTACAATTATACAATAGGTTCAGTTAGAATAAAAATATTAAAGAGATAACTTTTCGAGAATTTTCTCCTTTATTTTATCTGCTTCAATTACTACTATCTCGACATTTTGATTCAGGTTTTCTGCAACAATATTCGTTTTTCTGTATACACGTCTTCCAAAGTCTGACGCAAAACGGCGTTCGAGTATCCAAGTACACATTTGCGTGTCACCAGCTATTGCTGCTTCATTTATGCGTTCCAAAAGAACTTTTGCGGCATCAGCATTGCATTTTTGAATATATTTATAGAACTGATAATATTTTCCAGATTTCTCTGTCTGTCCCCTGTTAATATATTCATTGAACGTCTTATACGTGATTCCTGCAGCTTCGGCAGCCAATCTATAAGTCAAACCGAGTGCAATATTATCACCAATTATTTTTTGAATCTCAGGAGTAAGCTTTGATAGGCGAGCCATATATTCACCGTTTTTATTTTACAATTAATATTAGCTAGTCTTGTATTTTAATATTTAGTTCGTTTTGTTCTGTATAGAAGCGGAGTTTATATACGTCAAATCAACAATGAGTCATTCTCAGGCGCTTTTCATAAAAGTCTCACTAGTGGGCTTAGGTTAAGTTGTTTTTTCGACCAATTTAATTCCCCATGAATCTACACAATTAGAACGTGGGGTAGGTTCTCAAAATTTTTCATATATTTTTATTACTTTATATATATATAAGTTTAGTTAAAGGGTATAATTCTTTTGATTTTGAACTAGGATTTCACATAGAAAACAAATCAACACAACTTAAGTGGTGATTTACCCAATTTTGGTTAAGACGTGGCGACTACTAGGTTCAGATTTGTTATATTAAATATAAACCATTCTAAGGCGATTTTGAGAAGTTTTTGCGATATGGTAAGTGGAGAAAAGAGCGGGAAAATAGAATTGAATTAAATGGCTGTAATTAACCAAAAAGCAGCACGGTATAATTTATAACAAATTATTTAACAACTCTTCGGGTAGGTGTCTACAATCCATCTTATGATAAATTTCTGAATCAATCAGCAAAAACAGAGGTTTTACTTCTGTACTACCATCTTCATTGACTATAGTGCAATCCAATTTCTTAATAACATCCAGTTCTTGATCAAACGCAACTCCTTGCTTTTGCATTGCTCTTTCGCATAAATTTAAATATCTATGTTCGCCTTCTTTATCAAAAAGTACCTGAGTGCATGAAAAACTCTGTTCCTCGATTGGTAGGTCACAATCTTCACCGAGTACACTTACAAGTTTCCATAGTTCTATTGAGCCTTTTTCAAACTTGCACGGGTGATCTTGAAGATAATCTTCTTTTAATTCTGGCGTCAATTTTAACGAAATTTTCGGATCGTTCTCTTGCTTCTTCTTGTTAATACAACTCATTTTAATCACCGTTAACTTTCTGCCAACCGTAACAGCCACTTTCAATATCAATTTTTGTTACTTTACCTTCATCTACAAGCTTATAAAGCATGTTTTTAGCAGCGGACCTACAAGATCTTACTGGGCTCATAATAGTAGCAGTGGATTTGATTCTGTCAATTGATAGAGCATTCAAGAACATTGTAAATTTCGGTTGAAATCTTGTTTTACCACCTTTCATATTATGCAATCCATCGGCCAGGCAATTTTCAAGAAATTACGCTACTATATACGATTTATTATAGTTATAGTTTATCGTCACTTGATAGTGGTAATGGTAAATGATAACATTTTGCTATTTTTCACAGCCTCTTTACAAAATAAAAAGATCCGCTTATATTCTGCTTTTCCTTTTATCGCTCATTTTGTTCGGTCTTGGTTTTTTCTAGTATGGAGTGAGCAGTCTTTTCATGTTTCCTTTCTTGTCAGCGTAATAATAAGGAGAAGGCACATTCCCGCATCGTATATCAGGCTTACAAACTCCAAGTAGTTTGATTGATACGCCTTTATGAAAACCCCTGTCATCATCTGAAACTAAATGCCGGCAGGTTGGCACTTTCATTATCATAAAATAATTTAAAAAGATGTTCTATTTCCTTGTTCCCCATCTATCAGCAAGTTCATCAAACATCATATATGCTTGCTTCTCTTCAATTCCAATTTGCCCTAAAAATGAAGCAAAGGCTGCAAGTGCCCTAGTCTGCTCATCACCACACCAAGCAAGACGGTATAAGTTCCGCATACACGGAGGCCATTTTTCAATATCTTCTATTGGAATTGGAGAGCTGTTAAATTCTTGTTTTCCTTCTTTACGATACGTTTTATTGATGTTCTCATATGACCGCTCAAAAAATGGTTTAAATCGATTGGATAGCAGGTCTCCACCGTGGTCATGTTCTGTATACCAATTTTCCCCCAATTTGATTACTTCAGGTTTCAATGGAATTGAAGCGTTTTCAAAGTCAATTTTTATATTCTCGGGATCGAGAGGAATAACAGCATAATCAAGCTTTTTATGAATACTAAAGAGTGTTTTAAATACTCTCTGAGAGTTATTGAGCTGGTCGGCTTTCACCTTTCCCATATGTTCTGGATGAAGCTTGAAGAACTCATCATTCAGATGTCCTATAAAATAGTCTAATGCATCTCCAAGCACCTTAGCCATTTTATCCCATTGGTTCTTTAGGATCGTTTTTAAATCGGTCGCAGAATTGATCAAATACCTTGTGATGCACCATAACGTAAATTCCATCACCTGAATATAGGCAGTAAACCGAATTTGGAACATATTCTCTTAATTTATCAGAAAAATACTGCGCCATATCTTCTACTGCCTTTTTTACTTCCGGATCGTGGATGTTAGTTCCATGTTCCTTATTGATATCTACTCCAAAAGTATAACCCACCGTATATTTACGACTGATTGCAGGACTATCTTCCTTTGTTACTGTATTGTAATCAATATCGAATATTTCAGGATTGAAAACATTAAGAGTTCAATAGAACGTCCTAAAATAAAGTGCCATTTTGAGATAGTCAGCATCGTTAGCAAGGCACAGTTTTACTTTTTTCCCATTTTGGCTTTTGTACTAGTTGTAGGAATTACCATTACCTGCTCGAAAATTGCCACCGTCCGTAGAAACTCGAATAATGTTTTCTTTTATTCCGGCAGTGCTGTAATGTTCCTTAATCTGCTGTCGCGTTAGCATGAAGTAACCCCCGGAAGGATGTAATTTTTACCTGCATCGGTAACTATATACAAAACATTCTTTGGTCTAGTAACTCCAACATACCACACTCTAGCTTCTGCTTGCGACTCCTTGCTAGGTATCAATAGTGCTTTTTGAATTCTGGGAGTTATTGCAGTATGCAAAAAAACAGCTTCGGCTTCAAGTCCTTTAGCTCCATGAATTGTTAATATTTTCCGGTTTTGCACTTCTTCCCGAATTATTAAATTGATTCGGTTCTTGATACCATTTATTTTCGCCCTGAACAATACACTGCTTTTAAGCATTCCTTTCGTAGGATCCCTTGAATTGAGAATATCCAATATTTTGCATTTGAGTATTCCAGTCCCTGTGTGCAATTGCGGAGTATATATTTTTTCAAGACCGCTAATAAAATCTTCTTTACTGCCCCTGATATCTAACATTTTTGTATGAAAAAGATTAATAATCGCTTTCACCTGATCGAGAGAAACAGTTTTCCCTTGACGTATTGAAATTATGGCGTTCGTTGCATTAACTTCATCTTCTTTCCATTCACACAGCCCACCGAATACGCGGCCTTCCTTTGCAAGACTCAGTGCAATTGCATGAGCTTGGTAATTACAACGTATCAAGTGGAATTCGTTTTCATATACTGGAAGTTTGCAATCATATCTCACATGATATATTGTATTGGAGTCTACTTGTCTAGCTTTGGTTTCAGGCGCGGTCATTCCAGCGTATTTCAGTACCTTGTGAGAAAAGTTTTTGATCTGTTCAGTTAACCTGAAAGTTTCATGCCTTACGATTTCAGTTGCATCAAAATGATAATAATAATCAGTGCAACCACCAAAAAACTCATAAATTGATTGGTTAGGATCAGCTGCAACCAAAATGAATTTACAACTCGGGACCCACATATTAAATATTTGATACATCTGAGCTGTGAAATCCTGAAACTCATCAATCATTAAAACTGGAGTATCGAGCGGGATATGCTTATCAATTACTATTTGCAGCATATCTGAATAATCAATTTTCTGAATTTGTCTTTTATAATCTTCGTAATTTTTTAAGAATTCCGGAACTTTATTTGGAAAAATTTTTATATTTTTTGCACCCGGATACTTTTTCCATTTGTCAAAGGGTGTACATATATTGAGAAGCCAGGAGTAAAGATCAAACAAATCACCGGAATATACCGACTCTTCCATATCAGCAATTTTGGTTTTGTAACTTCCGTTCTTTAGGTATTTGCCGTAATTGTTTTTCTTCACGAAATCTGCATAATCGATTGCTCCATCTTTTCAGGATAACTGATTAATCGGTAGCAAATTGAGTGAATAGTTCCAACATGTTGCTTTAATTTCTTTTCTTCTAGTCTAGCACACGAAATTGTCACGTTTATTAAATCGGCTGCTGCGGTTTTTCTGAAAGTTAATACAGTGATCTCAGTTGGTTCGTATCCATCTAGCAGATACTTTTGATAGAAATCTTTGATAATTGTTGTTTTATCACAGCCAGGACCATCAAATACTTTAATTTTCTTAGTCAAAATAGACACCACCTTTGGTCAAATAGTGGAAAAACCGTATATTGGTGTCTAGTGGTGTCTTGCCAAAAACAATAGCTGTATATTTATCCCAGACACCTAGACACCATTTTTTGCATTTTTGATGAAAAAGATGTAGTATAGGAGTCTGGGTGTCTACTTTAGCCATCCAATTTTCCCCCTCTCTCTTAATACAGCATTTTTAATGAAACACTAGGACCTTAATTGTTTACCGCGATAACCAATGCGCGGTGTGCCATCTTTTTTCATTCCCAGTTCTGTCATTGCCGAAGACAACTCATTTGGGAAAATTTTAAATTCTGAACCATCAACCAACGATAAAAAAAAATTTGAAGGCATACAATAATAGGTGTTTTCATCTTTATGGAAAAAATGTTCATATAGAGCCAACCCGAAAAGTGCTTTATCTACGTCGTTTGAGACTCCACGATCGCATACAATTTCAAAAATACTGTTAGCTATAAATACATGATTCGATTCTTCCGGAGCTTGTATATAGGTTGCTTTTTCATCTGCCAACGCTTCAAGGACAGCAATCCACCTGGCTGGTATAACTTTGGGAGCAGGATGGTCAAAGACTTTTAGATACTCCTTCCTAAATTGTGTCATGTTTTCCAATTTGGTAGCATCTACTCTCAAAACTTTATCCTGTAGGTAAAACTCCCATATAGTAGGATCGCTTGGAATCGTATCCTTTACAATCACGACTTTCTCAATAACATTGAACAATTTTCTCTCCGGTGTTAATTCTTCGGGTTCAAGCGGCATTCAAGCATGTCCCCTAAACTGCAACCACATATCAAAAACAAACCGTGCCCCTGCGTCTCGTGCCATATATATATCATTATCAGTTTCAGGATCAGCACAAGAAGCAGTTAATATCTTTTTTTCTCCTGTTAGTATGTCGACTTTCCATGATAAAGGAAGCTTATTAGGTTTAGATTTAACTTTTTCTTGAATCGGTTTCCAAACTACCCACTGATTGAGTTTTTTAGGCTCTTCGGGGACGTTTTCAGAAATTACTTTAAGATAGTCAGGGAGAACCATAGTTTAGGCCCTCCTCTTCAGATTAATCACAACTCTTACTGCAGGCATTCCCCCTATGCCAATTGCTTTGCCGTGCTTGTGAACACCATTAAGTTTACAGAAATATCTAGATTCTGTATGATGATATTCAAAAAAATCTTCTAGAAATAAAACTGAAGGCATGCTTCAGACCTTCCTGAGTTGATCCGATAAGTTGTCGGATTTTATTTCCAACCTTCTGTTGTTAGCTGTCAGTTGATTTTCTTCAAGGACAAAAAATAATGTAGTAGTCTTTTTATATAATTTCATTTTCTGCACTCCTTTTGTGTTTAACATTGAGCACAGAAAAGTCTAAGGCACTGGAATAGTAACCGGTCGGGGCTATATATAGCAAAGTATGAATTCTTAAAAACAATCCGTATTATCGCACCTGGAGATTAATACTCAGTCGTCAGAATAATTTATATTTTTGACGATTCCAGGCCCAGAGACCTCTACCAGCACTCTCTAGCCTTTCTGTTTTTTTCCGTTAGTGTTACGAATTTTCGCATTGGTATGACAGTAACGTAATATAAAGTATATTTTTTAGATATATAGAACATTCGGTTTTAATCGCGGTTTTTATAGCATGATCCTTATTTAGTAAACTGTTAACTAGTAACTATATTGGTGTTCCTTTTTGCGATGATTATTTGACTATCTAATTATCATAAAAGCAAGTTGCATTTCCTCAATAAAATATCAAAAATATGTTTTTTGAATAATTACATGAGAGTATTACCACTACTCAAATTATCTTTACATTGTTACGAAAGTTTTATTGAAAAATAACAAAGTATAAAATCAATGGTTATACCAAACAGGCTCCGGTTCCTCGATCTTCATTTATGCAGAGGTTTTGCTATAAAAGCTCTGTATATTTTGGATATCTGTATTGATGACTTATAAAATGTATCTGTGTAAACGCCATCAGGATATCACACAAGGCTTATCAGCAATAAACTGCATATTATCCATTTATATTTATATATATGTAAAAGTGTTATCTGCATTGAGTGTTAATTTGAATAATATGAAAGGAGCGTAATAAAATATTGAAACAATCATCCAGTAATATGAAAAAGGTATTGTCCATTTTTTTCGCAGTCTTTTTTGTAGTATCGTTAACAGCTATGTCAGCTAATGCACGTCCTGGTTGGTACCGTGGTGGACCATGGGGTGGGGGAGGAAGCTGGGGTGATGGCCTTGGCTGGGGATGGAATTGGTCTGGTCCGTGTCAATATGTGTACGATGGTGCAGGAAACTGGACTGTGTCTTGTCCTTCCCCAGCAACAAGCTTCCCCTACTTGGGTGAGGCACCTGCAGGTACAGTTTCAGATCACTTTACTCCCACAGTCCAGTCTTAGTCCCCAAAAATGATCATAAAAACTGAAATAAATAAAATTATGTATAAAGTGTAAATAAGGTCTAGATGCTTTTATAATCCTTCGCAAAACGACTTTAAAAAAAGTATACTAGTAATTGGTTATAAAAGTAAGTCTGAGACCCTTAATTTCTTTCTTTTTAGGACTAAATCGACTTTTTTTTATGACCACATAATTTTGAATAGATCCAGCTTTTGTGAATAAATCGTTTTGTTAGGAAATCTATACATCAGTGAAACCGAGAAATCCTGTTTTGTAATAAAAAGGACGAAACAATTATTTTTATAAAGCTTTTAGTACAGTGCATCCTTTGTGATGAATGTGACAACACAATCGTGCATATTAACAAACCTTTGCTGGCTTACAAGTGTAAATACTAGGATAGTCAGGTAAAAAACATGGACATCGATAAATTTCAATATTTTCTGAGATCTTTTCTGGTACATAATATGTATCATACCAAAATTTTTGAGTTTTTAATCTAATTGATCTGGCCGTGTTATTGTTTAATAATTAACATATATAATTTATTTCTTCAGTCGTGAATAACACAAATTTTAACTTTGATATCATAAAATGCAATTAAATAAAAGAAAAATGTTAAATATAAGTTTTTCATACACACAAATGAGAATTTAGAAAAACCTCCGATCTCAAAAAATTGTTTTATAGCCGGATCAAGATTGTATTAAACCTAATAAAAAAGGAATGAGTTGAATGCTGAAACAAAAAATTTGTAGACTAAAAAAGATGCTGACTATTTTGCTGGCAGTACTTTTTGTATTATCGGTTATAACAGTGGCAGCTAGTGCACATGGCGGCGGCCACTGGGGTGGCTGGGGCGGATATGGTCCTGGTTGTATGTGGGTGGGTGGTAATAATTGGCTTTGCCCTACATACTTGGGAATGCCATATACCATCCAAACTACAGCACCTGCAGAGCCGGCAAAAGCTCCAGATCCAAGTCCAAATCTGGCAGGAGCAACTCTATTTCCAGAAACAGCATCAAAAGATCAAGGAACATCCCCAGCTACAGGAGCACCAGTACCCCCAGATTCATCTGCTTCTCCAAGCCCATCGGCATCTTGAGATCCCGGAACATCGGCAACTTCTTAAGGGAACTATTTTTTGGCTATATAAATAACGTTCCAAAAAAAACTTTACTCTCCATTTTTTTTTCTCTAAAAAACGTTTGAAAAATCAATAACGCATTATTAGATTTCAAACTGAAATATGGTTTTATTTTTTATAAATTATACGTTTTTGAGACCCAAAAATCCAAAACTTACTTCTTCTGATAGCTTAAGGTATGCATAGGTTATCAGAAGAAAAAGCAGAGGACGGATATAACAGATCTATAAGAAAATCATATTTGGAAAAACATCGCTCAAATCAAAATTCTGTAGATGTATATGGGTATAGAATTTAGTTGCCTATTTACCAACTATTTATTGTGCATTAAAGGTGAGATGATTTTTTAAGTTGCTGTTTCAGTGAAAAAATAGATCGCATTTTTGTGAAATTACGGAAATGAAGTCGCACCAGAAATTCCCTACCTGTCCGCAATTGCAGGTGTGGAATTACTAGTATTGAAGTTCAGGTCGTAGATTTCGAAGACGTTGGTGTTTTTGAGTCTTTTGGAATGATACATAAATGTATGATGAGCTCGTATTTAACACTTTTCATTAATATTATATCATTAAATATTATCAAATTTATTATTTATAATACCCAGTAACATAAATCAGCACTTAGGCAAACACTATCATAGACTTCGGAATTTTGGTTGATTCTGAATGTGTTGGTCGTCAATCATTACACAGCTAACGTTTGATGATAAATTTACAGCGGGACGACTGCTTGAATTTTCATTCATCGAAGAAGTTTTACCCCTGTTGCATCGAAGGCGAAACAAAAAACTGAGAGACGGTATTGAAGATGTTTTGAACTATAAACAATTGCTAAATATTGAAGTTTTCGAAGCTTTAATAGATTAAAAGCATCTTTCTGAGTTTATGACGTGCTGATTTCTATTGTGGGATCATAACCAATTATCTTATGTGGTTATTATAAAGATAAAGCGTATATAGTAATACTTATGTTATAATAAAGTATTATCATATGGATAAATTCAGATTACTTGGTGATACGATGGAAACGGAACTTCTGAGGATAGGGGTTTCCCTTCCTGACAACCTTTTGAGTAAATTTGATGAGATTACCACAAAAAGAGGCTATTCTTCCCGTTCAGAAGGCATAAGAGATGCCATCAGGAGTTATATCTCCTATTACGAGTGGATGGGTGGTATTAAAGGTCATCGTATCGGAACCATTGCCGTTGTTTATGACCACAATAAAAGAGGTCTTTCAAATGCCCTTGCAGATATCCAGCATCAATACTCTCACCTGATAAAGTCATCCGTGTATATACACATCGATCATGAAAACTGTTTTGAAGTAATTGTTCTGGATGGAGATGGTGAAAGAATTAAAGAGGTTGACGAATCTATAATGGCCCTAAAAGGTGTAAAATTCTCAAAACTCACAACTGTACCATCAAACGAAAAAGTGTGACTCTTTATTGTAAGGATGTAAATCAGTACTCCAGTATCAAAGAAAGTCAAACTTGATAAATGGATGACGTTTTTCTTGATTTCTCCAATTAAATTTTTTTGCTCAGAAAATTCAAGCATAGCTCCTGAAAGGTGGAGAGAATCTCTTAATTTCATTATTGGCTTTTTAGAAATTCTCAAATTATAAAATAGTAGTGCTGGACCTCTTTAGTTTCGAACTCTATTTTTTACAGGTTGCGGTGTGATTATAACAATTATTGAAGATTATGTAGTCGCTTAATATGACACTAAAAATGACTCCATGTCCAATATAGCTACAAACAGCTTACTTGCTGTGTCTTCCCCTGAACTATTTAAGCTCACTAACATAATTAGTTATTAGGAACTACAGCAGATCAGAAAGATTATAATATATTAAATGTTTTTAGTCAAATTTGCAATACTGCCTACCTATTGGGTAATTCTTTTGTAACATGCATGAATCGTAATATTTGTGTGGAAAACTCATATGACAATATCGATAAATCAAGGAGTTGGACTACTATATCAATTTCAATTAACCAAGATCTGTATTCTTGGTTACTTTTTTAATCTTATATTACTACTCTATCTTTGAGAATTTTTTTAATCAAATATCTATAAAAGCTTTGTATTCTTTTTTATGGATTCACTTGTCGTTATAATTTACATTCCGATTCCAAATACAAAGCGTTTCTAGGACCTCTGTAAGATGGAATACTTATCAATAAAATTAAAATTTATCCAACAAAGTAATATAAAATGATGCATATGTAATACTTAACAATCTGGTATTATAAAAGTATTCTAGAACTTATGCAGTTGAACTGAAAAATCAATATCATTTAACCTTAAACTGTCTAAAATATATACTTAGACAACAGCTTCGGTTGTATTTTATTTAGTTTCTCAAGTGCACGATTCCCATATTCTTCAAGAATAATTCGCAAGAACATTATTAGATGCTTGAAAAAGCTAATCATCTGTGAAAACCACTCTCAAAACAAACTTTTTGAGAGTGTTCTTATTCTTTACATAAGAAGCATTCTCCATATCATGAAGAATTATTCAATCAAAATAAAGATTTCAGTTTTTAGGGCCGCGTATATCTATCGCATTCTGGATAATCATAATCTCAATTTGGACTTATGCAAAAAGGAAAATGGGGATCCTCTAGTTTGAAAGGCTTAAGTTACTTGCTCTAGTGCCTGCATTTGCAGCAGGCACTACAGATGAAAAATCTGCACAATAGGAGCTTAATGATAAAATAGGCTTTGTGTTAGAGAGACTGGAAAAGCTTTTAAATCTCTGGAAGGCATTATTCTCAGACTACAGCTTTCCTGCTTTCTATACAGTTATCATGAACAAGAGAGACTCCAACGATGAAACAAAATAATAGTACTTAATAACACTTTATTTATTTTTACCGGAGGTAAATGATCCCGAACTGGATGAAAGAAATGAAGGTAGAACCTTGTAGGTGCTCTGCTGTATATCACGGTAAGAAGAGCTTCATAAGTAGAACGATTGAAGAAATAATCGAGTTCATGGAAACTACATTTTTTTCAGAGGTCTATTCAAGGCGTAAAGGTCTGCTTCAGAGCTTGGATCCCAGGATCAAGCTGGTTTCCATCCTGACTGTGATAGTCGCAACGAGTTTGATCAGAGATCTTAGATTACTGATCTTTGTTTATGCACTTACACTGTTATTTTCGTATCTCAGTAAAATAGATGTCATGTTTTTCATCAAGCGGGTCTGGCTTTTTATACCCATCTTTTCAGGCATCATCGCTATACCCATGATCTTCAATATCTTCTTACCAGGTGATCCTCTAATTAGGTTAGCATACCTTGGCCCTGGCTCCCACCTGGGGCCATTTTCACTACCTGAGAGTATTTATATCACCAGACAGGGCGTCAATGCCGCCGTAATATTTACAATGCGTGTTGCAACATGTGTTTCTTTCACAGTTCTACTTTTTCTTACTACACCTCAGCAAATGCTCTTTAAGTCTTTTCGTAGTATTGGCGTTCCAAAAATCTATGTTTTCACGTTGGGTATGACTTACAGGTATATTTTCGTTCTAACTAATTTGGTTCGCGATATGTACATTGCAAAGAAAGCTAGGACAATAAAATCTAGAAGTATGTTTGAGGAACAGAAGTGGGTAGGGGGACGAATAGGATACGTGTTGATAAAATCTCTGGGAATGAGTGAAGAGGTTTATAAAGCCATGAAGTCAAAAGGCTACAATGGGGATGTTAAAACAATGCAGGGATTCAAAATGCGTATCCGAGATTATGTTTCAGGGGCAATGGTAATATCTCTGAGCATAGCTTTGGTGTTGATTTCCCAGAACACCATCAGGTGATATAGATATGGAAACAATCTTTGACGTAAGGAATGTGTCATATTCATATGTAGGAAAGATAAATGCCTTAAACGATATTAACTTCAAAGTGAAGCCCGGTGAGCAGATCTCTGTAATTGGCGCAAATGGTTGTGGCAAATCTACTTTATTGGCTATGTTAGATGGGCTTATATATCCTACTTTGGGAGAATTCTATGCTTTTGATAATAAGATAGTCGAAGAGGTTTTCGATGCTATTAAGGATAATAAATTCAGGTCCTATTTCCGGAAAAAAATAGGATTTGTCTTTCAGAATTCTGATGTACAGCTCTTCTCGCCCACAGTCTTTGATGAGATTGCATTTGGACCCTTGCAGCTAGATATGAATCCCGAAGACGTCAGGATTAGAGTGCTAGAAGTCATGGAGATGATAGAAATCACTAAGCTTAAGGATCGATCTCCTCACACTCTGAGTGGAGGGGAGATGAAAAAAGTCTGCATAGCCTCCGTTCTGGCTAACAATCCAGATGTCCTTTTGCTGGATGAGCCTACTGCTGGATTGGACCCAAGAACCCAACTATGGCTTATAGAGCTGTTACAAGATCTTGGAACTGCAGGAAAGACAATAATTAGTGCAACTCATGACCTTGAAACAGTCGAGCAGATTAGCAAAAGATCCATAGTCATGGGCGAAGACCATAGGATTATAGTGGACGATAGATCTGAAAAAGTGATTGAGAACCTGGAACTTCTTCTTTCCGCAAATTTGATCCATGAGCACACGCACATTCACGGCATGTTTGTGCATGAGCATCTGCACCCTGCCCTTGATGAGGAGCACATTCACGAGCATGAGACTTAAGGTTGTAACTGACCGGGCAATATCCCAAATTACAGAAAATCTAGATGCTGCAAGTTGTCGTGCGACCTATCAACTGCTCGATCTTAGCTATTGTTGGCAAGAGGAATAGAATAAATTCCCAGCTAAACTAAAAGGTAAATAGAGGCTGTTGGATTACTAATTTTTTTCTAAAAACACAACCGTATTATTAACCGGAGGTTTTGGTTGAACTCTAAGGTATTCTTCAAATTCTGCAGACAGTTCGAAGAGAATGCCGCCATCCAGTATTCTTCTAAGGCCTTTTCCATATAGACGATAGGCGACTTTACTTCCTTTGGGCAGAACTTTTGTTAGGTGCTCAAATATCTCTTTTTTGGGTTCGGCTTGGGCAGCGATCATGTAAAGTTCACATTTATCTTCGAGAGGAAGACAGATGTGATTTCCTTCAATTATTCTAATTTTTTCTGAAAAGCTTGAGTTGGGAAATTACTTCCCGTGAGAGACTTGCTCTTTGTCCATCCTGCTCAATTCCAATTCCTTGAACATCATGCTCGTGACAGAGCATGATCAAACTCAGGGGTAGAGGACCATTGCCAAGAAACACAGCGCAGTCTTCTGTTTTTAGGTTGGAACCTATATATTCAGTCCTCGCGAGCTGCAGGTAGTTTGGATAAAATGTAAAATTCTTGAGGGTTTTCCACGGATCCTGGCTTTCAAGGATACTGTTTGCTTTTTCGATTTCAAGCTTCAGATTGTATGAGAACCGAAAGTTAGAAATTGAAATAAGCAAAGGTTCAAGTTCCAGACTTTTGATGATCATGTATTTAGATTCTTCATCTAGTTCAAGGGCAGCTAGTTCATCCAGCCTCTTAAAAGCTATCTGCAGTTCTACCGAGGAGCTCTCTAAAACCTCTTCCTCTCCAATATCTTTTATCAGAGCATGAATCTGTTGAAGTTCTGAAATTAAGTACGAAGCTTCGACTTGTAAGATATTATTTTACACTCCAGGAAAACTAGAGTGTTGTTTGCTCCACCTGTGGGATAGATTTCACTTATTTTCCAAAAACCCTGGGTACAATTCGGCTGAACGGGCCAGTAGAGCAACTGCCTCATGCCGGTATAGTTACGATAGCATACAGAAATAGGTTTTTTTGGCTCGGATTTTCTTTTAATTATTTTATGGAGGTTCTGGAAAATTCGTAGTTTTGGTTCAGCAAGCCCTGCTATGAGTACAGAATACTATTCAACTTTTGAAAGTGATGTTTCATCTCCGCAAATAATACTAATTTCATTTTCGAGGCCAAAGTGCTTTACACACCGTTTGGCCAGTGTTACTGCTACTGAATCCTGACCTATACCAATGCAGGGGATGTCATATAATTTACTGAAAAGTAACAGAGTAACAGGAATGGGACCGCAGCCCACAAAAGCCAGCACTTCAATTTGTGGGGAATTTTGGAAATGGACACGGATCAGATTTTCGTATTTCGGATACAGGGGATAAGATTGCAACATTTTCCAGGGATTCTCATAGTTCAGTATTTTTTGTGCAAGATGAGTTTCATGGAAGCTGAAAAAGTTGCTGTAGCTGGAATGGATTGTAGGAAGTAAAGACTGAATCACTGGATCTTGAAGAATATATTCACACATTTCGTCGTCAACATCTAGATTTCCTAGTGCATCCAATTCTGCAAAAATATTATAGAATCCAGTCAGATTTGAATCTGTCATTTTGGTCAAATCAAACTCTGTAATTTTACTGCAAAAAAGTAACAACTGGGATCTTATATCATATAGTTGCAGTTGTTTCTCTGAAGCTTGAAATAGGGCTGAGAAATTAATATTTTCAGTTATCTGTACAGTGCTCATATCATTCGATCCCCGACTCCTTACAGTTAAATATAATTCAGATTATGTTCATTTCATTTTCCGCAGATGTACACAAAAATGTTATCTATTTTTTCAATATGGCAGTAGCTTAAAATTTAGTCTAACTTTTAAAGAATAACAGTGGCCAACTAGACAAATTCTTTTTTGTAGGGAATCCATATTTAAAGTTTGTGAATTTTATAGAAAAATATGTATAAATAAAATATTCGTATCTGACAAATAAAAAATAGGATGACAAACGTAAGAAGGCTTAGCAATAACTTTCAAAATGGTATGAAAATGGAAAAAAGACATTTGTTAACAGCGTGAATTAAGGTATGTTACGGCATTTTCAAGGAGGACCCAACCAAAAAAATATTGGTACTAAATGGATTTATTCTTACCCTTTTTCCCCCGATATCAGAAAAATAGAGTTATTCCCAAGAAACCTCTGTGTGAATGATTGCCTATTTTTTTTAAATTTTTGTACTTCCAGAAGAGGATTAACTGCAGTTTTTACAAGTCCGTTTTGCGAAAAAAGAAATAAACCATTTTTCGGACTTATTTCTTCATAGAGAGGCAAAAAATCTCGAATTGATCCATAATAATTTTTGAAAACCAACGAATTATGGTTCTTTGTTACAAGTCTTCCTGTCCACTCGGAAATTTTTCTTTTCATCCGTCTATTTGGTCTGGGATCAAACCAATCTCCATCTATGGCAAAAACCCTGCCGTTTGATCTAAGCTCTCTTCCATTCCCTAACCGCACAAGAAGGTTTTGGGAGAGTCCAGAGCAAGAATTTGCTTATAACTAGGTCAAAAGAACTGTCTTCAAATGAAATATTTTCCGCGTCACCATGAAAAAAATCAATTTTAAGTCCCATGTTTTCTGTATTATGCATTGCTTTCTCGAGCATGCCTGCAGAAAGATCTATATCTGTTACCTCATGTCCCATCTCAGCAAAAAGAAGGGCGAGAAAACCAGCGCCTGTCCCGACGTCCAATATTTTCAAACGCTCATTGGCAGGCAGAGAATTTTCAAATGTTTGTTTCCAAACACGGCGTTCTTCTTCATCAAAATCATTTACCCCATTTGTGTATGTTGAAGACCTTATAATCCAGTAGTTGGCAATAACTTTCTTGCAGTCTATGCAAATTCCTCCAAGAAATCCTAAAAAGAGAGATATTACCGGCCCCTTTCCTTGCAAAACTTTCCCCTGCTTTCTTAGTTTGATTTTCAGAATGTTTTTGTTTTTGTATTCAGTTTTTTCTTTTGGGTGGGTAAGCTCACTATTTTCCAAAGGTTAGAGTTTTAGAGCCTTTTTTGGCAGTATTGCAAATTTTATGTAAATTTAGAATCAATTTTTATTTATTGTTATGATTGGACTCTATAGTAGGTAACTTCCTTTAGCGCAAGGTTCGTTATGATGAATGGTTTTGGCGTTATATCTTTTATTTTCAGACTTTGTATACGTGTACTTTTTGAGCCAAATATTTTTGTTTCCGCAGCTTCCTTAGGCATATTTTGTTCCCTTCCTTGCTAAACAGTATTTTCTTAGCTTTTGATTCATATTAATGTTAGTTTTTTTAAGATAAATTATTTCCTATTTGATATTTATTACACACAAAACTGATAAATAATTTTATATAAATAATACTAAAATATAGCTTTAATGCATTCAAAAAGGTAACTGATTGATGTTCTGAAAAAGATGAATATTTCAAAAACGCCTGTGAAAATTCAGCTTGGGAATTAACTTACGGGTTTTCTTGTTTTTGAGTTCAGAGAATTGTAAAAAAGTTATAGCAGCTTGTATAATTAAAGAGAACAGAATCTGTTACAATAACTGCAAAAAAGTATTGGGAAATCTCTCTGGGAAAAACGTAATTGAAGGAAGCCGCCGGGAAATTGTTGTGGTTTTAGTTGAACAAATGGATTAGATTCTAGTTCTCACACTAATTATTTGCATTTATTTACTGTTTTTTCAAAAAATTTAAGTTCCTTTTTATCATCGAAGTTGTTAATACTAATTTTTATATTTGTATGAATAAATATATATTTACCAAACTATTTTATTATAAATTAATACAAAAAAATTTAGTACTACTATCCTCCATAATATGAGAAAATAAGATGAATTGTAAAGGATGGATTTTTGATGCGAGAAATTAGAACAAAAAAGACTTAAAAACAGCATTAAAAGTATTATGGGATAACATCAACCAAATGAATAGAATACTCAATAAATAGGATATAATAAAATTCAGATACTTGAAAAATATCCTTAAAAAATATAAAATATTATAGCCATTAAAATAGTTCGACGAGCTTTAAAATAATGCTAGCACCAAAGATAAATAACAGTGGAATAATTTCCATATGTAACGATACTTATACTATATTTCCACACTGTTTTGACAATGGAAATAAATCTCTGAGCAAAAGCAAAGTTAATGTAGCCACAGGAGCCCCTTCAGGAATCCCTGGTGTGAATATCATTGGTAGCGTACCTGAAGGGACTGAACTTGATGAAATTAAACTTATAAGCGTATTTAGAACTCCTTGAGTTGATTCTCAGATTTAAGAGCCATGTGAACAATATGATATAAAAATTTTCTTATATTACCAGTATTTCCAAATCTACTCATTTCGAAAACCATTTATACAAATCAAAAGAATCTTAAAAAATGCTTAAAAGGATTCCAATAAGCTCCTACATTTCGTCATAGGATCATAAAATGGTACATAAAATGATTCGTGAAGCTCATAGATTTATCAAAATTTTTATCTATCTATCAATTAAGAAAATAGGGTTCCTCATTGTTTTATGTGAGTTGTAAATAATTATTCAGTTAAAAAAAATGGCCGCATCAAAGATATAAAAATCTATAATAACTGTGGTTCTTCACAACTAGTCTTTTCAAAAATTACAATACCTGTCCTTAAATGTTGTATTTATTTTTGATAGATAGCATAATTTTAAAAAATAGTAATATTAAATATGACAAATGTTACAAAAAATATAAAATATAATTTTACCATCTATGTATTGTATGCGAACAAACGCAGAAACAAAAAAGCAACCTAAATTTGTTACTTGACCTCTCAGCGCTGGCTATTCCCCATTTGTAAAACAGGCCAGTAGAGAATTTCAGCTGCAAGTACACAATGACACACCTTTTACTGTCAATTTTTACCTTACTCAATGGAAATCCATGTCCGGAGGTTTAAAATGAATAAAATGATATGGAATAAAATATACAAAAGACATACACTCCTAAAAATGTTAGTAATATCAGTGATAGCATTTTCAATGTTGATGAGTATCTCAGGCGCAGTGCCATTTGCATATATTACGAACGCTGGCAGTAACACTGTCTCTGTAATTGACACTACTACAAACAAAGTTACAGCCACGGTAAATTTAGAATCCACTCATTTTTCTCTTGAAGTTGCGGCTGCCCATGGCGGAACAAAGGTATATTTGACAAACCCCGTCGACAACATTGTCTCTGTAATTAGCACATCTACAAACAGAATTATAGCCAATGTGCCTGTAGGAGTCCATCCTAGAGGAATTGCAGTTACTCCTGATGAAAAAAAGGTATATGTAGCAAACAGCGGCGACAAAACTGTATCTGTGATTGATGCAAACACAAACAAGGTTACAGCTACTGTGAATGTAGGAATATGGCCTCGTGGAGTTTCAGTCAACCCAGCAGGAACAAAGGTATATGTGGTAAACCACGGTAGCAACAATGTATCTATAATTAACACAGGCACAAATAAAATTACAGCTACTGTAAATGTAGGCCAACAACCCTCGGGAGTTGCAGTTACCCCTAGTGGAAAAGAGGTATATGTGGCGAATTCAGGCAGCCACAACGTTCCAGGAACTGTTTATGTAATTGATGCAAACACAAACGAAGTTATATCCATTATTGAGGTAGGGATTGACCCTGAGGGAATTGTAGTGGATCCAGATGGAACGAAGGTATTTGTGACTAACTTCTTCAGCCAAAATGTATCTGTAATTGACACTGCAACAAACACGGTTATATCCACGGTGAAGGTAGGAACCTATCCTCTTGGAGTTGCAGTGGATTCCAATGGAAAAAAGTTATATGTGACGAACTTGGGGAGCAGCGATGTTTCTGTAATTGATACGGGTACGAATACTGTTAAAGCCACCGTGTCTATAGAAAAGAGACCTGCAGGAGTTGCAATCACCCAAAACAAAAAAATGTACAAGTGGAAACTGGTACTATGACAGCGACAATATTTTCTATCTAAATCTTATAAAATATCTTAATTGTGAAACCGAAACTTTAGGGAAAGAAATTTTTAATTATGCTTAGGGAAAAAATAGAAGTTATATGAAAATTTTAATGTTGGTTCCTAGTATTGGAAAAACTGTTGTAGCAGCTTTAATTTCTGAAATCGGCAATTTTAATGTTTTTTTTTTAAGGAGATGAGCTTGATTCATGGCTTGGAATAGTTCCAAATATATACCAAGCTGCTTTAGAATCTACCTTGCTATCGTTGATCCTCTCTTTGTAATTCTGTTTTTGTAGATATTTATTTCCAGGATCTGTAGAAGTCTCTTTTTCTTCTTCATGAACACACTTATCGTTATAATTCACAATTTGACTCTAAATATAAAGTATTCCCAGATCTCTGTAAGATGGAATACTTAATAATAAAATTAAAATTTGTCCGACAATGTAATATAAAATAATACATATGTAACACTCATCAGTTTGATATTATAAAAGCATTCAAGGATTTACGCAGTCAAACTGAAAAATCACTAAAATTGGATTTTCAACTATCTAAAATTCATATTTAAATCATATAGCCTATTGCATTTGATTTTGTTCTTTGAGTGCGTTAGTCCTACTGTTGATGATCCTGTAATACCTACTCAGCTCAAATGATATAACCCAATACAACAGACTTTGTAGATTAAATTTAGATTTTATATCATTAATTAATTTATATTATTGATTTTCCAGTTAGACTGCGCAAGTCCAGTCCAGTCATTCTGAAACACATATTTTGTTTTTTTAGATATACTGGGTACTATTTAGCGCTCATTGTAAATATATATTATCAGGCGGGCTGTCAGAATCCGATCCAGATATAAAATTAAAAAAACACTCAATTTTGTAACTGAGCCTATAACAGTAAAACTATTAAAATAATACTTAAAAAGATTGGATATTATGGAAATGAAATACAAAATCTTTTTTTTATTAATTAGCATGACTTTATTGTCGCCAATTGCACTTGCAGTATCTTCGACTTTGGAATCTTCTTCACTGCCATATTACATTGACCCACACCATAATTTGTGGATCAAAGTCAACATGAATGACAGCGCACAACATTTTAGGGTGTACAATAAGCCAGGCTACTCACCCAACGGGGAAGCAGTTATGTGGGCATACGATAACTTTAGCTCAGGCAGCTTAAATACATCAAAATGGACAGCTTACAAAAAAGGAGGCAATAACTCAACGGTAGATGTACATAATGGACATCTAGTGTTGTCAGGCGCTGGTAATACATCTTCTGCGAATGTTGTGCTGAATAAACCATTCACTAACGGCGTTGAATTAGCTGTCAATGAAACATCAGCAGGAGGTACTCATGACGCAGGTACATTTTCTGATGTTTCTTTTGGTTCCGGAGCACTCGTAGGTGGGATCAAAGGAGCAGATTGGTGGCATACAAGATTCGCCAATGGTGGTGGGTCATTCCAAAGTCAAGGAATAGACAAAGCAATGATTTGGGCAAACTCAAATAGTTTGGATGTTAGTATACCCACTCCTGGAATCAGATTAAGTGATTACGTAGAAGAGGGTATTCCACATACAGTGGCATATAGTTATGATCCTTCTGGTAACACAAATATGACTATGTTAAATGTAACTCAAAATCGTCTACCCTTATCTATCCCTGATCCATACGGGTATAACCAGTTCAATCATCCGTCTATCTATTTCAATGAGACTGGTGTATTTGGTCACAAATGGTGAATGCTTATTACACCATATGCATATGCGAACGGTACATATGAAAATGCATGTCTATACTATTCTGATGATGGACTAGTTTGGCATGTACCGCCAGGAGTGAGAAATCCTATTGGAACGCAAATAGAATACAAGTATAACTCAAATGCTTATGGTTCTGATTCTAATCTCATATACAATCCGAATACCAGAAAATTCATGTGCTACTATGTAATTGGGGATGTAAGGGGTAATGAAACCATAAAAAACCCGAAAGTTAAAACATATGATGGTATTACTGTTTCACCAGAAATAAATGTAAATGGTCATGGTGTATCACCAGTTGTATTGTATGATGAAGCTACGAGAACATATTACATGTGGATTGTTGATATCGATCCTCAACCAAATGTAATTTACAGATACACATCCACTGATGGGATTCATTTTGGCAATAAGCAAGCTGTGGGTCTATCAAGTCAATATCACCCCTGGCATATTAATGTGATGACTTATCCCGGAAAATCGACAATATATGCATTATTTACATTGATAGGTAACGAAGGATTCAACGATGATCTACATATTGCAACTGCAAACAGTTACACCGATAATTTCATAGTTCAAAGCTCACCGCTTCTAAAAATCGAGAATTCATCATCTGCGACACATGAAGATGTTCAATTATATCGTAGTGCGGGTATATTTAGCGATCATGGGAACATCTTGAATCTCTGGATCCCAGCACGTGATACAATCGGAGTTTGGACTGTGTTTTATGCGCAAGCGACTAAGGAAAATAGTGTCTGGACAGTTAAAAATTTCACATTTCAGCGTGCTCCTCTTATGACGATCCAAAACACACAATATCTCTATACTCCAAAACAGTGGATGCTATCACAGGGCGATTCTCCAAAAAGTCATGGGGTCAAAAGAGAAATCAATGAAGTTTGGGGATATAAAACAGGTCACACACCAAAAATAAACGCAAAAAATATGGGAACGTACACTCAAATTAATGTTAAGCCAATCGAGTTACAAAACGTATCTGATTACTAGGTAATGATCCCTGCTAGTATGCTTAACATATCATCCCAAAGAGAATCTCTGGATGTAGAGCGTGCATAAGTGTAAAAAAAGTGTTGTAGATAAGTCTGCTTAATAAATCCCAATGAGAGTAATATCAGTAGGATTTATTAAGCTGGCCTTTGTTAGACTATATCAAATGCATTTAAACCTATGACTGTCTAAGATGTAAATTACGGTTGCCGACAACAAAACTATGATTATTAATAAAAAGAATATTTATAAAGGATTTCAATAAACATCCAAATTTCGTCCAACATTTATAAGTGGATATAAATGATTCTGAAAATCAGAAGTTTATCGATAATTTTCTACAATTCATTTCCATGATATTCTATTTTTTATTATTATTTTGGTAGTTTTACTGAATTATAGACTCAGTTACAAAATTGAGCGTTTTTTTAAGTTCATATTTATTACTCGATTTTTAAAAATCTGTTGAATTATAATTATTATTATATGTATTTTTGAAAGTGCTCAAATAGATAATTTCATGCGAAAAATAACCAGTGTATACCTCTAAAATAATTAAAACCGAACTTAACCAGTTGAATTGATAAATCAATAGCATTAAACCTTCAACTGTCCATGACAAATTAATTAACAGCTTGCAGCACTTCTTTATCTGAAACACTTTACAATAAAGCTGTCCATTTTATTAAACTCCTTAAAAAAATTATTTTTAGTAACTATTCAACTTACAAATAAATAAGTTACATTATACCTATCATAGTTTTATATTCTTATTTATATTCTCCTGATCACTAAATTGTGGGCAAGTAAAAAAAGACCAATAACCGACAGTTACAAAAACCCTGCAAAATGTGTTCATTGAAGCATAGTAAAGATGGTTATGTAACTGATTATTTTAATTATGTTAGTATCCATGTAAAAAATCTGGATACCAATAAATATCGAGATTGTTTATCTGTCTAATTTACGTATTTTATTTAAGCATTTCCTGGACCTTTCGAACGTCTGTTATAGCTTTCTTCTTCAGCTCGATCATTTTTTCCATATCATGGATTTTTACTTCCATCCATTGTATTATCATATCCATTCTCATGACTGCAACTTTCTTTCTCTCTTCTTCAGTCAGAAGTTCCCACATCTCAGCCATTACAGTCTGCATTATTGAATGTACTTCACACATTTCTTCATGCATGTTCAAAAATCTCCTTTCATATATTTTTACATAATGCAATTTCAGATCGTGTCTTTGAATCTTTAATCAAATCTGCAAACTGAGTATATCTCTCATTTTGAGGGAAATGTAGATAAAATCTTGTGTTTACGATTTTCAACAACACATAGACATGACCAATTACATCTCAGGAACGATTTAATTTTTTTAAATTAATAATATCTTTTGGAGTACTGGAGGATTTCGATAAATTTCAATTTTTGACTGGTTGTTTATAAAGCGCGTAAAAACAATTTGTTGAGATTGGAGGTTATCGAAATTCTCATATGGATGTGTGACAAACTCGTATTTAATATTTTTCTTTAATTTTATTTTATTTTATGATATAAAAGTTAAAATTTGTGTTATTAATCACCGAAAAAAGAGTTTATATCTGTGAATTATTGAACAGTTACTCGGCCAAATCAATTGAATTTAATAATCCAAAAATTTTGAAATTTTACAGATGATACACAAGAAAGGATTTCGGAAAAGATTCAAGGCTGAACAGAACGCCATAATTTGTTTCCTTTCCATACTTGAACCTTAAACTTTCCATCTCTCTTCACCGACAGGTGAGTAATTTCAGACATCTGAAAAAGTTATGGCTCTATCAATTCTTCTTTTAACTTCTCAGCCACGTCTCTTTGTTTCTTTTTTGGCACCTTCTTGAGAACTTGTCTTATCAGATGTATGTGACACATCTGCAAGCCTAATTCATGAAAGGATTCGTTGACTGCTTTCTGTATCCCTTTGTGTCCATCATAAACTGTTAACTTAATATCTCATAAACCTCTTTCGTTCATATCATCAAAAAGATCTTTCCAAAACAAAAAGTCTTCAGTGTCCACTAATTTTGCTCCAAGGATCTCACAGTAACCATCCTTCCTCATTCCAGCAACTATAAAACGAGCCTTGTTTTCATAGTAAAGTCCATCTCTTGCCTTCAAATGAGTAGCATCAATAAGTAAGTAAGGGACTTTTTGTTCTATTCGTTTTGAAAGGAATTTTTTGACCTTTCCATCCAGTTCTTTAATAACCTTGGAAATAGAAAAAGCTGGAAGTTCACATAACTTCGAAAGCAGTCACGATCCTTTCCATCTTTCGGGGTAAAGATTTACAACGTCGATCCTTAAATAATGTTTTTTTAGATGATGTGTTATAAATTTAAAATATAATAACATTAAATATAACAAATGTTATAAAAAGTATTAAATACAAGTTTATCATACATACATATGTTTATACGAACAGACACAAAAATAAAAAAACTCCTAAATTTGTTATTTAACTTTGCAGCATTGGATATTCCTCACCTATAAATACAAGCAGGTAGGGAATTTCACCTGCACGGAAAGAACACGGAAAATTATGGTTCGCTATTCAATGAAATCTTTTATGGCATTTTTTTCTTAAAACTGCTAATGTTTTAGGATATTTTATAGAATCAACAAACTTGATCAGAAGCATCTTCTCCTGAAAAAAAATAGACTCATGAGAATTTCGATAAAACTCTTTTTTTCACGAGTCATTTATATACTATATATAAACACATGACAAGATTTTAGGGTTTATCGAAATCCTCGCATGACTAGCTCTAAACCTGGACAAACGAGAGGAAATTACATCAAATTGTCTCATTTTCTGTGAAATCACAAATATCAATAAGTTATTAAATAAAAGTTCCATATCAGAAGACTCAAGTACATGCAGTAATCAAACATTTGATTTTGAATTTACAGCAAAATTACAATACTTCCTACCTTTTGCAGCAATTCTACTGTAACATTTCTGAATCATAATCTTTGTGTGAAAAACTCACATGACAATATCGAGAAATCAAGGAGCTTAACTATAACATCAATTTCAATTGCCCAAGATCTGTATTCTTGGCTACTTTTTTTTCGATTTTACATTACTACTCTATCTTTATGAGAATTACTTTATTCACATATCTGGAAAAGCCCCTCGTCCTTTTTCATGGACCCAATAATTATTATAATTCATATTTTGATTTCAAATACAAAACATTCTTGGATATCTATAAGATAAAAATAAAGCTTTACTTAATAATAAAATTAAAATTTGTCCAAAAACGTAATATAAAAAGATACATATGTAACACATAACAATCTATTATTCTAAAAACATTCTAGGACTTACACAATTGAACTGAAAAATCAATCGTATTAAAGATTCAACTGCCCAAAATCCAAGTTTAGACAACAAAGCCTATTGAATTTGATTTTGGTTTTCAAGTGCGTGAATCTTACATTTTCTAGAAATAATCAACAAGCACATTATTAAATATCTATATAAACTGAGTCTTTTCCAAAAAAAGCTCTCAAAAGACTCTTTTTAAGAGTGTAATTATTCTTCGCATAATGAGAATTTTCAATCTCATGAAAAAATACTCCGTCTAAATAACGATTTCAGTTTTAGAACCATAGAAAATGAGTTGATGGAAAGGAGATAAATGCACATTCCAGACGGATATTTGGGGCCGTATACATATATTGCGTTTTGGATTATTATGATCCCAATATGGTATTATGCAGGAAAGAAGCTGACCACAGAGCTTAAGTCCAAACAGGTTCCTCGGCTGGCGCTATCAGCTGCTTTTTCATTTGTACTAATGATGTTCAACGTACCTGTTCCAAGAGGCAGCACAGGCCATGCCGTTGGAGGTGGAATTATCGCCATAGTCATTGGTCCAAATGGATCGGGAAAAACAACCCTGTTTCGTTTGCTTCTTGGGATACAACAACTTATTCGTGGCAACATTCAGATATTTAATACCCTACCTAAACGCGGCAATCCACATATCGGTTTCGTACCGCAGAGACACTTAATTGATCCAGAAATGAACATCGAAGTCCTTGAATTGGTAAGGCTCGGCTTTTCCGGAAATAAGTGGGGTTTTAACCCATTTTCCAAAAAAGATCGCAAATGCGCTTTTGATGCGCTGAAAGCCGTTGGAGCAGAAGATCTAGCACATCGGTCCCTTGGAGTATTGTCAGGTGGAGAATTACAACGGATATTTCTAGCTGAAGCATTGGTCAGCGACCCATATCTATTATTGCTCGATGAGCCATTGTCAAACCTTGATATTAGGCGTGAGCAAGAATTAGTGCAACTTATTGATAATGTAGTTCGAGCATGCAATGCAACGGCATTGCTCATAGCGCACAATATTAACCCACTTATACATGTTCGTGATAAAGTCATATATATTGTCAACGGCAAGGTGGCAATCGGGAAGCCAAACGAAGGGGTTCCTTGACGTCAGAGTCACTATCGGCTTTATACAGGACACAGATTGAGGTCCTCCGGGGATCTCAGGGCCAGGTTGCAGTGATAGGTATCGAAGAAAATCAGCACCATTACGATTGATATGTCTTTTAGTATTAATTTATTAACTGACCTGCAAGACATGTTGCAGTACGGATTTATGCAGCATGCCTTTGAAGCCGGAACTATAGTCGCGATAGTCGCAGGCATCGTAGGCTACTTTACAGTACTTCGTCGATCATCGTTCGCAGCGCACGCTCTTGCTCATATCGGCTTTGCAGGTGCCGCAGGCGCCGTACTTTTCGGAATCGCTCCTATAATAGGACTTCTACTGTTTACGAGCTGTGGTGGCATAACAATAGCGATGCTTGGCCGCCGCGCAGCTTCGCGCGACACTCAAATTGGAATAGTCCTTTCATTCATGCTTGGACTTGGTGTTCTGTTCATTAGCCTCTATAGTGGCTATGCAACCGAAGCATACTCTATTTTATTCGGAGAAATATTGGGTATTAGTAATAATGATGTAATTGTGACACTTGTTGCCAGTCTGCTGATTATTTTTTCAACCGGGATCATATATAGACCACTTTTATTTTCATCTCTTGATGAAGAAGTAGCCGAAGTAAAAGGATTGCCTACGCTTTTGCTTGGAATAATTTTTATGGTCATGGTCGCAATTGCAACATCTTTTGCCGTTCAAGTAGTTGGTGTCCTCCTCATTTTTTCATTAATGATCACGCCGGCAGCTATTGCTCATCTGTTTGCAAAACAACCCAAACAAGGCATAATGATCTCCATATTTATTGCTCTAATAGCAACGTGGCTTGGGCTCTTCATTTCATTTTATGAGCCCTATCCGGTGAGCTTTTTCATAACTAGCATAGTATTCGTTTTTTACATTATTACCCTGATTCTTCAGAGGATTAAAACCAATATGAGATTCATCACTCATAATGAATAAGTAAATATCTTTATTGATAGAGGATTCCGATAAACTCCTATGCATTTAAGCATTGGAAATTTTAAATCTCTTGACAATAATTTCTGCTCATGGAAAATCTTACTGATTTTGCTTTTAAAGAGGAATACACATGTCTTCAGTAAGTTGGAGATAAACTTGCTAAAATTGGTTCCTTAATTGATTGGAAACCTTTTAGTATCATTTTCGAGTCCATATATTTTAACAAAACAGTTGTCTAAGGCAGACCTTAAACTGATGTTATATATAATGTTTAAAATACTTGTTTTATAGCAATAGCATGGTTTTTCTAACTTTGAAATTGAGAAAAAATGTATTGATCGAATACAACTTTCAAACTTAATCGAAATCTTAAAATCTAATAGACATCATCCGGCTCAAAAACCTTCTCATCTATTATCTTCCCCCTCTATATTTCTGAAAAAACAAGATCTATATTCCATATGGCAGGCTCCCCAAACCTGCTCCACAAGCAGGAGAATAGAATCCATATCGCAGTCAATCCTGATTTGATATACATTCTGCACATTTCCCAATGTTTCTCCTTTTTTCCATACCTTTTGCCTGCTTTGGCTCCAGAAATGCGAAATTCCAGTTTGTATAGTTTTCTCAAGAGCTTCACGGTTCATATAAGCTCACATAAGCACTTCACTGCTGATGTGATCTTGAACAACAATCCGAATCAGATCGTTGTCATATTTCAAGGTCTCTAAATCGATCATGGAATACAGATTACAAAACTAGTATAAAAGAACACATTTTTATATAGATAGAAGTGTAGAATTTGGAACGAAAACTTGCCATTAAACTATAAATAAGAAAAGAATAATAAAATTAAGGCCCTCAAAAGGGATATTTGATTTATTTTCATGTTATTTTTGCCAGGAAATTACGGAACTGAATTGTCGAGAAACCCTTATTTAAAGTACTCATCATCAAGTTTTTATCTTTTTTTTCTATTAAGTAGCCAGCTTACAGAGATGAAGACGATAACCGCAATAGCTGTATAAAGCATAATAAGCAAACGAGAACCATATTTACTCTCCAAGAAAAAATTTGTGTTATCTATCTGCTTACTAGATGGATACATAATATCCCGTGGATCGTTGCTGTGATCTAACCCCAAAACATGGCCTAATTCATGCTCTACAATAGCAATTATTGCTGTATCACTATACGGAACCCACTTAATCCACTGATTATTTCCAACTCCAAGTATAATATTTACGTACACAAATCGCCCATTGGCAATATGCCGAATTGTTTCACCTGCAACTCTATGAGGAGCACCTGGATCTTTCTGCAGATTTGCATCCCATTTTATTCTGATATCAGCATCTTCTGAATCCACCATCTCAAATACAGGACTGTACTTCAGTTTACCATTTCCGCCTTCTGCCCAGTAATTCAGAGCTTTTTCTATATCTACGTAATAGGTGGGACTATAATGGAGAGGAACAGTTTTGTTATTTATATATACGGTGATGGGAGAATGATCCCATGGGTGATCTAAAATTCTTGGATAACTAAATTCAGAAGCTTTCGATGTGATTGGCGAAATAAGTACCACCAATAATAGTAAAAAGAGCAATCGTATTTCAGACCTATCCATTTGGGTAATATAAACCTACCTCTACATTATTTTGGTCTTTAACTTAATGAATTATACTTTTTATCTTTAAATGGAACTTTTCCCTCCATTTTTTTTGCAAATGATAATAATTTTGATATTCTTGTGACTTAGTATTTGTAGATATACTCAATGTTGGAGCTTTAGAGAAATTAGCTAAGACATATGCTCTAGTGTAAGAGATATCTTAGAATCCATAGAAGTTGAGGATTTATGAAAGGAAAGAGAATAATATATGTATTCGCTTTTGGTATCACATTAATTATCGCTTTAAACCTCGTAGCTTTTGGTTCTTCTGAAACTTTGATGGGCAATACAACAATTTCAGGATATGAGAAAGCTTTAGATCCAGGGAGCATGAACCCCTCTGTAAAACCTGGCGACGATTTTTATGAGTATGTTAATGGAGCTTGGACAAAAAACCATCCCGTACCTGCAGATAAATCACGATACGGAGAGTCTAAGATAATGGATGACAGAACCTACGACCGCGTTAAAATTATAGTGGAGAGTGCAGCCAACAACACATCTGCTCCTAAGGAAAGCCGCGAGCAGAAGATGGGTAAATTTTACTTTATGGGAATGGATACTGCTACCCTTGAAAAGCAGCATATAGATCCCATCAAAGACGAGCTAAAGATGATAGACAACATCGCCAACATCTCCGATGTCCAATCTGTATCCATTAAAATGATGAATTGTGGCATAGACCCTTTCTTCTCTATGTATGCCGAACCCAATAAAAAGAACAGTACGGTCATGATCGCTACTCTCACTCATGGGGGTTAGGCCTCCCAGATAGAGATTTCTATTTCAGGCAGAACAATGAATCTATCCAGATAAGAGAGCAATACCTAACTCACATTGCCAAGATGTTTATCCTCCTTGGAGATAACCCCGAGATCGCTGAGCATAATGCCAAGATCGTGATGAAAATGGAGACACGGCTCGCCAATGCATCCTTCACTAACGTTGAAGATAAAGATGAGGTCAAGACATATAATAAGATGAGCCTTGAGGAGCTTCAGGCCTTTGCTCCAGGAATGAATTGGTCTAGTGCCTTTAGTTTATTGAGCCAACCAGAAATAGCTGAGGTCAATGTCAGAAACCCATCATACTTCAAGAAATTAAGCACTGTTATTCAGGAAGAAAGTATAACTAACTTGAAAACTTTCCTTCGTTGGAAGCTGATTTTAGCTACTTCCCCCTATTTCAGCTTAGATCTAGAGACAGAGCACTTTAATTTCTATGAGAAAGAGCTCACTGGCCAACAGGAGATGAAGCCTCGCTGGAAGAGGGTCCTTGATGAAGAATATAAAGTAATAAGTGAGAACATAGGTAGGGTTTATATAGACAGGTATTTTGACTCAAGCTCCAACGCTAGGATGCAAGAGATGGTCTCCAACCTAAAGAAAGCCTTCCGGGACAGAATTAAAAATTTGACATGGATGGAACCTGAAACCAAGAAAAAGGCCCTAATGAAGCTTGATGTCTTGGATGTTCAGGTAGGCTACCCTGATGAATGGTTAAATTATTCAGATCTTGAAGTTAATAATGATTCATATGTCATGAATGTCATTCGTGCCTCTAAATTTAAGTTCTACCACAGTTTCGATGGCTTGGATAAGATCGGAAAGCCAGTGGATCGTAAGCTCTGGGAGATGAATCCCCAGGAGACTAACGCCTACGCTGATTTTAATAAAGTTCTCGTAGTCTTTCCAGCTGGTATTCTTCAGCCTCCTTTCTTTAACAAAGAAGCTGACGATGCGGTCAACTACGGTGCCATTGGTGCCATTATAGGACACGAGATGACTCATCACTTCGATAGTCAGGGTAGAAAATTCGATGTAAATGGAAATTTAACTAATTGGTGGACACCAAAAGATGCTGATAACTTTAATAAAAACACGGGTATTTTGGTGGATGAGTACAACAGGTTTGAAGTCTTTCCCGGCCTGCATGTAAACGGCAACCTGACCCTGCAGGAGAATATAGCAGACTCAGGCGGGTTAACGATGGCCTACCATGCCTATAAACTTTCATTGAAAGAAGAACCTAAGATAATTAATGGATTTACGGGTGATCAAAGATTCTTTTTAAGCTTCGCGCAAATGTGGAGGCAATCTGAAACTAATGAAGGCTTGAGAATGCGAGCACTTACTGATCCCCATTCTCCAAACAGGTTTAGGGTCAACGGCGTTGTCTTCAATGTGCCTGAGTTTTACAAGGCGTTTCCTAGTGTAAAGCCAGTGGATAAACTCTACAGGCCAGAAAATGAGAGGTCTGTGATATGGTAGAATGCCGTTTTTGCCTTTAATGGCATTTTATCATTTTTTTTAGATTTCGGGTTTTATAGAAAAAAAATGACTGTATGGTTACAGTCTGCATGTTAAAAACCGATTTTGATAAAGTAAAAAAATTCAATTATTGTACTAATAAAATTTCTATTTTCTTATTTTCAATAATGCACAGTTTTTATGTCTAAACTTGTGCATTTGTTAGGAGCACGCCAGCTGCACTTTATGATCATGATATCCTTGCACAATCAGAATGTTGCATGTTCTCAATGATCAATATCTTTCAGTGGCAAAAGTAGAGATACTAAATTTGAAAATACGACATGAATAGAATCATAATTCTACAAAACAAATAACTATTAAAAATAAAATTATATGTAAAGTGTAAATAATGTCTAAATGCTTTTATAATCCTGTGCAAAATGATACAAAAAAAGTCCACTAGCAATTTGTCATAAAAATAAGTCTGAGACCCTTAATTTCTTTCTTTTTAGGACTAAATCGACTTCTTTTTATGACCATATAATTTTGAATAGATCCAGCTTTCATTAAAACATTGTTTTTATGCTAAAATCTCTGAATTTCCTAAGCTCCATCCGAATGAGAAAACATTGATTTACTGTTTATTATATATGTTTATTCGCAGTACTTCTTAAAAACACAATAATTTGTTTTTATTAATATTTGTTTATATAATGAAAAATAATATAATCACATAGGACATCGGAAATGAATGCTTTTGTTTCCCTAATTAATCCATCATCAAGCCATAATTTCAAAAACAGATGTCCATTTACTTCTTTGAACTTCGTCTTCCAAAAAATTAAAATTAAGGAGTTAATGGCTCTATGGCATTAGTGGTTATAGCAACAGTAACAGCTTCAGCAGCGGTGGCAGCTGCAGCAGCTAGCAAGATAAAAGAATACTATGTAGTCGCAAAAAGAAAGACAAGAGTAAAAGGATGTAGATTTTCCATATCTTTCCGTACTTTTAATTTTGAAACTTAAGCACTTGCAATCAAAAATCAAGTACATTAAACAATATGATTTAAATCCATGTTGTAAACAGTTAAAGGTTTAATGCTATTGAATTCTCAGTTCAACGGAATGGTTATTAGATATATTTCATGAATTTTTAAAATTTGCATTTTTCAAAAATTATGCAAATATATATTCTGTCTGAAGCTGGTTAACATCTAACCAAAATCTTATGATATATATAAAGAATAACCATTTTTACAATAATGTTTAGTGTAAGGAACAATATAATTTTTAGCAAAAACGTTATCTATAATGATTTTACTGGGAAAGAGTTCCCTGCCGAAAGCAAGATAGTTATACTTCGAAGATATATATCTGCAGATTTAAGTTTACTTGTTCTAATCTACAATTTATCTTACATTGAGTATAATGGTTGCATTAAATTACCTTTATAATTTTTTACGCACTTGATTTTTTGAAATAACAATCTTTATTTAGGTTAGTACAACTAAATTTGAGTTAACTTAATTAATCTTTACTTGATATACTAGTAGAACTCACACAATTAACAGAAAAATCAATTGCATCAAACCATTTGTTGTCTGAAATTCAAATTTATACCAGATAGTTGATTACGCTTGATTTTGTACTTCAAGTGTGTGAGTCTTAAGCATAGTTACTTGACTTGATATTTCATGGTGATCTTATGCATATAATGGAAGGCTTTTTACCGGTGTTTTGGTGTATAGTATGGTTTACAGTATCAATACCAGTGATCACATATGGTGCTTACAAAATAAATAAATTAGTGAACAAAAAACGCGAGATACTACCTATCCTTGCTGTCGCAGGTGCATTTATCTTCGTACTTTCCTCCCTAAAAATACCTTCGGTTACAGGAAGCTGTTCTCACCCTACAGGAACGGGGGTGGGTGCAATCATTTTTGGACCTGCGATTACTGTAGTTCTTGGGACTATTGTGCTGATTTTCCAAGCTCTCTTCCTAGCTCATGGAGGGCTTACGACCCTTGGAGCAAATGTATTCTCCATGGGCATCATAGGTCCGGTGGTGTCATACCTAATTTATAAGGCTGGAATGAAAGCCAAAATCAACTTTTATTTTATTGTCTTTCTGGCTGCAGCTTTCGGAGACTGGGCTACTTATATTACAACTTCTACGGAACTTGCTTTGGCATTTCCTGCAGGAGGAATCTTAAATTATGTGGATTTCTTCAGTTCATTCAGCAAATTTCTTGAGGTCTTCGCAATTACTCAGATACCCCTAGCAATCATCGAAGGCGCTGTTAGTGCCCTACTCTTCAAGTACGTGATTGAGATCAAGAGTGATATCCTTGTTGAAATGAACGTATTGACCGAATCTTTAGTTCGCAAAATCAGGGGGCTTGCTGCATGAGCAGGAAACTTGAATTTATCGTGATTACTATAATTCTAATTTTTGCAGCTCAGTTTTTTTATATGTCTTCTACTACACATGCCGAATATGGTGGAGCTGATGACAAACCCCAAGGTGTTATTGATCAAATTACAGATGGGGCTTACAAGCCCATTGCAAAACCTATCTGGAAACCTCCGAGTGATGAAATCGAAAGCCTGCTTTTTGGCCTTCAGGCAGCGACCGGTGCAATAATTATCGGTTACTTCCTTGGGTATTACAGAGCAAAAAATAATTTTGAAGGCGATTTCGGTACTCAAATGGATAATAAGCTGCAAATTGACGAAAAAATTCAAAACAATTAATCGATTTTGTAAAATGTGACTAGCTCTTTATCCATTTCTTTCACTGCAAGAAGTAAGATGCAGAACCAATAGTTTTTACGAACAAAGCTTCTATTCCTATTATCACAGGTAGATAGTTTTTGTGTTACAACCTATGCATCGGTGTAACAAAGAAATTTTATTTTGTACCTCAGGTACGTAAGGCCCTAAGATAATAGATAAATTTTTTCACCGTAAAAAAGTATTCATTTAAATTTTACAGCGAAATGGAACAATTACCCAAAATTATTTTATTTTTCAGTCGCTCTGGCACGCTCTTCGGTGGTCATGTTTGCAAGGCGCTCAACTT
>OCZT010000488.1_pt1 | contig 39204 bp, 26 predicted proteins | sample 1539031 | NCBI WGS metagenome assembly OCZT01 (sample SAMEA3539308, study PRJEB22396) | soil metagenome | biome: tundra; feature: field; material: soil | place: USA | collected 2010-05 | depth 0.15 m
CCGAACAAAACCACGGTTTTTATGAGCAAAGAACTCCTTGCCTTTGGAAACATTGATGATGGGTACAGCGGACGTATGAAATAGTGGAGGATTTAGTTAATAATTATCAACTCTCAATTCAAGGTGTGACCCCTTCAATCCTTAGCTGATTTAGTTCAATCGGCAAAAATGGGCATTTATGCGCAATAATTTTTAGGGCATATGACGAATGAAATATGAAAAATTGTAGTAAAAGTAAAAAAACATGCCGAGTAATTGCCGGATAATAATTTATAAACGCCGAAACAAAAAATAACAATCCCGAGTTAAAAACCGAATAATAACCTAAAATTCTTTTAATAAAGAAAATTAAAAAACAATATCAGTTCATTTAGTATCAATGACTATCTCTTGTAATTATTACAGAATTTGTTAAAATGCAATTGATATAGGGCATGTCATAAATGAGGAGATGGGAAATGGAACCAACAGGAAACCTTGATGCTACACCTTCCAAAAGAGTATTTCTATCAATTATGGCAGATTACGATTTAAATACCGCCATATGCGAACTTATTGATAACGCACTAGATATTTGGATGCTAAATGGCAAAAAGGATTTAATAAAGATAAATATAGAAACAGATCTAAATCAACAAAGAATTATCGTTAGTGATAATGCAGGCGGTGTAAGCGAGGAAGAACTTGAAGTCTTGGTAAGCCCAGGCAGAAGCACGAATGATAACACGCAAGAAATAATAGGGATTTTTGGGGTGGGAACAAAACGCGCAGTCATCGCTCTTTCACAAGACATAAAGATAACTACAAGACATAATGATAATCAAACCTTTGCAATAATAATTGATGAAAATTGGTTGGCTTCTGAAGATTGGAAGTTACCAAAGTATAAAACTGACAGTATAAGTACTGGTAGTACTTTGATCGAAATGCAGAGATTAAGACTTGTGTTAGATAAAGAAAAAATCAGTGATTTGGAAAATCACATTGCCTATACCTATGCCCACTTTTTATCTAATAGTTTAGTTGACATTAGATTAAACAATAAAAAAATAAGTCCGATGTTTTTTGAACAATGGTCATTTCCGCCAGATTACACTCCCAAAAAGCAACATGGAACAATGCTTTTTAATTCAGAAGAAATCAAATTTGAAATAATGGCTGGTTTAAGTGAAGAATCAAGCGCAAGTGGAGACTACGGAGTATATTTTTATTGCAACGAACGATTAATTGCGAAAGCTGTAAAGGATTATGATGTTGGATTCACCAAAGGTGTAGCCGGTATGCCTCATCCATTAATTTCATTAATGAAGGTGATTGTGAATTTGAATGGTAAGCCACATTTGATGCCTTGGAATAGTAGTAAGTCAAATATTGATTATAAAAATCCAGTATTTTCCATATTGAGAAAGTATTTGTTAGAAGTAGTAAAAACTTATTCTTCATTATCAAGAAGGCTTTCTACAGGCGGCGGTTGGCCAGAAACTGTTTATAAGTATAAAATCGGAAAAATTGATGAAATTGACTTGGGAGTTGTAAACGAAGATACGAAGTTATACTTACCGATTTTGCCAAAATCAAAACCAAGATATGCAGATTTAGTAGAAAGATCAAATAAGTCGGTGATTAAGAATAAACCATGGGCAAAAGGGCTTTGTGAGGGGATAGTTGCGGCAGACTTGATTTTTAAGCAAAAAAATATGGAACAAAAGAACAGGATCTCTTTGATTATTCTTGATAGTACTTTAGAAATAGCTTTTAAGGAGTACTTAGTTAATGATAGTGGGAATGCATATGGAAATGTCAAACTGTTAAATATTTTCAACAATAGACACGAGGTACATAAAGAAATAAAGAATTGTAAAGATATTAAAATTTCAGACGGGGATTGGAAAAAAATTGTGTATTTTTATAATATGCGTTGTAATCTTGTTCATGAAAAATCTAGCGTGGGTATTAACGATAATGAAATTCAAGATATGCATGCTTTAGCTTCAAAAATCCTCAATAAACTATTTAAGCTTAAATTGAATGATTTGTAAAAAGTAATTTTAGGTTATTTGAAAAACGCACTGTATAAACCATTGACAACAAAGCATACAAAGTGTATAATTGATTAAAGATGAGTTTGCTGATTAATGATGAAAAATTAAGTTTAACTTTATAATTACTAGAACAAAAACGATTGATTAATTGAATATTTAGTATAAACTATAGGAGTTTTGTATTTCTAGGATATTACAAACTACTTTAGATTACGGGTGAAAGATGATAAAAAATGCACTAGCACAGCCATTTTTAAAGTGGGCAGGTGGAAAAAGATATTTGGTTCCAGAGATACGAAAGAGACTCCCCAAAGGTTATAAAACATATTATGAGCCTTTTCTTGGTGGAGGTGCCGTTTTTTTTGCATTACAACCCCCAAAAGCGGTAGTAAACGATTTAAACTCTGAAATCATCAACGTTTATAAATCCGTCAAAGATAATGTTGATAAATTAATAATTGAATTGAAAAAACATAAGAATGAATCCGATTATTTTTACGACTTAAGGTGTCTTGATAGAGATGAAAAGAAATTTAGCAAGTTGTCAAGTGTTCAAAAAGCAGCTCGAATTATTTATTTAAATAAAACTTGCTTTAATGGGTTATTCCGAGTAAATAGTCAAGGACAATTCAACGCTCCATTTGCAAATTATAAAAATCCTAATTTTGTTAATAAAGAAGTGTTAAAGGCTGTAAGTAATTTATTAAATACCAGCGAGATAGAAATTTGTAATGAAAGTTATGAAAAAATGATAGGTAAGATACAGAAAGGTGATTTCGTTTATATAGATCCACCGTACGATCCGGTTTCTGACACAGCTTCATTCACGGGTTATAATCTCGAAAGATTTGATAGAGAAGAACAAAAAAAATTGAAGTCTTTTTGTGATACTCTTGATGAAAAAGGCGCATATTTTTTACTTTCGAATTCTTCTACTAACTTCATTAAGAAACTTTATTCAGCTTACACGATCGATCTTGTTAAAGTACCAAGGATGATCAATTCCGATGCATCAAAGCGCGGAAAAGTAGATGAAGTGTTAGTGAGAAATTATGAAGTCTGAACCAAAAAATGAATTATCTTGGAATGAGATATTTAGCGATCTTGATATATTAAATGAAATATTACAAAAAGGTAATTATGTTATAACATCAAAACATATTAACAAGTACAGAGAAAGCAGATTGATGACAAAATTTGACCACGAAGTAAATCTTCCAACAATTTTTAAAAAGAACAACCTGTCAATACTTCCTGTAAGTAGAGGCAGTTATGTAATAGCAAAATTTGAAGCTTATCAAAAAGTGAACTATTCAAAAATGGAACCAATCCCAATGCCAAAACGTGCGGATTTAGAATCCCTCGATTATAATAATATTTATTCAGAAGCATCGGCTATTAATTGTGCATTTTTGAGTGGGATTTTATTCGATCTAATCGGGGAGGATTGTGAATTAACGGTTAGCGGAAGGATGTCTAGTAAAAGTTTTGATTTTAATATAAAAACAAAAACGGTAGAACGATTTAGAAAAATGGAAATAAAGAATAGTCAATGTGAAATAGATGCCGGATTTGAAAGCAAATCGAAATTAATTATTTTGGAAGCAAAAAATGAGAAATGTAAAGATTTTTTAATAAGGCAAATTTACTACCCCTACAGGCTTTGGAAAAGTAAAATAAAAAAACAAGTCATTCCAGTGTTTATGACATTCAGCAACGATGTTTACACATTCTTTATATACAAATTCACTGATGATTCTAATTATAATTCGCTAAAATTGATCAAGCAAAAAAGTTATACAATTGAGTCTGAACCGATTAATATAGAAGATATAAAAAGAATTTTAAAGACACTTACAATTGAGCCGGAACCTGAGGTTCCATTTCCTCAGGCAGATAAATTTGAAAGGGTTGTGGATTTGCTTGGGTTGTTGATGGACAAAAACCTGTCAAAAGACGACATAACTTCGAAATATAATTTTGACGAACGCCAAACAAGTTATTACACAACTGCTGCAAGATATCTTGGACTGATCAAGAAATATAAGGACAAAAAAAATGTACTTCATTTTTCTTTAAATGAATCTGTAAGAAAAAAGCTTTTGTTGCCAAAAAAAAATAAGGATTTGGAATTTGTTAAAAGTATATTAATTCACAAACCATTTAATTTAACCCTGAAGAAATACCTGGAGAATTCGCAACCTCCCAAAATACAAGATATAGTGAATGTTATGAAAGATAGTAATTTATACCAAGTTGATTCGGATGTAACATATCGAAGAAGAGCGCAAACTGTATTAAAATGGACGGAGTGGATAATTGGCTTATTTGATAATTGATAAAATAGGGGAAGATAAATATTAGGCTTAAGCACTGATTGAAATGGATATGAGGTGTACAATGAACATACGAACGTACCATTCAAGTGATGTTGTTAATGAAACTGCAAGCCCGAACCAATACGGTACGATTAAAAATACAGACAAAATTTATCTTGAAAATAATGAATTAGAGGACATTAAACTTGAACAAACTACGATTTGGTCATTTCCAAAGAGAGGTAATTGGTCGACGCATAAAGGAAATTTTCGCGGTAATTGGGCACCTCAAGTTCCTAGAAATTTAATTCTTATGTACTCAAACGAGAGAGAAACAGTTCTTGATCCCATGGTGGGTTCCGGAACAACTCTTATTGAGTGCAAACTTTTAAATCGTAACGCAATTGGTTATGATATCAACCCGGAAAATGTGCAATTAACAAAACAAAGATTGAATTTTGAAGGTTCGGACTCAAATGTAATCGTTGAGGTTGGAGATGCGAGGAAGTTAAGCAAAATAGAAAATGAATCAATAGACTTAATTACAAATCATCCACCATATGCAAATATTATTCAATATAGTAATGGCATGCTTGAAGGTGATTTGTCAAATATAAGTGATATTAATAGATTTTGCGATGAAATAGAGTTGGTGGCAATTGAGTTTTTTCGAGTATTAAAACCAGGCAAATTTTGCGCCATTCTTATTGGTTCTACACGTAAAAATGGGATGTTTATTCCAATTCCGCATATGGTGCTAGACAGATTTTTGAGAGTTGGATTTGTTTTGAAAGAAGAAATTATTAAACAACAGCATAATTGTGGTTCAAATCAGTACTGGGGCTCTCGGTCGGCAAGATTTAATTTTCTATTAATAATGCATGAACATCTATTTGTTTTTAAAAAAGGAGAAAAGAATGGAAAATAACAATCATGAATTAGCAAATGTTGTCTATTCTGATTTAAAAGCAAATCCTTACAATCCACGTGAATTATTTGACCGGAAGGAAATAGACATTCTGAAAGATTCGATAAAAAATGTTGGCGTATTGGTTCCTTTACTTGTATATAAAAGAAATAAAGATGCCAAACTTATTATTATGGATGGAGAAAGACGATGGAGATGTGTTCGTGAATTGATAGAAGAATATCCGAGTGAAAAAAACAAGTGGGAAAAAATTCCAGTAAATATTATTCCGGAACCAGATATGGTAAATAATATTTTACGAATGTTTAATATTCATAATGTTAGACAACCGTGGGAACTGATGCCGACAGCGCTCAAACTTGATGTAATAATGAATAAGTTAAAAGAAAGAAATGATGATAAGATTGCAAAACTAACTGGATTGTCTCCGACTAATGTTAGAAGGTGTAAGATTTTATTAACTTTTTCCAATTCGTATCAAGAAATGATGATGCATCCAGATCCTGAAAAAAGAATCAAAGCAGATTTTTTTATAGAACTGTATCCATTGTTGTCATTGATTAGTAAAAATCTTCCAAACATCTCGCGAAAATATGATGGAGATAAAATAACTCAAATTTTTCTTGATAAATATATTGCTAAAACATTTAGCAATGTTATTGGTTTTCGGGATTTAACCGATACCATTAGACAATTGAAGAATGGTTTGATTGGTTTACATGAATGTGAGAAGTTTTTTATTAGCATTTTAGAATCTGACGTTGAGATAAATAGTCTTGTAAAACAAAATTCTTCTAGTTTAAAGAAAGCGGAAAAATTTCAAAAAACGGTTGAAGCCATGAATAACGAAATTAAAATCTTTGATCCGCTGACAGTTAGAGAACGTGACAAAATTCAGGATTTGCTAGAAGGTTTGATGAAATCAATTCAAGCCAAGTTAGTGGAATTGGAACATTTTGAGGATAAAGATTAAATGATTTCGCATTCGTTCTGGGCGCAACACAATAGCGAGATTGATCGTTTGCATTTTAGATTTGCATCATTTAGGGGCGTTACCAAAGAGTCAATAATCGCTTGGTTAATTCAATTTGAAAGTGATGAGCATGCTGCGATTGGGTTGAAATTGCTAGGTGCTGTTGATTACTATAACCAAATGAGAGTTATGAGTTCTTTTCATGTTTTGCACGGTATGATTGAGAGTAAATTGAGCAGAGTGGAAAGATATTATTGCGGATTTGGATATTCTGGTGAAAGCGGTTCCTCTTTGGTTAGAGAATTCAGGCAGGCCATTAACGAATCGTCGGATGCTTATCAATCAAAATATAAACATATGAACGACGTTCGTAATTTAAATACTGAATCCGAAGTTTATTTTATTATGATTGATGATGTTGTGGGCACCGGAGATCAATCTAGAGGATATTTGGAGACACTGAAGGAAATCCTTCCAGATAACGTTAAATTGGTATTAGCACCTATTGTAATTCCGGCAGACACTGCTTATGCTCTTGAAAGTGATTATGAAGTAAAAATTATATCTCCGAATTATTTAGATGATACACATAAATTTTTTAGCAATCACTACACGTTGTTAACGGACGCGGAAAAAAGTGTTATTAAGTATTATTGTGAAAAGGCAGGCGAAATGCCAACGGGTTACGGTGACGCTCAACTCACCGTGGTTTTCTCTACGAAAATACCTGATAACACCGTGTCCGTTTTACGTTGTAATAATTCACGATGGAGAGGTCTCTTCACAAACGAGGTTTCATATTTTTAAAATGTGGTTGAATGTTTTCAAGAAATACCACATCGTTTGACAACCATTCTTTTAGCTGCCCCAAAAGGTTCAGCACCTCGTCCCGTCTGGCTCGCCATATATACAAAAAAGTCCTGGTGCCTGATCACCGGGGTTTTTTTCATATATGACAATATGCATATATAGGTATGGGAGAGGGATGATGCGCCGCGCACGGACCTGTTTTCTGGAACATTTGCATGTTATTTTCTGTCATATTGTTGTAATGTTATGATAATAAAAGGAGGAAAAATGATTAATGGCAGGAAAATGGTTGGAACTGATATGGCCAAAAGGCATTTTTCCCGATCTTTAACTTATTCCCTGACAGCATGTTTTATATTGCTGTTTTGCCATATTTCCATGGCAGCTCCTGTCCGCGGGGTTGTTGGCGACAACTGGGCCGACATAGTTATAGGACAGCCTGATTTCGGGCAGTCAAAGCCGAACGAGGCGGTAAACAACCGCGTTTTTGTGCCGGGCGGAGTGCTGGTGGACCGCTCATCCAGCCCCCAGCGCCTTTATATATGGGACGCGGGCAACAGCAGGGTGCTCGGCTTTTCAGACATTTACAATGCGGTGCACCAGTCCGGGGGAGCTTTGTGCCTGGGCTCAAACGCAGCTGCCGTAGCGCAGGGCGCGGACATAGTGCTTGGCCAGCCTGATTTTAAACATTGCGCCTGCAACGGGGACTCGAATTTCCAGAATTATCCTTTACCTACCCAGCCGAACGCCTCAACGTTATGCGGTATGCCGGCAGAGACAATATCGCCGCTTGAAACCCACTTGATGGCAAATATGGCTGTGGACGCGGCAGGGGACCTTTATGTTCCTGATTTCATGAACAACCGTGTTCTGAGATATAATGCGCCTGTCACGAGCGGCCAGGCTGCGTCGTATGTCTGGGGGCAGGGCGCGTCGCTTTCAAATTTCACCACCGGCTACAATACATGCGCAGCGCCTTCGGCGACAAGCTTTTGTTTTAATTCGTATTTGCCGGGTACCGGGGTCGGGGTGGATACTGTTGGAAATTTATGGGTGGCCGATACCGGCCATAACCGCGTGCTGAGGTTCCCGGTTGACGCATACGGGGTGCCCCAGGCCACGGCAGACCTGGTGCTCGGGCAGGCGAATTTTAATTCACAGGTTGCACCGTCAGGCACATCGGACATGACAAAAATGCAGTTCCCGCAGGCGGTCAGGGTCGACAGCGCGGGCAATGTTTATGTGGCTGATAATGTTTATGATCCTTCAAGCCCGTGCGGCTACCATGTGAGCGGCAGGATACTTGTTTACCATCCTCCGCTGACTACAGGCATGGCGGCAAGCGCCGCGTTTATAAATAATATGGGCTCGGCTGTCGGGCTTGAATTCGACCCCGCTGGCGGGTTGTGGGTAAATGATTTCTGCGCCGGGCAGCTGCTTCTTTTGGGCGTGAGCCCGGGAAGTCCGGATAATTTTACAGTAACCAAGATACTCCTCAGGGACAGTCCCACGAATACATATAATGGGGGAGAGACGGGCCTGACCGGCGATGGCCCTAATTTTAATTACGCCGCGGGCGGCGCCGGCGGGTCTTATTCCGGGAACATGGCGCCATGGGGAGGCATAGGGGTGGACAATGACGGCAATGTGTTCGTAACGCCGAGGGAGGTCCAGGAAATATGGAGGTTCCCGGCGCCCATTCCCACCATGAATCCGGCGCCAAACCTTATAGCGCATTCGGCCGATGTGGCTTTATTTAAAACACCGCAGTGGGGCATATGGAACCACACGGGCATGATCGGGCTTTTAGGCATTGACGGCATAGGCGTTGCTGCCACAGGCGGACAGCTCATAGTAGCGGATGATTTTCACATGAGGTTCTGGAACATGCCGTCGGGCCCGGCAGGCCTTGCGAACGGGCAGGCATGCGACGGAATAGCCGGTGTTCCGACAGCATCTATTCCGTTTGAAATGCATCCGACTTTCAAGCACATACGCGAGGACCATGCCGCGCCCCAGCAGCATTTATGGGTGCTCAGGGAGGCGCATAATATCAGAATAGAAGTGTACAACCTGCCTCTTACCAATATGCAAATGCCTTTTAAAACAATATACTCTCCGCTGCCTGTATTGGGCGGCGGCAGTGTAAGCTGGACCGGGGTTGAAGGCGCTGTGCCCGATGATGCGGGAACCCATTTGTGGGTGGTTGACCAGCAGAACAGCAGGGTTTTCAGGATAAGGGACCCGCTGACATCGCCGGTGGTGGACATAGTCCTGGGCCAGCCGGATCTGTCGGGAGTATCGTGCAACCAGCCGTCGGGAACTCCAAGCTCGTCAAACCTATGCCAACCTGGAAATGCAAGACTTGATCACCATGGAAATCTTTATATATCCGACTCTTCGCTTGAAGCGTCGGGAAATTGGAGGCTGTTAAGGTGGGATAAAAGCACACTGCCTGACGCGCCTGCTGCCTGCGTTTTCGGCATAGCGGCGTCCGCAGTGTACGCGAGGAACGGGGATTTTACGACCGGTTCGGGCGGCTGCTTAAATCCGGCGGATCCGGCACTGAGAGCGTGCGGGCCGTGGGAACCGGCTTTTACCTCTGATGATTCTAAAATGGTTGTCGGTATGAACGGTTACACAGGATCCAGGTTCCCGCTGATATTTACTGACCCTGCCTATTCAGATAATATATCGGGCAGGCTTTTTGATTACGGGTCCATGTTCTTTACCTCGACTTTTGACGAGCAGGATAATTACTATATTGCCGACCTGGACAGGGGAAGGGTGCTGATATACCTTCAGCCTTTTTCCACGCCCACGTACACGCAAACCGCCAGCCCCACGGCTACGGATACCATACCGGCGCCTACGCTTACGGACACGCCGGTTGATACGGCTACGCCGGCCGAAACCCGCACTGCCACGATTACGTCGACCGTGACAGGCACAAGCACAGCAGCGCCTACCCAAACCTGCACTGCCACGGCTACTCAGACGGCTTTACCATGCGGGCAAAATAGCAAAATTATTATTTTCCCGAACCCTGCGTTTGACACAACCGCGAAATTACGTATTGGAGTGTGCGATAATTCAGACGTAAAGCTTTGCATCTATACGCTGGCCATGAGAAAAATACGGGAAGAGTATTTCGGGCATGTAATGCCGGGTGATGACATTGTTTTCAGCATTACGGATAACAATGGCAGGGCTTTTGCCACGGGAATATATACCGTAACGGTGAAGATAAGCGCGACAGCGGACCCGAAGAAAACCAGGAAATGGATAGGGCAAATGGTTGTACTGAAGAAATAGGAATGTCCTGCTTTTTTCTTACCTTTGCCCTTCACGATGATATTAACCTGTGCCTAATTAAGTTCTGTAAGTTGTCTCGTTTTGTCAGCTAAAATCAGCACAAACCCCACACAAAATCTTTCCGCTTCATGCCTTAACCGATTTATATACAACCACTATTGTTATTTCACAAATAGAACAAATATGTTTATATGTGTTTTTTAGAACTCGTAGAGAGGGGGCTTGTCCCCCTCTAAAATGCTGGCCCCAGTTATCCGCCCAGCCCAGATTGAGAAGGGGACGAGCCCCTTCTCTACGAAAATCGTTTTGTTTATAACTATTGTGTTTAGTTACAATAGTGGTTGTATATAATTGACTTTGAGGGTTTATATATATATAATATTGTCAAGCTTTTAGGGCAAATCTTACGAGGTGGATTTAATGCGGTTGTGTTCAAAAATCGCGATTATGGTTGTTGGTTTTATCATATTTGCGTATTCGTTTTCATCCGCTGTCGCATGTTCAAAAAGGCTGCTCGCGTATTATCCATACTGGAATTCAAATTACCGCGCCGATAAAATACAATATACAAAACTTACACACATATGCCATGCGTTCGCCGCTCCACAGGCAGACGGTTCCCTGTATGCCGATCCCGGCCCTCCTGCGCTGCTTGAACCTGCCCTTATAACAAACGCGCATGCAGCGGGCGTAAAGGTACTTATATCGATCGGAGGGGCATCTACGGCCGGGCAGCCACCGGATTCCACTTTCAGGACAATAGCCGGAAGCGCAGCCTTACGAACGGCATTCGCGAACAGTATCGAGGCGTTTTGCAGGACAAACGGTTATGACGGGGTGGATATGGACTGGGAAATGCCCGGGGCCATGGATCCCGGGAGCCCGGGCGCCACGGACAGGTCCAATTTTAATTTAATGATACAGGCGATAAGGACAAAATTCAATTCATCCGCGGCGCCCGCGCCTACATGGCTCATCTCGATCGCGGTTTCGTCGGGCAACTGGGGCGCGCAGTGGCTCGATTATCCTACTTTAAACAACTACGTTGATTTTTATAATGACATGACTTATGACATGCACGGCAGCTGGAACCTGACCATGGGATATAACGCGCCGCTGTATCAGGGGAATTACGCCGAGGACAACCTGTCGGATGCGTCAAGCATGGATTATATTTTAACGGCAAGGGCGGTTCCGCCGGACAAAGTAAACATGGGAATGCCTTTTTACGGGCAGTATTATCCGGGCCCAAATTCGCTTTTTTATACCTGCGGCAATTGCTCAACAACACAGGCAAATTATAACGCAATAGCGCCTTTGATAGGCAACGGCTGGACATACCACTGGGACGCCGCGTCGCAGGTGCCGTACCTGACAAATGATGGCGGGACCGGCATATATTCATACGACGATGCCCAGTCCATAGGCGCGAAGGCCGACTACGCGCTTAATTCGATAAACGCGGGCGGTGTCTTCATGTGGGACCTGTCCGAGGATTATATTACAGGCAGCGAACCCCTGCTGGACGCCATGTATTCCAAGGTCAGCGTTTTCTGTTCAGCCGGCTCCCCGACATTCACGCCGACATATACAAGGACGCTCACAGCCACGCCCACTTTGACCGCCACAAGGACAAACAGCGCGACAGCCACAAGGACAAGCAACGTGACCCCTACTATCACGCCGACCACGGGCCAATGCTGGACGCTTGTATGGTCCGATGAATTCAACGGCCCTTCTATAGACACCACAAACTGGAATTTTGAGACAGGGTGCACGGGATGGGGGAACAGCGAATATGAAAACTATACGAACAATGCCGCAAATTCCTACACGCAGGGCGGCGACCTTGTAATAAAGGCGGTAGACCTGGGGACGGGAGGAGGCAATTGCGGATATACTTCCGCGCGTATGACGACAAGGGGCAAAAGACATTTTACATACGGAAAGATAGAGGCCAGGATAAAGTGCCCTTATGGCCAGGGCATATGGCCGGCTTTCTGGATGCTGGGCTCTGATATCGACACGATAAGCTGGCCCGCGTGCGGTGAAATAGACATCCTTGAAATGATAGGCGGCGGGTCGGGCAGGGATAATGTGTGTTTCGGTACAGCTCACTGGGATAACGGCGGGAACCAGTCTGCCGGAGGCCAGCATTCGATTGTGTGGCCGGCGAAACTGTCGGATGACTACCATATTTACGACATAGAATGGGACGCTGTATCGATAAAATTTTTCATGGACGGCGTCAATTACAGCACAGTGAATACTACAGCGGCAGGCATGGAAGAATTCCAGGGAAAATATTTTTTTATTTTGCTTAACGTGGCTGTAGGCGGCCCAGGCAGCTGGCCCGGGGCCCCGGACGGGACTACGGTATTTCCGCAGATGATGAATGTTGATTATGTCAGGTGGTACCAGATGCAGGCCTGTGTCGTGTCGCCGACAATAACCCCGACTATTAACGGCACGGCGTCCAGGACTCCCACGCCTTCTTTTTCAAGGACCATGACGCCTTCAATAACCGGGACCATGACCCGGACGTGCACAGGTACGCCTTCTTTTACCCCAACATATTCTTTTACCCGCACAGCTACAGGAACAATAACATTCACAAATACCGCAACCCGCAGCGCGACGGCAGGCAGTACGCAGACTTTTACCATAACACCGACAAATATCGTGTCGCCAACGGCAACCCAAACATGGACCGGCACGCCGTTGATATTGACAAATACAGCGACAGCCTCCAGAACGCCATCATTTACGCCAACCTATTCTTCCACCAGGACATATACGCCGACGTTCTCATATACGGCAACTCGCAGCGCGATACCTTCTGCCACTGCCAGTTTCACTGCGTCTGTTTCGCCTTCAAATACTTATACATACACCGTGACCGGAACAATTACGGCCCTACCGACCCCGAGCGTGACAATAACGCCGTCTGCCACCGGCACTCTCCTGCCAAGTATTACACCGACTTTAACGGCAGTGGCGCAGGAAAAGCTGAAAGTGATAGATGTGCTGGTTTATCCAAATCCCGTACTTGCAGGCACAGACAGCTTAAACTTTGTTATTACTTCCACTGCTGCGCCGGACTCTGCCAGGATAAAAATATACACGAGGGCATTCAGGCTGATAAGGGATATAACCTTTACCTCGGGCCTGTCATATGAGAGCAAGGTCCGGCTTCCGCTGTCAATAACCTCCGGTCTTGCAAGCGGGGTGTATTATTATGACGTTATCCTGCACAACCCGCAGGGTGAACAGGCAAAGAGCAAAGCAGGCACGTTTATTGTTTTAAGGTGAGGGACAGGATTTGCTTATTGTTTATGGATTTAAAAAAATGTACAAGCCAGAGGATTATCTTCACCGCAAATTATTCACACGCACACCCGTCTGAAATAGCCGATATTGTATATTATTGTGTGTAAATTATAGAACATACTTGTTCTTTTATAAAAACGCATTCCCCTTCCCCCTTGAAGGGGGAAGGTCCGGATGGGGGTGGAGTAGCGGCAAAAACCACTGCAAATAAAACAAACTATTGGTTACACGCTGGTCTATGGTGATATTCCCTTGCGCCGCTGCTTCACCCTCTCCCTGACCCTCTCCCTTCGAGGGAGAGGGGAAAATATCAATTTACACACAACGACGGACAGTATCGAAATAACCCAGCATGTTGACATTAGGCACACATTGTGATATATTTGTCATATGAGGGTATTTAATTGGAACAGGGACAAGAATGAAGAGCTGAAGAAAGAAAGGGGAATTTCATTTGAAACTGTGGTATTTTTAATAGAAAAAGGGCTGATACTTGATGATTATATACATCCCAATCAGAATAAATACCCCGGGCAAAAGATATTTGAAATATTGGTCAAAGAGTATGTTTTTCTTGTGCCATATGTTGAAACGGACGGAGATATATTCCTTAAGACAATTATACCAAGCCGCAAAGCCAGACGAAAATATATAAAAGGAGCTGGTAAAAATGACAAAAAAGTATAAATTCAATGACGAAGAAAAGGAAGTATTAAAAGCATATAAAAAAGGCGGGTTAAAATCCATAGATAACCTTGTTGAAGAAATAAGCAAAGCCCAGGAATACGCTAGGAATACCATGAGACTTTTGCGGAAAAACAAGCGCGTTAATATCAGGATGTCAACTTATGATCTTGCCGGCATCCAGAGTATTGCCGCAGAAGAAGGCCTGCCTTATCAGACGCTTTTATCGAGCATAATACATAAGTACGTTAATGAACGCAGGTGAATTGGCCCCGGCGGAACTATCCAATCGCTAAAGCTTCGGCGTACTGGCAGGTTTGGAAGGCATTATGAGACTGTCGGAAAAGCCCGCAAAGGGCGGGCAGCATGATATGCTGCCCCTACAAATGCAGGCAGATATTTGTAGGGGCCGAATACGAAGTCCGGCAACACACAAAGTGTGTTGACAGGATTATTCGGCCCACAACGATGGCTTTTAGAGGATTTCCGAAAGTATCATTGTTATTACACATTACTTTTACTTCCGCCCCACACAAAAACTTGCAAAAACCGCTTTATATGATAAACTTATTTCATGCGCATATAATATGGAAGGCGGAATATGAGAAAAACTATAATTTTTACGGTTTTAGCCTTGTTTTTGACATCTGTTTCTTCCTTTGGCATTAATAAGATACGCTGGAAAGAAATGGACTGGAAGATTTACGAGACCGAACATTTTAAGATATATTATTACACAGGCGAGGATTTCCTTGCAAGGCTTACTGCGGTATACGCGGAAGAAGCCTACATACACGACACCGCAGTGCTTGATTTCAAGCCTAAAAACCCCATACCTTTATTCATATATGAGAACCATATAGATTTTGCGTCCACCAACATAACCCTGTCACCTTTAACTGAAGGGACCGGAGGCTTTACAGAGCCTTATAAGAACAGGGTTGTACTGCCCGGGACCGGGTCCTTAAAGCAGCTGCGGCAGGTGGTATTCCATGAAGTAACCCATGCAGTGCAGTTTTCCATATTATACGGGGAAGGGCTGCGTTCATACAATGTTGTATATAAGGACTTATTTAACCCGCTTTGGGTCATGGAGGGCATGGCCGAGTACTGTGCCGATGATCTTGATTCACAGGGCGAGATGGTCCTGCGCGACGCGGTCGTCAATGACAGGCTTGTGCCGCTGGACAAGCTTGACGGGTTCGCCCATCTTGAAGAAGTGTATCTTGCCTATAAGGAAGCGCAGTCGGTTTTTATGTATATGGAAAAGATACGCGGCCCGAAAGTCATATCGGAACTAATTAAGGCTTCTGGGGAAGAGGCGGGCATGGACGGGCCCTTCAAAAGAATACTAAGAATGGACTTTGATTCGTTCAAAAAAGACTGGGAATTTTATTTAAGGCGCAAGTACTGGGCCCAGGTGCAGGGAAGGGACAATCCCGGGAAATACGGGCCGCGTTTGACCAAAAACACACGGGAGAACTTTACTTACGACCAGGGACCCGTATTCTCTCCGGACGGCACAAAAATAGCCTTTATTTCCACCCGCGCTGGATATTACGCTTTATACGTTATGCACAGCGACGGCAAGGAGCAAAAGGAAGCCTTTTCTGGATTTGACGCCATATCCACGGAAGGCAAACCCATATCCTGGGCGCGGGATAATTCAACGGTTTATTTTGCGGCGACGGACAGGGGCAAAAGATATATATACAGGGGAAACACGGATACCGGTGCATTGCAAAAAATAGAGGTTCCCGGAATTTTTGACCTGTACTCGCCGGCAATATCCCCGGATGAAAAATTCATAGCCTTTACGGGAAACACGGAAGGCTTCTCGGACATATACGTATTGGATATCGCGGCCGGAAAAGCGGAAAAAGTGACGGATAATATTTATGAAAATAACAGCCCTTCATGGTCGCCTGACGGGACACAGATGGCCTTTACCGAGGAAAGGGACGATTATATAAGGATTGCGGCCATAGACTTAAAGACGGGAAAAAAAAGGTACATAACAAAACCCGCGCATTATAACTATGTAACGCCTTCATTTATTTCAAATGATGAGCTTATATTTTCTTCCGATAAAAACGGCATATTCAACCTTTATAAGATCAAGACATCCGGTCTTGGCGAAACACAGCTTACAAATGTGATAGGCGGCGCGCTGTACCCGTCATATAACAACGGTTATGTGGTGTACAGTAATTATGAGGACGGATGTGAAAATATTTACAAGTACCTTGATGACAGAAAAAGGGATTTTCCCGAAATGCCGCTGTCTTATGACGCATCTCTGCTTACAAAGGCAGAGGAAAAAATCCCGGCTGCAAATGCCGCTGTTTCGCCTACCCCCGCTGTCTTGATTACCGCGGCGGCGCGCCCGGATGACACGGACGACAGGAATAAAATAGAAGCACAAGCCCGTGAAATAATCGTAAAAAACGAAGAGTATTCCACAATGCTGACCCCGGACCTTCTTTTTGCCCTGTTCGGGTACGGGACAGACACAGGACTTGTCGGCGGAGGATACCTGACCGCGTCGGACATGCTGGGGAACCATAACCTGTCCCTGCTCGCAAATTTTGTGCCGGGATATTACTCGCAGTTTGAGCTTACATATCTTTATATGAGCCTGCCTGTTGATATAGGGCTGTCTTTATATTATGACCAGAATGTTTACCAGCTGTATGATACTAATACAGGCAATTTTTTGTCGCAGCTTAACTCCACGCAGGTTGGAGGTGCCGTCTCGATCAAATACCCTTTTAACCTCTATACGAGCCTGGAATTGGATATACAGTCTTCGAAAAATTCCGATAATTACACGGATTTTCAGACGGCAAACGCCTATATCTTTGAGAATTCAAACGGCACCCAGGTATTAAACAGCCTGGGATTGAAGTTCTTGTATGACCATTCATCCTGGAGGGATTTTTGGCCATACTCGGGCGAAGTGATCACGCTTTACGCGGAAGCCGCGGACAGGTTTTTTGACGGCACCGAGACGTACAGCCTGTATGAAGCTGATATAAAAAAGTATTTTGACCTTTCATTTATTACGGAAAAAAATCTGAACATATCTACACACTTGCTGCTTGCCTCAACGCAGGGGCCTGACAGGCCGCTTTTCCTTGTGGGCGGGCCGGATACGCTCAGGGGCCTGGAATACGGGGACCTCACAGGCGACTCTATCGCGCTTTTTTCCGCAGAGGTCAGGTACACCCTGGCCAAAAACATAAACGTGGATATATGGCCCCTGACTTTTATTATGCTGAAAAACATAAAGCTGGCGTTTTTTGACGATATGGGGCTGGTCAGGACGGGCAGCCTGAAGAACATAACCAATCAGGAACTGAAGAACGGCATAGGTTTATCCATGGTGCTGGATACGTTCCTGTTCCAGCGGCAGTTCATGCCTTTGAAGCTTGAGGTCGCGAAAAGGACCGACATAAGCGATAATATATGGAAGTTTTACTTTTCCATAAATACGGGATTTTAAGAATTGTTCTCTGTTCTGTGTTCTCTGTTCTCTGTTTTGGTACACAGAACACAGAACACAGAACAAAGAACAAAGAACAAAGAACAAAGAACAGAGAACAAAGAACAGAGGAGGACTTAAATGGATTACGTTCACGCGATATTTATGGGTATTCTGCAGGGGTTGACGGAATTTTTCCCGGTAAGCTCGACCGCCCACGTTGATATATACCCGCGTCTGCTTAAACTGACTTCGCCGGTATTGAACTCCCTGACTTTTGACGTGGCTTTGCATGCCGGGACGCTGGTTGCCCTGATAGTTTTCTTTAGAAAAAGGATACTATCGCTCTTAACGGCATTCTTCAAAGGGCTCGCAGCCGCAAAATCCAGGGACACTGCGGAGTTTAAGCTTTCAATTTATATTATTGTTGCCACCATACCCGCGGCGCTCGCCGGGGCGCTGTTTGAAAAACAGGCGGAAGAAAAATTAAGGGCCATAGCGATCGTGGCGGCTATGCTGATCATTTTTGCCGTAATATTGTATTTGGCGGACAGGTTCGGCGCCCGCAAAAAGGAAATCACGGCCATGAATTTCAAAGACGCTGTGATCATAGGGCTTGCCCAGGCTGTGGCGCTTATACCCGGGGTGTCGCGTTCCGGGGCCTCGATAACAGCCGGCCTGGCTGCGGGATATAAGAGGGAAGACGCGGCTGAATTTTCATTTCTCCTGTGTATCCCCGTAATACTCGGGGCGGTAATCTTAAAGCTCAAAGCCATAATCCATACGGCTTCTTCGGGGTCGGCCCTCGTCATAGCGCTGGGGTTCACGGCTTCTTTGATAGCGGGTATACTGGCGATAAAAGTGCTGCTGGGGTTTGTAAAAAATAACAGCTATCTGGTTTTTGTTGTTTACAGGATAGCTCTCGGGGTCACACTGCTTATTTTTTTTGCGGGCAGGGTATGAAAATAAAATTCCTCGGGACAGGCACTTCGCACGGCGTGCCGCTCGTAAACTGCGGCTGCCACACCTGTACTTCCACGGACCCGAAAAACACCCGGTACAGGTCGTCCGTCTGGGTGCATGACAACGGCGTTGACATCATCATAGACACGCCTGCTGAATTCAGGTTAAGGACCCTTGAATATAAAATACCGAAAATTGACGCTATTTTAATGACTCACGCGCACGCTGACCACATAGCGGGGCTGGACGACATACGCATTTACAACGAGATACAGTCCGGCCCTGTGCCGCTTTACCTTGATGAAAAAACCAGGGAGGAAATCTTAAGCAGGTATTCCTATATTTTTAAGGAAACCCAGGAAGGCGGGGGAAAGCCTAAGCTCCTGCTGGAGGGGATAGAACACGGGAATGTTTTTTCAATCAAGGGTATTCGTATAGAACCGCTTAAGGTAAGGCACGGGGGGCTTGAAATAACCGGGTTTTTGATAAACAATAAGTTTGCGTACATCACGGATTGTTCCTTCATGCCGGATGAAACGCTTGCCGCCATCAAAGGGGTAAAAGTCCTTGTATTAAACGCATTGAGGCACAAACCGCACCCGACACATTTCAACCTGGATGAAGCCATAGCCGCGGCTAAGAGATCCGGCGCAATAACGTCATATTTTACCCATATAGCCCACGCCCTGGAACACAATATAACGGAAAAAGAGCTTCCTTTGGGCATAAAGATGGCATATGACGGATTGGAAATTGAAATTTAGTTTTAAATGCGTTAAAAATTGTTGTTTTTTATGAAGCAGCCTCCCCAAAACCGGTCTCAAAATCCCCAAAAAAGCCTTTAAAAGCTACTACTTTAGTGGTATTTAAGCCAAAAATAGTTTCCCGCCTTTCTTGACTTTGGGTATTTCTGTGCTATAATTTTAATGTTGAAACCAAGGATGAGGTGAATTAAAGAGATGGAAAACATGCAGGAAAAAAAGGACAAATCAGGAAATTACGTCAATGCACTCTGGTCCACTTTTGAGAAGACAGGTTCGGTCAGCGCGTACCTTCTGTACAATGTTGTGAAAGAAAATGCTGAAAAAGGCCTGCAAACTAAGGAAGAAAATAATACTTTACAAAAATAAACTGATAAAGTATCATAGTTGCGTAAAATAAAAATCCGGGCTTTTGCCTGGATTTTCTTTTGACAGTTAGATTTGAGGAGCTTGCGCGACGAAAATCTTACTGTCAAAAGTCCCCGATCAAGTCTCCGGCTAAGCCGGAGACAAGCGGGACAACTTAACATGCTTGGTTTAAAAGGTTTAAAAGGTATGATTTAAGGCATGACTAAACGAGGGGTTTACATGGAAGATCTAAAAAAGCAGATCAAAGCAGACGCGGAAGCCGTCAAAGACACGGTTGCGCTGTCACAGTTTAAATCAAAGTACAACGGCAAAAAGGGGATTGTAACCGAACTTTTTTCCACCTTAAAAGACGCCTCTGACAGGAAGGAAACAGGCAGGCAGATCAACGAACTTAAAGTATACGTGGAAACGCTGTTCGCGGAAAAAGAAACCGCGCTGCTAAACATAAAAAAATCGGAAGAACTTAAGGGCATGGATGCAACCCTTCCCGCATATGATGTGTCGACAGGCACACTGCACCCGCTTACAAAAGTCATGGATGATATAAAATCCATATTCACGCGCATGGGTTTTTCCGTAGAGGAAGGCCCGGAAATAGAAAAAGACTATTACAATTTTACGGCCCTGAATTTCCAGCCCGAGCATCCTGCGCGCGACATGCACGATACTTTTCATATCAATGACGAATACCTCCTGCGCACCCACACCTCCCCCATACAGGTGAGGACCATGGAAAAATATGCGCCGCCGCTTAAGGTGCTCGCTCCGGGCCGCGTTTACCGCAGGGACGCCATAGACGCTTCACACTCGACCGTCTTCCACCAGGTGGAAGGATTTATGGTGGATACAAACATAAAATTCAGCGACTTAAAGGGAGTCCTGGATCTATTCATGAAGGAAATATTCGGCTCTGATTTAAAAACAAGGTTCAGGCCGAGTTTTTTTCCGTTTACGGAGCCGTCGGCCGAGGTTGACGTGCAGTGCGTTCATTGCCGCGGCAAGGGCTGCAATGTGTGCAAGCACACGGGCTGGCTGGAGATTTTAGGTTCAGGCATGATTCATCCTAACGTATTGAGGGCCGTCAGGATCGATCCCGAGAAGTACACCGGATTCGCGTTCGGTATGGGAGTCGAAAGAATAGCCATGTTAAAATATCAGGTTGATGACATGAGGCTGTTTTTCGAAAACGATCTTAGGTTCCTCAAACAGTTCTGACGCCGTGAAGATCATATACGCGCTTTTTCTTTTCGCGGCCGCGGCGATCCTCGTCTACTATAACCGTGTGATCAGGCTCTATATCCTTTCAAAAATCAATGATTATAAATCAGGCGTGAATTCCATCATCAAATCAAGCATCACGGGCATAAAAACAAGCGCCATCATCAGGCTTGAGATTTCAGTCGCCTTGTTAACGGCTTTTTTCGTAATGCTGACCGGCCAATGGCTTTTAATAATTTTCGGGGCGCCAATCATGCTTGTTATCCCGAAAATGTACGCGGTCAATGAAAGAAAAAAATACATAAGCCAATATTATGCCGGGCTCACGGGATTTCTGGAATCGGTTATCTCGGGGCTTAAGGCGGGTTTGAGTGTGGTAGCTGCTTTTCAGCAGATAGCTGCCAGGGATAAGGGCCCCATAGGCATGGAAATATCGCAGGTTTTGAAAAAAGTCGGCTTGGGCAAAAGCCTGCAGGAAGCGCTTCTGGAGCTTGCCGAAAAAATCCCGCTTAAAGAAAATGAAATAGTGGTATCCGCGGTAAATACCGCGATGGAGACCGGCGGCAATATAACGGAAGTGCTTTCAAATATACTGGATACGATCCGGAAAAGGGAAGAACTTGGGCGCGAGGTAAAATCGCTGACTTCACAGGGTGTTTTGTCCGGCATCATAGTCGGGCTGCTGCCTGTTTTCATGATAGTTGTGATTTCTTTCATGGATCCGTCTTACATAGAGCCGTTATTTAATACAGGCATAGGTCTGGCCGCGCTTGCGGCAGCGGTTGTAATGGAAATAACAGGAGCGGTGGTTATCGCAAGGATCGTGGACGTAAAATGATTAAGGGGGTTTTATGAAGGTTTTATTCACGGTGTTTTTATTCGCTGCCATAGCCTCGTTTGCGGGCGCGCTGGCGCTCATTGTTTACAGGCAGAAAGCAATGAGGGCGCTGCAGGGGCATAAAACACCGGAATTATACAAAAAAATCGGGGAGATATTCGGTTATCTGAAGGCTTATATTGTTAAAATGAACTTAAACCTTGTAAAAAACAAGAGATATAAAAACATCACCAGTCTGCTGGTAAGAATCAATTATGAGGACAAAATCAGCCCGGAGTACTTTTTATTTATTGAGCAGACGGCTGTTATAGTGGTTTTGTGCGTTACTTTTGCCCTTTGCGGGGATTTACTTATAAGCTTTTTTATTGGCGTGTTTGCATTTTTCATCCCTGAACTTATATTGCGGTCAAAAGTCAGGAAAAAGCAGGATGAAATACTCAGGGAAATGCCTGATGCTTTTGACATCATAGCCGCGAATATCGAGGGAGGCCTGTCGCTTAATGCTGCTTTGGGCAGGTATTCTACCAGGGTTAAGTGCTCTTTCGCGTCCGAACTGATGATTGTTATAAAAAAGACACAGCTGGGAAAAAGTTTTAGTGAAGCCATGCTTGAGCTGGACGAAAAACTGTGTGTAAAAGAACTTTCCGGGTTTGTAAATGCTTTCATACAGGCGGATAAAATGGGCGGCAACGTCAAGGAAATAATAAAGGGCCAGTCCGCGGAAATCCGCCAGAAAAGGTTCCAGTACTTAAAGAAAAAAGCCCACGAAGCCCCGGTAAAACTGCTCATCCCCCTGATGCTTTTCATATTCCCCGTCATATTTATTGTGCTTTTTGCCCCTATTGTGATAAAATTAATGCAGGGATTTTAGAAATACGGTTTAAACCGTAAGATCCTTAAAACCGTTGGTAAGGGACATAAGTGAAACTATTCAAAGGAAAAAAGCTGCTTTTAAAAAATATAACGACAGCCTCCGGCCTTTTCGGCCGGTTCATGGGGCTTATGGGCAAAAAATCCATCCCTGCGGATTATGCCATGTATTTCCCGGCCTGTAATTCCATACATACATATTTTATGAAAATGCCGATTGATGTTATAATGCTCGACAGCAAAGGCCGGGTTGTTTTTACGCGGGAAAGCATGATGCCGTGGAAAATAGCCGCTTGTTTCAGGGCAAAAGACACCATAGAGATGAGATCCGGAAATGTGCGAAGGCTTGGATTGGCAATTGGCGATATTTTAACTGCTAAAAACAGGAGCTGAAATGGAAGGAATAAGCCTTTTTTCAAAAAAATTGGACCTGAACTTTTACCACAAAGATTCCGAGGTCAATTACGACCCCACAAACAAATATTACCAGGCTACCTTTGACTTTGAATTTGAAAAGGAAATCAATGATTTCATGCATTCCTTCATACACGAAGCTGTTTTATCCGAGGAAAAGTTCAAGGATTTCGGGGCCCTGCCGCAGGACAAAAATATGGTTAATTTCTACTTCGACATTCTGGGGGATTTTAACAACGCGCAGTGGACGGATTTTAACGCGTGGTACTATAGCCACAAAGCCAGGCTTCAGGCAAAGATAAAACAGATCGTCTTAAACAGCATAATACAGCAGAAGGAACTGAAAATAGACGACCTGGAGTTTTTTACATGGACCTCCATAATCACACTGATCGCGCTTATGTCCGAAGAATATTTTCAGAAACATTTTGACACGCTTAAGATAATGAGGGATACGCTTATAATCAGGCTCGGAATGGCTTTTGAGGTTATCTTAAGCGAGATTTTTTGTGACGAGGAAGTCAGGAGAAAACGGTCCGAGAGGACGGGACAGGACGGGAAAAAGATCGAGCCTTTGATCAACCGTTACGTGATAATGTACGCGGATACGGCCGACATGACCCACGTGGAAAGGATAATATTCGCCCGTGACAGGGCCATATACACCGACAGGACTATTTTCAATAAATTTAACGTTTTTTTTGAGGACATGGCCGGGTTTTCGAAAAGGATAAAGATAAATGACGGTTTTAAGAACATCCTGTCGGACATGGAGAGCATAAAGCTCATGCTTAAAAGTAAAAAAGACAGGCACATCCTCATGAAACTTATAGACAGGGACAGGGAATTTAAGGAAAAAATAACCGTTAAATACGAGAAAAGCAATATACGGAGGGTTTTAAAGGAGATAATAGCGGAAACCGGGAGCAGCGACCTTTTGAATTTTATACGGCACGACAATGTGATCGAGGATATTTTCAGCGAGAACAAAGTGAAAAATTATTTCATAAAACTGCTGAATATTATAGGGAATAAAAAATCAAAAGAACTGGCCCGTTATGCCGGATTTGCCTGCGACAGGGTTCAAAGAAGCGCAAAACCGTTCTTCGGCGGGCTCAGGGCAAAAGAGCTGGAAAAAATACTCACGGCCGGCATTGAGAACTTTTCCTACTGCCTGAGGCTTATGAACAATTTTTATTCCATAAGGTCGAAGTACGGGAAGAAATCGGCGTACAGCGAGGAAATGCTCGGGATAAAAATAATGAGGCAGAGCATGCTGAAAACCGGGACAGACCCTGACACGGGAAGGGAATCTATAGACTGCGTCAGCATAGCGTCCGACCAGAAAACACGCATAGAGAACCTTTTTGAGGAAGGCAATTTGTTCTATATCCGCGCGGAAGGGCCCATATACCGGGGAAGCGAAGGCGCTGTGAGGGGGAAGAAACTTTTTATGTTCGCGGACCTGCGCAACTCCACGGAAACAACCATGAAACTTACGAAAGACACAGCCGGATTTTTGAGCCCTTACCTGAATACGGTTTATAAGACATCGATCGCCAACGGCGGAACCGAGATATATTTCGCCGGCGACGGATTTGCCGCGCATTTCGCGAAAGTAAGCGATTGTTTGAGGACGGCGTATATCATCCATAAGGAATTCGCGGCGCTCAGGCGCGAAGCTGAGGAAAAGATCAAGGCCAAAGAAAAGTCCGTCTTTAAGGAATTGGTCAGGATAGGCGCGATCACCACGGAAATGAACACAGGAAACCTGTCAAACATAGACCATAATGCCCAATCCGGTGAAGTAAGGGATTTTCTCGCGATGATAATAAGGAACCCTGGGATGAAGATAGAGGAGGGCCTGCATATTGTGGCCGGCGAGTATTCCATGCCGAGGGTGGAGATAGGCATAGGGATCACGGAGGGCGAGCTTTTTTTTGCGGTGATCGGCGAGGAAAATAACGTCAGGTTTAACATAGTATTGTCCCCAAGCTTAACCCAGGCCGCGAGACTTTCTGGTTCTGCCGCTGAGGTTAAGGAATACCTGGAAAAGCTTTACGGCATCAGGAACATACCGCGCAAAGCCTATTCGCAGAATAAAAAGCTGTTTAACCAGGGAATAGTAATTACGTCGGACGTGTTTAATACGCTGAGGAACGAAGTCGATGTAAACATGGTCGAGGCGGCGAAAATAGAGCTTTCTTATAATGTGTATTATTATTTTGACCCGGTCCTGGAAAAATACATATCCCTTTCAAAACTTGAGCAGCCCATAGCCTTAAAAGGGATAGAAAAAGATGTGGAAGTCTTTGAAGTCTTCACAACCGCGACCCAGGTGGACGCGTATGTGAATAACTGGCTGAAAAAGCAGAAAAGATGAAAACACGGGTCATTTTTTAGTTGCTTTAAAAAAGAGGATAATGTAAAATTGTTTTACTTTGAAAAGCGTGAAAGTTAAAAAATTCCAGATAACTGTGGGGCAGTAGCTCAGCTGGGAGAGCATCAGGCTGGCAGTCTGAGGGTCGTCGGTTCAATCCCGATCTGCTCCACCATTTTTTCCGGCCCGGCTTTGCCGGGCCGGAAAAAATGGAGATAGTAGAAAGTAGATAGTTGAGCAGTAGATTGTGGTAGGTAAAGCCTAAGGGCATTATATAACGGCTCTACAGGTTGTTTTTTTGATTTGTAGAGAGGCTGCTTGCTGCCTCTCTGACGCGGGCTTTACAAACGCAGAACCATGCAAACGGCCGTTCCAAAGGCCGACGATGAGCGGCAGCAAGCAGCCGCTCTACAGATTTATTGAAGTTATTATTTTTGAATTTGTAGAGAGGGGGCTTGCCCCCTCTAAAACGCGGGCTTTACAAACGCAGAACCATGCAAACGGCCGTTCCAAAGGCCGACGATGAGCGGCAGCAAGCAGCCGCTCTACGGATTTATAGAAGTAATAAATCCATTCCCGTCTTCATAGCCTTTATAAAACAACTAAGGAGAAAATAAAAAATGGTAGAAGCAATTCTTACAGTCTTAAGCCAGTTTGTACAGAATATGTTCATGTTTTTCGGGCCTTTTGGCATTGGTATAATCCTGGCCATGGCTATTGAGAGCGCTTGTATACCTCTTCCCAGCGAGATCATCATGCCTTTTGCCGGATATCTTGTTATAACCGGCGGTTTGAACGGCGCGCCTTTTTATCATTTCGGCGGGCCGCAGATGACCATATTTGTCGTGGGGATGCTCGGCGCTTTGGGCTGCCTTGTGGGTTCCATAGCCGCTTACGCTTTGGGAATATACGGCGGCAGGCCTTTCCTTAACAAATACGGGAAGTACATGTTCATATCGCATCATGATATGGACCTGGCTGATAATTTTTTTAATAAGCACGGGGAATTAGCCATTTTTTTCAGCAGGCTCATGCCTGTTGTGAGGACCTTCATATCACTCCCTGCCGGGATCGCGAAAATGAACTTCTGGAGATTCTGTTTTTACAGCATGCTGGGTTCCATACCGTGGTGCTGGGCTTTGGCCTGGGTCGGATGGAAAGTCGGTTCACACGCCGGTGACATCACGGGTTATAAGGAAGCGCTGAAGCATTCCCTGGGAAAATGGCTGCACCTTGTTGACGCGGTAATATTGCTGCTTTTAATCGCGGGTGTTGTATGGTATGTCATGAGGCACTTGGGGCTCATGGAAAAGCAGAAACAAAAAGAAGCGGCTGAAGGCAAGACAACAAAAAAAATAAAAAAGAAAAGATAAAAGGAGCTTACTTTGCATTTTCAGGACCTGATATTTACCCTGCAGGATTTTTGGAAGAAAAAAGGATGCATCATAGCGCAGCCTTATGACATAGAAAAAGGCGCGGCAACTTTCTCCCACTCCACTTTTTTCCGCTCGCTGGGGCCCAAGCCGTGGAATGCGGCATACATAGAGCCTTGCAGGCGGCCCAAAGACGGGCGCTACGGCGAGAACCCGAACCGTTTTCAGCACTACTATCAGTACCAGGTTATCATGAAACCGGCGCCCGGGAACATACAGGAGATGTACCTGGAATCCCTGGAAGCCATCGGCATCAAAGTAAAGGAACATGATATTAAATTCAATGAAGATGACTGGGAATCGCCCACGCTTGGCGCGTCGGGATTGGGCTGGCAGGTGTGGCTTGACGGTATGGAAATAACCCAATTCACCTTCTTTCAGCAGATGGCCGGCATAACGCTAAACCCCATATCAGCGGAGCTGACATACGGGCTGGAAAGAATAGCCATGTACATACAGGGCGTGAACAGCGCCTTTGACATCAAGTGGAACGGCACGGTCACATACGGCGACGTGTTCCTGGAAAACGAGAAGGAATACTCGGCTTATAATTTTGAACACGCCGATACGGTCATGCTGCTTTCCACCTTGAATAATTTTTACAGGGAAGGCGAAAGGCTCTCGGGCCTTAACCTGCCCATACCGGCTTATGATTATGTGCTTAAAATATCTCACTTGTTCAACCTTTTGGACGCGCGCAGGGCCATATCCATCGCGGACAGGCCGTCATTCATAAAAAAAATAAGGGACCTCGCGAAACTGTGCGCCGATGGATACATGAAACTGACAAATCAGCCGGCGGAGAACCAGGATGCAAAGGCGGGCGGCAAATAATGTCAAAACTCATACTTGAAATAGGCGTAGAAGAAATACCCGCGGATTATCTGGCTCCCGCCATAAACCAGCTCAAGGAAGAGGCAAAGAAGGCACTGGACGCAAAGCTTATAGGTTACAGTGAAATTTCCGGGCTGTATACCGTGCGCAGGTTCATACTTTTAATCGACGGTTTGGAAGACAAACAGAAGGACCTGTCATTTGAAAAAAAGGGACCCAGGTATGACATAGCCTATAAAGACGGGGATATGACGGACATAGGAAAAACATTTCTGGCAAAAAACAATATAAATGAAAAAGAACTTAAAATAAAGGAAGAAAAGGGGCAAAAATACCTTTTTATCGATGTTTTTGAAAAAGGCCGGCCGGTGAAAAAAGTGTTATCCGAAATACTGCCGGAACTTATCCGGGGTATGCGTTTCCCAAAATCCATGGTATGGGATGATAGCCTGGTAACTTTTGCCAGGCCCATCAGGTGGATACTGTGCATGCTCGATACTGAGGCCGTGCATTTTAATTTTGGCAGGATACAATCGGGAAATCTAACCAGGCTCCACAAGTTTATCCACGATAATAAGGCGGTGCCGGTAAAAGATGCCGACGATTATCTCAAACAAATGGTAAAAAACGGGATAATCTTAAGCCAGGAAGCGCGCAGGAACGAGATACGTTTTAACGCGAACTCCCTGCTGAAAAAATCAGGCCTGGTCCTCATGGAAGACGATGACCTGCTTGAATCCCTGGCAAGTTCGGTCGAGTCGGTTACCGCCATGACAGGAACGTTTGACGAGAAATTCCTTTTCCTTCCCAAAGAAGTCATAATAACCGCCATGCGCGAGCACCAGCGTTACTTTGCCGTGTCAAAAGAGGACGGGACATTTACCAACCGTTTTGTAAATATCCGCGACGGGGGCGATAAAAACAACGATTTCATCGCAAAACAGCATGCAAAGGTCCTGTATTCGCGCTTATACGACGCCGAGTTCTTCTATAAAGAAGACCTAAAAACACCGCTTGAAAACAATAATGAAAAACTGAAGGAAGCCATATTCATAACGGGCCTCGGCACCATGTATGAAAAAATGGAACGCTTAAAAATGATGGCCGCGCGGTCAAAGGACCTGTTCGGATACGCGGATCCGCAGATATTATCGGAGGCCGCCTCATTTTCCAAGGCTGACCTCATGACAAATATGGTGGGCGAAAAAGAATACGCAAGCCTGCGCGGTTTTATGGGCGGCGTATATCTGGCAAAGCAGGGCAAGGAAGAAAAAGTCTGGAAAGCCGTAAGCGAGCATTACCTGCCTAACATGGCGGGCGATAAGCTGCCTTCAACCGCAGAGGGAGTTTATTTAAGCATGATAGACAAGATGGACAACATAGTAGGATTCTACATAGCGGGATTTAAGCCTACGGGAAGCAAGGACCCGTACGCGGTGCGACGTCAGGTCCTCAATATCATTTATACGGTCATGGAAAAGCAGATCAACCTGGACCTGGCCTTTTTCATATATGAAAATGCGCTTGCATACAAAAAACAGCTCGGGAAAGATACCGACACTGCGGAGATAATTGAATTTTTCAGGCAGAGGGAAATAAATTACTTCAGGGAAAAAGGCATAGACTACGATATAATCAGCTCGGTTTGCCTGGGAAAAGTTATGAATATAAATGACGATTTTAAAAAGGCTGAGATGTTCATGGAGGACCGCAAGGACACAAAGGATTTTAACGCCATAGTGTTCGCGGTAAGCCGCATGGCAAACATAGTGCCGGCAAAATATGAAACCGGAAAAACAGACAGATCGCTTTTTGACGCGCCTGAAGAAGGCGTTCTGTATGACAAGTTCACTGCGGAAAAAAACGCGGTTGAGAATATGATAATTGAAAAACGATACAAAGAAGCTTTTGACAGGATAGCGTCTTTCAAGCCGGCCATAGATGAATACTTCAACAAAGTAATGGTAATGGCCGAGGATATAACGAAAAAAAATAACAGGTTGAATATGATGGCGGAAATCAGGGACGTTTTTTACAAACTGGCGGATTTTTCCAAAATCGTGGTGGATAGGAAATAAAAGCAAAAAAAAGCAGGAGTGAGAAACGATAAATCTTGAAACTATACTTTACCGGAGGTTTTTATGGGAAATTCAGTGGAAATTACGGACGCAAATTTTGATGTTGAAGTAAAACAGTCAGCTATCCCTGTTTTAGTGGATTTTTGGGCTGCTTGGTGCAATCCATGCAAGATGATAATGCCGATGATAGAAAGGTTGGCCGCGGAATACAGCGGAAAAATCAAGGTTGGCAAGATCGACATAGACGTGAATTCAAACACTCCTTCAACCTTCGGCGTCAGGAGCATACCGACTCTCCTGTTTTTTAAGAACGGCCAGATGGTGGAACAGATAATAGGCGTAGTGCCGGAAGCACAGATTAAGAAAACAATTGAGAAGGTTTTGGCGCAGTAATCATATTATTTAATTTATATCCTATCTCGGTTTCCGGGCACCCCTAACAAGTTGACAAAAAACCTTACGCAGAGTATAATTATAACAAGTACGGGTATATGGATTATTTATGCGGATTTTTATGCCCTAACCGCCAAATCAAACAGAGGTTAAAATGCCGGACAAAAAAGTAAGATCAGGGTCAAAACAGACGCTTGTTTTTCTTGGTTTTATTTTAATGTCATTATTTATCTCAAGACCGTTGTTTTCAGCGTGGTGCACACCGACTGCCGCCACTCTTTGTGTAGCCGCAGACGACATAGCTCAAGTATGGATAAATGACAATTTCGCGGGCTCATTCACATACGTAAACTGGGATCAAACCGGGGTTTACCCGAAGTGCATATCAATACCCGCCGCATGGATATTTGATTCGGTTCCCAATGTAATAGCCATAGACGTAAGAAACACCCGGTGCTGCGAAATATGGGGAAGCTGGACCATAGAATCTATGTGCCAGGACGGCACCCACTCGTGCTTATCCAGCGATGACCCGGGAATGATGCTGTACAACGCGCTGACCCCGCAGCCGACTCCGTCACCGCCGCCCCCTGACGGCAACGGCAAACTCTGGTGGCAGGTGCAATATACGGCTGTTGCGACGCCTATTTGGCAGTCCGCAGTTGTCGATAACGGGACTATTTACGGAAAACTTATTTATAACCCGTGTACGGGTAAAAGATTGCAGCCGCTGTCTTATAGCAGCGGAGGAAGCGGTCCTGTTCCAGAAAATCACATATACATGAGGCAGCCTTTCAGCATGAGCCCGGTTCCCACGCTGCCGCCCGCAAATTTTACCATATCAAAATCAATTGTGGGAGCGCCCCTTAACAATGTAAACACCGGCGACCGCGTGACATACCAGCTGCTGGTGTGCAACACCGGCCAGGCAGTTGTTGATTCGTCCGTGCTTCTTACCGATGACTATGACAATGGATTTTCTTTTGACGGGCCTTACGGCGGCGACTGCGCGGGAAACGGCGACGGAAGCCCGTGCAGCCAGAATGGAACGGGCATATTCACTACAAGTTGGATGCGGGGATTCCCTGGAATGACCTGCGTGACTATCACGGGAAAAGTTGTGGATTACTATGTAGACGGGAGCGAGTACTGCCAGTACAGGTCCAACTGGGCGGGTGTGCACTGGACAGGCGCGGTCAATGACGCCGTATCCAATACCGTAGTCGTGCGCATAACATGCCCCGGCACGCCGACATACACGAAAACACTCACACCCACATTTACAATTTCAAATACAAATACTTTTTCCCCAACACAAACCGCCACACCCACAAGGACCAGAATATCCACGCTGACACAGACTTTATCGTTCACCATAACACCCACAATAACATTGACATGGACAGTCTCGCAGACATGGACCCCGCACGCCGGGCTGAGCAACACATATACGCCGACTATAACCATGACACGGACCCAGACAATAACATTGACGTCAACATACACGTACACGCCGACTTACACGCCTTCTATCACGGTTACACCTACGTCAACCATCACAAACACGTGGGTCAATGCCGTAAATATATCAAAATCAGAGGACAAGACACAGGTGCCCATGGGTGACACTGTCCAGTACTGCATAACATTTACAAATGTGGGCGCAGGCCCGGCTACTTTTGACATATGGGACACCATACCGGACGTGACCAATTTCCTGTGGTGCACCGAAGGATGCACTGCGCCGTCTTCGGGAAGCCAGGGCAATACTTATGTTGTTGATTGGCACTTAACCAATGTTCCGGCGGGGGCTTCAGGAACGGTCTGCATGTGGGTTCAGCTTGAAAGATGGCCTTACTTCAGGCCGGGGAGGCTGAAGGAGTATTTTGCCGGGCTTAAGAACAGGCTAATGGCGTATTTCAGGAATGACGATTACAGTTTAAATTCTAATTACCAATGACCAATTACTAATTATAAAAAAAAAACGATACTGCCTGTTCTGTTGAATCTTTGAAAACAAGAGTTTTACTCTGTTTAATTAGTAATTTGCAATTAGTAATTGTCCTTAATTGAACTGGTTCAAATTATTTTCCGCCAAAAATCCTCCCAAAAATAGAAATTTTGTCTATCCATTCGCCAAATTTGACCGCGAGTTCCCCCCCAACATATGTATATTATAGAAAGAATGTTAAAAAAAATCATTTTTACGTTGAATTGAATGCAAAAAAAATAGAAATTTTTGTAAAAACCATAAAATGCCATACAAATAAGGCAAAAAAACCATACATATTACTCAAAAACAGGTGCTTTGTAAATTGACAAAATAGCTGTTTGTTTGTATACTTTAAGTAGGGAAATGGCTTGAGAATATAGAGTTTTTTAGAACAAGACAGTAGTGTCTATTAAGGCATTGTTCTGTACCTCGGAAAAGTGTGTTCAAAATGAAATGTATGTATTTTGTGAGGAACAAATACAGCTAAAAAAATTGTTGAGGAGACGGGAAAAAATGAGAACAAAAATTAATAATACAGTGAATAGAAAACTGATAATATTAATTTTCGCGGTATTTATTACCGCGTTTCCGGTTTCATTATTTTCAGCCACGCTCACGGTTTGCTCAAGCGCGTGTTCTTACACTACCCTGGCCCTGGCTATTGCGGGAGCGGCAAGCGGGGACACGATACAATTACAGCAAAACATCACGGAAGACATAACTTTGGATAGTTTCAGCAAAACTTTGACGATTACCAGCGACGGCACAAGAAGGACATGGACCAACAGCAGCGCCAGGAACCTGTATTTTACAAATACCGGCGGATATAACATAACCATCCAGAATTTAGACATGGTAAATACAGGCGGCAGTGAAACCGTACTTATGAATCAGGCCGGAAGCCTTTACTTCAGAAATGTGAAGATCTCAAATACCACGGGCAGCGGAAAGCTGGTATACATGCAAAACGGTGGCAACATGTATTTTTACCAGTCGGAATTAGTGGGCAACGCGCTCACCCCGGTCGGCATCCAGATAGCATCGGGCGTTAACTACCCGAGCGGTGTTTACGCGGAAAACACGATTTTCAGGGAAATAGGCAACGGCAATGCCGTTCAGTGCGATCAGAATTCGGGAAGCAACATGATGTACATATACAACTGCACGTTTGAAGGGAATAAAACCGCTTACAATTCTTTGTCGGCCGGGCTTATCAAGAACTCGCTTTTTATCAACAATACCGACGATGTCAGCGTTTCAGGCAGCGGGGCATTGACTAATTTTACTTACTGCGGATTTTCCCAGCAGACAACCTTTAGCGGAACGACAGGAAATATATTCGGCCTTACACCCGTCAATGTGGTCGTAAACCTTTCCGGACATGACCTTCACCTGGTTTGCTCGGGTAACTCCGTGGTTGACGCGGGAACCGACATGTCGGCATTTTATACCGTTGACAAAGACGGAGTAACAAGGCCGCAGGGGCCGGCTTATGACATGGGCGCGTACGAATGTCCGGTATTAAATTTGTCAAAGTCGGCAAGTTCCACATTTGCCTACCTCGGCGATACAATAACTTACTGCCTGACATATACCAATTCTTCCTCTTCAGACAGGGATACGAACATATGGGATACGGTCCCCGCGAATACTTTGTACCTGGGATGCAGCGGCGGGTGCGACCTGGTGGGGGGCACCATAGTGCACTGGTTTTTGACGGTAGGCGCCGGTTACAGCGGCACGCTTTGTTTCTGGGTCAAAGTGACAGGGTACCCGTTTATTAACGGGGAGAGCGGGTTCTTCGCGGACGCGGACTTAAGGAAATTACAGGCATCAGGCAGCACTCACTCAATCCTTGCGCTCGACGGCTGGAAGTTCTGGATGGCCGGGGCCGATGGTTATGTTAAAAAAAATAGGGAAGAAAGGTGATGAAAATGTTTAAAAATAAATTTAACCCGCTTAAATCCGGAATGATACCGGTTGTATTTGCGCTGATTTCATTTTTAATTTTATCATATCCGGTTCCGGTATATGCGGCTGCGTCATTAACGAGTTTTACATCCAACCCTGTTTTGCCTTGTGGTGCGGCCGGGCAGACTATAACAATCACCACCGTCGGAAAAGCCGCTGCCTATATGACCTTAAATTATGCAATTTTTTTCTCGGCAAATACAACTGCCGGAGACGCTGGTGATGTCAGGGTGACTGGAAGCGCGTGCGGTCAGGGAGGGGTTGTCGGAGTAGAGGGAGCAACGTCTGTAGATATGACAAAAGTGGATGTTATTACAATCCCTGCAGGCACGTTTAATTATATTATTTTGACGCTGACTGAAAACAGTAGTTATGATTGCACAAATAAAGCCCAGCTTTCTTTTTCTACCGCCTGCGCAGGCAGCCCGATAACGGCTCAAAAGTCCGCGTCGCCAATGTCGGTTTGCGTGGGAAATAATGTTACATTCTGTATTACCGCCACAAACACAGGCGGCTCGGCATACACGTTTAATATCTGGGATACGGTCCCGGCAGGTCTGACCTTTGTCGGGTGCGACAATTCATGCACACTGTCAGGCGGGGTTGTTTCCTGGACAATACCAAGTCTGGCCGCAGGCGGCTCCGTGACAAGGTGCTTCTGGGCATCCGCAAATACGGTGCCTTTTTATGAATTGCATAAAATATTTCTTGCCAATAACAGCTGGAATCCATCAGTGGGAAAAAGATACAGCGTTCTTTACATGCTTGGAAATTATGATAGTTTTGAAAACTGAAAACGGAATATAAATCTAAAAAAGGAGCGACGGCATGAAAACAAACAGGCTGTTCCCAGTGAAGAGCGGGATAGGCTTGTTTGTATTTTTAGCTGTTGTATTTTTGATTTTCGTAAATCCGGAGTCAGTAAATGCGACTGCGTCCTTTGTAAGTTTTTCATCCAATCCATCGCCTGCCTGCGGAGCGGCCGGATCAACGATATCACTCACCAGCGTCGGACGATCCGCGGCGAATAGCACATTGTCCTATTCTATATGCTTTTCTGCGGATACTACCGCAGGAAACGCAGGAGATGTTTGGGTAATTGGAACAACGTGTTCAAATGGAAACGTGACTCTTGGAAGCGAGGGTGGGACGGTTGTAGATTTGACAAAAACAGATACGGTTACAATTCCGTCAGGTACGTTTAATTATATTCTTTTGAGACTAAATGAAAACAACGGGAATAATTGTACTATTGGTGGGCAACTTGCTTTTACTACAGTCTGCGGTGGCCCATCAAGCACGGTTTCACCGACCATAACGCCGACCATAACGCAGACAGTGACGCGGACCGTGACGCAGACTGTGACGCGGACTATCACTCAGACCATAACGCAGACTATGACGCAGACCATATTTCAGACTATAACGCAGACTCCCACAATAACAAATTCGCCGTCGTCGACTTTTACTCTTACGCCGACAAGGGTGTATATCAGCAATATCGCAAAAGCAGACGGGGGAGATACAAATTCCGTTCTGATAGAGGTGCTTCCATATTGCGGGTCGCCGACGAATTCTCCGACCATGTCACCGACATGGACGCTGTCATCCACGCTGACGGCGACCCTTTCACCGACGATTACAATAACAAATTCGCAGTCGCCTACTTATACGAATACTGCGGTTCCATCAAATACAATTTCGCCGACGTTAACCATGACTCCGACTTTTACAGCGACGGTTTTTTGCGCAATAAGGAACATCACGGGAAACGCGAGTGGCGGCATGCCTTATACGGATTGTAACGGGAACGTATGGTCCGCGGACCAGGCGTATTCCGCCGGAAGCTGGGGATATACGGTGTCCGGCGCGGCCACAAACCAGGGCGCTCCGACCGGAGCCTGCGCCGCCGATAATACAAATCTTTACAAACCTGAAAGATACGGCTCGACGGTTACTTATAGATATGACAACCTGCCCAACGGGACATACCAGATAATCCTGAAATTTAACGAAGCAGTCGACACCAGCGCGGGGTACAGGACCTTTGACATACAAATACGGGGTACGACCGTGGCGACGGCTTTTGATATATTTGCCGCTGCCGGGGGCCAAAATAAGGTCATAGATAAGGCGTACTACTATACGGTAACAGACGGTTATATCACAATAAGCCTGGTCAGGAACGGCGGAACAGATGCCAGCGCTAAAATAGACGCCATCGCCATATTGGGGGGGGCATGCCAGTTGACCCCGACTATTACAATGACAATTACGCCGACGTCTACAAATACAAATCTGCCGTCACCGACTTATACGGGAACCATAGCTCCATCAAATACAATAACACAGACCCCTACATTTACTTACACCCCTACATGGGGAGGGGGTTATATATATAACACGGGTAATACTTCCTATGGGACGAGCAACCAGGTTGCGGTGGCTGTTTACAGCCCGCTTGGCACCGTGAGTTATACCCCCACATTTACCAAGACATATACCGCTTCACCTACCGCCACAAAGACTGCCACGCTTACTTTCACATATTCCCCGACCGTAAGCCCTACCGGAGTGCAGAATGTCGCGGAATGGGATAATGATTACTCAAACCATGTCGGTTTCATAGTAATAACCAATACGTTCACGCCAACCAATACCCCGACATATACAAGCACGGCCACCCCCACAAACACGCCTTCTTTTACCGCGACATTTACAAATACGCCTTCTTTTACCCCTACATTTACCTTTACCCTGACGGTAACCCAGACAATAACACAGACATCGACCAAGACTATAACACAGACTGTAACGCAGACTGTGACGCAGACTGTGACGCAGACCGTAACACAGACCATAACGCAGACAGTAACACAGACCATAACGCAGACAGCAACACAGACCATAACGCAGACAGCAACACAGACCATAACGCAGACTGTAACACAGACCATAACACAGACTGTAACACAGGCTATAACGCAGACATCCACTACGGCCCAGACTAATACATATACTGTGACAGTAACCCAGACAATTTCCCCGACAATAACGCCGACTAATACGCCGAGTATAACGCCTTCCATTACGAGTACTATAACCCAGACCGTCTCTACAACAATAACCCAGACAATAACCCAGACAACGACGCAGACGATAACGCAGACGACAACACAGACGACAACGCAGACGATAACGCAGACGATAACACAAACGACAACGCAGACGACAACGCAGACGACAACGCAGACAGTCACGCAGACAGTCACGCCTACTATTACCAATACAACAACACCTTCTGTAACCCGGACAGCGACCCAGACTGTAACGCAGACAGTAACAAATACAACCACTCCTTCAGTGACGCAGACGGTTACGCAGACTGTAACTTCTACAATAACCAATACAACCACCCCTTCGACAACACAGACAGTAACGCAGACCGTAACTCCAACAATAACAAATACAACAACTCCTTCAGTAACGCAGACAGTGACACAGACTGTAACTCAAACTGTAACACCGACAATAACAAATACAACCACACCTTCAGTAACTCAGACAGTTACCCAGACGGTCACGCAGACAGTTACTCCGACAATAACAAATACAACCACGCCTTCGGTGACGCAGACCATGACCCAGACCGTCACGCAGACAGTTTCAAGAACAGTAACGCAGACCATGACACAAACAATAACACAGACTGTCACGCAGACTGTAACTCCTACAATAACAAATACAACCACACCTTCTGTAACTCAGACAGTAACGCAGACCGTGACACAGACGGTAACTCAAACTGTAACGCCGACAATAACAAATACAACCACACCTTCAGTAACTCAGACAGTTACACAGACGGTCACGCAGACAGTTACAAGCACAGTGACGCAGACCGTAACGCAAACAGTAACGCAGACAGTGACACAGACCTCAACCCAGACAGTGACGCAGACCGTGACTAAAACTGTAACTCCTACAATAACAAATACAACAACGCCCTCTGTAACGCAGACAGTAACGCAAACTGTGACGCAGACAATGACCCAGACAGTTACACAGACAGTAACGCAGACGGTTACACAGACGATCACGCAGACTGTAACTCCTACAATAACAAATACAACCACACCTTCGGTAACTCAGACAGTTACCCGGACGGTCACGCAGACTGTTACACAGACAGTAACGCAGACGGTAACGCAAACCGTAACACAGACAGTGACGCAAACCGTGACACAGACAGTGACGCAGACTGTAACGCAGACCGTAACGCAAACAGTGACGCAGACAGTAACACAGACAGTAACGCCGACAATAACAAATACAACCACACCTTCAGTAACGCAGACAATCACGCCTACTATAACTAATACGACAACACCGACGGTAACGCAGACCGTGACGCAGACAGTAACCCAGACAGTAACACAGACAATAACGCAGACTGTTACACAGACAGTAACTCAGACCGTAACTAAGACGGTTACACAGACAGTGACGCAGACAGTGACGCAGACAGTAACACAGACAGTAACACAGACAGTAACGCAGACCGTAACGCCGACAATAACAAATACAACCACACCTTCAGTAACGCAGACCGTAACTCAGACTGTAACGCAGACCGTGACACAGACGGTTACACAGACGGTAACACAGACAGTAACACAGACGGTGACGCAGACAGTGACGCAAACCGTGACCAGGACTGTAACTCAAACCGTGACGCAGACCGTGACTCAGACAGTAACGCAGACCGTAACGCAAACAGTGACGCAGACAGTGACACAGACAGT
>OCZT010000489.1_pt1 | contig 39180 bp, 35 predicted proteins | sample 1539031 | NCBI WGS metagenome assembly OCZT01 (sample SAMEA3539308, study PRJEB22396) | soil metagenome | biome: tundra; feature: field; material: soil | place: USA | collected 2010-05 | depth 0.15 m
CTAACTTTGCGAAAATACTTGTTAACCTAGTGTGTGTAGGGAAAACTGCATTAGCGCTGTGAAGGGTTTAGAACCCTAATAGAAGAATGGCTTCGAGGCTTCCGAAGCGAAGCGTAGCCCGTAACATAGCTCTCACGGGAATAGATAAACAATGTGACCAAAGAGAACACCTCTTCCCGTGAAATGCCCTAATAATTAGAATATTACCATAAAAAAAACAATAAATAATTTGCAAACTCCCTGAAATATTTCTATATTTGATTTCCCCTTGAGGAAGGAAACGGGCTCTGCAGGAATGCAACCCGACAGTGCCAAAACAGGGGACTCTACGAATGCAGCGAGATAAAAGAAGCAGCCCAAAAAAGGCTGCTTCTTACGTTAAACTAAACCTAAATTAAACCAACAAACCTAATTCAAAACCACATACTGAGAGACTATATCAGACCAATCCCCACTATTATCCTTAACCCTAACCTTTATCAGCTTCTGTCCCGCACTACCAAATATGTATCGTATCTTACTCAGCGTAGAGCTAAACGTATAGTTCTGAAGGGTGTACTCGTACTCTACTATTTTACCGTTAAATCTTGCATCCTTATCATGCGAGGCCGTTGCATCTACCTCATATTCGTAGGGGCTTGAAACACCTATTTTTTTAACGGTAAATGAAGCAACCGGGGCAATATTCCGGAAGACCGTAAAAGAAATAGAAAACTCCGCTGATGCCCCGAAAGAATCTTTCGCTAGTAGGGAAAAGCGGCTTTGCCCTTCGTTAACACCTGTAAAGGTAATCAATTCGCTACCGATAGTAACCAGATCCTTTCCCTGCTGCTGAATAGCCAGAAGTGGAATTTTCTCTTCATCAATAATGAAATAGTACAAAGGGTAGGGTTCCCCAATTTTAAGAGAATCATTAAGAGTATTACCCGTAAGTTCCACGCCATTATTAACAAGTGATAGGGTAGGGGCTTTATTAATCTCCATAAAGTAATCCTTTCGGTTATCGCACGAGGTAAAAAAGAGCTGAACAATCAGGGCAAGGGTTATCGTAATGTATTTTACTTTTTTCATTGCTTTATGATTTTAATATTTTTCATTGTTTCCTGCGCCCCGTTAACCTCTAAGAAATAAATACCCGATTTAAGCTGGCTAAAATCAATAGAAACGCTCTCTTCATTGAAGGTAAGAGACTCTATAAGATTACCATTTATGGTGAAAACTTTAATGATTCTAATGCTTTCGCTGCTGGTTAAGTAAAGCTTTTCGGACACCGGGTTGGGGTAATAAGAAAACGGCACGTCTGTGTTGGGTTTAATACCGGTAATATCATTAAATACGGTAATCACATCGCTTAGTAAAAGTGAATCTAAGCAACCGCCAGGACTAATAACATTCAGCTTAACATCGAACTTCTTCGAATTTTCTCCATCAAGAGAATTGTAGTAATGAACCGGGTTTTCTTCATATATAATATCCCCCTCAAAGAAGTTCCAGGCAAAACTACTGGCGTTAATGCTGGTACTTGTGAATTTAACTGCATTACCTAAGGTAACGGTAGAAATATCATGTATGAAACCAGCATGGACATTATCCACATTAAGGGATATCTCAGCAGGGTCACTGAAACATCCCTCAGAGTTAAGGGCTTTCAGGTAGTACTTTTTGTCTGAAGTTAAGTTTGCCACATTCATTTTAGTACCGTCCTGAAGGTAGACCAGAGAGTTGTCGTACCATTTATAGCTGATGTAAGTAGGGTTAACCACACTAAGCTGAAAACTAGAACCCTTGCAATACAAACTTTCCGCATCAGTTACAGGAGTAACAAGGGGTTGGTACACCGTAATCTTAACACTATTTGAAAACGAAGTGCTATTACCACTGGTTACCTCTCTACGAAAGTATGTATCCTCGGTAAGCGATCCGGGTTGAAGAAAAGATCCTACCTCTCCATCGATGTTGCTCCAATCAGTATTATTTAAAGATTTCATCCACTGAAAGCTGAACTGGCCAGATCCTCCGGAAGGGCTGGAACCGATTATGGCACCCGGTGGGGTTCTGAAACAAATTGTCTGGTCGGCCGCAATGCTCCCTGGTAAAAGTTGATAAGTAACCGTAATAGTAACTGTGTTTGTGTAGCCACTGCTGCTGCTGCAGGAAGCATCTGTTACCAGGATCCTGTAGTTTGTAGTTGCAGTCAGGCTACCAGGCTGGTACTCACTCAGGGTGGCCCCGGGAATGATAAACCAATCGATACCGTTCTCAGATTTTTGCCACTGATAAATATATGATCCGGATCCACCAGATGAAGGCACGCTTGGTGATATAAGATAGGGTGCCGCGGAGTAGAAAATTGTTTGGTTAGAACCTATCGTACCATAGAAAAAATCAGATCGAACAGTAATCTTTACAGTATTTGTGTACCCATTTCCACAGGAAGCATCTGTTACGTTCCTTCGGTAATATGTGGTTTGGGATAGACTACCCGGCTGATACGTTTCCGCGAAAGCTCCTGAAATGGCGTTAAAATCAGTACCGTTCAAAGAACTCTCCCAGAAATAGGAGTATCCGCCTTGTCCTCCTGAAGGACTAGCGGTGCTACTGATCAGAGATGGGGTTGTATTGATGCAATTTGTTTGATTTGATCCAATTGTACCTAAAGAAAAAACTGGTTTAACCGTAACAGTTACCGTGTTATTGTAGCCATTGCCACAAGAAGCATCCGTTACTTTCCTTCGGTAGTAAGTTGTAACGGTTAGGCTACCAGGTTGCAGGGTAGGATCTGTTGCTCCGGTAATAATACTCCAATCTGTTGCATTAAGGGAATACTCCCATATATAAGAATATGATCCCTGGCCTCCTGATGGGTTACTGACATTTAAAAGCATAATAGGTGTTGTCCCGTTGCAAATATTCTGATTTAAGCCGATAGAGCCGATAGAAAAAACGGGTCGAACGGTCACTGTAACGGTATTAGTGTAGGCCGAAGGACAGTTTGCATCAATGATCTGTTTTCTAAAGTACGTTGTTTGGTTTAAAGCGGGTGGCTGGTACGAAACAAGGTTAGCCTCCGGAATGACATTCCAGGTTGAATTATTCAACGAGCTCTCCCATGAATAGGTAAAAGAATTAGATGCGCCCGAAGGATTTACCAGGGTAGCTACCAAAGAGGGAGCCACGCCATAGCAAATCGTCTGGTCACTACCAATGCTCCCGATGGATAAAACAGGGCGAACATCAATTGTAACCGTGTTAGTGTAAGCTGTACGACAGGAATTAATAATAGCCTTCCGGTAGTATGTTTTAGAGGTCAAAACTCCCGGCTGGAAATTCTGTCCTGTAGATGCTCCTGCGGCGACGGACCATGTTGAACCATCGGGAGAGTTGTACCACTGGTATGAGTTCGCACCAATTCCGCCGGTTTCAATCGTGGTAACCGTGATCACACTTGGAGTATCACCATAGCAGATCAGCTGGTTTGAACCTATACTTCCTGAATCCAAATCGGGGTAACCATGTACTTGCAGAGTATTAGAAAACGCTTCGCCACAGCTTACGTCAATCGTTTTACGCTTAAAGTACTGCAAGCCGACAGAAAAAGAAGGTTGATATGTCTTAGAGGTTGCCCCTGAAATGGGGTTCCATTTCGTATTATCTGTAGACAAATACCATTGATAACTATAATTTGGGAAAGAACTTCCTCCGGATGGTGCTGTCGTTTCAATAATCGTCGCCGGGGAAACGCTATAGCAAACGTCCTGGTTGCTACCAATAACACCAGGCACAAACGCACTATATACATATTTTGAAACTTCGTTACTAGGACTGCTAACACAACCAAGCTCGTCTGTGGTAACAATCCTTCTGTATATTGTCGTTTGATTAATGTATGAGGATTGATACGATGCTAAATTGGCTCCTGAAATTTCGGTCCAACTTCCAGAAACGGCTTTATTCTGCCATTTATTGGTATATGTAGAATTAGAAGTGAGGGAAAGGTTCGTGATATTCTGAGGCGTTCCGCCAACATTACATATAATTTCGTCTGAACCAATAGAATTACTATACACACCTACAACTTTTAACGTTATAATATTAGTACTATACCAACCGTTACATAAATTTGCCTGTACAAAAGAGAAAGTCCAATTACCAACAACATTAAAAAAACCGACTGGAAGAATATAATAGCCAGTATTTGAGCTTAATATCGTTATTAAGGGTTCAGTTATTACAAAAGCAACAGAACCGTCAGGTCTTTTTATGGTAATATCGTTATAAGTACCAGATTCATAACATGAGCCGTACTCATCACAGTTATATATATAGTTTGCAGAAAGATCTAACCGAAACGTAGAAGCATAATTAACGCAAATATCTCCGCCAGGGGAGGTGTTAAAATCTACATACTCTAAAGAAGCACTGCAAGAAGCCTGACCAAAACAATAATTGTTAGAAAGGGAAGCAATTATTACAGTAGAGTAAATAAAGAATAGAATTTTTTTCATATTCTAAAAATTATAGTTTATTCCTAATTTTATAATGAAACTAGCCTTACCGACTTTGCTCGCCTGGAAGAAACGTTGATCCAAATCGAGGTTAAACATTATCTTATTAGTAACGTAGTACTCGGCGCAAAGACCAATGTTCTCCCCAATAAAGAACTGGCTCTCTTTCTTATCCAGTATAGAATTGCTAATAAATTCAACTCCTGAAAGGATACCCCCCTTTACGCTTAAAAAAAAGTTTTCTCCCAGGGTATAAAAATTATAAATAAGTTCAGGGTTTACATAAATAATTGAAGCTTTGCTTATTGCAAAATCAACCCTTTCATAGTCAATACTTCCACGATAAGCGAAATTATTATTCTTATACAGGGTAATCCTTGAAGAAACATTGAAACCATTTTTTACATAGCCGCCGTCAAGGCCGATGGCCTTACTCCCCGCCACGTGGATCAGCTGAGCACTCGCGGAAGCTGAAAGGAAAATAAAGGCTATAAGTAGTTTATTTTTCATCGGATAAAAGTTTTTGTTCAAAGACTTTGACGCTGAGCATTTTTTCGCCCGGAATATTGATGATCGGGCTGCGGGTCCCCTTCAGCTCCCTAATCTGAATTACAAGTGATCCGCTAGTACTTCCGGTGAAGCGCTCTATAACGTATCCCAGCTCGGCTTTTTGATAGGCAGTAACAACCTTTATCGGGGATTCAAATTCAATTTTCATGCGCTGTTCGATCCTGGCTTCGTTCTTTTTCATGCCCCTGCGCTTTCCCTCCACTACCTTAAAATAGATACCATCAATGTTATAGTCACTGCCTGTGTTGTTTATTATAATGAGCTTTATGTATGTAAAATTGTCATCATTCTTGATGTTGGCAACCTGAAAGGTCATTCCATTCTCAACTGTTCCAATTGAACTATACTCTATCTTATCAGAAAGCACGCTGTTAAGTCTCTCCTTCATCTTTGCATTATGATTCTCTACGGTAACAACCTCTTTCATTTTTATTTCATCGATTTTTTTAACCTCTTCTCGAGCGTAATCGTAAAATATTTTGGTGCTGTCACCATATTTCAGCCTTCCAAACCAAATCTTTTCGTTATCAAGCTTAACGGTTATGGAAGTTTCAGGTGCCATGGGATCATTGCCGCGGATAACACAATTTTTACCATTTTGGAAAATATCGTAATACTTATTTTTTTTCTCTCCTACTGATGGGTTATTTCCGACAACAATAAAAACTATAGAATCAGTAAAATTCAGGGTAGCGGTAAAATCTTTGTTTACCTCAATTACACCCATATTTTGGGAAAAAACAGGACTTACCAAAAAAGTAAGTAAAATAGTCAGGTAGATGTTTTTCATGTTACTCTTTTTTAATAAAAACTCTGTAGCCTTTATACAGGTTAATTGAGGCTTCCTTCTTTCTTGTCATGGCCTTTATGGTATTGTCCACTGCGTTAGCAGCGATACCAACGCCTGTCCCGGAAGCAATACCAGATGAAAGCGAAGAAGAAGCTTCACTGGTGGTTTGCCCCATACCCTCTCTGACTGATTCATTAAGACTGCCTTCGTAAGCTAACCCCCTGGAGTACTTTTCATCGAATACAAGTAACCCGGTTACTGGCGTTATATTACCGCCTGTATTCATGATCTGGTAAATGTTAATATCGAAAACACCTCCATGCTCTGAAGCTTTCCCGTACAGAATGGAATTTTTTTTGAAAACTGAGCCATCAATAGTGCAATCCTCCAAAAGGAAAAAAACTACAGAAGATTGGTTTTTTATCTTTGTGTCCTCTTCCAGCATAGCAGGAATAAACCCTCCGTTTTTAGTCTGGGGGTTAGATGAGTTTTTTTTACTGACCATACGATCAGAAACAATAATTCCAAAACCTCCGGTATCTTCTTCTTTCTTCTGAGGAGATTCACTTTTTGTTTCTGTTTTTACATCTTCTTTTGCCTCAATTGGCTCTTGCCTCTGTCTTGCCTGCTTTGTTACCTGACTGTCATTATTGTCCTTCTTTTCTTTGGCTTTTTTAGGATCTGACTGGTAAGTTTTAAAATTAACTGTCTTGGACAAATCCTGTTTTTCTTGTGGCGCCTGGTAAGCGTTTGCTTTTTTTAAACGTTTGTTATATTCTTCCTTTGTTTTATCTTTCTCCACAAGATCAGGAACGGTAAAATCAACAGCTGCAGATGAAGTCGTTTTTTTAGAAAATACACTTACCCCGTAAATAACCATGATAAGAATAACCACTCCAATTGATCCAAAAAATATTAATTTCTCTTTTTTCATTGTTATTTTATTTCTTCGCGGTTACGCTCTGCAAACCGTGTGATAAGCAGTCCATGAGGGTTAAGAGGGTAGTTACGGCTAACAAAAATTATTAAACCGGTCGTTTCAAAAGAATAGCGAACGGTCTGTTCATCCTGGGTAATAGACAGGATCGCTTTTACCCGGAAGGAATAAGGCTCTTTATTACCCTGGACCTCGATATTTTCAGGTAGTATTTCAATAGTTTGTTTTATGCCATAATTTGAAACCTTTGTATACCAGCCGTCATTTTTACGTTTTATGTAAAGCTGCTCTATAGAATTATCCCCAAACCACAAAGATTTTTCAAGGCTCTTCTCAACATTAAAAGCATCATATTGATAAAAATAAGTATGAAATTTTTCAAGATGGTCCTTTATCTCAACCTTTATATTTTCATCTCTTTGCATCCACTTCATTGGGATCACTTCCCCGTTAGTATCGAGAACCAGCACTGAGTTTAACTGCCGCGAGTAAAGGTTATTAATAGAGAAAGCGAATACCAGCGAAGAAACTATAAAGGTGATAGCGAGACCCCAGACAACCATACGGTTGACAAGGAGGGTTTTGTAAATATCTATTTTAGGCTTTTCCATAGCGCTACTTGATTAATTCTTTCATGAAAGGCATTGACACTTTAAAAAGCTTGATTTTGATAACTATTACCAGTATAAGAGCTAAAACAACCATTAAGCCTCCTGAAATAGCCATATTAGCGGGATCTATAGAAGAAACAGGCGCTATAAGAACAGTCATGGTATCGAACAGGGTGTTTGCAAATACTACTACGAAAGCATAAGGGATAATGACCAGGTAGTAACGGGCATACATCTTGAAGACATTGTATATATAATCTTTCGTCTTATCAAAAATAGAAAGAGCAATCATCAGGGGGACAAAAATCTTGATCAGCCCCATGAAAAAATAACGCTCTGCCAGGAAAACCGGGTATATTAGAAAATCCAGGATTTTTAACATGAATTGCGTTATATGGCTGTAAGCACCTCCTGTCCAACTGGAAGGATTCATCATATTTACAACTTCCCCTATCTTTCTTAAAACACCATCTATTGCTGATTCATTTGCTGGTGGCGGAGTAACGGGAAATGATGATACCGTAAACATATCAGGTTTATTATTAAAACCTTTTAATGCTTCCGATTCAACCATTGCACAGGCAGAATCAAATACGTCCAAAATCTGGGTACTAAAACCAACAAGTAAAAGAAGTCCGAGCATTCTAAAAAGGGTATAAGGGGAAAACCCTTCATCTCCCTCGCTAAAAACCTTACCTGTTTTAGAGAAACTTCTAAAGAAACTTTTCCAAAGTGTTAAAACTAAAATAAAAGCGCCTATTGATTTTGAAACGATAACCAGGTAGCCGAGATCACCTGCGAACATTGATTTATAAACCTTATCTAAATACTCTAGTCCCATGATTTATTATTTAAAAATGCTATTTATATAATTCAATGTTTTTAGTTGCATCCTTTGATTATCAAGAGTTTCAACTTCTATTGTAGCGGAATTTATAACTCCAAGATTTTCACGAAGTTCCTTAAGTGCCTGGTTCATATTGAGCAGCCTGTCACCATCTGACATTTCAGAGAGATTGTCCGTAAGCACCACGGTAAGAGTAGAAATAGCATAGCTTGTTTGACTGAGCAGTGCCATCATGGATTCATTAATTGTGTGATATTCAGAGGGTTTAAAACAGTTATGGTCATTAATTGTTTTTAGCGAGCCAAGAACCCTGGTATACGAATCACTTACCTGGGCTATGGCCAGTTCAAGATTATGATAATTTGCAACCTTGCGGTTGATTTTCTTAAGCTTTTCCGTGGCATCTTTTATAGCCTGTAAGCTTTCTTTTTGTGTATTCACTTGTTCGGTAAGTTTTTCTAGCTGTCTTAATCTGTCAGCTTTCTCTAAAGTTTCTTCTGTTTCATCTTCAAACTTCCATGTCGGGTCTTTTACAACCATAGTTACCTGTCCAAAGACCTGAACAGACGATAAAAACAGTAAAACTGTGATTACATTTCTCATTTTAGATATTTTTAATCTTGCTGTATTTTTCGATCGCCTTCTCCATATCACCAGTTTCTTTATAAATTTCCATGACCTCGGTGTATTCTTTCCCTTCGGTTTGAAATGCCAGGAGAACTTTTGGTGCTAGTTCCAGGCGCATTATATTGCTTTCTGAACCAAGCTTAAGTAAAAATTCAGAATATTTTATTTTCCCCGTGAAGTTGTATTTGATTGAACCCAGCTGGTTCTCATCATGATCTTTCAGCGAAAGGCGTTCTATGATCTCCTTGTACCCTTTCTCGTTTTGCATGATATACATCACCTGAGTATTATCGATCATTGCATTTGAAGCATCGTTTTTAGGTAGCTGGCTTGGAGATTGAAGTACTATACCAATAGCAGCTTCCTGTTTTCTGGCTGCCTGGTAGAAGTACTCGGCCGAGGAAAGCACGGACGGGAATTTTAACATCTTTGCGAATTCATCAAAGAAGATCACCCCTTTAGTGCTCCGGTCTTTCCAGACAACTTTTTGAACTGCTTCGCTGATCATGTGAAGCATGATGGTAAGCAGTACATGATTATCTTTAATCTCGTCTAGTTCAAAAACGATGAATTTTTTCCCCTCGATCTTGTAACTGTCGTCCGTTTTTGCTTCAAATAAAAACGAGTAAATACCCTTACCGATAAACTCTGAGGTAATATGTAGAAAGTCCTCTACGTCAAAGAATTTTGGATTAAGATCCAGGACCTTCATAATATCCACTTTGTTATCGTCAATGAACTGGTAGAACTGGGGAAAACTATGTTCTTTTTCTACAGATTTATAGTATAGAGTTATGACCTTTCTTAAGCTCACAGCTTCATCTTCTTCCGGGAGCCGATCCCTTTTCCAAAGCTTGAAAACGAACGTTGACAGCTCGTTTATTTTGGTGGCCGAAACGGTTTCAGCGTTTTCAACAAAAAAAGGGTTTAGGCCAATACCAACGCCATCCTGGTACTTGATGTAAACTGTATCATCAGGGTACAATAATGAAAGCTTTCGGTAACTATCCCCCAGGTCAATGATTACAATATGGATATCATCTTCATAGAACTGACGGAAGATATGATTTGCAAGTACCGACTTGCCTTCACCGGTTGGTGCTATGATAAAGAAATTACGGGCTTTAATTCTCTTACGGTCCTGGTCCCAAACATCTTTTTTAACTGGAATATTATATACCCGGTCATTAAAGTAAATACCCTTTTCATCGTTTTTATAATTTGTAACATTCGTGAAAAAACAAAGGCTCTGCTGCAAGTCTATAGGCAAAATAATATTTGATTTGTCAATGTTGGAGACATTGGCAAAGAAGGAATTAAAAAAAAGATTCTTTTTATTTGCTCCTATGGGTGCGTAAGGCGTTATATCGAGGTTTTTAAACTCACCAGCCACCATCTGTTCATAGGAGCGGAAATCAGCCTCGTTCTCTGCGTAAAACACTACATTAAAATGACAAGCGGAAAGGATAATTTTTTCATCCTTGGTGATTGTCTCGAGGAAATCACCCAGCATGTTCGCATCCGTTTCATATTCCTTTTTGAATTTTCTTGCTCCGTATAATAAAGTTCTTTGATCTTCAAGCTTCCCTTTCTCCTGCTTGTGGTTCCGCAGGTAAATAATCTGGTTATAAATATGATCAAAGGGTAGGTTTAAACCAAGGTTATCAGCAAAGCCGGTATGATAAACAAAATCACCGGCGCTCATTTTTTGATCAAACGAACATGTTTTAACAGATTCGCCCAGCTGTTTAAACTGGTTAACCGCAAAAAGACCTATGAACTTGTTGCCGACTTTCATTTTATCGACATCAATCTCGGTGTACCGGTCCTCGTAGAAAGAGTTAAAATAGCCAAACTCCAGGTATTTATAAACGTCCTCGGTAACAGGCTCCAGCTTTAAATAACGAGAGTTATTTATATAATCAAAGCATCGTTCAACGGTTACTTCAAATTTCTTTTGCTTTTCAAACTCTTTAAGGTACTCGGTAGTCTTAATGGGCTTTTTAAACGGGTTTTTAAATCCTTCGTTTATTGTTTTTCCGCTCTCGTTAAAAATAAAAAATACGAAAGAATGATGGTCATTATACTCTCTTCCCTGAAAATGCTTTTTCGTTGCTCTCTGGAGGAACGTTCTTGAAGGCATCGAGGCTGAATCAAATTTCTTCTTGAGATATAAATCGCATTTATGAATAATGGTTCCTTCCTCGAAATCTCTAAGGGCGTTATACCAGATATCATGAATAGTATCAAAATCTTTTTCAGAGTTTGAATATATCTCTCTAAGATAAACATGAAAACCAAAAATAACGGACCCGTTATTTGTATAACACCGGTTACCATCACGAAACAGGACCGAAGGCATATCACTCAGGTTTATTTCCACAGCCTTTATTTATAGTTATCGTTTATGATTGTACCAGGAAACCGTTCATTTGAGATTGAGCTTAAAAAGGCACCAGAATTTAATTTTTTTAGGGACAAATAAGCAATAATTAAAATGCACGTGAAAAAAGTAAGTTTGAAAATTGTTATCCCTGCCGAAAGCAGGAAAATAACTATGATTAGCAGTAGAATAAAAAGGTAAAACAAAGGCAATCTAAGTCCCAAGATATATGGTTGCTTGTTAACGTTTTTGTAAACTCTATACGATTTCATCAACCTGCCATTATAAAGGCCACGATCCCTACCAGGCAAAAGTATACTGCCAGATAAAGCACTATGCCTGTGATAAAACCCTTATAATCCCGTGATTCTCCAAGTACCTTGCCCATGTTAGCTAATGCTCCAACAATTAACACAAGACCCCCAATAATAGGGATCGCTGGTTTAACCCAAACAGTATAAAAATTATTAAGAACATTTGTAACTTGTGCCTGCATCTCAATAGAGAATAGCATTAGCAATGTTAATAAAGAAATTGTCTTTTTCATAAGTATGTTTTTAGGTTCAGGAAATTTGTATTGCGTTATAAATATATGTAGTATTATTAAACTCATTAAGGAATGTTTATAAATTCTAAAAAATAATTATTAACAAGTTGTTAGGTCTTAATAATATTAAGAAAAAAACCCGCAAAAGCTCGTTAGTGTGACTAATCCGAACCAAACGAAACCACTAATTCCAGACTAAACACGTTAATGCTAAAAATCGGGGGACTCTTCTTTAAATTCTATGAGAAAAACATAAAGAATTTACGATAGTACTCTGGAAATTCATTTTATTTCTCCACAAGGAGAGTTTTCACTCGACTCCGGGGACTTATACAAACAAACAAAGCCTTGACTTCTAAGTACGTCAAGGCTTTTTTGTATGTATTTACTAACTGGGTCTCCGTCCACAATAGACGGATTATTCATACTGATTTAATTCTCCCTTAGAAGCATCTGATTCATAATCAGAAGGTCGTTGGTTCGAGCTCAGGTGGGCCCACAGATCACAAACAGAAAATCCTCTAATTCAGCCGATTAGAGAATTTCTAATTTTGGGGGGGAAGTACAGGAGACGTTTTGAATTGTTAAAACCGGAATAAAGCCTTTTAATTTAAGTTATCTTAGCTATTTTATCTAGTGGAATCTTAGATAAATAGTTATTACTAAAAAGATAATCTTCCTCTTGAGATTTTAAAAATTCAGCTCGTCCTTTATGTATTACTTCAGGTTTCCACATTTCTTTTAATCCCTTCCCTATATAATGTACAATATCAAAATTAGGTTCTATTCTTTTTATCCCTGCATTCATTTTTTGCCCATTATAGAGTTCGAGAAGTACAGCCCGATTCATAATTAATTTATCAAGAACTAAGGATTTTAATAGAAAAGCAAAATCTATTTTTACATCTCCTATATATGTATCCTCTAACTGGATTATGCTTTCTCGAAATCCATATGTCAAATTCATATTTCGAACAAATGGCTCTTGATTATTTAATATATTTATCCTACTAAGAGCTGTATAATCTTGGATAGTCAGATAGTTTTTAAAATCTGTCAACAATTCCATTATTATTTCCTTCTGACTGAATTTATTTAGAACTGCAGAACTTAGGTATAACGAAAATTTATTATCAAATGAATATTTATCAGTCGGGATCAGAAGAATTAAATCAAAATTCTCCCCATTGAGACGATAATTTGACTTTTTAATAAGGAATTTTTCAAGTTCCTTAATAATACTATTTACTACAATCTGCTCTACCATCTGTTTTTAATCCAGGTTGAGACTCCATCATTATTATCTTCCAATGCCAGCAATAAATCTGTTATTTCTGTTTGATTACTAGAACCGAATGGTTTATACCTGAATGATTCTGACCAATTAGTGACAATCGACCAGTTGGTCTTAAAATTTATATTTGACGATAATTCATCATCCAATTGTTTTTGTAATCCTCCAAGTTTAATCAAAATGTCAAATTTATGAGTTAAAAATGATTTTGCAATTTCGCCAGAATCAGGGTAATCAGCATCTAAAATTTTACAAATTCTTGCTTTCAATGCAGCTTCAATTACATATCCAGATATATACTTAGCACCATCATATAAACGCTTCCTGTTAAGTACCTTTACTTCAATTAATCTTACTTGTGAAATCTTTATAAAATCTAATCTTGAAGGCATGAGATTTTATTTATAATTAATCAAATTTAGAATTTTTAAATACAAAAAGATAACTTGACCTGACGGGACAACAATAATAAATCTTAAATCCCTTTATATCTAGTGTTTAGTTGGATTTATTATTACTAGGGTACAGTATTGGTACTAAAGCCCGATACTTTGACCATATTTAGCCGGTATTTATGCAATTAATACACATAATTAAATAATAAATACTTAACTCCAGCTTTTAGTGGTCTATATAATCCGGCCAACTAAAGTAAAGGCCATAGTATCGCATCGACGATGTGAGGCTGAACATCCTACTGATGCGTTAGAAGCAACAGTGACCGTAACATCTCCGGATCTGTCAGGCCGTTTAGTTTCAGACAGACACCATTGGGGTAGCTTATCTCACAAGAAACAGTTTGGTTTTCAGCTGCCGGATTTGAAAAGGTCTTCGATCGGTTCTGTACCGAGGTTGGAACCTGGGGAGACCGGGCTTGTTGTTCATTCTCAAAAACCATCGGTACAAAATCCTCTTTTAGGTAACAACTCTTTTTTTAACTTGTTCTGCCAATAATAAAACTTGGACTCTGTAATGTGCTGGTTGTCACAATAACCTCGGATGGTTAGTCCCGATTCCAGAAACTCGTTATAAATGGCTTTGAATTGTCTCGCATTTAACATCGCTTGTCTTCTAAGTGAAAACCAAACTTAAAGACCTAAATGGCGATTTAAAATACAGGGTTCACCGAATGCTTACGTTTGAACCAGGTTTTGGAGAAAAAGGTGTAAGTACCTTATTAAATTAATTAAAAATAAAGTTGATTCTTACCTTGTGATTTAATTTATGATTGTTTATAAAATTTCTGATGTATCCTTAATATATGTCAATAAAAGTGCCATTTTGATTATTTATTTAAGAAAAATTGTGAATTCCCTGGATTAATCGGAATGAGAGATAAACTAAAAGCATTCTTTAGCAGAGACTTCAAGAGCTAAATCAGGCCCACAGAATTAGAGCCATTAACAACACATGATATGAAGTTAGTGGTATTTTATTTTCATACAAGTATTGTTTAAAAATCCATCATTAGTATAAAAAACAAAAATCCCGGATTTCTCCAAGACTTACTTCACTGCAGGTGTATGTGCTTTTCATAGCACTGACCGAGTTAGCGTTTTACTACTTTTAAGTCTTTGATTGAATGAGTACAATAACAATCTTGAATGTTATCTTCAAATCTAATTAAATGGATATTCAAATATGACCTTGACATGATTAAAACTTCAAAATCATTTACCAAATGTAGGTCTATCTGAATCGTTCAGCTTCTTTGCTTTTAAAATGATATACCACTTAATTTTTTTCTCCTGTTTGATTGTTGCTTCCGTTTTTTACATCATCATTTTGAATACCACGCTTGGCCTTCTTTACCTGCAGATCCATCTTCCCGAAATTGAATGTCAGATTGAATCTAACCATTTGTGTTAGCTGGGTCGACACATTGCGGGAGAAGAAAGTAATATCCTTTGAATCGGAAGTATATTTTTTCTTATACCAGAACGGATCACTCGTGTTGAGGCTTAACATCATTTTTCGTTTTAACAGGTATTGTGATACGCCAAAGCTTGTATAATAGAAAGTGGAAGATTTTCCCTGAAGCATGATCCCTGCCGAATAAGCACCACAATTCACATTTAAGGATCCATCCTTCCACAGTGTCCACCGGCCTCCCAATGAACCGTTGTAACTGAATCCTTCATTTGAGATCGCATATCCGTTATTGGTCTCCAGTTTGCTGTATTGGCCTCTTCCGTTGAAATATATATTGATCTTCTCAGACGGAAGATACCTGAAATAAAGACTTACCCCGAAGCGCTGGTTCTTACCGATATTTTCATAAGTAGTAATAGTGGCTCCGCTAGGCTGGATCTTTGAAATGCTCTCTATGGAATTATTTACCAATGCGGCATAGGGGGTAAGCGAGAAATTCAGTTTCGGAGTAAAATATGTATAACCCAGTTCGAAGGAATGCGATATTTCCGCTTTCAGGGAAGGATTTCCATAGCTGATATTCATCGAATCAAGGTTGTTGACGTAGGGATTCAGATACCATATATCGGGACGGGAAAGACGCTGGGTATAAGACAATTTTATTGTTCGACCCTGTTTGGGCATAAACGTAAAGGTAATATATGGAACAAGGTTATTAAGCTTGTTGGTAAAATTGGTATTGATACCCGAAGTTGTCGACACACCATCATTCCATGTCCTTTCGAGACGCAGCCCTGCTTTGGCGCTAAACTTCTTCAACTTGAAAACATAACCTGCATATACTCCAAGGATATACTGATTATAATTCAGGTCGTTTCCACTGTTAACCTTCACAGTATCGTTACGGAAAGTTTCAGAGGTGCTTGTATTTTGTCTCAGGATGAATTTAACACCGCCTTCTATCTGGTGCATTGCGGTAAGCGGATCATAATAATCTGCCTGGAAGGTTTGCTCCCGCCCTGTGGCATCGTTATCTGATCGCTGACTATAGGAAGGAAAGTTGTACAAGCCGGATATGGTAGAGTTGTATTTTGTTTTACTTGGGTTATTGTCGAGCTTATAGGAGAAGGTAAGCGATTTGTCGGGTTTCTTATAAGTCTTCTGATAATCTATATTCCCCGATAGGTAACCATAGCTTTGTTTTGAGTATGTGGAACTCGTATAGGTACGACTGATTTCATTGGCGGCATCCAGATATTGGGTTTCATTAAAGCCATTGTTTACGTAAGAGCCCTTATATCCCCAGAAGGAAAGGCTGATGAGGTCGAGGGAATCAATATCATAACTTGCTTCACCCGAAAAACCGCTTGATAATCCTTTGTAAGAGCTGTTACCAGCGGAGTTTGAATAATGATATTGCTCATTATCAAAATATTCGCTTGTGGTATTGCTTTCCGCTTTTGGCTGTTTAAACTGGCTTCCATAATAACGGATCGAGGTGCTGAGCTTTTTGATTTTTGTGGTCAGAAAAACACTGCCGTTGATACTTCCGCGGTTATTTACTCCCGAGCTGACGCTGCCATTGTATCCGTCGATTGTTTTTTTGTTAGTGATAATGTTGAGGATTCCGCCAACACCTTCTGCATCATATTTTGAAGAAGGATTGGTGATTACTTCTATGTCTTTGATGGTGTTGGCTGGAAGGCTTTTAAGTACATCCTTTAAGTTAGTCGACATCATCGAGGAGCTCTTGCCGTTTACCAGAACTTTGAAATTCGACTGCCCATTGACGGTGATGTTTTCTTCGGCATCAACCGTGACCAGGGGTATCTTTCTGAGCATTTCAAAGGTACTGTTAGTTTGTGCTTCGGGATCGGACTCCATACTATAAACGATCTTATCTACGTCTAATTTTACCAAAGGTTTTTGTGCCGTTACGGAAACTTCTTTTAATTCTACACCCGATTCCAAAAAAAGTTTCCCTAGGTCAGTTTTCAGTTCAGAGACATTAAATGGAATGCTGAATCCTTTATATCCTACAGAGGAAACAGTAATTGTATATTTGATCCGGGCACTCAGACTTATTGAAAAATGTCCTGAAACATCGCACGCCTGTGCTTTTATCTCTTTAATACTATCGTTTTTAATAATTACCGTAGCAAATGGGACACCATCACCCGTCAATTTTTCGACTATCTGACCCCTGACTTGGTAAGACACGGGCGTATTTTGTGCAAGTAGCGAGAATGGAATCGATAAGCCTAACAACAATAAACTTAAATATTTCATAACTAAATTAAATAATGGACGGATTAATGGAACAAAATTGTTTTCAGAACTATTGTTTAACATATGGCTGCAGTAGCTCAGATTTGACAGAAAGTTTAATCACCATGACATTTCCCAAACATATAATAATCAGCCTTTTTAGGTACTTCAGATAGACAATGCATCTTTATAATGATTTCATTTTTAACCAATTCTGGATGAACCCACCAATCTTCAAAACTGCTTCTTTCGTCTGGGGAAATATTATTTACTACCAATTTATAACCCTGAGAATAAAGAAATTCTCTCGATTGTTCTCTGACACCACTTTTCTCGTCCGCATAAAAATCATGTTCAAATGTAATAACAGCGAACCTGTGAGACTCAAATGGAATACTTGATAATACTTTGTATGAAATTATAGCCGGATCACAATCTATCTGTAGGTAGTCATAATCTGTTTCCTTGAGTAATTTATTATAGTTGAGTATTGTAGCATCTGAATTTATTACCTTGGAAGACCTGTATTTACTGAAATTCTCTGTTATTTCTTTATTTATATCTATGGAGATCCCGTCCCATCCAAATAGTTTCTCCAAAAGTACCGTGTTGTTACAATAGAACGGGCTCCCGCAACCGATCTCAAGAAATTGTCCCAATTTTTTACCATCAAGCATAGTTAAAACAAACATGTCCTGATAACATTGTGAAAAGTTTCTTTTTATGGTGGAAGCTCCTGTGAATTTTACTTTCAACGATTCATAACAAGAATCAGTATATAAAATAGGTTCTTTCCAGATAATTGCAGGGTTAATAGTAGAGTCCATAATCAATCTTGTATTAAAAACTTTAGTTTGTAGATTGGGGATTGTCATTTTTCCTGGTTAATCATATTTACAACATTTTAATTAGTAGTTTTTCAAATTTATTTATATCAATTTTTAAATCTGCTATATACAGATCATCTTTCCTATTCACTGGTGAACAAACAAAATACCAATAATTGAGATTCAATGCTGACGCTAAATGCCATAAAACCTTGTCATGAAAATCATTTTCGTTTGTCATTCTTTTCTGTAATTCCATCACAGTTGTACCATCATTCATAAAATGCATATTTGTCAATCCTGAACCGTTAGATATCAAATATTTGAGTTTTTCCGAGAAAAGCACTTGCTCGAAGAAAGAATACGAAGTTGCATCAACAGAAATAAAATCAAATTTCTTAAGGACTTCCATTAAAGCATATTCATTTACAATTTTGCGCCGTGAACTATTTCCCCTGATAATATATAGACGTTCACCCAGTTTGGGAACCCTTATGTTAACGCTTTTAGCGTACTCAAGGAAAAAGTCCCTAAGTTCGAATAGTACTGAAGGATAATACGAACTGCAAATCGGTTTAATCTGAGGAATTACTGCATTACCTATTCTCATATTAAAGCCTGAAGGTATATAAACTATATCTTTGAATTTGAACGCTTTGAGACTCTCCTGAACAAATTCAATATTCTTATAATGTTCAGGTAATAACAAAATGAGAGAATCCAGAATTTTCTTAACGAGCCAAATCCTTGGAATCGATTCTGTTAACCAGTGATAATAGTTTAGCCAGGGATGGTGAATCAGCAAGTACCTGTTTGAATCGACATAATATTTTATAGGTCTTTGTCTAAAATGAAGTTGCCCTTCAAGTTCAAATATCTTAATCTTATCAGGATAGGCCTGAACAGACTCTTTAATAATCCTGAAATGCCTAAAGCAAATACCATTATTAGTAGCATCAACATCATTGATGGTTAATACTTTCAAAGGGGAAATATCATAAGATCTTTTTGAATATAGACAATTTACTCTCTTCAGATTTACAGGAGGATACACATTAACAGTTCGCGCAACCATCAAGATGAAATTAATCTATATTATGAGTAATTAATCTACTGAATTTGGCTGACTTATCAAAATAAGATTGATATTCTCCTCAAGTAATTTCAGATCAACTTTTATTTTTGAACGAGTTTCTAAAGTTCCCCTTCTCGATGTAGAACAGATTTGATAATAATATCTAAGTTCCAGACTGGATGTCAGATTCAGGTACCGCAAACTTGGCTTATCTAATTCACAAGTTTGCTCTCTTATGAGTTCCAATAAAGATGAGCTCTTCTTCATGAAATTAATACATGCAAGATTATCTGAATCAACAGATATTATCACTTTTGTCTTATTCATTAATTGAATCAGCTCATAAAATGGTTTATCCTGAATTTCAATGTACATAAAGTTATGTTCTTCTAGTAAAGAACGAACCTCAGAAATGTTACTAACTACTTTTTCTTCGCAAAGGAAAGTTCTGCCTTGAAAATTCTTCATATTTACAGGATAATTTTGCGAATAGGTAGTGTATAGATTTCTGATCTCATTTACAGCTTCAGGAAAGAAAGAAGTATAATATGGTTTGATCTGCGGTAAAACAAGATGCTTTACCTTGATATTTGTATGACTTGGTATATAATAGACATCCTTAAATAGGAATGGCTTTAGGCTAGCCTGAACAAATTCAACTTTTCTTAATGACGCTGGTAATATGAGAGTAAGATCTTTTAACTTCTTTTTAACCAAAAGTAACCTGGGTACTGATTCAGTCAACCAATAATAGTAGTTAAATAAAGGACTATGAATAATTAAAAAGAAAATTGAGTCATTTATTTGAAATGTCGGGTTATTTAGAAGGTCCAGTTTAGCTTTTAAAGTGTAAATCGTTATTTTGTCCCGATAACCGTGAATGGATTCCTTTATTAACCCATTGTCTGTCATGCAAATTCCATCGCTCGTTATAATAACGTCATTAATTTTAATGACCTTCAAAGAGGATAAATCATAATGTCTGTTTTTAAAATCGCAAATATCATTTCTATTAATATTACACGGAAGGGCGACCTTAATATGTCTTTTCACCTATGCAAATTTGATTTTGAGTTTGTATTACTATAGACTTGAATAAATTCCAGAATTGTAAAATGACTTAACGAAATATTCAGAAGTAATTTTCTTTTTAGTTTCTAGCTCAGATAGGTAAAAATATGCTTCTGTTAGAAGGCCTTTATCCATTAGTTTAGCGGACGCTTCCTCAATTGATGAATAATACAAGGGATATTTCTCACCAAGGTATTCTACTATCGCTTCATGCTTATTTACCAACACAGGCGTATTTCGCGCTATACACTCAATGATAATGTTATTTGCACAGCTATCGTATAAATCTAGAAAAACAACATTTTTTGATAATATTTTGTCGTATTCATCTGCTGAAACATAACTTTTAAATTTTACTGCAGTAAAATCAAGGTCATACTTAAAATATGACATTTCCTTGTATAAATTATCATAAACCAGAGGATTTACCAGGATAACTCTCTCATATTTATCACATTTAAGAAAATAAATTGAAGACATTCTTCGAAGGAAAAAACCAATACTGTAAACTTTAGGCCGTGGATTACTCAGAAAATAATCTATATCGAATAATTTATCAGATGATTTAGTTGGATGCCATAATGGTTCAACTTTTATCTTTGGCAATTTCTGTTTATACCAAGTGGCCATAGATTTTGAAAAAGTGTAAATTCCTTTACATTTTTTCTGACTTTCTTTAAACTCATCCGATGATATCATTACCACCGGTTTCATAAGGAAATTTTTTGGATACCATGGAGCTATATTTAAAGGATGATGAAAAAAGCCAACCCAATTAACTTTATATGGAATTATTTTCTTATAAATGCTGTATTCGTAGCTATTACCAAAAGTAATATCAGCGAGATCATCTACATAGATGCCATCCCCGGAGTGGAACTCATCCAAGATTTTCAGTACAAAATTCCATCCACCAGTATGGTGTGGAATATTCGTTTTTTTTGACAGGTCAATTTTTTTTTGATATTTCATTTATCACTTGATTAAGGATAAAATTAATCTAATTAAGATTTTTCCTAAGTATATATCTAACTGGTTGTATAAGTCTTTCAATTAACCTCATGTCTTCAGTAACAATTTCTGCTGATCCCTGCATTTCTTGTGTAAAATCAAGCTTTTTATGGTAGTTGGATTCCAATCCATTGGAAAGTTTAATTTCGACCATATAAGTATTTTCTGAAGATACAAGCGAAATAGATTTTACAAAACCAATCAATACTCCATATTCACGGTAAGGATAGTTATCCAGCTTAATAATCACTTTAAGACCAACTTTGACCTTCCCTGACCGCTGTAGAGGAAGTTTTACTTTTCCAATGATTTCCCTGGGTTTTGAAGAAATAACTGTAAATACCAATTCCCCGGATGTCACACTCTGATTTGTACTCCAGTATTTGGTAAATGCCACTGTGCCGTCAACTGGTGATTTTAAAATATAACTGTGTTCAAATTGAGCATATTGACTCAGTAAATTATCATACTGTGATCTAAGCTCATTTTCTATCCCGGTCTTCTGTTGTGTATAATCAAGTTCGAGGTCGAGTATGTTCTGCTCAAGTTCATTTATCCGGATTTGTGTTGAGGTGATAGTATTGCCTGCTTCCCGGAGTGAACGCTTGCTCTGTAAAAATACTTTTTCAGATTTCTCAAACTCGGCATCAGGAATTAAATTCTGTAAAAGCAATATTGAATCACGCAAGTATTGTCTTTTATTGAGAAGATGTTCGTTTTGAGTAATTTCAAGTTGATCCAGTAAGCCCTTTTTATAAAACTCATATTTTGATATCTGCTCTTTTATTGCTGAGATCTTTTTTTGATGAAAATTCAGTTTTGTAAAGTCATCATAAACAGAAATTTGTTTAGCGAAACTTGAGTAGCCAGACTGTAAATCACCCAATGTGTAATCCTGTTTGAGATCTATATTCAATAATTCATTGTCAAAATGAATAACTGTTTTCTTAAGCCTATCCAATATGATTTTAGTTTCCAGAAAGTTGCTGAATATTGCAGGATTTTCGATGTACGCCAGATACTGATTAGCATTAACTTTTTGCTTATCAGAAATGAACAATTCTGATATTTTCCCATTGTTTCTGGCTATTACAGGCGTTGGAGGATTTTCAGTCGTTATAACTATTGGTGCAACAAGTATGTCGGGGTATTTAAAGAACCAGCTGCTAAAAAGAAATAAAAAAACAATCGCAAATAATACTGTTATGCCCCACCGTATAATCCAATGTGGCGTTTGTCCAAGTATCTCCTGAACCTCTTCACTTCTGATTTCTATCTTTTCCTCTTCCATCGAGCTTTTCTAAAACACTACTTCACGCACCAAGTTCCAGTTGATTTTTAACCAGATTATAATAAGCGCCTTTTGCTTTCGTCAGTTCGGTATGGTTACCAATTTCAATTATCCTTCCTTTTTCAAGCACAACAATCTGATCAGCATTTTTTACCGTACTGAGGCGATGGGCTACAATTACTACAGTCTTACCCAGAAAAAATTTATTAAGGTTTTCCATTATGACTTTTTCATTATTTGCATCTAAAGCATTTGTTGCTTCATCGAAGAAAATAAATTCAGGATTTTTATAAACCGCTCTGGCGATCAGTATCCTTTGCTTCTGTCCCTGGCTCAGACCATGTCCTTCGTTTCCTATCTTAGTATTGTATGCCATTGGCAGGCTCCCGACGATAAAATCTTTGATATTTGCAACATTTACTGCGTGCAACAGGCGTCTTTTGTCGGGATGCTCATCTGATAATGTAATATTGCTGGCAATTGTATCTGAGAAAATGTAACCATCCTGCATCACAACTCCACAGGCATTTCGCCATTCTTTAATATAAATATTATCAAGATCTGTTTCCCCAAGTTTTATTTCTCCCTTAACCGGAGGATAATATCCAAGAATAAGTTTCATTAACGTCGTTTTGCCAGAACCGCTTGCGCCTACAATTGCTGTAATCTTGTTTTGTGGAATAATCAGGTTGATATCCTCCAATACTTTTTCCGATTTTGGACCCTCGTATTGAAATATTACATTTTGAAGGACTATCGATCTGTTTTCCGGAAGTCTCGTTAATTTACCTATGGATAACTGTTCTTCATCCTCTTTGAGGTGGATCTCTCCAAGACGTTCAAAACTTATCTTTGCATCCTGTGCCATCTGAACGAATCCGATCATTTGTTCAATAGGTCCGTTTAATTGGCCGATGATATACTGGACTGCTAACATCATACCAAGAGTCATGTTACCATCTATAACTGATTTGGCGGCTAAAAAAGAGATTAAAATGTTCTTAATCTCATTAATAAAAATTGAGCCGATATGCTGGTATTGACTCAAGGATAGACTTTTAATACTGACCTTGAACAGTTTTACCTGTATCCTCTCCCACTCCCACCGTTTCTGACGTTCACTGTTATTCTGTTTGATCTCCTGCATACTCGTAACTAACTGGAATAAATTACTCTGGTTTGCTGCAAGCTGATCAAACCGCTTATAGTCCAGGTCTCTCCTTCTTTTCATAAAGAGTAATATCCATAGAGTATATAAGATACTGCCGATCAAGAATAAAGCAAAGATATTTACACTATAGATCAATAACACTATACTGAAGATAATCAGGTTAATAAATGAGAAAAGTATGGTTAACGATGAGGTTGTAAGAAATTGTTCTATTCGTGTATGATCACCGATCCGTTGCATTATATCACCCAGGTTTTTGCTGTCAAAAAATCCCATGGGCAGCTTCATCAATTTGATCAGGAAATCAGAAATAAGCGCAATATTGATCCTGGTGCTTATGTGCAGTAAAATCCAGCTTCGGATAAAATCCACAGCAGTTCTGCTTATAAAAAGCATGAGTTGTGCTATAAGGACAAGATAAACGAATGCAATGTTTTGATTAGAAATCCCAAAATCAACCATTGATTGGGTAAGAAATGGGAGCATAAGTTGCAACAGACTACCCAAAAGAAGCCCGATACCTAGCTGCAGGAAAAATTTCTTATGTGGTTTCAGATAAGAAAAGATGTAAAAGAAATTTGACTTAGCGGACTTTTCGTCCTCTGCAAGATAAAAATCAGGAGTAGGTTCAATCAATAGTCCAAACCCTTTTTCTTCGCCATCATTTAGAGTAGCCAGCCAGCAATTCAAGAACTCTTTTTTTGTATATTTTAGCAACCCATGTCCGGGATCCGCAACATAAACATAAGTCTCATTTCTTTTCTCAACAATTTTGTAAACAACTATAAAATGAGTCTGGTGCCAGTGAACAATACAAGGCAAAGGCAATTCAGTAAGTTTTTCAAAATTCAGTCTTACTCCAAGAGTATGAAATCCGATTTTTTCGGCAGCCTCACATATTCCCATCATACTGACCCCCTGATGTGTAATATAACTAAGCTCTCTGAGTTTCTGGATGCTTATGTTTCTTCCGTGAAATTGAGCAATCATACACAGACAAGTTGGTCCGCAATCCATAGAATCAAGCTGCTTAAAAAACGGGAAGGAAGTCATCAATATTAAATATCAGGTAAATATCTAATTAGATTAAATTATCACTTTATCCATAGAAGCAGTGATTTTTTTATATAATAACTTATATATTGTTTTGCGTAGTCAGTAATTTTATCATTTTCAGATAAATTGTCAGTTTTAAAATTGTCTAAATACTTTTTTGCAGAATCTCTGACAAGCACCGGTTTTTTAAAAATGCTATAAGTAAGCAGGCCAAAATCATCAAGCTTTTCCTCTATTATATTATTATTAATGTCTCTGCTTAATAGCAATTTTATTTCTTTGGGTTCACAGTTTAAAAATTCAGTTAATGTTTTTGTCTGATCTATTCCCTTTTGATTAAACCTGGCCCAGTTCCATTTCACATCAATTATCCGAATATCATCATCAAAAACCAGTGATTGAGCATTGAATTCATTCTCTGACATGTTTAATAATGCCACTTTTTCCTCGAATTTTATTATATTCCTGATATGATTAAGTGAAAAGCTTTTGGCATCAACAAACATTTTATTCTTAGCCATCTCGAATGAAAAAACATCTGTTATCATTTGGAAGTTTTTTGATGGAAAGTTGCTCTCAAGAGTACATATAAATTTTTGCATTGATTCGAAAGGATTATCTTCCATACTAAAATGGTATTTTTCAATCAGATCCAAAGAATTATCCAGTGAAAAGGATTTTATCACAAAGAAAGTGTAGGGGAAAGTTGATCGGAATATATCGGTTATTAACAAATTTTTATCAGTTTTACTGATTCCACTCTCCCTATTCCGATTCCTGTTTTGCACCACAGGATAGAGTATGGATTGTGAATCGTTTGTATTTAGAAGTTGTAACAGAAAGTATCCCACACCTGTTGTCCCGTAGAATAATGATAAATTGTCAAATGTGCAATTTTCTATATTTAAAGCATCAGCTACTTTGAGGGCGCTTTCAAGTATAACCGGATTTTTAAAATGTCTATTTGCTTCAACATAAAGTGATCCGATTCCTGATAGACCGGATGCCACGGAAAGATCATTTATTTTGCAAACAGAAAGTTTAGATATCCCCTTCTCAGTGATGCTATTGAAAAGAGTATCACTCTTCATTTCGAAAAATGGTAATCTGGCGATACAAATACCAGCCGTTCCATGTGCTATATCATAAGAGTGACAGCTCTTTGTAAAAAACTCATATTCCTTTTTTAAGAATTTAGTTTTGTGAGTTATAAAATCATCAGCTGTTTTGATGTCATTTCTGTAATCTGGCCAGGCTGAGATTCTTTCACTCCAGTCTTTGTCTGAATTTTGAAATATAGCTTTTGCCAAAGAAAATAATTCCGGATCATCAGAAACTTTAGCCATTTGTTGTAATACGAAAGCAACTCCGGCTGACCCATAAAAAAAACTATTTAAAGGCTGAATGTTATTATCTAGTCTATTCCATACAATGCCCTGATCAGTTATAAGGAAATTTCTTATCAACTTAAACAGACAAATTCTGATTTTTTCTATAATCCACTTTTTGTGGCTTATATTGTATAAATGTAATAAAACAAGTAATAGCCCTGCGCTTCCCTCATATAAACTATTACTGCAGAATTCTGAATTAATATAGGTATCTGATTCATTTTTTAGCAATTCCAGAGCAAAATCCAAAAATCTTCTTTCTCCTGTAGCTTCAGTTAGCTCTGCAAGAGTATAGCACACACCACCTCTGCCACAATAGAAACCATAATGGGTTCTTTGATTTGCCTTACAATATTCTACAAGCTCAAAACCTGCCTTATTCAACGACATCTCAAGTCGTACGTCAGGCCTGGCTTTGTTAAGTTCAATCAAAAAAAGAATAAGCCCAGAAACACCAATATCGATATCTTCATATCTCATTTTGTTTTCATCCATATTTGATTGTACCAAACTTTTGCTCTGGATCAATTCCTCAATTCTGAATAATGAATTATCAAGTATAAATTCTCCAATTTTCAATGGGATTTCTATGTACCTATCAATTGCCTTTAAATCCATCACTCTCAGTTTTGTTGCTTAAATATTCCGATTCTATAATTTTAATCAGCAGGTAATATTTCAGATCACAAAATCATGTAATAATTTCAATATTCTATAGTAATAATCGGGATAATGCATTAGCAATGTACTTTCCAGTAAATCGCAGATCTGTTGGTACTGTTTGTAAGTACCAACAGGATGTATAAATTTTGTCTTAGTTGGCACAGTTTCAAAGTCAACTAATTTTGTGCCTTTAAAATCATCTGTAAGCGGTTCGAGAAGGTAAGTAACGTCGATTTCTTTTTCTTTGGCCAGGCAATAAAACAGGTATTCTTCAAAGATCATTCCGAAGTTTCCTGTCTTAAGCCTGGAAAGCTGAGAAAGGTTTTTGTCAACAAATTCAAAAGAAAGTTTTGTAAACTCCTTATAAAAGTCCAGATCTGTCCCTCCCAGCAAGCCCGCATTACTTATTCTAAGAACATCAGATTCCTTCCTGTCCTTGGCAATACAGTCAGGAATATTATTAAGATGTGTCTCAATTTCCTCCATGGTTATGTATTGAGGTTTATGGTCAACCACAAGCTGTTGAGATATCAACCGCGCGGAAATTATATCGTCGTCAAACTTTTCCCATATAAAAACATCACCATCTGTATGAATAAATGGTTCCGACTGAATCTTATAGCAATAAATCTTAGGTAAAGTCCATAAACTGTTTGGATATTGGTTTAAACAATCTAATTCAACTTTTATATTTGTGTACGGTAAGCCCAGTTTATCAACTAAAAGCTCTTTCCCTTTTTTATCGGTTACAAGTTCAACCTGATCATAATACTTTCTGAACTGCAGACAACTCAGAGTCCAGGCCATATAATTGTACTTTTTGCTTAACCATCCTCCATGAAAACGATTCTGAAATTCAGAGGTCCCGCTCTCAAAAACAGGTTTTGTCCAAAGAGTCTGCACAATTCTTTTAATTACCGTCATACTTTCTCAAGTGTTGCTGCAACATTTTCTTTATTGGCTGCTTGCAATCTGGCCAAAGCAGATTTATAATACCGATATAAAAAATCATACAAAACTAATTCATGAACTCTTTGCTTTGATCTGAAAAAGCGGTTCATTATCATATGGATATAGCTGGTAACCAAATCATTGATCTGTAAATTCCCGGGGTGTTCATTTATTGATCGTAGGGTTTCATTTGCAAGAGGAATGAGGGTCTGTTTTTGTTCATTGAGTAGAACCAGTATTGGAGCAATAAGACTCTCTCTTTCTGTAATAGAATTCATACTTTTATCGATACCCTTCCATTCTTTTGCGAATTTTGAATTAAGCTGATCCTTTAAATTCCTGTTGATTCCAAATTCTCTGCCAAAACTATCCTTCATCATTTCCAATAATCTTAATTTTTCATCAAGTGAATATTTAAAACAGTCAAGCAGGCAATCAATTGATTTGAGTGCGAAGTGCCATCTGAGAGTCTCTCCGTTTATAACTTTAAAGTATGGCAGCACAGATATGAACAACATGCTGTCGCGATAGAAAATACTTTCGCTTAGTTCCATCGTGAATAGCCCGTAGCGCTCAACTTCTCTTTGGTACGTATCAGTCTGTACTTTCCATATGAGATCCTGCTCAAATAATTTATTGATATATTTATGCAGAGTGAGAACAATTATTCCTATGCTGCCAGGATTGGTAAAATGCAATCTTAGCCTCAGGTGCAAATCAGGATCCGAATATCGGATGAAGAACCATTTATCAATTTTTTTTTTGATTAACAAATGGCAAACGGCTGGTTTTATTGCTTCATCCAATATCCTGTCGGCAGTTTGTGCTCCTGAGTACAACTTCAGATAGAACCATTCATCGCCAAGAATAAAATTTCTTTTATATTCGAGGTGTTCCATTTTTCTCCATTTTTTTATAGAAAGCAAATACAAATTCATTCGTAAATACCCCTTCTCCATTTTTCACTACAGCATTGTCAGCATTAAACAGAAACTCTTTCAAAGTAAAAGCACTCTGATTTTTAACTGAAGCAAATAGTGTCTTTATGCTCAATATACTTTTAAATGATACGAATAATGTATTATCACCGTTGTCCAATAACACCATTTCAGGCATTCTTCTGGTTTCTCTCCAATCAGCGATAGACAATATCAAATGTTTATCGTCTTTTATTTTAACCAGTCCACTAATTTCATCTTTTTGAACTAACCATGACGCCGGACTTATAATCAGGTTCTTATAAATGACCCTGGGTCGGAATGAATAAGAATTAGATAAATTTCCCCAGGTAAATCCAATAAAAGACCTCATATTCTGACATTGCAGGTCACATAAGAATTGATATACAGGTAAAGCATGGCTTGAATAATTATGAGCATTACTAAGCCGGGGAATTACTCTTTTATTTAAGGTTTTGGAGCGTAAAATTATTTCATTATTTTTTATAGAAATATATAAATCATCAAGATAAATAGTATGTTTCGAATCAACAGACGGAGTCGCTAAAAAAGGTATTTCATATTCCTGCAACACCGGGCGTAAAATTACATTGCCAACTCTTGATTCCGGTAAATGGACAATCTCAGCCAGAATGGATTCATGGAAAAAATTTCGTTCAAATAGAGCTATTTCCTTAACAAATTCAAAAATCTCTTTATTCCCATGACAAAACCTTCCCAGAAGCTGAGTAGCAGTGTTACCACCTGCGCCTTCTATTTGAATTCTTCCTTCCGGATATTTTTCCGAAGGTCCTTCAACAAATTTTACCATAGTGTGTATGGTAACTGGAAGATCATCCCAGTTTGATTCAAAAGACTCTAGTTCATCGTCTTTTATGTCAATCTCGTAAAAATTTTTCTTATTCGCTTCCAAAATTTTTTTAAAAAGAAATTCCTGTATTTTATTCCATTCTAAATTGGAATTATTAATTCCCCGGGGTGGTAAATTTATATCCGCAATAATGGGAGATACATCACCTTCAGAATTACGATTTGTTTGTAAATATCCAATACCTGTTTCAGTATCAAGCACATTCAATAATGGACATTCCCGGGTTTCGTAACGTTTGGTAAATGCCTCAATAAATTGTGAGATTTTAGTATTAGTATTTTTTACTGACAGTTTATTGAATAGAATCAGACAAGTTTTTATAGAATCCATAGTCCGACAATCTACTAATGAATATGTTGAAGTTATACTTAAATCTGTTTGAAAAAGGTACTTTATATTATAATCGATACCTAATTGATTCAGACCCGATGAGATATTATAGTATTCGACAGGAGAATTACCTAAATTCTTATCAATTACTGCAAGTTGATAATTAGTTTGAGTAAGAATATCCTTAATTGTGCTGATCCCTTCAATAGGGGATAAAATCCCAATAATCCGTTTTAGAAATTCGTCTCCCGTAACTGTTGGATCCAATTCACTGATAAGAATTTGATATTCAATTAACTTTTCGATATATTCAATTGCCAGATCGGTTGGAATATCATTGTTGATAACGATTTGAACAAGTTCATTAATCGTTCTCCCCTTTCTAGCCTGATTTACGATTGCGTCCAAAATCTCGCTATTTTTGACTTCAATCAGATGGTGAGTACGACTATCTTTCCTGTAACGGTATTCGATATATCTTAGCTTTTCCCCTGACTTATATATAGAAGTATTAGAAAAGTAGCGGATTTTGTATTTAATAATATCATTTTTTGCTAACGCTTGTGAGAGATTACATAAATACGACATATCCAATCGAGTATGTCTCTCATATTCTGATGCATTGCATAGACGAACTAAAGTTTCATTTCCTGTTCTGCCGACTCCACATCCGGCAAAGAGGCCAAATGGTGTACACCGTGAGGACATTCTGGAAAGATATTTATATATGGTTTGAAAGAATCGTTCCTTCTCCTTTAAATCAACTTCATTCTCATTAATCCACTTTTGCAATTGCTCATAGAACTCTGAAGAAGCAAGAAATAATGCTTCAGCAACTACAGGTTGTTGAACCAGAGTTTTGAGGTTCTCAGAAAACACTGATTCGTCTACAATTAGACTTGAAAAATAGTTGAAAGGGAATAAAGGTGTCCTTATTATAAATGTTGTGAAAATGCCATATGGGAGAGTTTCTTTCATTTTCAGATATCAACTTCGGTTAGAATTCATATTCTTCATCTTAAAATTTATTAGAAATATTAACATAAATAATTTAATTAGGAAAGGAGTAAAGCATTATCCCAAGCTGGGTTAATGTCAGAAACAGCCGAAATCATTGCCAATCCTATCCCTGCTATGCCCTCTAAAAAACCACTAGCATTACAGATTCCTCCAAATTCTGGTGGTCGATAAGTCTTGTAGCCGGCGAATCCGTCGTCAAAAACTGCCATCTTAAGACTTTGTTCAAACCAATATATTGACGATAATCTGAACTTTTCAATACCTGTAAGTTTATATGCTCGATTATAAATATGAGCTATCCCTGATGTATCATGGCATAAACAAACATCTTGTACTCCAGCTTCCTGCCATTCTGTAATATCTATTGTTTTAAAAAGTGTATTATTGCTTCTTTTTTCCATCTTTCATTGTTAAAAATCTCGCCTGCTTGCAATAAAGCCATTGAAAATCCAAGATAATTCGAATTAGACATAGTTTATTCGTTCCAAATTGGTATTTTTAATATATTATTATTTAATCGTGTCTACTATTTTCTCTTCTTTAGCTTTTAATGGGGTATTCATCCAGAATCTATTTGTATTCTTTGACGGAGAGATACAATTTTGCTCGAGTGGCTTTGATTCTATAAAACAGCCATTTTGAAATTCGAACGGCTTATCATATTCCTGCACGAACAGTTCCCTGTACTGTAGAATTTCAAGATCTCTCCGCTTGTTAAGAATATTGCTGTTAATATCTTTCAGGCCGGTGATATTTATTCTGCAGGAATCAAGAGTTACATTATACTTTTCGTTAAACAGCGTCAGATATAGTGTGTGGCCATCTACTTTGATTTTTCTTATTCTTGCTTTTACATCTCCTATCGTTATATCATATTTTTTTCTATCTTTTGCTGACAGTGAATCAATTTCATTATTGAAAACAACGACAGCTGTCAGATCAGATAAAAAATCCTTGTATGGCTCTACTGAAACCCAGTGTCCACTTACGATTTTAAAAAAATTGTTGTCTGCTGAATCTGGTATGATGAATGAATTATTAAAAGATATGTATTTAAGACACATTTTGGAATCTAATGCCGGCTCATGACCATATTCAATCTCAATATTGAAAATCTCCTGTTTCTTCTTTTCTGAATTTAAACATGAAGCCGAATACTCAAGTCTGTGTATCGAATAGTCATCAGGCTGAATGAATATTGCGCCTTTTGCCTGGTAAGTATCCTCTGTGATCTGAGGTTTTGCCTTGAAGTTTATCTTGTATAATAATGTATTTCCATCATAAATCCCTTCGGGGCTAGAAAAAATATGGTTTCTTAGTAACCTCGTCGTAAGGGTATCTATAAAGAAAAAAGTTTTCTGATCGAAATTTCTTATTGCGTCGTGAGTAAGTAAAACAAAAAACTCATTCCCGTTATGGTCGCCGACAAATGCCTTGGGCATCTGTTTAAACGAAATATCAGAATGAACTGATCCCGGGATGTCATAATACGGAGTGATTTTTATCCGCCTGAAATCCATATTCTTTTTGAATTCGAGCAATCTGTGCCTGTTTGAATCTGTTGCACAGGCAAAGCCCTTATCCAGTGTCTGGATGATCGCCTCATTCAGATTAAGATAATTACTGCTGTCCTTCAGATAATCACGGTAATAGGATACATAACTGAACGGAGTGGTCGGATTGTTTTTTTTAATATCTCTGAGAGCCCTGGCTATTATAATTTCTGGGCTGAGTCTTCTTTTTCTGGCAGTTACCTTGACCTCATTCAGTCCATAGATATTGGGTACAAGCATTAGATTGTTCATTTCAGATATTTTTAGGACACTAAAAGTCACTGAAAGCCTGTGAAATCCGATACAAGTCACAATCAGGCTGTCGGACTGAAATCCGGAATTGTTTGGTATTCTGAAATCACCTTCAGCATTTGTATGGATCCCAACCTGTGAGTTTTTTAGAAGCACAGTCGCGTATGATACAGGCATGGATGTTTTAGAATCAATCACTTTCCCTCTGATATAATCCGACTGCTGGCAATAAATTACGGCCTGATTAAACCAGAAAAGGGAGACTAGAAAGATTATGTATCGTGTCATTATAAGGGTAAATTATTAAGTTTTTATAGATTACATAATAACTCAAGATGTCATATGTAAAAATTTCTTATTTATAGTAAAAATAAAAATAAAGAAAATGATTTTCATCAAATATCCATCAACTGTTATGGAATTCTTTTATGGATCATACAGGATATTTGATTGAATGTAGTCTCGATTCTTTTTCTGGAATCAGTAATGGGAAAATCTTCCTTTGGTTCAATGTGTTATCTTCTATTACCAATAAAGTATAATCGGGTATTTTTCTGATATTCTTCCAATCATTTATACGCTTCATCACTTTTTTTATCATTTAGTTTTGAATAAAAACTCTTAAACTTAGAACGCAATATAATCTCGTTACCTTTTACTAAAATATACAAATCATCTAACTTTATTTTATAATCGGGATCTACTGTGGGTCCTGTAAACTTCGGGTATATATCATATAGTATATTTTCTTTCATTTATATGATCAAAAGAATTTATAAATCAAGGATTGTTACTTGAAATGATGATACTTCAATATAATCGCTAGCTTAAAAGTAATGCTCTGTCCCAGGATGGTTCGACCTCAGATATAAAAGGAATAAATGATAGTGCTATACCAGCGATCCCTTCAAGGAAACAAGTGTTGTTTTGAATTCCTCCAAACTCAGGTGTCCTATAAGTCTTATAACCTGCCAGACCATCAGAATAAGTTGCAAGCCTAAGAGTTTCGTTTAGCCAATAGATAGCGGTCTCTTTGTACTTTTCAATACCAGTATATTTATATGCCCGATGATAAAGATGAGCGATACCGGAAGTGCCATGGCACAAACCTGCATCTTTGACTCCGGCTTCTTCCAAACCCAGGATATTTGTGGTGTGTGTAAGAGTGTTAATTGCTTCCTGCCTCCATTCAACATTATCAAATATTTGTCCAGCCTGCAATAGACTGAGGGAAATTCCCAGATCATTATAACACCAAGCAAGGCGTCCATCTTTATTTTGTTTGGATTTTTTCTTCGAGATCCAACTCGGATACAAGTATCTGGAGGACAAAGGATCTTGTTTGTAATGAAGTAAGTAGTCTACTGCTCCTTCAATGAGTTCAGAAATTTCTTCCTTCGCTATATTTGCCTCATAGAGCCGGCTTAAGATTACAATAATACTTGCAATTCCATGAGAAAGGCTTAAATTATAGACTTTTTCTTTACCGTTATTATACATTCGTGATTCCCAGGCGATCCCATGTTTTAGCGATTTCCCTTTTTTCCTTAATTCATCCACAAGCTTCACAATGTATGTTCTTGTATCAGAATAAGGAGGGTGATTAAAAAAATACCAGGCTAATCCTAATGCACCGTGAAGAAAATCATAATGTCCATCCCGCAATTCTTTTATCATTTTAGGATATAATAAACTGTCAAGCCATGACATGAATTTACCAGAGTCAAAATCAATATATTCTTTCTGCTTCAAATGTTCGATTACCCAACCAATTCCTGCACCACCCTCTGCAAATGAATAAGATACATTACCAGATTTAATTCTGTCAAAGATTTCGTAAACAATAGTCGGTAAAATTTTATCTGTGTCAACATTATCCATAATTTCAGAATAATAAGCCCAGAATATTGCAATTCCGGCTTTACCGTTAAATAAACTCACATCTGATTCTCTTGTTTCTTTAATACAATCACCAATTTCAATTATTTTCCTCTTTAACTTATCAGAAAGATCAGGATCATTTATCAGGCAATTATTCATCATTGCTGGTTATTTATATAATAGAATCTTTATATGAAATTTAATTCACCCCATTAATTTTTCGTATTCATGGGGTGATATTCAAATAATACGCATTTATAAAATTCTTTCTTAATTAACTGGTAACTACTTATCCCAATTTACAAAGAAAACTTATCTATAAATAATTCCCAAAGCATGTAGGGTTGCCTATTAACATACATAACAAGTAGGAACTATAGTAGGATTACATGCGCATGTATTGCATGTGTTTGTAGGTATGCACGGCGGGATAGTAAGATAACCACCCTGAATGCTATTAAGCATCGATTTTGATAGTTCATCAATTTCAATCTTTTCTAAATCAAGCTTAATCGCTTTTTTCTTTAATTCATTTTTCTTCTTCATAATTTTATTTATTATTGGTTAAACATCAAACAATTTCGGGGATTCTGCAACAAGTTGCAAAGGACAAATCTGGAATTAAATTGAGTTTTTAGGAATAGTTAGGAATTTTTGGAAACTATTCGGAACCCTTAAACTATCATAAATAGATAAATCAATCTAACTTAATTTTTTCTTTTTAAAAAGGCGATCAAAAGTTTTAATGCACACCTGGATGATGTAAATTTTTTACATTCATTCCCTTGAGTTTTCCAGAAAACCATTTTGGAGAAGATTTAACTGCTTTATATCTTTAGTGGACTCACTCCTTTTGCTACTTTAACATTTGAGACAGTATCATCATTCTCTACAAAAAAGTTATATAGACTTTCCCATATATACCATTAATTGTAACTACCTCTAGGTATTTGGTTTTCCTCTGAACCAGTTCATGAAATTTGTTTATATTGCCTTTTTTGAATTCTGGCATAATATGTATGGCTATTATCTCCCGAAGCCAACCCTGTGGAGACAGATTTAATTACAACTGGCTTTTCAAGTGGAGGAATTGCATATCCAATCGAGTATGTCTCTCATATTCTGATGCATTGCGTAGACGAACTAAAGTTTCATTTCCTGTTCTGCCGACTCCACATCCTGCAAAGAGACCAAATGGCGTACACCGTGAAGACATTCTGGAAAGATATTTATATATAGTTTGAAAGAACCGTTCACTCTCCTTTAAATCAACTTCATTTCCAATAACCCACTTTTGCAATTGCTCATAGAACTCTGAAGATGCAAGAAATAATGCTTCAGCAACTATAGGTTGTTGAACTAGAGTTTTCAGGTTCTCATAACATATTGATTCCTCAATAATTAGGTTCACCAAATAATTAAAAGGGAACAATGGTGTCCTAATAATAAATGTTGGGAATATGCTGTAGCTAGAATATCTTTCATTTTCAGGTATTAACTTGGTTTAGAATTCATGTTCCTTCATTTTACAATTAATTAGAAATCTTAATATGAATATTGCTCTTAACTTAAGAGTAAAGCTCTATCCCAAACTGGTTCAATGTCTGAAACAGCTGAAATCATAGCCAACCCTATACCTGCTATTCCTGTCAAAAAGCCATTTTCATTGCAGAAACCGCCAAATTCTGGCGCTCTATAAGTTTTGTAACCAGCAAGCCCATCATCAAAAGCTGCCATTTTAAGGGTTTGTTCAAACCAATATATTGCGGATACTTTGAATTTTTCAATACCTGTATATTTATAGGCCCGATTATAGATATGAGCTATACCTGAGGTACCATGACATAAACCAGCATCCAGCACTTTAGCCTCGCTCCATTCTCTTATCTCTGTTGTTTTTAGAAGGATACCTATTGCTTCATCCTTCCAACTTTCATTGTTAAATATCTTGCCCGCTTGCAATAAAGCCATTGAAATTCCGAGATCATTATAGCACCAGGCAAGTCGTCCTTCACCAAAAGAAACCTTTTATTTCTTATCAAAGTAGGCTGGGAAGGAATATCTGAAATTGCGTGCATCATGCTTTTGGATTAATAGAAAATCTATCGCTTTTTCAACTAAGATATGAACTCTTTCAGTGTCTATATTTGCCTGATTGATGTTGCTAAGAATAGCACTCATACTTGCAATTCCATGCGCTAGGCCAAGATTAAATACCTTTTTACGTTTAGGATAGGATAATGTGGATACCCAGCCAATACCCTTTGAAAAATGATGCGCTTGTTTTTCCAGAGTTAAAATAAGCTCTGTGATATAAGATTTTGCATTAGAATTGGTCAAACGATTTAAATAATAAAGTCCGATTCCCAATGACCCGCGAAGATAAACATGATATCCTTCATCGTTAACAATTCTCAGTTGCTGATGTAAATATGAATCAACATCTTTTAATATTTTATCAGAATCAATAGAGATGAATCCCTGATGTTTTAAATGCTCCAAAGTCCAACCGATTCCAGCCAAACCACCAGAAAAAGTTGAATAAGTATTCCCCATCCTAATCTCTTTCATAATATCTGTTATGATTGAAATAAGATTATTTTCAAGTTTATATGATTTATCTAATAATGAATAGTACGACCAAAACAGAAGATGTCCAGTCTTACCTCCGAACAAATTAATCTCCCTTTCATGGTTATTTGATAGATTTGTCGCGATTTCATATATTTTCATATGAATCTCATTTAATAAATCCGAAGACTCAATCAGAGCTTTCTTCATATAATCATTTTAATAAACAAGACATAAAAACATTCCATGTACACAGATTGCTTAAGAAAGAATATATGTACAATACCATGAGATTTGAAAGATGACAACAGAAAACTAAATTAAATAAAGAGGACTAATAATCTGAGGGAATATCTGCAATTGGTATTTAGTCATAGAGTGAGAACTAACATATATTGCTCAATAGCAACCATTTTCTTTTTGAATAACTAAGTATTAGACAAGTAGTTTTTATATACAAGTCGATACTAGACAAGGCTTAACAAGGAACTCTTGAACAATCAAATGTACAAAGATTTGATGGGCAACCACAGTTCGTAGCAATAGGTTGTGTTTGATACCCCCCTTGTAATCCGTTTATCATCGAAATAGTAAGTATGTCAATTTCGATCTTTTCTAAATCAAGCTTAATCGCCTTTTTCTTTAATTCATTTTTCTTTTTCATAATTTTATTTATTATTGGTTAAACAATAAGTAATTTCGACAGTTCTTCTACAAATAGCAAAGGACAAATCTGGAACTAAATAGAGTTTTTAGGAATAGTGAGGAACTTTTGAATACTATCTGGAATTCCAAGGTTATTATAGAGAATTAACTAGCCTTTACGTAAATCAAACCACGGTCCAGCTTGGTTTTTTCTTTTTCAAAAGGCTGTCAAAAGCTTTTATCCGGATACCATACTGGTTTACCATTTGTTGCTTAGTCCAACAGTTTACCACTCAAATTTATCTGAGTTGAAATAATTCAGATCTGCTCCGCCCAGAAGTCCTGCATTACTAATTCTTAGTACTTTACTTTCGCAATAATCAACTTAATTTCTATAAAAGGAAAAAATAAATTCATTAGTAAAAGTACCATTTCACTTTTCACAACTGAGTTTTCTGAGTTGAATAAAAACTCTTTCAAAATAAAAGAATTAATGTTTTTAACAGATGCAAGAAGAACCTTAATGCTTAAAAGGTTTTCAAACTAACAAATAAGGAATTATCTCCATTTTCAAGCACTACTATTGTAGGTATCCAATGTCACACCCACCATTCATTTACAATTCCTAATAAATCTTCCTCATTTTTGATTTGATATAAATATTCAATTTCTCCTTTTTTTGAAGAACCATAAAGCTGGACTTAGAATCGGATTGTTGTAAATAACTCGAGGTCGAAATGAAAAAATATCTTTAAGATTACCCCAAGAGAATCCGATAGTTGACTTCAAATTTTGATCCATCAAATCACATAAGAACTGATACTCAGGTAAACTTGTTTTTAAGTTTATTGACACATCTAATTTTCTATATAACCAGGTCGTTTCAATTTATGGCGTTAAACTTGGACAATCCTGAATACCATTAAGTGAAAGGATTGTGAACACTATGATTCACCTGATTGAGCTTAGTTGAGGTTTACAATTATTCGTACGGCTAGTTATTTCCAGTTTATTAATGTTTTAAAATCGGAACTGTTCTTGACCAAATTATTTTGTCTGTTTTCTTTTTTTTACATTATATATCATTTCCTGATAACCAATTTCTCCAGTATCAGAAATAGCCTCTACTACTACTTCCATATCTCCACAAACGTCTGCGTTGTAAAAAGAGGCGGAGGTCTGCCCTAAACCATCAACAGTAAGATTCGGTTTCCAGAATATCAGAGCCCTCAAGTCAGGCTTATACCAGTCAATAGGTTGGAGGTTCTCGTACTTTGGAGCATAAAATTCACGAGGTGCTGAAAATACCGGAACGGATGCCTGTGTTAAGCCTTTAGGTC
>OCZT010000490.1_pt1 | contig 39162 bp, 39 predicted proteins | sample 1539031 | NCBI WGS metagenome assembly OCZT01 (sample SAMEA3539308, study PRJEB22396) | soil metagenome | biome: tundra; feature: field; material: soil | place: USA | collected 2010-05 | depth 0.15 m
GCGACCACCGAGATCTACTCTCTTTCCCTACACGACGCTCTTCCGATCTGGATGATGACGAGTCCGTCGCGGCCGCCATCGTGGGCGACGCGCGGTTCGGCCTGGAATTCCGGGGCCTGCGCGTCGACCTGCGCGCTCGGTTCATACGGCGGATTGCTGAGAATCACGTCGTAGGTCGTCGCCGGCACGGCATCAAAGACATCGCTGTGATGCAGCGCGATCCGCCGGGTGAGCTTATGGTCGCGCACGTTGATCCTGGCCACCTCCAGGGCCGCGGCGGAGAGATCGATCGCGTCAACTTTCGCCGCCGGGAAATGCCGCGCCAGCAGGATGGCAAGGCAGCCGGAACCCGTGCACACGTCCGCGACGCGCCGGACTTTCGCCGGGTCCGGCAGCCAGGCGTCGAGCTGCGACGGGATGATCTCCAGAAAATAGCTGCGCGGAATGATGACGCGCTCGTCCACGTAGAACCGCTGGTCGCCGAGCCACGCCTCATGCGTGAGATAGGCCGCGGGCACACGCTTCACCGCGCGCTGGTGCAGCATCGCCTGCACCCGGGCGCGTTCGGCGGCCGTGAGTTTTTTTTCCAGCACCTGGGCTCCGCTATCGAGCGGCAGGCCGAGGGTGCGCAACAGGAGATACAGCGCCTCGTCGTGCGCACTGGCCGCCACCTGGCCGAGCGCCAGTTTTTCGCGGGCGTAGAGTTTTTCCGCGAAGCGCAGCCAGTCGCCGAGGGTCCCGCCGGCCGCCGTGCCGGCGCGCGGGCTATTTTTTCGCGGCGTCACTTTCGACCAGCACGTGCTCGTGGTTGAAAATATGCCCGGGGCAGTAGCACTGGTCGCCCGCGCATTTTGAGCAGTAGCGGAAATCCATCTCGGGGTTGGTCAGGTTGGTCTTGCCGCAGGTGTGGCAGCGATGGCGCGCCGCGGGCTCGTCATTCGCGGTGGCGATGCGTTTTGCATGCTGCGTCATGGTCCGCTGGCGGTGCCGCATGGTCAGGTAAATGTCGCGGCCGAAGAACAGCAGGAAATTACCCACCGAGGCGAGGATCTGCAGCCGCAGCGGCCAGCTGCCCACGACCAGGTAGTAGGCGTTGGCCAGCCAAGTGAGCAGCGCGAGCCATTTGATCTTCACCGGCAGGATCAGAAAGATGGCCAGCTCGAAGTCGGGATTGAGCCACGCGAACGCCAGGAACACCGAGCCGGCGATGAACAGGTTGGTCGTCGGCGCAAACGGGGTGAGGAACGCCGCCGCGACCGTCAGCACGTAGCCGCTGAAAAGAAACAGGTTGAAGCGAAACTCGCCCCAGAATCCCTCCAGCGCGCCGCCCATCAGATAAAAGATGTACCAGGCAAACGCGGTGAACACATAGCCGAACATCCCCGACGGCGGCGGCATGAAGACAAAGGTGATCAACCGCCACCACTCGCCCTGCCGGGCGAGCTCCGGCACCAGCACGAAATAACTGAGATCCAGCAGCCCCAGCAGCGCCGAAAGCAGCACGAACACCTGCCCGATCACGAGCCAGAGCGAAAGCTTCGGCACGGCGAAGCGGCCGAGGAGACGTTCCAGTTTGTCGAGGAGGGACATGCGCAGCAAAAGCGGGCTTACTTCTCGGCCTTGGTCGCGAGTTGGGCAACCAGCTTTTGTTTCTGCTGCTGTAGCGCCGGCTCGGTCACCGTGTCGAGGATCACCCGGGCATGGTCGGCCTTGCCCTGCTTGAGCAGGACGTTCGCCTCGTGCAGCCGCATGGTCTGCCGCTCGATCTCCGACAGGGCCCTCGCTTCCAGCGCATTCCACGCCTTCAAGGCCGCGTCCCAGTCGGGGTTGTCCATGTCATAGAATGACTCGGCGTAGCGGTAGGTGAACTCGATGCGGTTCGGCGCGAGCTCCGCCGCCATCCGGAAAGCGTCGTGCATCGCGTGGTTCAGCCCGTCCGCCGTCCACTCCCCCGACTTGATGAACTCATCGCGCGCCTCGTAGAGCAGCGTGCCCAGCTGATAGTGATAAAGCGGCTCCTTCGGCTCCAGCTTGATGGCCGCGAGAAAATACGGCAGCGCCTCGCGCGGCCGGCCCTGCTCGGCCAGGAAGTTGCCGATCTGGTTCTTCACCAGCGGCAGGTCCGGGTCGAGCTGGTTGGCCTTCAGCAGAATGGCGACCGACGCCTTCGGCTGGCCGATCTTGCCGAGCAGATAGCCGTAGGCCGCATAACCGGGGGCGAACTTGGGGTTGTCCCGCAGCAACAGTTCGTAGCCCTGGCAGACCAGCTGCATCTGCGTTTGAAAGTTATCCGCGTCAAACTGCGGGCTCTTCTTGGCCTCCTCCGCCAGCAGGTCCTTCTGCCGGTCGACGAGCTGCCGCAGGGTGCGCTCGGCCAGCGACTCGGTCTCGGCCGCGCGCAGGGACGGCGCCAGCGCCAGGACGAGGGAGAGCAGAAACAGAGCGAATTTCATGGGCCCAGTCCGACAGCCTCAATCGGCCAAGGTGCCGGCGTAAACGTTCATCCGCGTCCCGCGCAGGAAGCCCACCAGCGTCTGCCCGCTCGCCCGCGCAAATTCCACCGCCGCGCTCGTCGGCGCCGAAATCGCCGCCACGCACGGGATGCCCGCCGCCAGCGCCTTTTGCATGATCTCGAACGAGACCCGCCCGCTCACCAGCAGGATCGCGCCCGCGAGCGGCAGCTCCCCGGCGAAAAACGCGTGGCCCACGACCTTGTCGAGCGCGTTGTGCCGGCCCACGTCCTCGCGCAGCACCCGCAGCCCGCCGTCCGCGTCAAACAGCGCGCTCGCGTGCAGCCCACCCGTCGCGGCAAACGCCGCCTGCGCCGCGCGCAGCTTCTCCGGCAACGCCGCCAGCACCGCCCGCCGCGGTGCCAGCGGGGCGGCGATCGGCGGAAACTGCATCCGCACGGCTTCGATGGTGGCCTTGCTGCAAATGCCGCAGCTCGACGAGGTGAAGACGTGCCGCGTCAGCCGCGCCACGTCCACCACGGCCCCGGGCGCCAGCAGCACGTCGAGGATGTTCTCCTCGGGCTGGCCACCGTCGCTCCGGCAATAGACCAGGTCGAAGACCTCCTCGCGGCGCTTCACGATGCCCTCCGTCACCAGAAAGCCCGCCACCAGCTCGCGGTCGTGGCCGGGGGTGCGCATGACCACGGCCACGCTGTGCCCGCCCACGCGGATTTCCAGCGGCTCCTCCGCGGCCACGGCATCCTCGCGGGCATCGGGTGCCGCCGCGCCCTCGATGCGGGCGATGGACACGGTGCGCGTGGACTTGGCGAGCGACATGCCCCGAGCAAAGCGAATCGCGCTGGCACAGCCACGTTTTTTGTTAACGTATGCCGCATGCCCGCGCCGTCCCATCCCTCTCCGCCCATCCCGGGTCGCGGCGCGGCGGTCAATGCGCCCAACCGTTTCGAGCCGCTCATCCTCGAGCCCGACCCCAGCTGCCCGCCCGAGGAGCGCCCGCATCCGCGCACGCAGTTCTTCTTCGATGCCAGCGAGTCGCTGCTGACCCGCAACGACAGCCCCGACATCCCGTTCACCGTCGGCCTCAATCCCTACCGCGGCTGCGAGCATGGCTGCGCCTACTGTTTTGCCCGGCCCTACCACGAATATCTCGGCTGGAGCAGCGGACTCGATTTCGAGTCCAAGATCCTCGTGAAACTCCGCGCCCCCGCGCTGTTGCGGCGGGAGCTCTCCTCGCAGCGCTGGCAGCCGGAAGGCATCTCGATGAGCGGCATCACCGACTGCTACCAGCCGTGCGAGCGGCAGTTTCGCGTGACGCGCGGCTGCCTCGAGGTCTGCGCCGAGTTTCGGCAGCCGATTTCCATCATCACCAAGAACGCGCTCGTCATCCGCGACCTCGACCTGCTCACCACCCTCGCCCGGCACCAGGCCGCGGCGGTGTATGTTTCCGTCACCACGCTGGACCCCGGCCTCGCCGGCCAGCTCGAGCCGCGCGCGTCGCGTCCCGCCGCGCGGCTCCGCGCCATCCGCGAGCTGAGCGCCGCCGGCATTCCCGTGGGCGTGATGGTGGCGCCGATCATTCCCGGTCTCACGGATCACGAGCTGCCGGCCATCCTGGACTCAGCCGCCACCGCGGGCGCCAAGCGCGCCGGCTACGTGGTGATGCGGCTGCCCCATGCCGTGAAGGACTTCTTTCTCCGGTGGCTCGATGACCACGCGCCCACCAAGAAGGCGCGCATCGTGGACCGCGTGCGCGAAATCCGCGGCGGCCAATTGAACGTCAGCGAATGGGGCGCGCGGTTGAAGGGTGAAGGCATCTTCGCGGAGCAGTTGCGCGATCTCTTTCAGGTCTGCGCCCGTCGCGCCGGGCTGAACCGGGAGCGCCTCACGCTCTCCACCGAGCATTTCCGCCCGCCCGGCGGCCGGCAGTTGGAATTGTTCTGACCTGCCTCACCCCCGCCGCGCCGCAGCACTCGCTCGGCTTGTAGGGCGGGGTCGCCGACCCCGCCGATCGAAAAGGTGGAGCGCGTTGCCCTCAACGCGCTGGATTGTCCCGGCATTTCGAACCAGCGTCTTGAGGGCAAGCCGCTCCACCCGGTCGGAAAAGGCGGCGTCAGCGACCCCGCCCGACAATTTGCCCGAACCGGCTCGGTTGCAGATTGTCAGCGGGCCGTTCGTCTGCGAAGAACCCTGCGCCCTGCCGTGACTCTCCTCGACCGCTACATCTTCAAGAGCGTGCTTTTCACCTGCGCGGCGGCGGTGGGCCTGTTCGCGTTCATCGTCCTCGTGCCCAACATCGCGCGCGATCTGCTCGCCTATGTGCTCGCCGGTCAGCTGTCCCTAATGGTGTTTGGCAAGCTCATGCTGCTGCTCGTGCCCCTCGCGATCACGTATGCGCTGCCGATGGGCCTGCTGACGGGCGTCCTGCTCACCCTCGGCCGGCTGTCGGCCGACCACGAAATCACGGCGATGCGCGCCGCCGGCGTGAGCGCGCCCCGCCTCACCCGCCCGGTCCTGCTGCTCGGGGTCTGCGGCGCGGCGCTCGGGCTCTATTTCAACTTTGATTCCATGCCGCGCGCGCGGGTGGAATATCACCGCGAGCTGGCCGAGGCGGTGCGCACCAATTCGCTCAATTTCATCGAGGAGAAAACCTTCATCCGCAAGTTTCCCGGCTATGTGTTCTATGTGAACGAAAAGGTCGGCGCCGAGCTGAAGGACTTCTGGGGCTGGGAACTGGACGACCAGAAGCGCGTGCGGCGCCTCGTGCGCGCCGCGTCCGGCCACCTGGAATACGATGACACCGACAACACCATCATCCTGACGCTCTTTCATGTGCAGGTGGAGGCGCGGAACGACAAGAACCCCGAGAACTTTGCCGACAGCTCGCCGATGATCCTGGCGGAAAAATTCGAGCCCATCCGGCTGTCGCTGGAGCGCTTTTTCAAGCCCGGCAGCGTGCGCGTGAAGCCGGACTGGATGACCTTCAGCCAGCTGCGCGCCGAGCGGGCGCGCCTCGCCGCCCGGATTCCGCCCCCGGGCGAGGCCAGGGAATTCGCCCGCGACCGGATGAAACTCGAGCTGGTGTATCAGGACAAATTCAACACCGCGCTCGCCGTGTTTTCGCTCGCGCTCATCGGGGTGCCGCTCGGCATCAAGGTATCCCGGCGCGAGACGTCGGCCAACTTCGGCGTGGCCCTGCTGCTCACGCTCGGCTATTACCTGCTCACCGTGGCGGTGAAGGCGCTCGACCGGCACCCGGAATACCGGCCCGACCTCCTGATCTGGGTGCCCAATCTCCTGATTCTCGCGCTCGGCCTGTGGCTGTTCTCGCGGATCGAGAAAAAATAAACCGAGCCTCGGAATATTTTTATCACGGATTACACGGATCTACACGAATGAGTTTTCGAACCACAACCCGGCGCCCTATTGAGTATTACCCAAAGATGTGACGGCCGAGGTTCGGAGGTAAGGCGGGTCTTTGACCCGCCATCGGTGACGAAATAGGCAGGTCGGAGATCTGCCCTACTTCGATCCGGAGCCTGCATGGATTGGCCATATCCGTGCCCACTTGTCTAGCCCTAGGCTTGGCGACGGCTGAGCCGTGCAATCCGTGGTTAAATTCCGGGGTTTTAGATTCGGCTCTCCGTTCCCTCCGTTACCTCCTGTAAAAATAATCCCGTCACGCCGCCTGCATCGCGACCACCCCCGAGCGGCCCTCGATCGGGCCCAGCACCTGGTCCCGCACCGGGATCGCCGCCCGGTTCGCCAGCAGCTCGCGCGCGAGGTCATCCATCCGGATGAATTCCACGCCGGCTTGCTGGCAGGCGGCGAGCAATTGCTGGAACAGTTTCCGCCGGCCCATGCCCTCGATCTCGGCGTGCAGCGTGAAGACGTTCGGCTGGTCGGCGCGCAGCAGCGAAAGATAGTGCGGCACGATCTTCGCGTCGGGAAATTCTGGCCGGCCCATCAGCTCGTCGAACGTCGGCAGCGTGCTGGGGATCTCGAGGGTCTGGAATACCTGCCCGTCCACCCGCGGGAAAAACGGTGCGCCGCCCCGCGTGTCGCTCGCATACCGCAACTCCGCCTCATCGTAGGCCAGCCGGCTGCGGGCGTTGCTCTGCCACCCCGCCGCGCCCGCTGTGCGCGCCTCCTCGCCGAAAATGCGCAGAAATTCAGCCCGGGCCGCGATGAACTCGGCGCGGACCGCGTCGGCCGACATCGTCTGCACGTAGTCCTGCCAGCGATGATGGTTGTAGGCATGGATCCCGACCTCGAACCCGGCGGCGCGCACCGCGCGCATCGCGCCGGCATTGCGCCGCCCGATGTGCGGCGCGGGCAGCAGCGTGCCATTCAACAGCGTCCGCAGGCCATAGATCTGCACCACGCTCGTGCGGCTGACCTTTTGGAAAAAACCCGGCCGGAACACGCGGGTGATGGCCCGGCCGGTTTGGTCGGGACCGAGGGAGAACAGAAAGCACGCCGGCGCGCCAACCTGCTGGCAGTCCTCCACGAGATTCGGCACGCCGACCCGCGTGCCGCGGTCGGTGTCGACGTCAACTTTGAGCGCGAGGCGGAGGGGCATTTACGGAATTTCCAAGTAGCGGCTGAGTCTCAGCTTGAGAATGCTAATTAACTCTGGAGCCATATACTCGTAGTCATCTGGAATGAAAAGGCAGACCAATTGTTTTCCAGTCAGAGCTTCCCGATATTTTTTCCGCAGGATATTCAGGTGATTCTTCTCCATCACGAAAATTCTGTCTGCCCAGCCAATCAGTCCTTCGGTCACCCGGATTCGGGCGCCCGCATTGGTCCCGGCTGACTTAACCTGATAGCGAGGGAAGTCTTGGTAGATTTTCTCCGCCGTCAGGCTCCTTAGTTTGTTTTGGCTGCAAACAAATAGGATCTTGGGCGCCGCGGGTGGCTGACTGATGGGCGCATCGATCACTCGAGCTGATAATCCTTGTGCGCGAGGTGGTAGTCGAGGGTCAGCTTGATCGCCGACTTGAGGTTCACCTTCGGCGTCCAGCCGAGCTGCTTCTTCGCATGGCTGATCGAGGGCACGCGCTTCTGGATGTCCTGGTAGTATTTGCCGAAATACTTGCCCGACGACACGACCACGACCTTCGCCTTCGCGGCATGCTCGCGGTATTCGGGGTAGGCCTTGAACGCAGTGATGATCAGCTTCGCCAGCTCGCCCACGCTCACGTCGTTCTTCGGGTTGCCGAGGTTGAAAATCTGCCGCGAGGCCCGGCCACCCTTGTTCTCGATGATGCGCAGGAGCGCATCCACGCCGTCGTCAATGAAGGTGAACGACCGGCTCTGCTTGCCGCCATCCACCAGCTGCAGCGGCTTCTTGAATATGACATTCGAGATGAACTGCGTGAAGAGCCGCGAGCTGCCCTCCTTCGGCTCGAACACGTCGTCCAGCTTCGGCCCGATCCAGTTGAACGGCCGGAAGAGCGTGTAATCCACGTTGTCGCGCACACCGTACGCGTAGATGACGCGGTCGAGCAGCTGCTTCGAGCAGGCGTAAATCCAGCGCTGCCGCTCGATCGGCCCGTAGACGAGCGTGCTCGTGGCCTCGTCGAGCTCCTTGTCCGGGCACATGCCATAGACCTCAGACGTGGACGGGAAAATGATCCGCTTCTTGTATTTGGCGCACTGGCGGACGACGGCAAGGTTCGCCTCGAAATCGAGCTCGAAGACGCGCAGCGGGTCCTTGACGTATTGGATCGGGTTCGCGATCGCGACGAGCGGGATGACGGCGTCGCATTTCTTCACCTGATACTCGATCCACTCGCGGTTGATGGTGACGTCACCCTCCATGAACTTGAAGCGCGGGTTGTCGAGGCTGTCCTCGAGCTTGTGGCTGCCGATGTCCATGCCGTACACCTCCCAGTCCTTCTGCTTAAGGATCGCGCGAGTGAGCGAGCTGCCGATGAAACCGTTGACGCCGAGGATAAGGACTTTGAGGGGCATGAGGGGAAAATTTAAAGTGGAGGATTAACCACGAAACGCCGCAAAAGGCACGAAAGAATGTCTTCTTCTGTCATTCGGCGCGCAGCGAATGGTAGGGCGGGTCTTTGACCCGCTCTCCGGGATGGAACGTGCTGCCCTCAACACGTTGGTTTGGGAGTGGATCGACCCAGCGCGTTGAGGGCAATGCGCTCCACCATGGCGGGTCGAAGACCCGCCCTACTTCATTGCCCTGTCTAAAATCGCCGGCCACCTGTCCGGACTCTTTCTTCTTTATCTTAATCTTTCTCCTGCGTCAGGCCGCAGAGGAGAAAGAGGAAAGAGAAAGAATAACGAGAAAGATTTCACAGCACCTGCCCAACCCTCAGCGCCGGGGCGGCGGCATTGCGCCACTCGGTGCGGGTGAGTTCCAGGGCGCCGTCGGCGGTCGCCACCACCAGCGGCGCGAGCGAAAGGATTTCCCCGGGGGCACCCCGCCGGCCCTGCGTCGCGGAGGAATCGGTCTCCGCCCACCACACCATTAATCGCGCCGGGCCGACGTCGGTGAAGGCGCCGGGATACGGATCGGTCACCGCGCGGATGAGGTTGAAAATCTGCGTCGACGTCTGGCTCCAAGCGATCCGGCCGTCCTCGGGCTTGCGGCCGCCAAAATACGTGGCCTGCGACTCGTCCTGCGGCGTCTCCTTCGCCGTGCCGGCGAGCAGCGCGTCGATCTGCCGTGCCAGCACCCGCCGCGCACAGGGCATCACCTTGCGGAAGGCCTGCTCCGCCGTGTCGCGCGGACCGATCGCCACGCCCTCCTGATCCACGATCGCGCCGGCGTCGGCCGACTTGACCATCCGGTGCAGCGTCATGCCGAGGCGCGGTTCGCCGTGGAGCACCGCCCAGTTGATCGGTGCGCGGCCGCGATACTTCGGGAGCAGCGAGCCGTGCAGGTTGAACGCCCCCAGCGGGGCCAGGGGCAGGATCTTCGAGCTGATCATGTTCCGGTAGTAGACCGACAGGATCAGGTCGGGCTTCAGCGCGGCGATCCGCTCGATCCACTCCGGCGTGTTCACCTTCTCCGGCGTGAAGATCGGCACGCCCTTCTCGCGCGCCGCGACCGCGGGGGTCTTGAACCAGATTTTCTCGTTCGGGTTGTCCTCGTGCGTGATGAGCGCGACGACGTTGTCCCCGCGCTCAAGCAGCAGCGACAGGCACTCATACCCGACCTCACTGTAACCGAAGAAGAGAATGCGGGGAGCAGACATAATATCTATCTGAATTATCTGTTCTTAAAAAACCGCATAAACACGCAGTGCAACAGCCAGCCAAACCCGCAGAAAACAAATAGAATCAGGCCGTTTGAAACCCAGAGCCAAACCCTGTCCCAAGCGGTAAATGCTGAATACAGCTTCGAATTAATTGGATTCATTAAAAACGCCGCCGCTACACCCCAATAAACGCCAAAAACTAGGAGTAGACGGACACTCCAGATAAGAAACTTGGACGAGGATTGAATCTGCGGCTTCAAACAAATCCTGAGCTCACTCCTTGGTCTCCAGCATCTCCTTCACAAAATACTTCTGCCGCGCGCGGACGACCTGGTAGGTGCGGCCGACATATTCGCCGATCAGGCCGATGCCGATCATCGCCACGCTGAGCAGGAAGAAGACGATTCCGAACAACGTGAACACGCCGAAGGTCTCGCGGTCGAGGTTGAGCACGAAGCGCCGGTAGAACAGCAGCGCCACTAGGGCGAGGCTGCCGGCCGCGCACGCCATCGCGAACATCGTAAATGCCTGCAGCGGCGCGAGGGAGAACCCGGTGATGAGGTCAAAGTTCAGCCGGATGAGCATATAGAATGAATAGTTCGACACGCCCGCGTGCCGCTCCTCGTGCTTCACGCCCACCTCGGCGGGATTGCTCGCGAAACTGTAGGCCAGCGCGGGGATGAACGTGTTGATTGCGCCGCTCCGCACGATGGCGTCGACGACCTGCCGCGAATACGCGCGCAGCATGCAGCCCTGGTCGGTCATCTCGATGTTCGTCGTCTTTTCGCGGACAAAGTTGATGAGCTTCGAGGCATACTTGCGGAAAAACGAGTCGTGCCGGCTGAGCCGGTAGCCGCCCACGTAGTCGTGGCCGGCGGCGATCTTCTCGAGGAGTTTCGGAATCTCCTCGGGCGGGTTCTGCAGGTCGGCGTCGAGCGTGATGATGACGTCGCCCCGCACGCGCTCGAACGCCGCCATGATCGCCATGTGCTGCCCGTAGTTGGCGTTGAAATCGATCACTCGCGTCACCTCGGGCCGCGCCGCATGCTGCGCCTTCAACAGCTCGATCGAACGGTCATGCGAGCCGTCGTTGGTGAAAATGATCTCGTAGCGGCGGCCGAGCGCATCGAGCACCGGATAGAGCCGCGCGAACAGGGTCGGCAGGTTCAGCTCCTCGTTATAGACGGGAATGACAACCGAGAGCGGGAGGTTGGGCGTGGCGCTCATGGCTTTTGGTGGGCTCGGAGTATCGCCGTCAGCGCCCCGACCACGCGCACGACGTCGGCGCGGGTCATGGCGGGAAAGAGGGGTATCGTCAGGATGTTGCGGCCGGCGTATTCCGCGAGCGGATAGTCGCCGTCCTTCCAGCCCAGCCGGCGGTAGAGCGCGAAGAGGTGGATCGCCGGGTAATGCACCTGGTTGCCGATGCCGGCAGCCTGGAGCTGTGCCATCACGTCCGCCCGCTTGATGGTCAGCTTCGCCTCGGGCAGCACGATCTGGAACATGTGCCAGTTGGTGGAGGTGAAATCGGCGACCGGCAGCTGCAGCCCGAGCGCGCGGTTGGCCGGCGTGTCGAGCAGCTCAAAATAGATGCGCGCCAGCGCGGCGCGCCTGGCGTTGAAGGCGTCCAGGTGCGGCAGCTGGCCGAGCCCCACCCGCGCGGCCACGTCGGTGAGATTGAACTTCCCGCCGACCAGCTCGACTTCCATGCCATCGTAGCCGGTGCGCACCACGCCCTGCAGCCGGTACTGCTCGGCGAGTTTCGCCTCGCGCTCGTCGTTGAGCACCAGACAGCCACCCTCGATGGACGTGACGTTTTTGTTCGGATGAAAACTGAACGAGACAAAGTCGCCGAACGAGCCGATGCGTTTCCCCTTCCACGTGCTGCCGAAGGACTGGGCGGCGTCCTCGATCACGCGGAGCTTGTGCTTCTTCGCGATGGCGTGGAGCCGGTCGCGGTCCACCGGCAGGCCGGCAAGATCCACCGGCAGGATCGCGCGCGTCGCCGGCGTGATCGCGGCCTCGATGCGGTTCAGGTCAATGTTCCGCGTCACCGGATCGATGTCCACGAACACCGGCCGGGCGCCGACCTCGAGAATGACATTGCTCGTCGCGACCCAGGACAGCGGCGTCGTGATCACCTCGTGGCCCGGGCCGATGCCGGCGATGCGCAGCGCGATTTCCATCGTGCACGTGCCGGAGTTGAAGGCGCGCACCGGGCGCCCGCCGCAATACTCGGAGAGCTTCGCCTCGAACGCCTTCACCTGCGGCCCGGAGGTGATCCAGCCCGAGCGCAGCACGTCCGCCACGCCCGCGATGGTTTCCTCGTCGATGGCGGGCCGCGTGAACGGCAGGAAGGGCCGCTCGGCGGGAACGGTGCGGGACCGTTTGGCCGGCTTGGTCTTGGTGGCCCGTTCGACGGGCTCAGGGCGGGTGGCTGGCATGTAAGGGCTGGTTGCTGAAAAGATAATGATCCTGGGTCTGGCCGAGCAAATGATAACGAAACGTCGGATCGGCGAAAAGCGGAAGCTGACCATCGCCCCGCCGCTCCATGTCCCGCTTCTTTGCGACCACGTAAATCCGCCCGGGTTGCGTCCAAAGCGCCCGGAACGCCGCCTCGCTCATGAACCGGCCGCTGTCTCTCGCCGCCGTATCCTCAATGAGCTCAAGCTCACCCGTGACCGCGACCAGGTCGACCGTCCGCTCCGCATAGAAGGTGAAGTCGTGGAAAAAATCAAAATAGTGCATCACCCGGTCACCCGGCTGCACGCGCGCCTTCACCATCAGCGCGAGTTCCTTCGTGCCGGGTTTGTAGATGTCCGGCACGGCAAAGGTCAGCCCGGCCAGAAACAGCGCGGCCGTGGCCGCGATCACGGCCAGCCCCGCGAACCCGCCGCGCCGCCGCGCCGTCACGGGCGCCATCATCCCGCCCGCCAGCAAAATGGCGGCCAGCACCATCGCCGGCGTGCGCAACGCGAGCGCCTGCACCGGGTCATGGATGACCAGTCCCGGCCGCAACACGGTGACCAAAAGCGCCGCCGCGAGCAGGCCGCACCCAAAGGAAAAACCCCGCAGGCTCCAGCGCAGCCGCAGCGCCCCGGCCGGATCCTGCATCACCCCGGCGAGCCAGGTGCCGATGAGCACCGCGAGCGCCGGGAACACGGGCAGGATGTAGCCGATTAGCTTCGATTGTGACTTGGTGAAGAACAAAAAGATAAACGCCACCCAGGTGATCAGAAACCACGCCGTCGCATTTTCCCCGCGCCGCGCCCAGTCTCTCGACAGGCTCGAGACCCTGAGCTCGTCGAACGGGCCGCCGCGCACCGCCGCGCGCACCGCCGGCCAGAGAAATGCGGTCCACGGGAACAGGCCGCCGAGCAGAATCCAGATGAAATAATGCCACGGCTGGTAGCGGCCGTGATACGTCGTGAAGAAACGCGCAAAGTGTTCGATATAGAGGTAGCGATGCGCCCAGGTCTCGTTCCGCATCGCCGCGAGCACGTGCCACGGCGCCGCAATCAGAAGAAACAAGAAGACTCCACCCGGCAGATACAGCGGCCGCAGGCGTTTCCACTGGTTGAAGATCAGCAACCACAAGAACATTACCGCGCCGGTGACGAGAAAGCCGATGAGGCCCTTCGTGAGCGTCGCCAGCGCCGCACTCGCGTAGAGCCCGTAAAACAGCCACCGCCGCCGCGCCCCCGGCGGTTCCTGCACGCCCAGGATGAAACAGAACAGCGTGGCGCTCATCAGCACCGACACCGCCATGTCCAGCACCAGGAAGCGCCCCGTGCCAAAATAAAGCAACGATGTACCGAGCACCGTGGCCGAAGTCAGCCCCGCGACGCGACCCTGCAGCCGCCGCGCCGCCGCGTACGTGAGCAGCACGCCGCCCAGCGCGAACAACGCCGGCGTCGCGCGCATCGCCCATTCGCTCGGCCCCAGAAACTTCAGACAAGCGCCCACCGCCCAATACATCAGCGGCGGCTTCTCGAAATAATTCACGCCGTTGAGCCGGGGCGTCACCCAGTCGCCGGTCGCGAGCATCTCGCGCGGGATCTCGACGTTGCGCCCCTCGTCGGGGTTGTCGAACGGGTAGCTGCCGAGGCGAAAACCGAGCAGCAGGCCGAACACCAGCGCCAGCCACAGCAGGTCGCGGCGGCACGAGGGATTTTCCGGGGTAACCATGGGCAAAAGCGGTGCGCAGCCTCACCGGTCACCCGCGGGGTGGCGATTTTTTTCGTGCGCCCGGCGCCGGTTCGCGGCCATATCACCGGCGACATGCCGGCGGCCAGACCCTTCATCTTCATTTGTGGCGCAGACGACTTCCTCGTCGGCCGTGTGGGCCAGTCGCGCTTCGACGCCCTCGCCGCCGGCGTGGCGGACGAGTTTTCCCGCGAAGTGCTCAGCGGCTTCGCGGGCAACGTCGGCGAGGTCGAGGCCGCCATCAATCGCTTCCGCGAGAGCGTGCAGACCGTGGCGATGTTCGGCGGCCAGCGGGTGCTGTGGCTGAAGGACGTCAATTTCCTCGCCGATACCGTGACCGGGCGCGCCGAGAGCACGCTCAAGCTGGTCGAAGACCTGCAGCAGATTCTCGAGCATGTGAACCCCGCCGACACCGCCGTGCTCATCACCGCCGCCCCCGTGGACCGGCGCCGGTCATTTCCGAAATGGTGCGAGAAAAACGCCGACTTCACGCTGGTCGGCGGTGGCGAGGACGACGGGCAAGCGCTCGCGGGCGTGATCCTCGCCGAAGCGGAGGCGGTGGGTGCGACCCTTTCGCCCGACGCCGCGCGGTTGCTGCTCGCGAAGGTCGGCGCCAACACCCGGTTGTTGGTGGAGGAGGTCCGCAAGCTCGCCACCTACGTCAACGCCGGCGAGACGATCGAGGACACGCACGTCGCCGAGCTCACGCCCAACGTCGCGGAGGGTGATTTCTTCGAGGCCGCGGAGTCGTTTTTCAGCGGTGACCTCAAGTGGACCCTCGCCGCGCTGCAGCGGCATTTTTTTGCCGGCGGCGACGCCCGCCCGGTCATCTCCGCGCTGCAAAACCGCAACCGGATCCTCCTGCAGGTGCGCGCCCTGGTGGACGCGGGCGAAGTGCGCGTCGGCCCGCGCGGGCTCGATGGCCTGCCGCGGGCGGCCACGGCCCACGCCGCCAAGTTCACCGGCGTGACGGAGAAGAGTTCCTACAATGTCTTCACCCAAAACCCGTGGTATCTCGGCAAGCTCGCTGGCAACGCGAAGCTGCCGACGTTGCGCCGGCTGATCGACAACCAGCAGGAATTCATCGCCGCGTTCGAGGAGATCATCCAGCGCCCGCATGAACAGGAGGAAGTCCTGCGCGAGATGACCGTGCGCTGCCTGGCGGTTTGACGGAAGTAGGGCGGCGTCTTCGACCCGCCCTCTGGAAACCCTGATAGCGGGTCAGAGACCCGCCCTACACCCTTGCCTCCCCCGCTCCACCCATTTTGCATTCCCGCCATGTCCTCGCTTCCCGCCGAATTTTCCGATGTCACCGTTCACACCAAGGCCAACGTCTATTTCGACGGCAAGGTCATCAGTTACACGGTGCGGTTCGCCGATGGCACCCGCAAGACACTCGGGGTGATTCATCCCGGCACCTTTCACTTCAAGACCGGTGTGGCGGAGCGCATGGAAATTGTCGCGGGCGACTGCCTCGTGACGCTGGATGACGGCACCGCCACGCAGGAATACGTCGCCAGCCAGCAATTCGAAGTGCCGGCCAACTCCGGTTTTACCATCGAGGTGCACAAGGGCCTCTGCCAGTACGTCTGCTCGTTTCTTTAAGCCGGACATTAACCGCGAAGAGCGCAAAGGACGCGAAGATTTCTATCTCAATCCGAGTCTGGATTCCTGGCTTCGCGCTCTTCGCGTTCTTCGCGGTTGAATTCTGGATGCCGCGTTTGCCATTGGCTTCCGCCCGCGCGCCTGCTTACTCACCGGACTTGCCGTGAACGACTCCCCCGCCGCCATCCCCAACGTCCTCGCCGAGCGCTACGCCTCGGCGGCGATGAAGGACATCTGGTCGCAGCACGGGCGGGTGGCGCTCGAGCGCGATTTCTGGATCGCGGTGATGAAGGCCCAGCGCGACCTCGGCGTGCCGATCCCGGCCGACGCCATCCGGGACTACGAGAAGGTGAAGGACCAGATCGACCTCGCGGCCATCGCCAAACGCGAACGCGTGACGCTGCACGACGTGAAGGCCCGCATTGAGGAGTTCTCCGACCTCGCCAAGCGGCAGTTCATCCACCTTGGGCTCACCAGCCGCGACCTGACGGAAAACGTCGAGCAGTTGCAGATCCTGCGCGCGCTGAAAGTCATCCAATTCAAGATCGCCGCCGCGCTTCTCGCGCTCGCCCGCCAGGCCGAGGCGCACCGCGACCTGATGATCACCGGCCGCACGCACAACGTGCCGGCGCAGCCCACCACCTTCGGCAAGCGGCTCGCGATGTTCGGCCAGGAACTGCTCGTGGCCTTCACCCGCCTGGAGGAGCTGATCGCGCGTTATCCGGTGCGCGGCCTCAAGGGCGCGGTCGGCACGCAGCTCGACCAGCTCACGCTGCTCGGCGGTGACTCCGCCAAGGTCGACCTGCTGGAGGCGCGCGTGTTGAAGCATCTCGGTTTCCACGCGTCGCTCGGGGCGGTGGGCCAGGTTTATCCGCGCAGTCTCGACTTCGATGTCGTGACCGCGCTCCACCAGCTCGGCGCGGCCGCGGCCAGCTGCGCGACCACGCTGCGGCTGATGGCCGGGGCGGGCCTGCTGACCGAGGGATTCCTCGAGGGCCAGGTCGGTTCGTCCGCGATGCCGCACAAGATCAACGCGCGGAACTGCGAGCGCATCTGCGGTTTTTCGACGATCCTCGGTGGCTACGTCACGATGACCGCCACGCTCGCCGGCAGCCAGTGGAACGAGGGCGACGTCTCCTGCTCCGTGGTACGCCGCGTGGCATTGCCCGACGCGTTCTTCGCGCTCGACGGCCTGCTCGAGACCTATCTTACCGTGCTGCGCCAGATGGAGGTTTTCCCTGCGGCGATCGCCGCGGAAAACGAGCGCAACCTGCCCTTCCTCGCCACGACCACGATCCTGATGGAAGCCGTGAAGCATGGCGCCGGCCGCGAAACCGTGCACGAGGCCATCAAGGAACACGCGCTCGCCGCCGCCAAGGCGCTGCGCTCGGGGGGCGGCGACGCCGACCTGCTCGGCCGCCTCGCCGGCGACCGCCGCGTGGGCCTCGGCAAGAAGGCGCTGCAGGCGATCCTTTCGGAGAACGCGCGTTTCGTCGGCGCCGCGCCGCACCAGGTGGATGCCTTTCTGGCCGAGGTGAAGCCGCTCGAGAAAAAATTCCGCGATGCCGCCGACTACCGGCCCGGCCGGTTGCTGTGAGGTCGGGCGGGTTACTTGTCGCGCCGGAGTCTTGCGGAGGCGGATCCCTAACCCGCCGCGTTTGGTTCCACTGGTATCCAACCGACGCGTTAAGGATAACGCGCCCGACCCCGCAACCGGATCTGCAGCCCCCGGGGTTGAAAATTGGGTTTGCATCCCCCGGGTGCGACCGGCTTTCTCTTCCGTTCACGTTGTTTCCAACCCTTTATTCATACTGTCATGGCTGAACTAGCAGGAAATGTTTTGGTGGGCCAGTCCGGTGGTCCCACCGCCGTCGTCAACGCCAGCGTCGCAGGCCTCATCACCGAGGCGCTGAACCACGACTGCATCGAGGAGGTCTATGGCGCGCTCAATGGCGTGCTCGGCCTGCTCCAAGAGGACCTCGTGGATCTCGCCGCGGAATCACAGCAGCAGATTCGCGCGCTCAAGCACACGCCCGGCGCGGCCCTTGGCTCCTGCCGTTACAAGCTCAAGAAGCAGGCGGACTTTGACCGCGTGCTCGAGGTGTTCAAGGCGCACAACATCCGCTACTTTTTCTACATCGGCGGCAATGACTCGCAGGACACCGCCACGAAGATCTCCGCCCATGCCGTCGCGGCGGGCTACGAGCTCCGCGTCATCGGCGTGCCGAAGACCGTCGACAACGACCTGCCGGGCACCGACCACTGCCCGGGTTACGGCAGCACGGCCAAGTATCTCGCCGCCACGGTGCGCGAGCTCGCTGCGGACAATGAATCCATGGGCCAGGGCGACCTCGTTTCCATCGTCGAGGTCATGGGCCGCAGCGCCGGCTGGATCGCCGCCAGCACCTCGCTCGCGAAGCGCCGCGACCAGCCGCATGATTCGCCGCACCTGATTTACCTCCCCGAGATTCCGTTCAGCCAGGAAAAGTGCCTCGAGGACATCCGTCGCGTGCTCAAGCGCGAGAAATTCTGCCAGATCGTCGTCTCCGAGGGCCTGACCGACGCCGATGGCAACTACGTCTCCGCCGATCCCGCGACCGACGCCTTCGGCCACGCCCAGCTCGGCGGCTCCGGTGAATTCATCAAGGCGCTCGTCGAGGCCAATCTCCCCGGCGTGAAGGTCCGCCTGGCCGTGCCCGGCCTCATGCAGCGCAGCGCCTCGCATGCCGCCTCGAAGGTCGATGCCGATGAGGCGTTCCTCGTCGGCCAGGCCGCGGTCAAGGCCGCGGTCAACGGCGAAACCGACAAGCTCATCACGCTCGTGCGCGGCGACACCGATCATTACACCTGCGAGACCGGCCTCGCGCCCCTCGCCGAGGTCGCGAACACGGTGAAGAAACTTCCCCGCGAATGGATCAACGAGGACGGCGTGAGCATGAACTTCCAGTTCATCCGCTACGCCCAGCCGCTCATCCAGGGCGAGGTCGTGGTGCCGCAGGACAACGGCGTGCCGGCGTTTGCCCGGCTCGACAAGGTGCGCGTCGAGAAGACGCTCCCGGCCTACGTCGCCTGAGTCGCGATTCGCTTAATGAGTTTTCCGGCCGGTCCCGCGGGACCGGCCTTTTTATTTATGCGTACCGCGTTCGATGGGTGAAACGCATTACCCCAATGCGTTGGTTTGAGAGCAAACAACCCCAAAGCGCATTGAGGGCAATGCGCTCCACCTTTCAAACGCCATCCCGCCGCTCGCCGTTCACGAGGAAGGGCTCGGCGAACGCGGCGAGTTTGCCATCAGGCCGGCGCAGCGGCTCGGCGGAATACTGCGGGAGGTAGACGCGCCGCCAGGCCGGCGTGCGGTTGAACCCGCTCCGGTGCAGCACGGTGCTGGAGAAACAGGCGATGCTCCCGGCCGGCACAATGATGGGATCGCCCGCGTCAGATCCGAAATAGCCCTCGAGTTCGCCCGTCCCGGGCGCCGTCTGATGCGGGACAACCTCGCGCGTGCCGGCCCGCGAATACGGCAGCAGATAGACCGTGCCGTTGGCCTCGGTCACAGCGTCGAGCGTCACCCAGCACGTGATGTACGGACGGTGCGGCGTGCCGACGTAGGCGGAATCCTGGTGCCAGCTGAACTTGGCGCCCTTCTCCGGGCCCTTCACGACAAACTGCTCCCAGAAAAAATAAGCGTTGTCGCCGAGGGTCGCGCGGCAGATTTCCGCCATCAGGTCGCTGTAGATGAACTCGGGGAGGCGGGTGCCCTGGTGCCGGTTGGCGATGAAGTAGCGGCTGCCCTTCGTGTTGATGCCCTGTTGCGTCAGGCCGGCTGCATCCATCTCGGCGTCGTAGGCCGCGATGAACTGGCCGCACACCTCCCGCATCATCGCCAAGTGGGTCGTGGGCACGACCCCCGGAAGGACGAAGAAACCCTCGTCGCGAAATTGTTTTCGGTTCTGCCCGGAAATCGGATTTTGCAAGGTGACGCTCATGGAAAAATGTAGGGCGGGGTCGCTGACCCCGCCGCAGCCATCGTAGGGGCGCAGTCTTGCTGCGCCCATTCCGGCTGTCCGGAACGTTGAACACAGACCGAGGCCCTGGGGCGCAGGCAAGACTGCGCCCCTACGATCGGATCGACCGGCCCGGCATCAGCAATCGTGAGATTCATCGCGCCGGTTGCTGGATCGCCGCGACCGCCACGTAGGGCTCCTCGTGCAAATCCGCCGCCCGCTTCCCGGCCAGCAGTTGCCACCAGACCCGCGCACAGGTCAGGAACACCACGGCCACGAGCACGAGAAACGCGCCGGTCACGGCGGCGTTGACATAATTGTTGAACAACTGGTGCTGCCACGCCGTGATTTGCGCCAGCGGCGTGCCGCCGTCCGCCGCCAGTTTCTTCTGCAGGTCCGCCGCGGCGGCGAGAAAACCCAGCCGCGGGTCCGAGCTGAAAATCTTCATCCAGCCCGCCGTCATCGTGACCGCCAGCAGCCACGCGAGCGGCAGCAGCGTCGTCCATGCGTAGCAGGCGCGGCCCATCTTGATCAGCACGGTCGTCCCGAGCGACAGCGCGAGCACGGCCAGCAGCTGGTTCGCGATGCCGAAGATCGGCCAGAGTGAATTGATGCCCCCGAGCGGATCGACCACGCCCTGGTAGAGAAACCAGCCCCACGCGGCGACGAAGAGGGTCGTCGCGACCGTGTTGCTGGCGAAGGACTTCGTGTTGGCCAGCGGCTGCCACGCCATGCCCAGCAAATCCTGGACGAGAAAGCGCCCCACGCGCGTGCCGGCGTCGATCGTCGTCAGGATGAACAGCGCCTCGAACATGATCGCAAAGTGATACCAGAGCGCGAGCGCGGCCTTGCTGCCGACGACGCCCGCAAACATGTGCGCCATGCCGACCGCAAACGTCGGCGCGCCGCCCGTCCGGCCAATCATCGTCTTCTCGCCCACGCTCGCGGCGAGGCTGGCCATGTCGGCCGGGGTCACGGGAAAGCCGAGTGCCGTGATCTTCGCGGTCACGTCCACCGCCGCGCCACCCATGTTGATCGCAAAATATTGTCCCGGCTCCATCGCGCAGGCCGCGATGAGGGCCATGATGCCCACGCACATTTCCGTGACCATGGCGCCGTAGCCGATGACCCGGATGTCGCTCTCGCGCGTGATCAGCTTCGGCGTCGTGCCCGATGAGATCAGCGAGTGAAAACCCGACACCGCCGCGCAGGCGATGGTGATGAAGCAGAAGGGAAACACCGGGCCGGCGAACACCGGGCCCGTGCCGTCGATGAACTTCGTCACCGCCGGCATCTTCAGGTGCGGCGCGAGGATCACGATCGCCACGGCGAGCGCTGCCACCGTGCCGATTTTCATGAACGTGCTCAGGTAGTCGCGCGGGGCGAGCAGTAGCCACACCGGCAGGATCGAGGCGAGCAGGCCGTAACCCATGATCCACCAGGCCAGCGTCGTCCCCTTCAGCGTGAACACGCCGTCCATGGATGAGCCCGGGATGAATTTTCCGCCATAAACCGCCGCGAGCAGCGCCACGACGCCAAAGGCCGTGATCCAGCCGAGCCGCGACGAACCGGGCCCGCCCGAGCGCATGGCCAGCCCCATCACCACCGCAATCGGCATCGTCGCGGCGATGGTGAACAGGCCCCAGGGACTTTCCGCGAGCGCCTTGACGACCACCAGCGCCAGCACCGCCAGCAGGATGATCATGATCGCGATGATGCTGACGAGCGCGAGGATGCCGGCGAATGATCCCACCTCCTCGGCCACCATCTGTCCGAGTGATTTCCCGCGCCGGCGCACCGAGCAAAACATGATCACGCAGTCGTGCACCGCGCCGCCCAGCGTGGCGCCCACGAGAATCCACAGCATCCCCGGCAGAAAGCCGAACTGCGCCGCCAGCACCGGCCCGACGAGGGGGCCCGGCCCGGCGATCGCCGCAAAGTGATGCCCGAAGACCACCCAGCGGTTGGTCTTCACAAAATCCCGTCCGTCCTCGTGCACCACCGCCGGCGTGGCCCGCAGCTCGTCGAGCGTGAGCACTTTGGCCATCAGCCACGCCGAGTGAAAGCGATACGCCACCGCGAATACGCACCCCGCTGCCACCACCATCCACAGCGCGCTGACCGTTTCACCGCGCGACCAAGCGAGCGTCGCGATCGAGAAGCTGCCCAGGAGAATGACCGCGCCCCAGCCGGCGATGCGGGTCCATGGGGTTCGATTAACGGCAGTATTCATGGGGCGATGAACCGGGGTGGCGGACAAGATGAGAATTCAGGGCGCCGGCGCAAGTGCGCGGATGGAGCGAGAATCCCCCTAATTTGTCATTGCGAGGAGTCCCGCCTCGCGGGATGACGACCGTGTCCGCCATAGCCCAACGGGCGATGGCGGAAGCAATCCAGCCGTTTCGACAAGCTCAAGGCCCCGAGCCAGTCGAGGGGCTGGATCGCCACGGCGCGCTTCCTCCTTCGCCGAGGCTTCGGCGGACAAGTCGCGCACCTCGCGATGACAAGCCATGGAGTGGGATTGCCACGGTGCCACGCTTGCAACAATGATAAGCCCGCTCTCATGGCCAAGCCACGACCGCAACCCACCGCCGGGTCCGCCACGACCCCGGCGGGAACCGAGGCGCCGGCGCCTTCCGCCCCGGGGCCGGCCAGCGATCGAAGTCTGGCGCACCGGGCCTGGCGGCAGGTCAGGGATTTTTGCGGCCTGGGGGCACCGCCACCTATCTGTGGCCGCGATGGATTGTCCTGCGCGCCGTCGGCATCGTTTACCTCTTCATCTTTGCGGGGATAATCCGCGAGGGCCAGGCGCTGGTCGGCCCGCATGGCATTGCGCCGCTCGCCGAATTTTTCACGCAGCTGCACCAGGCGTTTTCGCGGACACTCGAGGCCCTCATCCGGGCCCCGAGCCTGTTCTGGTTCGGCACCAGCTCGGAGATGATCAACTTCCTCTCGTGGAGCGGTTTCATCGCGGCCGTGGCCGTCGTCCTGAACCTGTGGCCACGCATGGCGCTCTTCGCCTGCTGGCTGATCTTCGTGTCCTTTGTGACCACCTGGCGCGTGTTCACGCCGGCCCAGCTCGACCGGCTCATGCTCGAGACGGCGATTCTCTGCATTCCCTTCGCCCCGGCCGGATTCCGCCCGGGACTGGGCGACGCCTCGCCGCCGCGCCCGATCGCGGTGTTCATGATGCGGTGGATGCTCTTCCGGGTCATGTTCGAGTCGGGACTGATCAAGGTCACGGTCGGCGATCCCCACTGGCGCAACCTCACGGCGATGGAGGTCATGTATGAGACCAGCCCGTTTCCCACGATCATTGGCTACCTGGATCACGGGCTGCCGCACGCCTACCACATCTTTGAAATCGCGCTGACCTTCACCGCGAAACTTATCGCGCCGCTCTTGGCGCTGTTCGGCGGCTGGCGCGGGCGGTGGTTCGCTTTCTGGGTCTGGCTGATGCTCCAGAGCGGAATTCAGCTCACGAGCAATTTCGGCTGGCTCAACACCGCGGCCATCGGGCTGGGCATCCTGCTTTTCGACGACCAGATGCTCATCTCGGCGGCCAACCGGCTGCACTGGCGCCGGCTGGCGGGCTTTCTGGCGTCGAAGGTGACGGTGCCCGCGACGCGTGCCATCGGGGCGTTCCGCCTCTACGGGCTGCGCGCCGCGCTCGGGCTGCACTTCTACCTCACCCTGTTTTTCTTCGCGAAGGTCTGCGGCGTGGCGGTGGACACGCTCCCCTACGCGATCACCTGGCCGGTGCATCTCCTCTGAGAATTTCGCAGCGCCAACGGGTATTATCTCTATGCGACCTTCGACCCGGTGCGTTACCAGGTCGAGTTCGAGGGCTCGAATGACGGCGGGCAGACCTGGCGCACCTACGAATATCGCTATATTCCGCAGCACGAGGACCGCGTCGTCCCCTTCCTTTCGCCGTGGTTTGCGCGCTTCGAGGCGACCCTCCAGATCGCCGGCTGGAACGGGAGGAAGTCCCCGCTCATGCCCGCCGTGGCCGCGCATCTGCTCGCGCGCCATCCGGACGTGATGGCCCTGTTCGCGCGCGATCCGTTTCCCGACCGACCGCCCACGCTGATCCGGATGCGGGGCTACCGGCTCGCCTTCACCGATCGCGCCACGCACCGCCGGACCGGACTTTACTGGCACAAGGAACCTGCGGGCAATTACCTGACGATGATGATGCTGGACGAGGCCGGGCAGGTGGTCGAAAGCAGCCTGACGCCGGGAGATGAGGCGCTGCGCGGCGGAAACGACGCGGCGGCATTTGAATTTTTCTCCCAGCAATACCGGATGGGAAATCTTGAGGCGGGGTTCCGGCTGGCCGACATGCATTTCAAGGGCCTGGGGACCGCACGGGATCCCGCGCGCGCGTTCGCGCTGTTTACGGAGCTCGCGCATGAGGGCGAGGTCGTCGCGGAATATGATCTCGGGGTTTCCTACGAATTCGGCAACGGCGTGCCGGTCGACTACGATCAGGCCGCTTCCTGGTTTCGGCTCGCCGCCCGCCACGGTTCGCTCGCGGCGCTCTTCAGCCTGGGCACGCGGCATGCCAACGACCGGATCGTGCCGCGGAACGACGTCGAGGGATTGGCGTTGCTGCTGGAAGCGACCGCGCGGGCGACCGGCGAAGATCCGGCTTCCAGTTTCGTGCTTCAGCATCAACCGGCGCAGGCGAAGCTCCTGACCAAACGCATGACGCCCGCCGCCATCGCCAGGGCCCATGCCAGGGCCGCCGAGCGGGAGAAAACCATCGTTCCACTCGGTGAACCGGAGCGGGAATAGGCCCGGCGCCCGGCGGAGACGGTATTGCGCCCGGGCTGGATCGACAAATGTAACAATTCACCCGTTGCGGTCGGATACCAAGCCGGACAAATGGGGTCTGTCAGCGATGCCCCTCATTGCCATGATGACAAAATCCTCCGCCGCCAACGCGGCCACCAAGAAAAAGCTGATCGCTGGCATCGCCGCGGCCCAGAAGCAGGCCGACGCCGCCAAAAAAGCCGCCAAGTTGGCCAAGCTGGAATTCCGGCGCGCCCGGCAGGAATTCAAGGAGGCGAGGAAAGCGGCGAAGAAACTTCGCAAGTCCGTCAAATCACTCAAGGCCGATCTGGCCGCGCTCGCTCCGGCGCGCCCGCGGCGCAAAGCCCCCGCCGCCAAGCTGGTGGTCAAGCTTCCGCTCCCTGTCGCCGCGCCGGAGGTCGCCTCGCCGCCGGTCGAGCCTCCGCCCGCTCCGCACGATAGCCCGCCGGTTGCACCGACGGCGTAAGCAGCCGCGGACCGTCAGTAAATCTCCGGCACGATCATGTCGGGTCGGATCGGCTCGCGGTGATAGTCCGGGTGATGGACGCGCGGCGGGAGCTCGATGGGCACATGCCCCACCTCGGTGTAGCTGACCTGCGAGAGCAGATGATGGATGCAGTTGAGCCGGCCCTTCTTCTTGTCCGCGCCCTGCACTACCCACCACGGGGCCTCGGGGATGTGCGTGCGGTCGAACATCACTTCCTTGGCCTTGGTGTAGAGCTCCCACCGCCGGCGCGACTCGATGTCCATCGGGCTCAGCTTCCACTGCTTGAGCGGGTCGTTGATCCGGCAGCGGAACCGGAACTCCTGCTCCTCGTCCGGAATGGAAAACCAATACTTGATCACCTGGATGCCGGAGCGCACGAGCATCTTCTCGAACTCGGGCACCGAGCGGAAGAACTCCTCGTATTCCGCGTCGGAGCAGAAACCCATCACGCGTTCGACCCCGGCGCGGTTATACCAGCTGCGGTCGAAGAGCACCATTTCGCCGGCGGCCGGGAGGTGGGCGACGTAGCGCTGAAAATACCACTGGGTTTTCTCGCGGCTGGAAGGCGCGGGCAACGCCGTCACCCGCGCGACGCGAGGATTCAGGCGCTGCGTGATGCGTTTGATGGCACCGCCCTTGCCGGCGGCATCGCGCCCCTCGAAAAGAATCACCATCCGGTGCCCGGTGGCCACGACCCAGTCGTGCATCTTCACCAGTTCGCCCTGCAGCCGGAAAAGCTCCCGGAAATAATGGTTGCGCGACGCGCTCGAACCATCCTGCTCCACGGGGCGGGACAGCTGGCCGGGATCGATCAGCTCCCAGTCCTCGCGCTCCATTTCGAGTTCCTCATCATAGTCGTCAATGAGTTCGCGGTGAACGCGTCGGATGAGCTGGTTGTCGTGGTTGGTGGGATCCTGGTTCATGGCAATCGGGATGAAGCTGTGACGAATTGAAGTCGAGAGTCCCGTCGTCGCAAGCCGGCAACGGACGTCACCGGCACGAGATTTAACCCCACCGTAACCTGACGGACAGTCCGCAACGGTGCTGGCCGCCGACAAACCGCTTGTTACCCGTCGACCCGGCACCCATTCCCCATGAATTGGCTCCCGCACTCGCAGAAATAACTAGAGACGGGGCGGTGACGGCTGCGATGGGATGCCTGTTCTGTATCAAACACGTAAGTGTACGCCCACGCGACCAAGTGATGGGGCTTCATGTAAGCGCCCCTAAAATCTTTCTTTGCGAAAAATTCATTCAAATTCCTAGCATGAATCGCAAACACCTCTAACCAACCGCTGCCGTCTCGGAGCGGCAGCCCCACTAGGCTACGAGGAAAGCCTGCGTTTAAGTGCGCGAGTTCTCGCCATGTCATTGTATGCCGTTCATCCCAATCCGGGCATGGCGAAGGCAAATTTTACTGCATGATTTGATAGAATGCCTCGGCTGCCTTTGGCCCCAGCCGAAGTGTAACGGACCCGACCATGGCCTTAAGGTCTATGGCCGTTTAATCCAAGGATTGCGGAACGAATTGCAGGCATATTTCCGGCCAGGGCGTAAACATGCCCGAGGCCTTCCGCGCGAAGGAGGCGGGCCAAAGCAGCGCTTCGAAGACCGTGGCGGCAGCTTAGGATGGTGAGGCCTTGGGTCGCCAGTTCCCGGATTTGAATCAGGTCGCCCATTGGGATGGCGATAGAGTTGGGCGGAGCGGCGGTGACGTCGAGCGTCTCGCCCGGTTCCAGTAACGCCACGGTTTGCACGGAACCGAGCGCGGTGATTTCCTCGGCGGACAGGACTACCGGCGAACCGTCTGGTAGGTCAGTCTTGGGCGGGGGCGATGAGTCCGGATTTCCGCAGACCGGACAAGCCGGATCGGCGGAGCGCTCAATGGCCTGGATCGAACCATCGAGCAGGTTGATCAGGCGGGTTTGCTCGAAATCGGACACAGCCGGCAGGCGCAGGATCAGCTTCAGCGTCTCAGCCGCCTGCATGACACCGAGCACGCCAACGGCCGGCGCAAAAACCGGTCCACCGGCGCAGTTGGCCACTGACTCCAGTTTGTCGGCCTTCCGGCCGGACCACAGGCAATGGAGGCAGCCGGGCGCACCCGGATTAAAGACGTTCAGTTCACCTTCGAAGCGATACACCGCCGCCTGCACCAGCGGGACGCCGGCGAAACGGCAGGCATCGTGCAACAGAAAACGCGTCGCGAAATTGTCGGTGCAATCGAGCACCGCGGTGCGTCCTGTCACCAGCGCTCGCACATTCGCCGGCGTCACGTCGGACAGGTTGGCCTCAATCCGCACCAGCGGATTCTGCGCGCGGAGCCGGGCGACGGCCACGGTCACCTTGACCGCGCCGACGTCGTCCGCGGTGAACAGGATCTGGCGGTGAAGGTTCGAGATTTCCACCTTGCCGGCGTCGATCAGGGTCAATTGCCCCACCCCGGATGTGGCGAGGTAGAGCGCTGCGGGGCACCCCAGCCCGCCCACGCCGACCACCAGCACGCTGGCTGCGGCGAGTGCCGCTTGCCCCGCCGCGCCCACCTCGGGCAGCGAGGCCTGGCGCTCGTAATAATTCTCCGGCAAGAGCCGGCCGGCCACAGCCTCGGTGGGGCAGTTCACCCACTCGGCTGCGCCACCCGGATGATGCTCTTTTTTCCAGACGGGCAGACGGCGCTTGATCTCCTCGATCACCTGCCTGCAGGCGAGGAACCCCGCATGGCGGTGCGGCGACGCGACGCCGATCCACACCGCGAGTTCACCGACCGCCAGCGCCCCGGTGCGATGCACGCATAGCACCACGCAGCCAGGGTGTTCTTTTTCGACCTCGGCGACGATGGCCCCGCCTTCGAGTCGCGCGAGTTCGTCGAAGGCCTCGTATTCGAGCCGGGTGACCGGCCGGCCGGCATGATGATTGCGCACCCAGCCCTCGAACACGACGCACGCGCCCGCCTCGGGCCGGGCGAGCCGCGCCCGCAGCGCGGCCGAATCAATCGTTTTGTCCGTCAGCTCGAACATGGCGTCAGCCCCCAGCCACCGGTGGAATGAACACCACGCGGTCGCCCGGTTGCAGCGGCGTGTCCATGGCCGCGTAGCGGTCGTTGATCGCGACGCGGAGCAGCGACGCGGGAAACTGGAGGCCGCGGCCGGCCTGCAATTCCTGGTAAAGTTCCGCGGGCGTGCGCGCGGCGGTGGTGCAGTCGAGCGTGGCAATGCCGGCCTGTTCGCGCAGCACCGCGAAGAACCGGATATGAACCTGGCGGGAAGCGCTCATGGCGATATCAGCCACCGATCTCCGACATGCCGCGCGTGGGAATCACATGTTGTTCGAGTCCGTGTCCCCAGGGTTTGTCGTAAACCGCCTCGCGGATGCGCGCGGTGATCGCTTCGTCGTCGGCCCCGCCGCGCACGAGCGGGCGCAGGTCCACCTCCGTGTCGCGCAACAGGCAGAGGCGCAGTATGCCCTCGGCGGTCAGGCGCATGCGGGTGCAATCGGCGCAGAAGGGTTTGGAAACCGGGCTAATGAAACCGATGCAGCCGGAGGCACCCGCGATGCGGTAGAGCCGCGCCTCGCCGTCAAGCCGGCCGTTGTTGACGAGCTCGAGCGGGCCGTAGGCTTCGGCCAGCACGGCGCGGAGCTCGTCCTCGCTGACCATGCTCTTGGTTTGGAACTTGGCGTTGTTGCCAAACGGCATCTGCTCGATGAAACGCACCTGCCACGACTGCTCGATCGTGTAGCGGGCGAGCGCGACGACGTCCTCGCGGTCGTTGGTGCCGCGGGAAACCACGGCATTCAACTTCACGCGCAACCCCGCGCGCGCGGCGGCGTCGAGCCCGGTCAGCACCTTGTCGAGCTGGCCCCAACGCGTGATCTTCCGGAATTTTTCCGGATCGAGCGTGTCGAGGGAGATGTTGACCGAGCGCAGCCCGGCGGCGCGCAGCGGCGCCGCGAGATCGGCCAGCAACACGCCGTTGGTCGTCAGCCCGATGGTCTCGATGCCGGGAGTTCGCGCGGAGTGACCCACGAGATCGACCAGCCCCGAGCGCAGCGTGGGCTCGCCGCCCGTGAAGCGGATCTTGCGGAAGCCGACCGCGGCGAACAGGCCGATGAGCCGGTGCAGCTCGGCGTCGGACAGCAGTTCGTCGCGCCGGCGGAAGGTCATGTTCTCCGGCATGCAATAGACGCAGCGGAGGTTGCAGGCATCCGTGAGCGAGATGCGGAGATAACTGATGTCGCGGTTGAAGCGGTCGAAGGGCATGGGTTATTTTCGCAGCGCGGGCCGGAAGCCGGCGATGTGGTCGAGCGCCTCGGCGATGGCCGGGACGAGCAGCGGCAGACACTCGGCCACGGCGGACGGGCGGCCCGGCAGATTGATGATCAGCGAGCGGCCGCGGATGCCGGCGGTGGCGCGGGAAAGAATCGCGGTCTTGACCGCAACGTAGCTGGTGAGCCGCATGATCTCGCCAAAACCGGGCAGCTCTTTCTCCAGCACGGCGCGCGTGGCCTCAGGCGTGAAGTCGCGGGCAGAGGGCCCGGTGCCACCGGCGGTGAGCACAAGCGGGCACTGCTCCTCGTCGACGAGCCGGCGCAGGGTTTGCTCGAGCCCGGCCTGGTTGTCAGGCAGCAGGACGCGAGTCCACTCCAGCGGCTCCGCGAACGCCTGCTCGACGATGCGCTCGATCTCCGGGCCGCTCGCGTCCGGATAAACGCCGGCGGCGGCGCGATCGCTGAGTTTGATGCGCGCGATCTTCATGCCTTGCGTTTTTCGACGACGCAGATGCCGCCGATCGACATGGCTTTGTCCACGGCCTTGCACATGTCGTAGATCGTGAGCGCGGCGACGGCCACGGCGGCGAGCGCCTCCATCTCGACACCGGTTTTGCCGGTGCTGCGGACGGTCGCGCGGATGACGATGCCATCGGTCTCGATGGCGAATTCAATCTCCACGGCGGAAATCGCGAGCGGATGGCAGAGCGGAATCAGCGTGCTGGTGGCCTTAGCCGCCTGGATGCCGGCGATCTTCGCGACGGTGAGCACGTCGCCCTTGGGCAGCGCCGAGGCCTGCATTTGTCGCACCGTGGCCGGCGCGCACGTGAGCCGGCCCTCGGCCACGGCGAGCCGGGAGGCATCGGGCTTCGCGCTTACGTCCACCATCTTGGCGCGGCCTTTCGCGTCGAGGTGGGTGAAGCCGGTGGCGGGAGATGAGGGTTTCTTGGGCATCGGGAAGGGGAAATCAGGCTGGGCCGGAAGTGACTGGACCGCGATCATTCGCTTTTGCGAGCACATGATGCGGCCTTGGGCTGGCAATGAACAACGCCGAAGGTGCGCCGCGCCGCACGCAGCGCCCGGTTTCCAGCACGAGCACCTCGTCGCACAGCGCGACCATCTCGTCGGCGCTGTGGCTCACCAGCAGCATGGGGATTTTGAATTCGTCCCTAATCATCACGAGATACGGCATGATCTGGTCCTTCAGCTCGGCATCAAGGCTGGCCAGCGGTTCGTCGAGCAGGAGCAATTGCGGCGCGGCGAGCATCGCCCGGCCGAAACCCACCCGCTGCCTCTCGCCGCCGGAAAGCGATCCGATGCGACCAACGCGGCAATCACGCCAATCGGCACCGCCAGCGCACACAACAAAAGCACGCGCCGGTCGGTGGTGAAGTCGGCCAATTTGGCGCCGCTTTCGTGGCCCGACGTGCGGACGCTGCTGATTTTCGTAACAGCTGTCGTCATAAAAAGAGACTTCGGCATTGCATCGTACTACGATATAATACAATATTTATCTCCCTGTCTCTCTCAGACATGTCCCAATCCCGTATCACCAAATCACATTACGAATCGCTGGCCGCCTTGCGGCACGCGTGGCGGCGGTTTTTGAATTTCAGCCAGGCCGCCGCCCGTCAGTCCGGCCTGACGCCCCAGCAGCATCAGGCCTTGCTCGCCATCAAGGGCTTCCCCGGTCGCGATTATGTTTCGATCACGGAATTGGCCGACCGCCTGCAATTGCGCCACCATAGCACAGTGGGTCTGGTTGATCGGCTGACGCGCGCCCGGCTCCTGCGCCGCACGCCTTCGGTCGCGGACCGCCGCCGAGTCGAGCTGAGGCTAACGGCCCAAGGAGAGAAGATGATCGAACAGCTTTCCACTATTCATCTTCAGGAACTGCGCCAGTTCGGACCGGAGCTGCATCGTTTGATTGGTTCCATCACCCAAACCTAGCCCTCAACCAAGCCGGCCGACGGTCGGTCATTTTCCTCAAAACCCACGCAACCTTCCATGTCTAAAATATACAACGACATCACAGAAACGATTGGAAACACCCCTCTCGTGCGGCTGAACCGCACGGCCGCCGAGCACGGTGCCCAAGCGGAAATTCTGCTGAAGCTCGAATTCTTTAATCCGCTTTCCAGTGTCAAAGATCGGATCGGGCTCGCCATGATCGATGAGGCTTTGCGCGCAGGGAAAATAACCTCAAAAACCGTTCTCATCGAGCCCACGAGCGGCAACACCGGTATCGCGCTGGCGTTCGTCGCCGCAGCAAAAGGGATCAAACTGATTCTAACCATGCCGGAGACGATGTCGGTGGAGCGCCGGAAAATTCTCAAAATCCTAGGCGCACGGGTGGTGCTGACTGAAGACGCGAAGGGGGTCAAAGGCTCGATGGCCAAAGCCGAGGAGCTGGCCGCCAAAATTCCCCATAGCCTCGTCTTGCAGCAATTCACAAATCTCGCCAACCCGGCCCTTCATCGGAAAACGACCGCTGAGGAAATCTGGCGGGATACCGACGGGGAGGTGGACATCGTTGTCTCCGGGATCGGGACGGGCGGCACCATTACCGGCGTCGGCGAAGTGCTGAAAGAGCGCAAACCGTCAGTGAAGATGATTGCGGTTGAGCCTGACTCTTCACCGATCCTTTCCGGCGGCCAGCCCGGCCCGCACAAACTCCAAGGCCTCGGTGCCGGCTTCGTTCCCGCCGTGCTCAACACCAAAATCTACGACGAAGTGATCCGGGTGAAGGACACGGAGTCCGGACCGATCAGCAAGCAGGTCAACAAGCTCGACGGGATTCCCATCGGCATCTCATCTGGCGCGGCCGTGTGGGCAGCTCTCCAACTCGCAAAGCGGGTGGAAAATAAAGGTAAACAGATTGTGGTCATCATCCCTTCAAGCAGTGAACGTTACCTTTCGTCATGGCTATTCGCTGACGTGGGAACCGAGAGCGACTCCGTCGATGATCTGCTTGCATCATCGGCATCTGCTTAGCTTTAAGCGCGAATGTATCCCTCCGATCACGCCTGGCGGCGGGGCAGACCGCGGTGGGAAATGAGTTGGGTGGCCATTTGCGCGGACGCGACGGCATCGATCCGCGGCAGGCTGTTGCTGTCCACCGCGTGGATTCCGGCTTCGGTTACAACAAAGTCCATGGGAATGTCGTGCGGTTGCGGGTGGATCGTCGGGATGCGCGACAACTCATGCGCAATGCAGATCTTGAGCGGCTGCGGTGAGAGCCCGGCCAGCGTTCGATCGAAGTAGCCGCCGCCATAGCCCAAGCGCCAACCTTGGTCGCTGAAACCGACCGGCGGCACGAGCACGGCGTCAGGAAGCAGCACGGGCGTTCCCTCGGGCATGGGAATGCCCAAGGCTCCCGCTTTCATCGGTGCGCCGGGCCACCATTCACGAAACTCAAGCGGCTGCCCTTTGGCGACGACAGCCGGGAGAACAACCCGGGATCCGTGGTCTCGCAGTTTTTCGATCAGTGGCCGCGGGTTCACCTCGCCTTTGTAAGGCCAGCAGAAGCCCACGACCATCCCACGCAGCGAGGGGAAACCCGTTTCGAGAAATCGGTTGATCGCCTCGTCCCAGACGGCGCGCTCCGCAGGCGTGCTGGCCTGCCGGCGGACGAGAAGCGCCGCGCGTTGGTCCTTGCGCCATTGTTTTAGGTCAGCGGGCGTTTCCATGTGCGAGATTTGAAATCGCCGTGACGAGTAAACTTAAGCGATGCTGAAAAGCTGATTCCTTATTAACGGATAGGCTCTTAATAGGAGACTACCTGCAAACCGGCCACTCGGTCGAAATGCCGGGCGTTGCGGCTCACGAGCGGCAAACCAAACGCCAGCGCGGTGGCCGCGATCCAAATGTCATTGTCGCCGATGTGCCGGCCCGTGGTCCGCAACTCCCGCGCGACGCGAGAGGCGGACCAAGCGATGTTCTCGTCGATCTCGATCATGGTGAACAGGTGTAGTCCGGTCTGGACGTCGCCAGGCGTGGCGCACCCCTCGGCGAACTCCGCCCAGCAAATCCGGGACGTATAGAGGGGTGCATCCAGATGGGCGTGCAGGAAACGCTCCGCAACGGCCTGCGGCTTCCGGCCACGCTGGCCGGAGGCATGGATCAAGAATGCGCTGTCGAAGAGCATCAGGCCCGGCGGAGGGTGCGCGAACGGCGCCGGCCGGCCGCGGCGCGCTTGATGGCGGTCCAGTCGGCGCCCCGGCCAAAGGCGCCCGTCTTCATCTCTTTCAGCAAATCGGCGGCGGTGGCCTTGGGCGGAGGCAGAGTGATGCGGCGGACCACGGCGGAAAATGACTCGCCGGCGCGGCGGGTGGCTTTCAGGCGCTTGTAAGCGTCAACTTCCAGCGAAATGGTCTTGGAGGGCATGGCATCACGATGCACAGACAGTCTGTGTGGTCAATGGCGCGGTCTCCAAGGCGAGCCCGAGGTCCATGACGATGTCTGGCGGCTTAGGTCAGGCCGCCGCCGACCTAGGGCCGGTCGTTCTAGGAGTAAGCTCGCTCTATGAGGAGGCCGCATGGCTAGCAAAGCGCCTTCCCTTGATGAAAACGGTCTTCAGCGCCTCAACCAGTTCTTCTTGAGTGCATGGCTTGTCGAGCAGGGCGCTGACGCCAAACGACTTAAACTCGTTTGCCTCCCGTTCCTCCAGATGTCCACTGGCAACGATGATTCCGGCCTCGGGCACCAGGTGTTTGAGTATTTGCCCAAAAGTGCGGCCATCCATGGGCGGCATGTGTACGTCGGTAATCACCGCGCGCAGTTCCGCCTGTTTCTCCACCACCTGCATTATTGCGTCCGTGCCATCCGCAGCGACCACAACCTGAAAGTTCAGCGCCGTGAGCACGGCGCGCGACTTGGCGTACATCGGCCTCGTCATCCACCACGAGGATGGTCTCGCCGTTGCCACGAAAGAGCGTCCGGGCTTCGAACGGTGAGGATGTCTTGCCCAAGGTTGAATCTTCGGCTGGCAGGTAGAGCGTGAAGGTTGAACCCTGGTCCACCGTCGACTGCACCCGGATGACGCCGCCATGGCTCTTGATGATGCCGCGGACATGGTTCGCGCAGAACCATTGTTGTAATTTATTTATGCTGCGAAATCATATTCATTCGCGGACCGTTCACCCGTTTTGCACAACCTTCGATTCGTTCATCTATCCTGGGATGAAGTTTTTTTCGGGAGGAAAACCTAAATCATGAAAATACCCCCCACAGCGGAAATGTTCCTCAAATGAAAGCTAAGGGTGCGGCCAATGATTTTCCTGTCGTTTGCGTGGGCGGTTCGGCCGGTGGCCTTGACGCGTATATCCGTTTATTGCAGAACCTGCCGGCTGATTTGGGCGTGGCCATCGTCATCGTCAACCACCTCAGAGCCGTCGCCACGAGACTCCATGAAATCCTCCCGCGCTTCACCGCGATGCCGGTCGAGCTGATTACGGAAAAACTGCTCATCCAGCCCAACCGAGTGTTCATCATCCCGGAACAGCGAGATTTGCATGTGCTCAATGGCGAATTCCGCCTGAAACCGATCTCAAAGCCCCGGGGGTGGCCCGATGTAATCACGGTTTTTCTGAGATCCCTGACTCAACACTGGGACGGCAAACTGGTCGCAGTCATTGTCTCCGGCTATGATGGTGATGGGGCCGCCGCGCTATGCGGCATCAAGGAAGTGGGGGGCATTACCATCGCTCAGAAGCCAGACACAGCCGGGCAGCCGGACATGCCTAAGAGCGCGATCGCAAGCGGGTGCATTGATTTTGTCCTTTCGCCCGAGGATATCGCCCGAGAGCTTGCCCGGATTGCACCATTGCGCAAGGCCGCGCGCCGATCAGGACTCCCAATCAAAGCACCTGACAGGCTTCGCCGAAATTGAGGCGCGGGCCGCGTGGATGAAGTTTTGTGCCGTCACCATAACCGAGATTGCACAGGAAGTTCGACTTGACGGCACCAGCGGCGATAAATTCCCCGTCCATTGCGCCGGTCCAAGGCGCCGTCGCGGGGAAGAATTCTTGATCGACCTTCGCATTGTCGAAGCCGGACATCGGGCCGCAATCGAGGCCGAGCGACCGCGCCGCAAGCATGAAGTAGGCGCCTTGCAGGCTGCCGTTCCGCATTGCGGTGGAGTCTGCCAGTTCCTGCGACTTGGCAAACTTTTCCCTTGCGCCCGGCATCGCCGGAAAGAGGCGGGGCAGGAGTTCGTAGAATTTCGAGTCATGGGCGATAATGGCGGTAACGGGGGCCTTCATCGTTTTGTCGACATTGGTCGGCTGCAACGCAGGGCGCAGCCGTTCCTTGGCCTGCCGGGTGCGCAGGAAAAGGATTCGCACTGGGCAACAGTTGGCGCTGGTCGGTCCCCATTTCATCAAGTCGTAGAGTTGATGCAGAAGATCGTCCTCGACCGGGCGGTCCAGCCAAGCGCTGTGGGTCCGGGCCTTCACAAATAGAGTATCGCAAGCGTCGTCGCTCACGCGGCTGGTGGAGGAATCTGGTGCGGTAGTGATCATGGCGGTTGCTTTGAGCGTCCCGCCTTTAGGGCGCTTGATTGCTTCTTGTGTGGGACCGCAGCTTGAACCAAAGATCGCGGAACCCCAATGGGGTCTTACCCACCATCTCCCGACTTTTCCGGCCATTGCCCGACCGTAACCGGCTCACTTTCCCGACGCGTGGGCTTCAACTGTTACTCGAAAATCTTTCTCTTCCCACCGCTCGCCCCACCGGAAAGTAAAGTCAACGCGTGCGCCCGCGGCGAGTTGAGTCGTCGTCAGGTCCCCGAACCAGCAGCCCACGCCCGTGTCGCGCATTTCCAAGTCGTGTGCAGTCATCCATCCGTCGAATGTCCAGTGAATCTTTGCGGAGAGCGGCGTGATAAGGCGAAGCGTTTTGCCCACAGTGATGCGCGCTATCGGATGATCGAACGTCCACATCTCAATTGTGCTGGTTCGGCCACCTTTCGCATAGCGCCGGTAGGCGGGTTCAATGCGGTCGAAGCAAACGCCTTCCTTGTGGCTGCGCACGAGTGAAACATATTCCGCGTGCGCCCAGCAGAGCGGCATCGCAGAGCCGGTCGGGCCGCCGCGCTTCAGGTTGCCGGCCGGCAGGTCGCCGGCATCCCAGACCTGCTCCGGCAGCATTCCGCCTTCGTTGGCGAATCCTTCGAGCGTCTTGATGAAAGGAAACGGATCGCGTCCGGCGGCGAGTTCGTAATGCGCGCGTTCGCCGGTCAGGATGGGCCAGCAACGTCCTTCCCCGGTCCCGTCGTAAGCGCCACCGTCGGGTTTCTGGCCGTAGCCATCGTGATTGTAACGGCGCCAGCCCGGTCCTTGCGGGAGATCTCGTTTAAGCACGTGATCGATCACCGCAATCGAATCGACCACGATGGGATCGTCCGCCGCCCGAACACCCAGCCGCACCAGGTGAAGAAAGTCACCGCCGACGATGTTGCGGACCGGATGCTGTCCGGCGCCGTTGGCGAGAAGCAATTCCGCTTGGTCCGGATCCGAGCCCTGCCCCGGCTGGCCCGGATGGGCCGGCGCGATCCTGACATAGTGGCGCGGCTTGCCGGGCAACAATTCACCGTGATGGGTAACCGTCCATGTTTCGAGGTGCGCAGAAAGCCAGTCGGCATAATCCAGCAGGAAGGCGGCGAGTTCGGGGAGGTTTCTTTCCCGGGCAAATTCCGCGGCGCATGCGAGGCTCGCGATGATCGTCGCCAGCGTGGAGGGCGAGTAACCGGAATTCTCCTCCCAACGCTCCTGCTCCGTCACGGGTCCATGCAGGATCAAATAGCCGGCGGCGCGCGAGACGAGGGCCCACGGGTCGAAGAGCCGGAGGGCCTGCGCTTGCTGTAGCCGCCACGCGAGCAGGATCGGGGCTGCGACTTCGTCGAGTTGAATGCCCTGCCAACAAGCTTCACCGGAGATCGAACTGTTTTGCGGGAAACAACCGTCGTCGCCTTGAACGCACGCCAGCCAGATCAGCGCGCGCAGCGGCGACTCGGTCAGGCCACAGGCGAGCAGCGCGGTGGCGGTTTGAACCATGTCGCGGGTCCAGACGAGATGATAGCCGCCCCGGTCGCCGTCGCCCTTCGTTTCACCCCAGGGAATACTCAATGACGCGACGAAGGCGCCTTGAAACGTTTTGTCTTCGTGGGCGAGCAACAGGCATTGGCTCAGGCGGACCATCCTGCCGGCGTCACCCGTGCGGGCGCTCAAATCGAGTTCGGACCGGGCGCGCTGCCATTGGACGACAAATTTCTCCCGCACCTCCGCAAAGGATGTGGCGAGGGCCTGTTCGAGTTGCGTGGAGGCGCTTTGGGGCGAGTGACCGAATCCGACCCCGACCGTGAACTCCAGACCGGCGGACAAGTCCACCTCCGCCGTGATTGCCAGGTTGCCGTCATCGGCCCGCGAGAATTCCCAGTCCATTTTGAAATTATCCATCAAGTCCTGCCAGCCGTCGCTGGATCCCACGAAGCCGACCGAGCGCCGCTTAAAATCGGGTGCGCCGCCCAACACCAGGCTCACGTCCTCATGATGGGCGTGAATGAGCTTCCGGTTGCCAAAGCTGCACCAGTGCGCGGAATTGTTTTTGCCGGTTCCGCTCAGGTGGGGCGCGAGCAGCACGTAGAGCCGCAGTTTACCGGTGAGCGTCGCGTCCAGAATCTCGACGCGGGTTCGCACCAGCAGCACAGGCGAATGCGGGTCCGTGATGATTTCCTTGATAATACGATAACGGCCTGCCCGGTCGGAATTGGTGAGCCGGTAAAGCAACGCGTTCTTCTCGGGGTAATCGGTCTGGTGGAGCAGATCACGTTTCTCCTCGTGGCAAAATGTCTCGCCGTCAGTGATTAGAAATTGCAGGTCGCGCGTGTTGGGCGCATCGACGAAGGGAAAATAGATCTCGTTGATGATGCCATGGCTGAGTGTAAACCACACGCGCGAGCTGCTATGATACGCCGTACCAACGCCATCCTTGGCGCTGGATGTCCATCGCGGCTCGATTCCCGGGGCGCCGAAGGCGATGGTGTCGTTGTTCATCACGCAGAGTTTACCGTCAGATCCGCCCGGGAAATCCGGCTATAGAGTCCTTCCCCCATCGATGAACAGGGTGGCACCCGTCACATACGAGGCTTCATCGCTCGCGAGATATAGCACCGCACTGGCCACCTCCTCGGGGCGGCCAATCCGGTGCAAGGGGATCCGCTTCAGCTCCCGGCGGCGCTTCGTGGCGTCGTGGAGCCACGAATTATTGATCGGCGTGGAGATCGCGCCCGGGGCGACGTTGTTGACCCGGACGCCTTTCCCGGCGAGTTCAAGCGCCATGGTTTTCATCAACATCTCCAGGCCACCCTTCGATGCGCAATAGTGCGCGTAACCTGCCCATGGAAGGACCGCATGCACGGAGGAAATGTTGATGATCACGCCGCGATTTTTTTTCACCATGCTTTGCGCCCCCAGTTGCGAGCAGAGGAAAACAGCGCGCAGATTGACGCTCATCACCTGATCCCAGTCCTTCACCGGCATTGTTAGGAAGGGACGCTTGTTTTCCATGCCGGCGCTGTTGACCAGAATATCGAGCGGGCCGACTTTTTTTAAAACCTGCGCGAAGAGTGACTTGATATCGCGCGCTCTTGCCATGTCGGCGCGCAAGGCCATCGCTTCGCCCCCGATCGCTTCGATGTTAGCGACCGTTTTCTTGGCGGCGGCCGGCTGCGACCGGTAAACGATGATCACGGTCGCACCAGCGGCGCCCAGACGATAGGCGATCGCTTCGCCGATGCCAGAACTGGCGCCGGTGATGAGCGCACGACGGCCTTTGAGGGGGAGGAGTGAAGACGGCATTGCAGTTATGAATTTTAATGTTCGGCCCGGCGACCGGTCCCTTGTTCAGCCTCCTGTTCCCGAACGGGAGCGCTGCTTTAGGACGCGGATTTGAGTAAGATTTCAGGGATGATATTTCTCTGAACCATTTAATGTGCGCTCACTATTCCACGATGGCTATGGGGTGTATGAGGTGGACCCCGTCGCTTGGACAGCGGATCGACTAAAATAAGTTAATAAATG
>OCZT010000491.1_pt1 | contig 39150 bp, 19 predicted proteins | sample 1539031 | NCBI WGS metagenome assembly OCZT01 (sample SAMEA3539308, study PRJEB22396) | soil metagenome | biome: tundra; feature: field; material: soil | place: USA | collected 2010-05 | depth 0.15 m
CAATGGAAACCGGATTTGTAATTGAGGTTCAACATCCGAATAATATTGTTTCAGTTTATAAACATAATGCCAGCCTCCTCAAAGAGACAGGAGATCTTGTCCGTGCCGGTGATATAATTTCTGTAGTCGGAGACTCCGGTGAACTCTATACCTCTGGTCCTCATCTGCATTTTGAGATCTGGTACAAAGGAAGCCCACTGGATCCCGAAAAACATATTTCATTCTAATAACCAGGATACCCTGTATGCCAGATAGAATTGCATTGTTGGGATCAACCGGGTCGATCGGTACTCAGTCACTGGATATCATCTCAAGATATCCTGACAGATTCACAGTTGAGGTCCTGATTGCAGGCAATAATATTGACCTTCTTATACAGCAGGCTCATAAGTTTCAGCCTGATTCGGTAGTGATTGCTAACCCCGATCATTATCTGCAGCTAAAGGAAAGTCTTCAAAACACAAATATTAAAGTCTACGCGGGGACTGAAGCAATAGAACAGGTAGTCACAGCATCGACTGTTGACGTTGTTATTGCTTCTATTGTTGGCTATTCAGGAGTGAGACCCACTATAGCCGCTATAAAAGCCGGGAAAAAAATAGCTCTCGCAAACAAAGAAACTCTTGTGGTTGCAGGAGAGATCATAGGCAAACTGGCACGGGAATCGGGAAGTATTATTATTCCCATCGATTCAGAGCACTCCGCAATTTTTCAATGTCTTGTAGGGGAATCGGGAAATCCTATTGAGAAAATTACTCTGACTGCATCCGGGGGGCCATTTCTGAATTTACCTGAAGAGATGCTCAGGAATGTAAAACCATGTGATGCGCTTAAACATCCCAACTGGAATATGGGATGCAAGGTTACAATTGATTCCGCATCACTGATGAATAAAGGGCTGGAAGTGATTGAAGCGAAATGGCTTTTTGGTCTCAAACCTGAAGAGATTTCGGTTATTATTCACCCCCAATCGATAATTCATTCATTTGTGCACTTTGCTGACGGATCTGTGAAAGCTCAGCTTGGGATTCCTGATATGAGGGTTCCGATCCTTTATGCTCTCAGCTATCCCGAACGACTGTCGTCCGATCTTCCGCGACTTGTGCTAAATGATTGTAAATCTTTAACATTCAGTGATCCCGACTTGAAAAAATTCCGGAATCTTTCTTTGGCTTATAATGCACTAACCCAGGGTGGGAATATGCCCTGTATATTAAATGCCGCCAATGAGATGGCAGTTAATGCTTTTCTTGAAGAAAAGATAAGATTTACGCAGCTGCCGGAAGTTGTGGAACATACTATGGAAACTAGCCTGTTTTCCCCTTCCCCTGATCTGGATTTCCTTGACGTTACTGATAAAAATGCAAGGGAAACAGCTCTCCGATTTATTAATAAACTTCAAAACGAAAAATGACAATACTCATTAAAATCCTGCAGTTTGTAATGAGCCTTTCAATTCTTGTAATCATACATGAGTTTGGGCACTTTATACTTGCTAAATTATTCAAAACACGAGTCGAAAAATTTTATCTGTTTTTTGATCCATGGTTTTCACTTTTTAAATATAAGAAGGGGGAAACCGAATATGGTATAGGATGGCTTCCTCTAGGCGGTTATGTTAAAATTTCCGGAATGATAGATGAATCGATGGATAAGGAGCAGATGAAACTACCTCCTCAACCATGGGAATTCAGGTCAAAAACATCATGGCAACGCCTTTTGATAATGACCGGAGGGGTAATTTTTAATTTTATTTTCGCAATGCTGATCTTTATTCTTGTTTTATTTGGCTGGGGCGAAACATACCTGCCAACAGCTAATGTAAAATATGGGATAGTAACTGACTCGGTCGGTTATGCCATTGGTCTCCGAAATGGAGATAAGATACTTACGGTCGACAATCAGCATGTAGAAAACTTCCTGGAGATAACCTCGGATATTGTTCTGAACAACCGCAAAACCATTCAGGTTGAACGCGATGGTACATTAATGAATATTGATATACCCAGGGAATATGTTCCTAAAATGCTGAAGGGAAAAGGACAGATTGATTCCAGGATACCTTTTGGACCTTATATGGTTGAAAGCTTTGGCAAAAAATCTCCGGCCAGAACAGCAGGTGTCCTTCTTAATGATCAGCTAATTGGTATTGATGATAAAAAATTCATTTATTATGATGAATTTCAAAAATATCTGTTCGATAATAAGGAACATCTGCTGACCCTTAATATTCTGAGGAAAGGCGAGAATATTAATATTGCCCTTAAGAGTGACTCTTTAGGTATGCTTGGAATAGGCAGATCCGTAGCACTTGCTCAGATATTTGATCTCAAAACCATTAAATATGGTTTTCTTCAATCAATTCCTGCCGGTATTAACAAAGGTTTCAAGACGATAACCGATTATCTTAAACAATTCAAACTCATTTTTTCAAAACACACAAAAGCCTATCAATCCCTGGGCGGTTTTATTACAATAGGTAACATCTTTCCCGGAGTATGGGACTGGCAAAGGTTCTGGAATCTTACCGGGTTTCTTTCAATTATTCTGGCAGTCATGAATATTCTTCCAATACCTGCTCTTGACGGAGGTCATGTTCTCTTTTTATTATTTGAGGTAGTTACCGGGAGAAAACCGAGTGACAAGTTCCTTGAGTATGCTCAAATTGCAGGAATGATTATATTATTGGCACTTTTACTCTATGCCAATGGTAATGATGTCCTTAGGCTGATCAGAAAATAGAGTTCACGATTATTTGTAAAAAGCCACACCTGCAGTCTGGCCACGGCGCTAGAGGGCGTCCAAAAGGTCATTTTGTTATTTATTGAACCCCTCCCCTTAAACATATAAGGGGAGGGTACAAATCATTGTGATTAAAAGTATTGCACCCCTTCCCTTACTGTTTAAGGGAAGGGGACGGGGGAAGGGTTCAGAAGAATAAAAAGTGGAAGAACAGTACTTTTGAGGCATCTTCCTTAACGCTTGTGCCCCTTTGTGGTTAATGGATTTCTATTTACTCAACAGTGCCAATATTTAAATAAATTCATATTTCTGGTTTCTTCTTCCCGGAATAAAACCGGCTTCTTTAATAATCGTTTGCATCTCATTGGCACTGAAACGATTATTCGCCCCGGCTGCGCTGACTACATTCTCCTCAATCATAATTGATCCGAGGTCGTTTGCTCCTGCATGAAGTGACAACATCCCAATTTGCTTACCCACAGTCAATATTGAAGCCTGTATATTCCTTATATTGTTTAATAAGATCCGGCTGATAGCAATCATCCTGATATAATCGGTACCATTGTAGCTGCTTTTGATTCCATGCTTTTTTAAAAGAACAGTACCTTCATCCTGAAAAGCCCATGGAACGAATGTAATGAAGCCAAAATGATTTTTCTGTTTTTCAGCCTGCAGATCTCTTATCCTGATAAGATGTTCAATCCTTTCCCTGGATGTTTCTATGTGTCCGAACATCATGGTGGCCGAAGTAGGCAGATTCAATTTGTGGGCATCCCGCATCACTCCCAGCCACTCTTCTGATGTAGCTTTTGCCGGAGAAACAACTTTCCTGACCCTGTCCGAAAGGATCTCCGCACCGGCTCCCGGCAGACTGTCAAGCCCTGCATCAATAAGAAGAGTGAGGACCTCAGAATATGATAACCTCTCCTTCGAGGAGAGATAAACGATCTCCGGAGGCCCCAGGGCATGCAGTTTTAGTGTAGGATATAATTTCTTCAGATTTTTGAAAAGATCAATATAGAAACTGATACCAAGATCCGGATTCAAACCTCCCTGCAAAAGAAGCTGATCTCCCCCCAGTGAATATAATTCATCAATTTTGGATTTATATTCAGTTACCGATGTTACATATGCATCCTTTGATCCTTTTTTCCTGCAAAAATTACAAAATGAACATTGTGAAAAACAGATATTGGTAATGTTCACATTCCTGTCAATCATCCATCCCACAATTTTCCCGGGATTATGAAATTGCCGGAGTTTATTTGCCACAAACATCAGCTCTTCAACAGGAGCTGATGTATAAAGTGAAACTCCTTCTTCAACATCCAATGGAATAAGCTGTAAAGCTTTCTCATATAATTCATCTAAGATCATCTATATAAATGCATTAGCGTGATCATTATAACCAATAATTTACTTTGTTGTAGCATGAAACTAATAAGGCTAAAGGTAACTCTTTGGAAACGAAACAATCAATATTTTAGTTAACTTTACATCTTTTAAAACTACCTGATAATATTATGAAACCTGAGATTCAAAGAATATCACAAATATCATCTGAACAATCTGTTATATGTATTCTGGGAAGTGATCTGATTCCTGAAAAGTTGAAACTCACTAAACAGGAAATAGATTTTGCCACAACTCAGCTTCTTGCGAAGGAAGAATTTATTTTAATTAATTCCTATAATAAGTATACTTACCTGATAAGATTAAAGAAAGGGATTGCACATTACAAAGTCAGAGAGGAACTTAGAAGAACGGCATATAATCTGAGAAAGTTTATAAAAGAACACAACCATTCTGAATTGATCATCACATCCGATAAGGCCTACAATGGTGCAATTGAAGATATGGCAGAGGGACTGCTTCTCAGTTTTTATTCCTTCAATAAATACAAGACAAAAGCAGGGACAGATGATAAAAAACACTATCCGCAAAAGCTTCTTCTGCAGGGGAAAGTAACAGATTCGGATATCAAATGGATTGTTGATCTTACCGATGCTGTCTATTTTACCCGCGACCTTATTAAAGAACCGGTTAACCAATTAAATGCGACTTCTCTGGCCGGGGAGATTAAAAAGATAGGTGATTCTGCAGGTTTCAATGTTGAGGTACTGACAAAGGGTAAGATAGAAGCATTAAAGATGGGAGGGCTTCTGGCTGTTAATAAAGGAAGTGTTGATCCCCCCGTTTTTTGTATACTTGACTGGCATCCTGCAAAATGTCTTAACAAGAAACCGATTGTTCTTGTAGGGAAGGGAATCGTATATGATACAGGAGGTTTGAATATTAAAACCGGTGAATTCATGGCAGGTATGAATGGTGACATGGCAGGCGCTGCCACAGTAACCGGTGTTCTGCATACTATTGCAAAAACCGGTATTCCTCTTCATGTAATAGGACTGATCCCTTCAACTGATAATCGTCCCGGTGGAAATGCCTATACACAGGGTGATATTATTACCATGTTCAATAAAATGAGTGTCGAAATCGGGAATACAGATGCTGAAGGCAGGCTTATCCTTGCTGATGCGATCAGCTACGCTTCAAAATATTCTCCTGAACTAATAATCGATATAGCAACTCTTACAGGTTCGGCAGCAATGACATTTGGAAATCAGGCTATTGCAGTAATGACAAATGCAGACAGAAAATATATCGACCTGCTTGAAGAATGTGGAAACGATGTGTATGAACGAATTGCAGAATTACCTCTCTGGGATGAATACGGCGAATTACTGAAATCTGATGTTGCTGATCTCAAAAATATAGGCGGACGCGAAGCAGGAGCTATTATCGCCGGTAAATTCCTTGAACGATTTGCTGAATTCCCATTAATTCATATGGATATAGCCGGGACAGAAATGCTTAAGAAGGATGATTATTACAGACTGAAAAGCGGACCCGCGTCGGGGTTACGGTTGCTGGCAACATTCCTCAGGAGAATTGCATCTAACTATTCAGAAAAGAAATAGAAATTTATGGAAAAGAAAACAATACTTGCAGGCATCTCTCACGGAGACATAAATGGTATCGGATACGAGGTTATTATCAAAGCTCTTTCTGACCCCATGATAAATGAAATTTGTACAACTATTGTATATGGTTCTCCCAAGGTAGCTGCTTACCATCGCAAAGCATTAAATGTTAATAATTTCAGCTTTAATAATATAAGGACCGCAGAAGAAGCTCACTCAAAGAAAGCAAATATGATTAATTGTCTCGATGACAATATCAGAGTGGAACTTGGAAAATCAACAACACAGGGAGGAGAAGCCGCTCTTATTTCTCTCGAAAAAGCGGTTGAAGATCTGAAAAACGGTAAAATCGATGTCCTGATTACCGCACCGATTGACAAAAAGAATGTACAGTCGGAGAATTTTCATTTTAACGGACATACCGATTATCTGAAATCTGTGGCAGGTACCGGGGAAGCTCTTATGTTTATGATTGGTGAATGTATGAGAATCGGAGTTGCGACCGACCATGTCCCGCTTAGTAAAGTTCCTGGGTTGATAAACGTGGAGACTCTAATGAATAAAATCAGGATTATGAATCAGTCACTCATACTTGATTTTGGAATCCGCAAGCCACGTATAGCGGTTCTTGGGCTTAATCCTCATGCCGGAGACAGATCATTGCTCGGCACTGAAGAGGTCGAGATAATCAGTCCGGCAATTCAGCAGGCTCAAAAGGAAGGGATAATGGCGTTTGGCCCTTTCCCGGCTGATGGTTTTTTTGGAGCCGGGTCATTCTCAAAATTCGATGGGATACTAGCAATGTATCATGATCAGGGACTTGCCCCATTTAAAGCATTATCGTTTGATTCAGGAGTTAACTTCACTGCAGGTCTGCCGTTTATAAGAACATCACCGGTTCATGGTACAGCTTTTGATATTGCAGGGAAAGGTGAAGCATCAGAAAATTCATTCCGCCAGGCAATTTATCAGGCATGTGACATTTTTAGAAACAGACAGTTATATACCGAGATATCGAAAAATCCCTTAAAACATCAGGATATTGAAACTCACACTGACCGCATTGATGAACTTCCTCCTGATATTTTTAATCCCGAACAATAAGTATGATTGACTATATTAAAGGTGATATTACCAAGATAACCCCGACATTCCTCACAATGGAAACAGGAGGAATCGGATATATGATCAATATCTCGATCACGACATTTTCCAGACTTGAGGGCAAAAAGGAATTTAAAATTCTGATTCATGAAGTCATAAGGGAAGACAGCCATCAACTCTTTGGATTTGCTGACATTGAGGAACGTGATATTTTCAGGCTGCTGATATCCGTTACAGGTGTTGGTGCAAATACGGCCAGGATGATGTTTTCTTCACTAAGTCCGGGGGAGATCGAAAAGGCAATTTTAGGCTCAGATGCAAATCTGTTAAAAAGCGTTAAAGGAATAGGATTAAAAACGGCTCAAAGGATTATTGTTGACCTGAAAGACAAGCTTGGCAAACATACCGGAAGTGATGAAATATTTGCCTTCGCAGACAATACCAGGCGCGATGAAGCGTTATCTGCATTAGTAATGCTGGGATTTGCCAAAAGCACTGTCTATAAAGTCGTTGATAAAATAGTCAGAGAGGAAAAAAACCTGACGGTTGAAGACATTATAAAGAGAGCGCTTAAAAACTTGTAATTCTGAATATAAGCCGGATTGAGATCAGGGATATCATATAAAAATATTCTGATATTTTCGTATCTTCTGCTGTTAGCTTCTTTTCTCTTAATGTCCTCAGAAGCAAGTAGTCAGAATGCTTTACAAAAAGGTGTAACCCCCGATACAACACGCAAATCAATCCTGAAACTAAAAGATGATTCGGGTATTCCCTGGGAGACACAACAAAAGGCTCCTCTTTTCCTTGATAAGCCTTCAAATATCAAATCCACGGTTATTTATGATCCCGATAAAAACGAATATATCCTTTATGAGAAAATGGGAGCCCTGGATTATCGCACACCAGTGCATATGAGCCCTGAAGAATTCAGAAAATATGAATATGCAAAGGCAATGCGAGATTACTGGCAATCACGTATATCCGGAGCTCAGGCCGGTTTCAAGTCAAACCTGATACCGCAAATAGAAGTCGGAGGTGCGGCATTTGATAAAATATTTGGGAGCAACACCATCAATATAATCCCCCAGGGGTCAGCTGAACTTATATTTGGTCTGAATATTTCCAAAACTGAAAACCCAACCCTTCCGGTAAAGCTCCAGACAATTCCAACATTCGATTTTAAAGAAAAAATTCAGATGAATGTCACCGGTACAATTGGTGACAAGCTGACACTCGGAGTGAATTACAACACCGATGCAATGTTTGAATTTGAGAACAGGACAAAGCTTCAGTATGCAGGAAAAGAAGACGAGATACTTAAAAAAGTTGAAGCCGGAGATGTCACTCTCCCATTGACGGGAACACTCATTACCGGCAGTTACAGTCTTTTTGGACTTAAGACAGAAATGCAGTTTGGTAAGCTTACAGTTACCACAGTTCTTTCACAGCAGAAGGGACAAACTTCCGTAATAAATGCTACCGGGGGCGCTCAGTTGACAGATTTTAATATACTTGCTGATGCCTATGAGGCAAACAAGCATTTCTTCATTTCACAATATTTCAGAGATACTTATGATGCATCACTCAGAAACCTGCCGGTTGTCAGCTCCGGTGTTAATATTGACCGGATCGAAGTATGGGTAACCAACAAACTAACCAGCTTCCAGGACGCCAGCAACAGGAACATTGTTGCATTTGTTGACCTGGGAGAGAATAAAAGTCATATATTCAATAAGATACCGGCTTTCCAGGCTACACCAGGAGCATTGATATACCCCGATAACAATGCAAACAGAATGTATGAACAGTTTACTACTGCCTACAACATTATCAGGAGCGTTGACCAGGTTACAAACGCATTTGGGCCATTATATCCCGGATTTCAGATCGGACGCGATTTTGAAAAAATTGAGAATGCCAGGAAACTCGATGAGAGAGAGTATTACTTTAACAGACAGCTTGGGTTTATTTCGCTTAACACGGCTTTGAATGCAGATGAGGTTCTTGCTGTTGCTTACGAATATACAATTGCAGGTAAGGTGTTTAAAGTCGGTGAGTTTTCAACAGATGGAATAGCTGCTCCCCAAACTTTAATACTTAAGTTGTTAAAAGGTACTAATCTGAGCCCAAAGCTTCCTACGTGGAAACTGATGATGAAGAACATTTATTCTCTCGGATCAGGAAAGCTGGATAAAAAAGATTTTGTGCTTAATATCCTTTACCAGGATGATAAAACAGGTAATTCAATCAACTATATTCCTGAAGGAAATCTTGCAGACAAGGTATTACTTCAGGTAATGGGCCTTGACAATCTTAATTCCCAGCTTGACAGGCAACCTGATGGTTTTTTCGATTTCATAGATGGCGTAACTGTAATATCTGACCGGGGAAGGATAATTTTCCCATTTGTTGAACCTTTCGGAAGTCATCTTAAGAAAATGATTACCGATCCTGTGCTGGCCAGCAAATATGTCTTTCAGGAGTTATACGATTCAACGCAGACTATAGCCCGCCAAATAGCAGAGAAAGACAAATTCGAACTTAAGGGACAATACTCATCTCAATCAGGATCGGTAATCAGGCTTAATGCAACAAGTATCCCGAAGGGTTCGGTTAAGGTTACTGCCGGAGGAGTGCCACTTACCGAAAATACCGATTATATTGTTGATTATAATATGGGCACGGTGACAATAATAAACAATGCACTTATTGAATCACAAACACCAATTCAGGTCTCACTGGAGAACAATCAGTTTTTCGGATTCCAGACAAAAACTCTTGTTGGCACTCATCTTGATTACAGGGCCTCGGACAAGTTCGATATCGGTGCAACAATACTTCACCTTACAGAAAGGCCATACACTCAGAAAGTGAATTATGGAGAGGAACCGATTTCTAACACAATCTGGGGTTTAAATACTTCATATAAGACGGAATCTCAATTTCTTACAAAGATGATTGACAAAATTCCGCTTCTCAACACAAAAACTGTATCGTCAATCTCCTTTTTTGGTGAGTTTGCGAATCTGATACCAGGCCATTCACAAGCAATATCAAGTGCAGGGAATTCATATATTGATGATTTTGAAGCCAGCGAAATTCCTCTTGACCTCAAAGCTTTTAACGCCTGGAGTATTTCAAGTGTCCCGCAGGGACAGGACCAGCTTTTCCCTGAAGCCAGGTTTAATAACAATCTTGTCAGTGGCTTTAATCGTGCAAAAATAGCCTGGTATGTGATAGACCCGCTCTTTTTGCGCAACGGGTCATCAACGCCACCAAATATACGGGATAATCCTGATGAACAATCGAGCCATTTTGTAAGGGAGATATATGAAAATGAGGTTTTCCCTAACAGACAAAGCCCCAACGGAATTCCTGCTACAATAGCCGTTTTAAATCTGGCATATTATCCTGCGGAAAAAGGTCCGTATAACTACGATACTGACCCTGGCGTGTATTCCGCGGGAATGAGTTCCAGCGGAGTACTAAACGACCCAAAATCAAGATGGGGAGGTATAATGCGGGAAGTTCTGACAAACGATTTCGAAGCTGCTAATATTCAATATATTAAGTTCTGGGTAATGGACCCGTTTGTCGATAATCCTACTGATGAAGGAGGAGATCTTTATATTAATCTGGGGAATATTTCAGAAGATATCTTAAAAGATTCAAGAAAAAGTTTTGAGAATGGACTTCCTGGTTCACCTGTTGTAAAAAATGTTGATACTACTGCATGGGGAAGAGTACCAACTATTCAGGCTGTTGTCAATGCATTTGACAATGCACCTGAATCACGACTATATCAGGATGTAGGCCTTGACGGTCTTAGCGACGCCGATGAAGAGACATTCTTCAAGGATTACCTTCAGAAATCATCTCTTGTACTGAGCCCTGATACTTATCAGCAGATTTATAAGGACCCTTCAGGGGATGATTATCACTATTACAGAGGAACAGATTATGATATTCAGCAGTTGGGCATTCTCGACAGATATAAGAAGTACAATGGAGAAGAGGGAAACTCACCCACTTCATCTATGTCAAAGGAGTCATATCCTACTGCCGGATCAACGTTACCCGACATGGAAGATATTAACCGGGATAATACATTAAGCGAAACAGAGAGTTACTACCAGTACAAGGTCAGCATTCGCCCTGGAGACATTAAAGTCGGTTCAAACTATGTAGTTGATGAAGTTGACCCGCCACCAGTTATTTTTCCAAATAAAAAATCATCAAAAGTAAAGTGGTATCAGTTTCAGATTCCCATAACAGATTATCAGAAGGCTGTTGGTCCAATTTCAGACTTTAAATCAATCCGCTTCATGAGGATTTTTCTAAAAGGTTTCAAAAATCCGGTTATTATGAGGTTTGCCAATCTCGATCTTGTTCGTGCCGAATGGAGAAAGTATAATATTTCATTTACCGAAGGCGCAGAAAGGATTACAATACCTGAGGCAACTGACGGAACCTTTGAAATAAGTTCGGTCAGTATTGAGGAGAATTCAGGGAAAACACCGGTAAATTATGTTTTACCTCCCGGATTTAACAGACAAACAGACCCGCAGAACCCGCAGCTGCAACTGCTTAACGAGCAATCAATGGTGCTTAAGGTTATGAATCTCGATGATGGAGATGCCAGGGCCGCATTCAAAAATGTAAATCTCGATATAAGGCAATACCGTAAACTGCGGATGGAGGTTCATGCCGAAGCAATGATCGGACAACCTTTGAAAGATGGTGATCTGACTGCATTTATTAGAATCGGTACCGATTACAAAGGGAATTTTTACGAATATGAGCTTCCTTTAAAACTTACTCCGCCAGGTCATTATGATAATAGTGTTGATGACCAGAGGGCCAGGGTTTGGCCTGCCGAAAACAGCTTCGATATAGATCTTTCTTTATTGCAGGCAGCAAAGGAGGAGCGTAACCGGCAAATGCTGCTTCCCGGATCATCGTTGAGCATTTCAGATGTCTTTGTGTACACAAATGGAACAGCCAGGATATCAGTATCAGGTAACCCTAACATGAGTAATATTAAGGTCATCATGCTAGGAGTAAGGAATCCCATAAAATCAAGAAACAAAGCTACTGATGACGGACTTCCGAAATTCGGTGAAGTGTGGTTTGATGAGTTACGCCTTAATGATTTTATAGAAAACGGTGGATGGGCGGCAAACGGACATTTGCAGGCCCGTCTTGCCGATCTGGGCACTGTTGATATGGTCGGTCAGTTCAGTACTCCCGGGTGGGGAAGCATAGATAAAAAAGTGAATGAGAGAAGCAAGGATCAGACGTTGAAGTATGACATTTCATCTAATATTGAACTTGGGAAATTCTTCCCTGAAAAGATTGGCGTGAGACTTCCTGTTTATGTCGGATATTCAGAAACCAGAATCAGACCTCAATATGATCCTCTTGATCCTGATATTCTTTTGACAACCGCCTTAAAAAATGCAAAGAACCAGTTTGCAAGAGATTCAATTTTATCTATTTCACAAAATATGTCAAGAAGAAAGACAATTACAATAAGCAATGCAGGTATAACAAAACGGGGAAAGAAACCTCATCCCTGGGACCCTGCCAATTTAAGCGTTAACTATACTTACAATGAAATATACAGTAGTAATACTACAACCGAAATTAACCTTGAGAAAGATTACAGAGGAGGGATTAATTATGATTTTCAGGCACAACCAGCCAATATTATGCCTTTTAAGAGTGTAAGATTTCTGAATGCTCCTGTTTTTAAAATAATAAAAGACTTCAACTTTTATGCATTCCCAAAAAGTATATCATACAGAACAGATCTGAGCCGGACTTATAATGAATTAATAACCAGAGATATAAATAACCCATATCTGCAAATTACTCCTTCATTCAAAAAGGATTTTGAATGGAGCAGGATTTTTGATTTTAAATACGATATTACCCGGAATCTGAAATTTGATTTTACAGCAACCAATCTTTCACGGATTGATGAACCACCGGGAGGTGTAGACAAAACCAGGTATCATAGTCTTTATGATACCTGGCGCGATTCGGTTTTAGTTAACTTAAGAAAGGGTGGTCGAACGACCGATTATAATCATTTCATGAATGTTATATATACGATTCCGGTAAATAAACTTCCTTTGCTTTCCTGGTTAAATGCCAACGCACGCTATAGCGCTGATTATACATGGCTTGCAGGACCTATTTTCCCCGACAGTTTGAAGATCAATCTTGGGAATTCGATTAAAAATCATAGCGAGATGACATTTACAGCTATGGCAAATCTTTCCAGTCTATATACAAAATTAAAATTCCTTAAAAAAATTGAAAATATTACACAACCCGGAGCCGCCCAGAAAATGAAGGCAGATTTAATAACAGTGACATATACTAAGGAAAACATAAACTTCAAAGCAAATGTTGTCAAACCAATTATTCACAATCTTAAGACAAAAGATGTAAAAGTTAAGATTGTAGGAAAGAATGGTGAAGAGGTAAAAGGTAAGTTGGAAATTGTCAACGAAAACAGGGTTAATTTCACTTCAGCTAAACAGGTTGATAATGCTAAAGTCGTTGTTGAGGGTAAGGTTAAAAAAAGCATAAATCCGATGATAGTTGCAGGCGAATACCTTATAAGGGCAGTAATGGGAATAAGGTCAATAAGCCTGACCTATACTACAGCTCAGGGAGAATACCTGCCTGGTTACACTCCTCAAACAAAGTTTCTGGGAATGTCGTCGTTTAATAATAAACTTGCCCCCGGTTGGCCATTCATTCTGGGATACAGCGGCAAAAACTTTTTCGACAGAGCTGTTTCGAACGGTTGGTTGTCAAAAGACACCTTGGTTAATACTCCTGCAATGTATAATAATACTGTCAGCGTGTCGTTTCGAAGTCTTATAGAACCTTTTCCGGGATTGAGAATCGATGTGAATGCAGACAGGCGATACCAGGAGGACGTAAGTTCATACTACATTGCTGATTATAATGGGAACTTTCCCGATAGCACACGCAATCGTATAGCATCGGGTAACTACTCCATTTCTATTATCTCATGGGGTACGGCTTTTGAAAAGATCTCTAAGAAAAACGATTATGCTTCTTCCGCATTTGAGAATTTTAAAAAGGATATTGTTATTATTTCAGCGAGGAGAGCGGCACAAAGGCAAAAGACAGATCCCTCCTATAACCCTGATATTGACCCCTTAACAGGCGATCCGGTTTCTGGTCCGTTTAAGAGCGGCTACGGACAAACTTCCAGTGAGGTTCTGATCCCCGCTTTCATAGCTGCCTATACCAAAACAAACCCTGATAAGGTGGGTCTTGAAACATTCCCGTCAGTTTTGAAAATGATGCCGAACTGGAGAATAACTTTTGACGGATTGTCGAAATTTGATTTTATTCAAAGTGTATTCAGATCTGTCAGCTTAACGCATCAGTACAGGAGCACATATCAAATAGGTTCTTTTAACACAAATCTGAATTACAGACTCGATGACAACGGGATAAACAGTATCCGGGACCTTCAGAATAACTATATTCAGCAATATGAAATTGACAATGTGACAATTAGTGAACAGTTCAGTCCTCTGATCAATGTGGACATGAACTGGAAAAACAGCCTTACAACCCGGTTTGAATGGAAAAAATCACGTATTGTTACACTTAATATGACCAGTAACCAGGTAGCCGATGCACGGATAAATGAACTGGTATTTGGCGCAGGTTACAGGTTTGATAATGTTAAGATAATTCTAAAAACAGGAGGAACACAACACTCGCTAAAAAGTGATCTGAACTTAAGATTCGATCTTTCTATACGCGATGATAAGACAATCGCCAGGAAACTGGTGGAGGATGTTGATCAACCGGTAATAGGGCAGAAGGTTTTTACTTTAGGTGCAACTGCCGATTATGTATTAAGCGACAAATTCAATCTCCAGATCTTTTGTGATCGTACAATGAATAATCCTTTTGTCGCCACTACTTTTCCAACCTCAAATACCAACTTCGGATTCAGTCTTAAGTTTACACTCGTTCAGTAGCTAAGACGCCTGAAATATTTAATTATTTTTATTTTTTTCAGCAATCGTTTGAAACAAAGTCAATCCGGTCTTTCTATCTGAAAATCAGCTAATATGCATTAAAAAATATTGCATTTAGGTAGCATTAATTGAACCATTTTCTCTATTTTTGGATAGAAACCAGAGGCTATTATTCAGAATCTTAAAACTTACTCACCCTATATGAAAAGATCAAAACCACGTTTGACGTTCTGGCAGATCTGGAACATGAGTTTTGGATTTCTTGGAATACAGTTTGGCTTTGCTCTGCAGAATGCAAATGTCAGCAGGATTTTTGAAACACTTGGAGCCAAGGTTGAGAATATTCCGATTTTGTGGATTGCTGCTCCGGTAACAGGGCTCATCATTCAACCGATAATCGGCCACATGAGTGATAATACCTGGAACAGGCTGGGTCGCCGGCGCCCGTACTTCCTGACAGGTGCTATCCTGGCATCCCTTGCCTTGATCTTTATGCCAAACTCACCTGTCCTCTGGATAGCTGCCGGGACATTGTGGATAATGGATGCATCTATTAATATTTCAATGGAACCTTTCAGAGCTTTTGTAGGGGATATGCTGCCATCAGAACAACGAACATCAGGTTTTGCCACCCAGAGCTTCTTTATTGGCACCGGTGCAGTAATAGCATCAGTTCTTCCATATGTTCTTACCAATTGGTTTCATATTCAGAATACTGCACCGGCTGGACAAATACCATTATCGGTAAAACTATCATTTTATATAGGAGGAGCGGTATTTATTTCTGCTGTGCTTTGGACTATAATAAAAACAAAAGAGTACCCTCCTGAGGAGCTTCGAGAATTCTCGGCTGAAGAAAATTCTGTACCTGACTATGTGACTGATAGTAATAGTCATTTTAGTACGGGCATATTTGTAAAGAGAGGATTTTACTGGATTTTTACCGGACTTGTCATAAGTCTAATTGTATATTACTATTCATTTGAGAAGGAATTGTATATTCTGTCGGTTGGAATAGGAGCTTTCGGATTGGTTCAGATTGTATCAGGGTTGTTTGTCTCAGGAGGAAGAACAAATAGCGGGCTTGTTGTTGTTCTGAGTGATCTCTACAGGATGCCAAAGACAATGGGTCAGCTGGCTATTGTTCAGTTTTTTTCCTGGTTTGCACTTTTCTCAATGTGGATTTATACCACTTCGGCTGTTACCAGTCATATATATGGCACAAAGGATCCCACGAGCGAGCTATATAATCAGGGTGCTAACTGGGTAGGAATTCTCTTTGCTGTTTATAATGGCTTCGCTGCACTGGTTGCTTTTCTGCTTCCAGTTCTTGCAAAGCTGACAAACAGACGTGTCACCCACTCTGTCAGTTTGATTGCAGGAGGCCTGGGGTTAATTTCCATTATTCTTTTCCACACTCCGCATATGTTAATACTTTCAATGCTCGGCATTGGACTTGCCTGGGCAAGTATACTTGCTATGCCTTATGCGATTCTGACAGGCTCGCTTCCGGCAAACAAAATGGGAACCTATATGGGTATTTTTAATTTTTTTATAGTTATCCCGCAGATACTGGCAGCAAGCATTCTGGGATTCTTTGTTCGCGACGTCTTTGGTGGTGAGAGTATTTATGCACTTGTTACCGGAGGTATTTCGATGTTTATAGCTGCTGTACTTATTCTCTTTGTGAAGGATGTGGATGATACAAAATCAAAAATAGTATGATGCATACGGCTGCATGTATTTTTGATCTTGACGGGGTAATAGTTGATACTGCCAGATACCACTTTCTGGCATGGAAAAGACTGACTGATCAGCTTGGTATTCATTTTACGGAAGAAGATAATGAACGGCTTAAAGGAGTCAGCAGGATGGCTTCTCTTGAAATAATCCTTGCGATTGGCAACAGAAAAGCTGATGAGAGGCAAAAACAGGAGTATGCAATTCTAAAAAACAGCTGGTATATAGATTACATAAGTAAAATGACTCCCGATGAGGTACTTCCCGGTTGTCTCTCCTTCATCTGGGAACTTAGAAATGCAGATATCCGGGTAGCTATAGGTTCGGCCAGCAAAAATACACCCATGATCCTTGAGAGGGTTGGTATACGGGAACTTTTTGATGCAATTGCAGACGGGAACAATGTCAGAGAGGCTAAACCCAATCCGGAAGTGTTTATTAAGGCAGCAGAAATGGTAGGAATAATACCGGGGAAATGTGTAGTGTTTGAAGACGCAGTAGCAGGCGTTCAGGCAGCACTTAATGCAGGAATGATGTGTATCGGTGTGGGCTCATCGAAGATATTAAAAAAAGCCCATTTTGTTGTTCATGGATTAAACGAGATGACCCTTTCAAAGCTTATTAGTATAGAAAAAGATATCAGGAGATGAATAGTTTTTATAAAAGGGATGTTTGGCAGATTATCGAAGAAGGATTCCATCCTGAGATGAACCGAGAGTCGGAAAGTATCTTTTCGATCGGGAATGGCTATATGGGGCAGAGAGCCAATTTTGAGGAGCATTATTCAGGCGATAACTTGCAGGGTAGTTATGTCGCAGGTGTATACTATCCTGATAAGACCAGGGTAGGTTGGTGGAAAAACGGATATCCTGAATATTTTGCTAAAGTTCTGAATGCCCCAAACTGGATTGGTATCGATATCTCAGTAAATGGAAAAGAAGTCGACCTTGCAACATCAAAAACAGAGTCGTTTTCAAGGATTCTGAATATGAAGGAAGGTTATCTTGAAAGATCATTCAGGGTGACAGTTGACGGGAACAGGAAAATTAAGATCAAAAGCAGGAGATTCGTCAGCATGGCAGAACCTGATCTCGGAATAATAAAATATACTGTCAAATCAATAGATTTTGAAGGCACCCTCGATTTCACTGTCTATATCGACGGTGATGTGAAAAATGAAGACACAAATTTCGGGGAGAAATTCTGGGAAGAAGTAAACAAGGAGCTAAATGGGAACAATGGCGTTCTTGTTACCAGGACGTTGAAAACAGATTTCCATGTTGCAACCGGGATGAGTTTTGAATTTCTGAAGGATAACAGTGAAATTGAAACAATAATTCATAACACTGATAGGGAAAAGTACATTGCAGGTTCTGTTTCTCTGGTTATCAGAAAAGGGGAGGAGATTACTTTGAACAAATTTGCGGTTGTTCTTTCTTCATTGAATAATGCAAAAGATAAGTTAACAGAAGATACTAAAACCCGGCTTACCGAAGCAAAAGCAAAAGGATATGCACGCCTTTTCCTTGAGCATACCAAAGAATGGGAGAGGATATGGGCCACTTCTGATGTAGTAATCGAAGGTGATATCTCGGCTCAGCAGGCGATACGCTTTAATATTTTCCATCTTAATCAAACCTATACCGGAAAAGATGAACGGCTCAATATCGGTCCCAAAGGTTTTACCGGTGAAAAATATGGAGGCAGTACATATTGGGATACAGAAGCTTTTGGTTTGCCATTTTTCCTTAAAACGGCTGACCGGACAGTCGGGAAAAACCTGTTGCTATACCGTTATAAACATCTGGAAAAAAGTATTGCCAACGCTGAGAAACTGGGATTTAATAACGGTGCCGCCTTATACCCGATGGTAACAATGAACGGTGAAGAGTGCCATAATGAGTGGGAGATAACTTTCGAAGAGATACATAGAAATGGAGCGATTGCTTTCGCAATTTTCAACTATATCAGACATACCGGTGATAATGAATATATGGCTGATTACGGATTGGAAGTGCTAATCGGGATATCACGATTCTGGAGCCAGAGAACAACATTTTCGGAGAATCTTAAGAAATATGTGATATTGGGAGTTACCGGTCCGAATGAATATGAGAACAATATCAATAATAACTGGTACACTAACTCTTTAGCTGTTTGGACATTATCCTACACGCTAAAAAACATCAGGATTCTGGAGAAAGAGAATCAGGATAAATTATCAGCTCTTTACAGAAAAGTAAATTTTAATTTTTCCGACGAATCAGCCAGATGGCAGGAAATAATTAAAAATATGCACTTTCCGTACGATAATTCGCGCAACATCTTCCTTCAGCAGGATGGATTTCTGGATAAGGAGTTTAAGCCGGCCACTAGTATCCCGGCTACTGAAAGACCAATCAACCAGCACTGGTCGTGGGACAGGATATTGAGATCCTGTTTTATAAAGCAGGCAGATGTTTTGCAGGGTTTATACTTCTTTGAAGATCAGTTTGATACAGAAACAATTAAACGTAATTATGATTTTTATGAACCGATGACTGTTCATGAATCGTCTTTGTCCGCCTGCATACATTCAATTGTTGCTTCAAGGATTGGAAATATTGAAAAAGCTTACGAGTTTTACCTTCGTACTGCCAGACTGGATCTCGATGATTATAATAATGAAGTCTCGAACGGGTTGCATATAACAAGCATGGCCGGTACCTGGCTCGCAATAGTGGAGGGATTTGGAGGTATGAGAATCCATGCCGGTAAAATTCTTCTTAATCCACTAATCCCTGCAGAATGGCAATCATATTCATTTCATGCCCGCTTCCGTGGTGTCCTTTTCATGGTTAAAGTAACAAAAGACTTTGTAACTATAAACAATTTATCGGAAAATCTGTTGAATCTGGAGATATTGGGTAAAGAATATCAGATAAAAGAATCAGAAAAACTTATCCTTAACCTTAAAGTAGATTTCTTTTCTTAAGCTGTTATAAATCAGGAATTTTATTATGAAGAATATAATTTTAACTATTCAGATTATGGAAAAACTACCATTGAGTCTTCTGATATTGTTTCTTGCACTTACAATTACGATAGCGGGTTGTTCGGTTTTTGGACAGAAAAAGGGAATAAAACCTTTTCATTCCGATGTTGTACACCCTGAATGGTCGAAAAACTCAGTATTGTATGAAGTAAATGTCAGACAGTACACAGAGCAGGGTACTTTTAATGCTTTTGCGGAACATCTCCCCAGGCTGAAAGCGCTTGGCGTGGATGTATTGTGGTTTATGCCGACATTCCCTATCGGTGTTCTAAATAGGAAAGGAGAATTGGGAAGTTATTATTCTGTTAAAGACTTTTTAAATGTTAACCCTGAATTTGGAACACTTGACGACTTCAAAAGTGTATTAAAAAAAGCCCATGAGCTGGGGATGAAAGTTATCATCGACTGGGTACCGAACCATACTTCCTGGGATAATAATCTGACAATTGAACATCCTGAATGGTATGTTAAAGACCCGAAAGGTAAATTATCTCCGCCTATAGGAACTGACTGGACTGATGTGATTCAACTAGACTGGTCTAAGAAAGGCCTTCAGGATTATATGATAGAAGCGTTGAAATTCTGGGTAAATACAGGTGTTGACGGTTTTCGTATTGATCATCCTCATAATACACCAAAGGAATTTTGGGAAAGGGCAAGAACTGAACTTACGGCAATAAAACCGGTTCTGTTGATAGGGGAAATAGAGGAACCAACAGCTTTCCTTGAAAAAGGTATGGACATGAACTATGCCTGGGAGATGTATCATCTCTTAGTCAATATTGCACAGGGAAAAGACAGTGTGAAATCACTTGCAAAGTACTATGAGAAAGAGAGGTCAACATATCCGAACAATGTATACCGGCTTCAGTTTCTGACTAACCATGATGAAAACTCTTGGGGTGGTACAATTGACTCATTGATGGGTAATGGACAACGGGCATTTGCGACTTTAATCTTTACCGCCCAGGGTGTACCTTTAATTTATAGCGGACAGGAAGACTGTCTTAACAAAAGACTGAAATTTTTCGTAAGAGATCCGATTAAGTGGGATACATGCATTCTGACTGGATTTTATAAAGATCTGATCTCATTAAAAAAACAGAATAGAGCTCTCTGGAACGGCGATGCGGGAAGTCCTATGGTAAAAATCAAAACAAACAAAGACAAGGCAATCTTTGCTTTTTACAGGGAGAAGGATGACAACAGGGTCATAGTTCTTTTGAATCTCAGTAAGAGAAACATTGCCCTGAAGTCTCTTCCGGGAAACCTTAATGATGAATATACTGATTATTTTACCAGACTGAAAACAGTTCTTCCATTAACCGATTCGCTAAGATTGGAGCCATGGGGGTACAAAGTATTGGTAAGATAAAAGACAAAAGATAAAAGTCAAATTGGCTCTGTTTAATAAAACCTTTGTGAACCTTAGTGAAAACCTTTGAGTTCCTTTGTGGTAAAAAAAGCTATCTTAACCACAAAGGATCACAAAGGAATATACAAAGTAACACAAAGGCAAAACATTAATTATTATGCATTCAATAAAATCAATAATATTAGAATTGAATGTAATTGGCTTACTTCTTGTTGGATGTGGTCCAATGCTGAATAAAAACAAACCTGAAGTTGACAAAACTCTTGCTTCTGTTCCTTCATGGGCAAAGGAGGCAATCTGGTACCAGATTTTTGTTGAAAGATTCCGGAATGGTGATCCCGGAAACGATCCGACCCCGGCAGATATGTCCGGTTCCTATCCTGATAGGATACCCGCAAAGTGGGAGATTACTCCATGGGGTCATGACTGGTATGCTCATGAACCCTGGCTCGACAGTGTCAAAGTAAAAGGGTTCTATTCAAAAATACAGGCCCGTAGATACGGAGGTGATCTGCAGGGGGTACTTGATAAAATGGATTATATTCAGTCACTTGGTGTTACTGCTATTTATTTTAATCCACTAAACGATTCACCATCCCTGCATAAATATGATGCGAGAAACTATGCACATATTGACAGAAATTTCGGTCCCGACCCAAAAGGCGATGCTGCAATGATGGACTCAGAAATTCACGATGATCCTGCAACGTGGAAATGGACTTCAGCAGATTTACTCTTTCTGAAAGTAATCAGGGAATTTCACAGGAGGGGCATCCGAGTGATAATGGATTATTCATGGAATCACACAGGCAAAACATTCTGGGCTTTGAACGATATAAGAAAGAACGGGAAAAATTCGAAATATGTTGATTGGTATACCATAAAACAGTTTGATGATACGGCGACGAAAGAAGATGAATTCAGGTATGAAGGATGGGGCGGGAACAATCCTTACATGCCAGTATTCAGGAAGGATATTATTCCTCCTGAGAAAAAAGTAATGCCTTTTGAAGGCAATTTTCATTCAGAATCATTAAAACAGCATATATTCAATGTTACTAGGAGATGGCTTGATCCTGACAGAGATGGGAATCCGTCTGATGGTGTGGATGGCTTCAGACTTGATGTCGCAGGTGAGATCCCAATGGGATTCTGGAGGGAATATCGTAAAGTAGTTCGTGCAGTAAATCCTGAAGCATATCTTGTTGGAGAAATATGGTGGCTGGAATGGCCCGATAAACTGTTAAATCCAAAAATTTACCTTCAGGGTGATCAATATGATGCCATAATGAATTACAGGTGGTTCAGGATTGCAAGAGGATTTTTTGGTCAGGCAGAACCTGTTTTAACAAGTTCCGGGTTCATTAAAGAGATAAACCGGATAGACAGTGGAATTAATATCAGCAATCTTCAGGCAATGATGAATGTGGTATCAACTCATGACTCTCCAAGGCTGTCAACTTCGCTGTATAATAAAACAATGGATAAATTTAAAGCAAAACCTTCCGATAATCCTGATTATAAAATAAATAAACCGGATGGACTGACAAGAAAAGAACAGATTCTCCTTCTGATCCATCAGTTTACTTTCATCGGAGCTCCCCAGATATATTATGGTGAAGAGGTAGGAATGTGGGGCGCTGATGATCCGGATTGCAGAAAGCCAATGATATGGGATGATATTGTTTATGAAGATGAACGTACTGCTTTTGATCCCAATAAAAGCCGGCAGGTGGATTCAGTCAGATCAGATACTACACTGAAAATGTTTTATGAGAATTTGTGTAAAATGAGAAAAGAAAACCCTGTCCTGGTATATGGAGATCTTTCCTTTTCCGTTGCTGACGATAAAAAGATGGTACTTGCGTATAACCGCAGGATGGGCAGGAATGAGATAGTGGTAGTTTTTAACCGCTCGTTTAAACCTCAATCTGTAAAAGTACCTGTTAAAAATGATGGAGAATATCTGGACCTTCTGTCCGGAAGCGATAAAATCATTATAACCAATAATAACAATATAGAATTAAATCTCGAGCCGCTGACCGCAGTTGTCCTTAAGAAGAAATGAATCGTTATTCTTTAATGATCCTTACAGTTTCACTTCTTGTTGATGTATTAACCTGAACAAAATAAATTCCTCCCGCGATTATACTACCTTCAGCTGATTTTCCATCCCATTCTACCGATTGAATAGCATCAGATGAAATACTTGTTTTAAGTTGTCTTATTATCTTTCCGCTTATATCGTATATTGAAATTGAGAGGGGAGTAGGATAGGGGTTGTCGATTACAAAATTGAATTTTGCAGAGGAAGGATTAGGATATACAGAAACAAAGTGCTCTATATCTGGCATTTTAAGATCATTAATACCCAATAATGTACCTGGAGATGCAAGCTTCTTAGTTGTGTAAAGTCTGTACTCTCCGGGCTGCAGATTGATAAAATCGTTGACATTCAAAACATTAATTGAGTCGCCTGTAAAATATTCATACCATTTACCCGGTTGGGGGAAGAAAGGCGTTATTGACGACACTGTAATTCCGAAATTACCGAGGATATTAGCATTCATTGAAGAATGAATCAGCTGAAGACTTTTCAAAGGAGTATCAAATGAGTAGGAATAACTGTTGGTTCCAAATACGGGTTGTGTATTCCTGAGATTATTAAGGAGTTTATAAATAACAAATAATCTGTGACGGTCCGGGTCAGAGAAATAATTCCATTTTATTGGTTTTTCACCTGTTCTTCCGCCGGAATCAATTGAAATATCATAGCCAAGCTCACCAAATTGCCATATCATTTTAGGACCAGGCACAGTGAGAAGAAAGAGAGCATCAAGCTCCATCCTTTTCAATGCAGTCTTAAGATTCCTTGTATTATAATTGCCTGATGAAGCTCCGAAAGTAATTGTTTTATACATGATCCGTTCTTCATCATGACTTTCCATGTAGCTTACTAGATTGGGAACATTCCAATCCAGACCCTGAGCACTTACAGCTGTGAGATCAGATGAATATCCCATAGCCGCTTCTGCATAATTATAATTATTATTACCCCAGATCATCATACCATAATTAGCCAGCTCCTCTTCTTCACTGTTTGCCGTAAAATGTTCAAGTATGACATATGCATTGGATTTTACCTTCCAGATCTGGGAGGCCATCCGTTCCAGAATGGCAATTCGGGAAAGATCATATGCACTGCCTTCTCCGGGAGTATTTGTAAATCCTTTTGTAAAATCAAAACGGAACCCGTCGATTTTATATTCTGTAAGCCAATATGCATTTACCCTGTCGACAAGTTGTTGTGTAGAAATGCTTTCATGATTGAAGTCGGCGCCAAATTTATATACAGTATTAGGCGATTGAGCATTAAACCACGGATTGGGAATCTTCATGTAGATTTGATCTGAACCTATATGATCGAGATAAAGCTGAACAAAAGGAGATTGTTCATAGCAATGGTTTAGAACCATGTCCATTATTACTGCTATGCCCCGGCTGTGACAGCTATCAATAAACGCCTTAAGATCATTTTTTGGACCGTAATATTTGTCCGGAGCAAAGTAGAATGAAGGATTGTAACCCCAACTGATGTTTCCTTCAAATTCATTTATTGGCATCAGTTCGATGGCATTTATTCCCAGATTAACAAGATAGCCCAATGTATCGGTAAGAGTTTTATAATCGTGATTTGCCGTAAAGTCGCGTACTAGTAATTCATAGATTCTAAGATTTGATTTGTCAGGAGGAACGAAGCCTGTTGTTTTCCATGAATAGGGCACCTGGGATGTCTGGAGAACCGATACAATACCTGAAGCTGTGTCTTTCGGATATTGTATCAGATTGGGATATGTAGCAGAAGTAATAAACTGGTCATTATCCGGATCAAGAACTTTATCTGAATATGGCTCACCTATATAGAGGGCACTATCCACAAGGTATTGAAACCGGTACTCTTTCCCTGGTTTCAGTCCGTCAATCTGTAGCCAGTATCTCTCCCCATCGGGAGTTCTTTTCATATAGCCCTTTTCACGGGCAAGCCAATTTGTGAAATCGCCTGTGGCAAATACATATTTTTTATAAGGTGCATGAAGAACAAGTGCCACGGAAGTGTTGCTGAGATAGTTTATACCATCAGTCAAACCTGCCGGCAATGCTTCCGTTACCAATGGTTTTTTGACATAATAGAAAAATGAGTCAGCTGCAAAAGAAGGTTTATTCCAGGCAACTGCTTTAACCCAGAATTCACCATACTGATCGGGCAGTATAGTATCGGTGACAAGATTAGCCGTTGCCCCTGATTTGATAAAGTTATTATTAATGTATAATGAAACCGAATCTGAGAGTGTGGCAGAAGCTTTGATTATTATTTGCTTATAGATGTCAGTAACAAAAGAAGATTTAGCCGGAAGAGTAAATGTCACATTTAATCCAACCTGAAAAACATCCAGAAAAATATCTGGTCTGGTCTGATGGTCTGCAGCTGAATTACGGATCACCAGGCAGATTTTTGTCGCAACATCGGCAGGAGCCAGAGAATAGAATGTCTTAATATCAGGTGCTATATCAAGTTCATATAGGTAATTTCCAAGGTATTTAAACTTTGGTTGAGTAGAATTGTTAGCCCAGGTACCTATTACTTTTTGCCAGGTAACACCAAGAAGAGTTACACCTGTATGTGCATAAAGATCACCTGTGTAATTATGCAATTCTCCGGCATCTTTGGAACTATCATAAAAGATTTTTATCAGCGTTCCCGCTGTGGGAACTGCAGGATCTGTAGTTATCATCTGGCCAAGCAACAAACTGGAAAGACCGGAAATACAAAAAATAGTAATAAGCAACTTTTTCATTAATTGTTCATTATTGGAGTAATAGCTTTAACATTTTGTAAATCAGGTTATATTTAAGAGGCTGTCTTAAAAACAGACAGCCTCTTTCATTAAATTGAAATTTTTCAGATTCTATCTTGTTCAGGGATCTTTCTAGTTCTTGGTAACAGTTGCTTTAAGGCCCCATGGATCAAGTGTAATTGTATAATTTCCGGCAACTGTAACCGAAATATTTGCACCACCTGAAGTAAGGGCATTTATATCACCTCCCAGATTCAGATCCCAGGCGTCGTTTGCCCTGAATTTGATAGCTCCGACAACCAAGTTGAGAGTCAATGTAAATACCTTATTTGTTGCATCCCACGTCATGTTCTGGTCAGAATTCCAGCCATCTGGTGTTGCATCACCAATCAAACCCCATCTGTTTACACTATAAGTATAAGCATTCGGATGGCTCAAATCAAGAGTAATTGCATAATCAGCGGCAAGAGACACTGGAATATTTGCACCACCAGCGCTCAGAGTTCCATCGGCTAAATCACTGCCATAATTATAATCCCAGGAATGATTAGCCCTGAATTTCATTGCAGCTACTGTCAAATTCATCCCACCTGTCCATACAGTTAAAGCTGGATTATATGTCAGTGCTGTTTCATCATTCCATCCATTGGGTGACGCATCACCGATCACACCCCAAACCGTTGCAACAGCAGTATAGGTCATTGGAGCAGCTGCAGCATTGACATTAATTTTATAGTAACCTGCAGGAGAGGTGAAGTTGCCTCCATTGGGATCTAAAGTACCTGATCCTCCATCACCATAATTTGGTCCATCCCAGTTAAGCTGTGTTGCAAATTTCCACTGGTTTGCAGTTTTTGACATGTATACATAGCCCTCAAGATTATCAGGTGCAGTGACCGTGCTTTTCACCTGTGGTGATTTATCGGGCGACCAGTCAGCAAATGTTGATCCCGGATAGCTGGCGGCGACATAGTCACCAGGAACATTCCAGATACGGGTATTTGCCAATGTGGTAAACTGAACATCGCTTCCATATGCTGTGCCTGCACTATTAACTGCATACGCACGGACATGATAAGTGGTGAATAATGTCAGACCTGTAAGGTTGCTGACGAAAACACCTATGCCTGTACCTCCATCAACTATAGTAGTACCTGCAGTAGTCGGGTTTGCAGTTGTAGCCCAGGCGAGACCACGTGCTGTAACTGTTCCGCCACCGTCATAAGTTACTTCTCCTCCTGATACGGCAGCAACCTTGGTTATACCTGTGACTGCAGTAGTTGTAACAACAGGCAGATCAACAAGAGTTGTAAAAGTTACTTCGGGGCCATAACCTGTCCCGGCACTATTAGTAGCATATGCACGTATATAATAAACTGTATGTCCCTTCAAACCGGAAAGTGCACTGATGAATGCTCCGGTTCCGGTACCGTTTGCTGTTTTACTATCAGAAACAGTTGGATTGTGGTTTTTACCAAAGCATACGCCACGGGCAGTAACATCAGCACCGCCAGCAACAGTAACGTTGCCTCCACCTGTGGCTGAATTACCGGTTATCACAGTAATTGCAGCGGTGGTAAGTGTGGGTACAACGGGTAAGGTTGTAAAAGTTACTTCATCACCATAAATAGTTGCACCGGCACCAATTGCGTAAGCACGTGCATAATATTTGGTTGCATAAGCAAGTCCCGATAACTTTACAGCAAATGTGGCTTTGGTGACCGGGTCACTGAATATGGTTTTGGAGTCTGATGTTGTGGGACCGGTTTGTGTTGCATAACAAATACCTCTTTCTGAAAAACCATCTCCGGAAGCAACAACGAAACCTACAACAGTAGCAGAATCAGATTTGACATTCAATACCTGTGTGGTAGAAAGCTTTGGGTTTAATCTGACATTCGACTGTTCCTTTTTACATGAGGCAAAAACGATTGTCGCAGTAAGAAGAACAGCCAAAAATCTATATAAGGTTAATCTTTTCATAAATAATTTTTTTTAAATAGTTACTGGTTCAATGTAAAAGTAGCTCTGAAAGGAGCAGAGTTTATATAGAGTCGTACGGTATAGTTTCCAGGTGTAACAGGAATGTTTGCGCTACTACTTCCATTTTGAAGATTATCTAACGAATATCCTGTACCGACTCCTAAATTGATGCCCTGATCCCATGCGTCATTCATTCTGAATTTTACACCGCCAGCAGTTAAAGTAACTGTAACAAACCAGGATCCGGTTTTGGCATCGTAGGCCATTTTTGAATCCGGAGCACTCCAATTATTAAAATCTCCAATCAAGCCAATATTGTAGGGAAGAATGGTAAAAGTAAGTGCTTTTGTATCAGCTTTCACTTGATACCACCCGTTAGCAGCCACACTAAATGCAGTGCCATTAACAGCAAGTGCAGTACCGTTGGCTCCGTATGTGATATTGGCATCCGGGTCCTTTAGTGTAAATGATTTTGTAGCATCCAGTTTCACATAACCGATATATTTCCCATCGCCCAAAGTTGATTCGACTTTCTGGGTAATACCTGAGTTTATCAAATCGAGACGTGGTAAACCGAAAATGGTAACGTTAGCTGATACTGGATCAGAAGCATAAATCTTGGGTACGGCTCCTGTACCGGCATCTATTGATAATACCGATCGAATTCGGAAATCAACGGCAGAAGCCACATCAGCAGTAAATTTCTGAAGCAGAATCCCGTTCAGGGCGCTTACTGTAATTTTTAAGCTGGCATCCTGATTACTCGAAAGCACTTGTAGTGAATCTTTAAAATTGTTTCCTGATGCACAGGCCTCAAGAAAATAAGTGGCTGAAGCCTTGAACCCCGGATCAACTGCAGTGCCAACAAAAACCAGGGTATCCATACCATGGACCCTTTGAAGGGTCAGATCAGGTAAGGATACTAAAGTTGGTGGAGTTGGATTTGCAAGTATCACGACTTTTGTCTCATCCTTCTTACAGGAGTTGAGCAATAAGCCAAGAATTGTTATATAAAATATTAATTTTTTCATGAGATTCAATTTTTATAAATTAGTTGTAACCAATATTCTGGATAATATTTGGATTTGCAGACACTTCGGCTCCTGGAATTGGAAAGATATTCAGATGGCTATCGGTATTTGTTCCATTAATAGCACCGCCTTTCCATGGCCAGTTATAGTTACCGTCGGTAAATTTGCCAAAACGTACCAGATCTGTACGCCTTTGAGCCTCAAAGTAGAATTCACGACCGCGTTCAGCCAGTAAAAAGTCATCTGTAAGCTGGGCAGCTGTAATATTACCTGTTGCATTTCCATAAGCACGGCTTCTGACAGCATTCACATCGAGTACAGCAGTTGCATTATCTCCCAACCTGTGCAAGGCTTCAGCTCTCATCAAAAGAGCATCAGCATAACGGAAAACCGGGAAATCAGTGCTGGCATATGCAGGGTTATAATCTGCTGCCTGACTGCCATCGGTATTTTTCGCAGTAAATTTATAAACTCCAATGCCATAATCGCCACTCGATGAAGAACTTGGAATACTCATGCTTTTCTTGGTTTTCATATATACCCTTTTGTCCTTGCTCTGGGCAAAAATTGAATCTGAGGTTGGTACAGGTATATTACCATAGGTAGCAAGTGTATCGACCAGAACATTCATGAACTGTCTTTTAGATCTGTTCCCGTTCCAGTCTGTGTTTGATGTCAGCCCATGAAATCTTTCTGCTCTGATATACGTGGCATCGCTGCAGGATTCGATTATAAATGTCGTACCAACGTAACCCTGTGTATTAATACCATCCTGGGCCCAGGCAAAAATCATTTCCGGGTTATGGGCGCCATCGTTGTCAGCGCTGAAATTCTGTCTGTAATTAGTGGCCAGGGAATAAACTCCGCTGCTGATAACTTTATCGCAATAGATTTTGCAGCTATCCCATTTTGCGGTTCCTGTAAATACCTGGGCATTCAGATATAACCTTGCAAGTAACATCCAGCATGAAGCCTGGTCAGCCTCGGGATAGGAAAATTTTGGTGCTCCCAGTTTATTTTCTATAGCGTGCAATTCAGATACGACATAATTAAACAACTTTGCCCTCTGAATTTGTTTTGGGAAGAATTTACCAACTATGTCGGCATCGGTTGTAAAAGGAGGATTAGCAAATAAATCCATATCCCAGGTGTAAGCCAACGCCCTCAGAAACCTGGCTTCAGCATTATATTGGACTAAAGCAGGGTCTGTACTTCCATTGGTTTTCTTAATAAAATCGTTTGCATAGGTCACAGACAGGCTTAAACGCTGATAAAGTGCAGTAAGAAAAGGATTAGTTGAATTCCACGTCTGTGTATTTAAATCAGCAATACCTGCATCTGTCCATCCACAAATCGCTTCATCTGTAGTTATTTCCTGGCAATTCCAGAGGGCCCTGGTGGTAGTAAAAAAGTCATTATCGGGAGCACTAATATCCGCCCCACCATTACTACCTTGTCCATTGATAATAAAACTGGCATAAATTTTCGCCAGGGCTTCTTTCATGTAAACAGGATTATTTCCCAGGTTGCCGGACATTATTATATTAGGATCATTTGGATTAACAATAAGGTCTTTCACACACGATGCAAACATCACTGTCGAAAGAACAACTCCTAGTATTAAAATCTTTTTATTCATATATGTATTATTAGAATATTAATAAGTTAAGCTTAAACCAAGCATAAATGTCCTTGGTCTTGGATAGAAATTGTTGTCAATGCCTCCGGGAACTTCAGGGTCCAAGCCTTTGTATTTTGTAATCGTCACCAGGTTTTGCACTGTAAAGCTGACACGAGCGCTCAATTTGTCAACAATGTTGTCGAATTTATAACCCGCACTAACATTGTCTACTTTTAAAAATGAAGCATTGCTGACGAAATAATCGCTTGTAAATTGCCGTTTCACGAATTTCGTATCGCTTAGGAAAGTCGTGAAATTCTTGAAATATCCAATCTGGTATAACTGGTCATATGAAGCGCCGGCAGCAACCTGATTATACACGTAGTTCCCTATATTTGACCGTGCGGAAGCAGAAATATCTAAGTTCTTATAGACAAAACGTGCAGACAATCCCAATACATAATCAGGAGCAGGATTATGATAGATATATTTATCTGCATTATTTCCGTTTACTGTACCCCCAAGTCCTGAGAGATCAACATATAAACCTTCAATCGGATTACCGTTTGCATCATATACCTGTTTATTCAGGAAGTATGAGTAAGTAGGATAGCCGACTCTTGTCACCTGCTTCTGACCGGTGAAAGCATCGCCATAAAGAACACCGACAAACTTAGGATCATCAGTTATGAGCAGTTTGAGAACTTTGTTAACATTATAGGTGAGGTTTAATCCTATTGTCAGCGACATGTCTTTTTTTGAGATAGGCATAAGATTCAATGATGCTTCCATCCCTTTGTTTTCAAGGCTCCCTACATTTGTGAATAATGTATTTGAAAAGTTACTTCCGCTGGGAATTGTAACCGTATTCAACAGGTTTGTAGTAACACGTTTATAAATATCGAATGACCCCGTAATACGATCTTTCAGGAACCCAAAATCCAATCCTATATTCTTGGTATCCGTCCTTTCCCATTTTATTGTTCCATCATAAGCACTTGGCCGTAAAGTGGGTACGTATTCGCCACCAATAGGATAATATGAGCCTGGAGAAGATACTGTATAAATTGCCTGTGCGGGGAAATCACTTCCAATATCCTGTTGTCCGGTAATACCCCACCCCAGTCTCAGCTTTAAACCAGAAATTGCATTAACATTTTTCAGGAAAGACTCCTCTTTTATTTTCCAGGCAAGAGCTGCTGAAGGGAAAAGTCCCCATTGGTTCGGAGATGGTGATTTTGAAAAACCGTCATAGAAACGGGAAGAACCGTCATCCCTGACAGTCAAAGTAAGCAGGTATCTGTCTTTAAAAGTGTAATTAACGCGGCCAAAGAATGAGATTAATCTAAGAATGACAGGTGCTTTGTATGTACTATCTGTTTTTTGATAAGGATGGGTATCGTCCACAATTCCTCTTGTATAGCTAAAACTTTGACGTTTGAATTGTTGCCAGGAATATCCTGCAGTAGCATCAATTTTACTCTCGATACTGGCCAGATCTTTTGAATAGCTCAAATAAAAATCAAGAAGGTTGTTGGAATTTGTACCATTATAATCACTTAGTTTGCCTGAAAGAGGAGATGTCAGAACAGAGGGGGCTGACAAAGGAAGGTTATTATGTCCCTTACTCTTTGTATAATCAGTTGCTAAATTCAGATTTGCATTTAGTCCGGGAACAAATGGAATCATCAGATTTAATTGAATGTTGCTGATGATTCTGTTAACTACAGACCTGTTATCGACAGCCAGAAGCTGCTCAACCGGATTAGGTGTTCCAAGATTTGCTCCATAATTGCTCCATTGATAATAGCCATCAGATACAGCATTCCCGTCCTTAACAGGTTGGGTAGGATCCATATTAACAGCCGAACCTATCGCTCCTGGATCACCAAAGTTATTATTAGTGGTCATCCCTTTAGCATTGAAATTAACTTTTAAGTTGTCTTTCAAAAAGGATGGATCAAGACTTATTGAGCCTGTAAGTCTTTGCATATCGGTGTTTTTTAAAATACCATTCTGATCAGTGTATCCGATTGAAACTCTGTATGGCAGTGTTTTGTAAGAGCCTGATAAGCTTAGATTATGATCCTGTGATATAGCAGTACGAAAAATTTCTTTTTGCCAGTTGGTGTTTGCCGTTCCAAGCTTAGTCAAACTTTCAGCTCCATATAAACCTATATGGTCCAAAGCAATCTGTCTCATTTGATCACCCGAATAAACATCCACAAACTTAATAGCGTTTGCTATTGATGTATTTCCATCATATGTAATACTCATTTTGCTACCGGCTTTACCCTTCTTTGTAGTAATAATGATTACCCCGTTTGAAGCCCTTGACCCATAGATAGCAGTTGCGGAAGCATCTTTCAGAACGGTAAAAGTCTCGATGTCGTTAGGATTAATAAATGAAAGGAAGTTTGAACTACCGGCAATGTTACTGTTGTCAATAGGAACTCCATCAATTATTATCAAAGGATCATTGGAAGCATTTAATGATGAACCGCCACGAACACGGATTGTTGCACCACTACCCGGAGCTCCGCCGGAATTTGTAATTACTACACCTGGACTTTTCCCAACCAATAAATCCTGTGGCGAGGTAATAGCACCTTTGTTAAAATCTTTTGAGCTTACAGCAACTACAGAACCCGTAGCATCTGATTTCTTAACAGTACCATAACCGATCACTACTACCTCCTGTAGATTCATGCTTTCGATAGCCATTGGTACATTTATTATGGTTCTGCCATTTACAGGCACTTCCTGGGAAGCGTAACCTATATATGATATTACTAGTGTTGCAGTCGGGGCTACCGAAATACTGAAGTTACCATTACCATCTGTAATGATCCCGTTAGTAGTTCCCTTTTCCTGGATAGTGACTCCCACCAGGGCAGAACCATCTGCTGCATCTGTTACTTTACCTGAAATCCGGATTCCCTGAGCATTAATTGCTCCGGAAAGAAGAATTCCCAGGAAAAGGATAGACAGCATTGTAAAAATTCGTTTTTTCATAGATTGTCTGGTTTAAAGGTTATAAAAGTTTATTTTATGGAAATACAAAGAATATTTGTTATGCTTATTCAACGCTCAAAATTAGGAAAGAAATTCTAAAAGCAACTAATTGAAAGTATTAATTTTCAATTAATTAACATATAGTTCCGCAAACGATTGAAATGAATATTTCTTATTCATTTTGCCCGGGTTTTTTAAAGTTTCTTTTAATTTATTTCTCTTTTTCCTGGAGAAACAGTCACGAAAAGGATCAATTTTTAATTATTATTAATTATCGGCAATGATTAATACCACACTTAAATTTGAATTATTTCATTCTTATGTTAATAAGCTAAGTATTGGTTTTTGGAAATTTTCAACAACAGCCATAACAAAATTCATCAGAATAGGTTTAGTAGTATGGGTGGAAAATATTTGTTCCATGTTCTTTAATCAAATATGACTATCAGGAATGAATGAAAATAAACTAAATCATTTATACGTTCTTCATGTACTCATCCCACCGACCCCCTTCTCTTGCAGGCAAAAGAAGGGGGAGTGCAGCGTTTTGCCCCTCTTTGCGAAACAGAGAGGGGTTGGGGTGAGTTCATTTTATTAAATAATTGATATTTAGCCATTTAAAATAACTTATTATTGAAATCCGATACTCAATTAATCAAATAATGATTTTTGATTTATTTTTTTCAGTAAATCAATCTTTCAAGAGTAAATGCATAACAAAGTTGAACATTACTGAAATATTGACTTTTACATAATTTTATAAAAAAGTTACATAATTAATACCTTTAATACCTGTTAAATCTGAAATGACTAATTAATACCAGATTGCATTTATCCGGAACTTACTTTTCAGTTTATTGTGAGAATCAGAATATTTTTTCTATATTTCGGGGAGAGGTTTAAAATCTCGGAAACAGAAAATGTATAAAGGTCAGGTGACTATAAAAGATATTGCAAAAGAGCTGGGGATATCTCCCTCAACTGTATCAAAAGCTTTAAATGGCCATCCAGATATTAGCCAGTCCACAAAAAAAGCGGTCCGGGATCTGGTCGAAAAATGGAATTATAAACCTGACCCTATTGCTCTTAGTCTTAAAAGCGGGCTTACTAAAATAATAGGCGTAATTGTTCCTGAAATAGTTCACTATTTTTTTTCTACTGTAATAAGTGGTATTGAAGATCTGGCTTACGATTCAGGTTATCATGTAATGTTTTGCCAATCAAATGAATCTTATGAGAGGGAGGTTAAAGCGGTTCAGACTTTACTTTCCAGCCGGGTTGATGGTATACTGGTCTCAGTTACTAAAGTTACTAATGACTTTAGCCATTTCAGAAAAATACAGGAAAATGGAATCCCCTTGGTTTTTTTTGACAGAATATGCAACGAACTGGATACAGACAGGGTAATAGTGGATGATGAGGAAGGGGCCTTCGATGCAGTAAAACATCTAATTAGTATAGGGTGTAAGAATATTGTTCATCTCTCGGGGCCGCAGAATCTTCAGATAGGGAAAAACAGAAAAGACGGATATTTAAGGGCCCTGAAGCATTATCATCAACCAATAGACGATCAAAATATAATCAGATGCGACACTCAGGAGGAGGCCAGAATAATAGTCCCTGGCCTGATGAAAAGGGCAATAAGACCCGATGGAATTTTTGCTGTAAATGACCTGACTGCAGTTGAAACCATGAATATGATCAGGGAATGTGGTTTTAATGTTCCGAAGGATGTTTCAGTAGTCGGTTTTACCAGCGGAATGATCTCAGATATCACTTTCCCTACATTGTCATCCGTTGAGCAACATGGTTACATGATAGGAAAAGAAGCGGTAAAACTGCTTATTGACCGTATCGAAAAAAGACATAATCTTCCTTCTCAAACAATAGTCATTAAAACAGAGATGGTTATCAAAGGATCTTCAAAAAGTGTTATAAGTATATAATAATCATCAGTCGAAGAGGTTAGATCCATATTTAAAAAAAGACATTTATCACCTTGAAAAAACAAAAAAAGCTTTATTTTTGGCTGATCTGCCTGCAGAGAGAAATGAAATTAATTTATAATCAAAAATCATCCGAATTATGAATGTTCCTGTTAATTTATTGTACACAAAAGACCATGAGTGGATCAGGGTTGAAGGAAACACAGGTTATGTAGGAATAACTGATTTTGCCCAGGGAGAGTTAGGGGATATCGTTTTTATCGAGATCGAAACCATCGGAGAAACTCTTGCGAAGGAAGATGTTTTTGGCACCATTGAAGCTGTAAAAACAGTATCTGACATGTTTATGCCAGTAAGTGGTGAGATCCTGGAATCAAATCCTGCACTTGAAGAATCTCCTGATGTGGTGAATAAAGATCCTTATGGGAAAGGATGGATGGTAAAAATCAAAATAACCAATCCTTCAGAAACCGCCGGTCTTCTGACTCCGGAACAGTATAAGGTTCTGATTTAAGCCCCCTTTCCCGCTTCGCGGGATCTCCCCCAGAGGGGGAGAAAAAACTTTTACATTTATTGATTTTTCCCCCCCTTGGGGGGAGTTGCCCGAAGAGCCTGCCCCGCTTCAGCGGGGGTGAGGGGGGGTCTTAATCCCGAAATAGAATGCTTCTGGAAAATCTTATAGAGTTTTCTTGACTTCAAATTCCTGGTAACCTTCAACTATATCTCCAACTTTTATGTCGTTGAAATTATGTATGTTAAGTCCGCATTCGTATCCTCCGACCACTTCTTTCACATCATCTTTAAATCGCTTGAGTGATCCAAGCTCTCCGGTATAAATTACAATGCCATCGCGAATTATTCTCACCCTGGTATTCCGGGTTATTTTGCCCTCTTTAACATAGCATCCTGCAACAGTCCCGACCTTTGTGACCTTGAATATCTCACGTATCTCAAGTGTTGCGACAATCTCTTCCCTGACTTCAGGCATCAACATACCTTCCATTGCTGATCTTATCTCTTCAATTGCATTGTAAATAATTGAATAAAGACGGACATCAATCTCCTCTTTTTCAGCAAGTTTTCTGGCACTTAAAGATGGTCTTACCTGGAAGCCGACAATAATTGCGTTCGAAGCAGCCGCTAAAAGAACATCTGATTCTGAAATCTGACCAACAGCCTTGTGAATTATGTTAAGCTCGATCTCCGGAGTCGAGAGTTTAATTAACGAGTCACTCAAAGCTTCTACTGAACCGTCGACATCACCTTTCACAATAATGTTAAGTTCCTGGAAGTTACCAATGGCAATTCTACGTCCTATCTCGTCAAGTGTAATATGTTTCTGAGTACGCAGGCCCTGTTCCCTCTGAAGTTGTGCTCTCTTTGTTGCAATATCTTTAGCTTCACGGTCGCTATCCATCACATTAAACTTATCGCCTGCCTGTGGAGCGCCATTCAAACCCAGGATCAGAGTAGGAGTAGCAGGCCCCACTTCTTCAACCTTATTGCCTCTTTCGTTATACATAGCCTTAATATGTCCAAAACAGGCGCCTGCAAGCATAATATCTCCGATTCTGAGAGTGCCGGCTTTAACCAGGACTGTTGCAGTAAATCCCCTTCCCTTGTCGAGAGAAGATTCAATAACTGTTCCGAGAGCCGGTTTATTTGGATTAGCTTTTAACTCGAGCATTTCAGCTTCAAGCAGGATTTTATCGAGAAGTACATCAATATTGAGTCCGCTTTTTGCAGAAATTTCCTGTGACTGGTACTTCCCTCCCCAATCTTCAACAAGATAATTCATTGCTGCCAGAGCCTCTTTGATCTTATCAGGATTTGCAGTTGGCTTATCAATTTTGTTAATAGCGAATATTATCGGTACCCCGGCTGCTGAAGCATGATTAATGGCTTCTTTTGTCTGAGGCATAACACCATCGTCAGCCGCGACTACAATTATTGCTATATCAGTAATCTGTGCACCACGGGCACGCATTGCCGTAAAGGCCTCATGGCCAGGAGTATCTAGGAATGTAATCTGACGTCCGTCTTCAAGGATGACGCCGTAGGCGCCAATATGCTGCGTTATACCACCTGCTTCACCGGCAATCACATTGGTGTTCCTGATATAGTCAAGTAACTTGGTTTTACCATGATCGACATGTCCCATAACCGTAACAATCGGCGGTCTTGGTTTAAGATCCTCCTCTTCGTCATCTTCTTCACGAACTGCTTCCTGCAACTCTGCACTTACAAATTCTACCTTGAACCCGAATTCATCTGCAAGAAGCGCCATCGTTTCCGCATCGAGACGTTGATTAATTGAAACAAACAGTCCCAGGTTCATGCAGGTCGATATGATATCGGTGACAGGAATACTCATCATAGAAGCAAGTTCATTAACCGAAACGAATTCAGTAACTTTAAGAATATTCTTATCGAGTTCCTGCTGATCGACAACCTCTTGATGTTTCTGACTTATAGCTTCTCTCTTTTCCCTGCGGTATCTTGAACCCTTTGATTTACCTTTTGTTGTGAGTCGTGCCAGTGTCTCTTTTATCTGCTTCTGAACCTCTTCTTCATTCACTTCGGCCCTGACAGGTCTTCTTTTCACGACCTTCTTACTGGAGGGCTTTTCTTTTTTATCTGTTGTTACCGGTTTAACAACGGGTACTCCTTCTTTCTCTTTTAATATTCTTTTTCTTCTCTTTTTCCTCCTGAAATCCGATTCTCCGCTTACCCTGACAGGCTGAAATGGGGTAGCTTTCTTCTTCTCTTCAACAGGGAGATCAATTTTCCCGATAACCCTTGGACCGGCCAGTTTTTTAAAATCAGTCTTATAAAGAGCAACAATATCCTCTTCGAGCTCAGGAACTTCAGCATCATCTATGATATCTTCAATATGGATCTCATCAATAACCGGTTCAGAGACAGGTTCTTCTATAATTTCCGGTTCTTTTTTTGCGGCTGGTTTCGCCTCATCCTTACCGGGGATATCCTTTTCTTTGATTTTACCTTTTGCAGAAACTTTTGGTTTCTCCTTCTTTTCCTCTTTTTTTACCTGGGTGGTCTCTTTGGAAATTGCATCGAGTTCAATTTTCCCTACTATATGGAGATCAATATTTGATTTAGATTTTTTTTCTTCAGCCTGGGCTTTAGTATCAACAGTCTCCTTCTCTTCGACCGTTATTTTCTTCTCGGGCTTTTCAGGTTCAACAACTGGCGAAACATGTTTTAGCACCGGTTCCTCCTTAAGCACTGCATCTTTTTCAATCTTTGGCTTTAATGTCTTCTCAAGATCAATCCTGCCTACAAGTTTTACCTCAGGTCTTTTGATCTCAGTCTTAATATCTACAGATGACTTTACCCCTGAAGAATCTTTGACAAGAACATTATCATCTCTTTCAGAGTCTTCACTATCAATCTTCTCTGAAAAATCACCGATAGAGACAGATTCTTTTTTCCTATGGAGATCTTTAAGTATGAGTTTTTCTGACTCCTTTTTTACGCTGATATCTGTACTGTACTCTTTTACAAGTAAGATATAAGCTTCGTGCGGAAGTTTTGTATTTGGGTTGGGATCAAGATCAAACCCTTTTTTATGAAGGAATTCCACAATAGTGGATATTCCCACATTGAATTCGCGGGCTGCTTTGCTTAATCTTGTAACCTTAATATCCTCT
>OCZT010000492.1_pt1 | contig 39072 bp, 39 predicted proteins | sample 1539031 | NCBI WGS metagenome assembly OCZT01 (sample SAMEA3539308, study PRJEB22396) | soil metagenome | biome: tundra; feature: field; material: soil | place: USA | collected 2010-05 | depth 0.15 m
ATTCGTTCACTCATATATCCGCCTTCCGTCGTCCGTCCTCTGGTTTCCGCTTTCCCATTTCAGCTTTCCAAATTTCATATTTCAGCATTTCAGTTTTCAGCTTTTTAGAATGCGCTCTCCGCTCCTTGCTCCTGTCTTCCGCCCTCCGTCCTCTGACCTCTGACCTCTGTCCGCTGCTTCCCGACTCCTGTTAGTTTTCCGGCTGGCCGCTGGCCGGCGGGGTTTCGATCAGATCCGGCAGCCGGGCGCTGAAAACGCGCAGGGCGGCGTCAGCGGTTTCCGGTCCGGTCAGAGCGACCTCAAAATTGTTCTGCCCGTAGTTGCGGCTGCCGGCCAGCGCCACGCGCAGCCGGGCCAGATGCGTCATCCGCAGGCTGGCCTGGCCGCCGCCCGTCATGTCTTCCGTCTGCGCAAAAAAGACATACAACTCGCGGCCACCAACGGCAAACACATAACGGTTGAACGCGAGGTTGAAGCCGGGACGCACCGGCAGGGACACGGGGTCGAGCTGCGCCTGCAGTTCCATGCCGGAGGCTGGCAGGCAGATGGCCGGGTTGTGGGATTTTGACAACGCCACCTTCGCGCGCCCGTAAAAGGAATCCGCCGGCAGCCAGCGCAAATAAAACGCCTGCCAGAAAACGCCAGCATCGCCGGTCCAACTGGCGGAGGCATTTTGGTCGCACTGTAAAATCCGCAGGGAATTCTGCGGGATGATGTTGGTCTGGAGCGTGGGATTCTCCATCGGCCACCGCGCTGTCCAAGAATTAGCCTGGTTCCCGTGCGTCTCGTGGCTGCGGAACCATGTCTCGGTGGAAATCTCCACCATCATGGCCCAAGCCACCAGCCACACGGCTAATACGGAAACGCTGAAATTCTGAAACCCTGAAATACTGACATCCACCTTCTGGCCTCTGACTTCTGACTTCCGATGTCCGATTTCAGACTCCCGACCTCCGGCTTCCGGCTTCTGGCCTTTCGATGTTGGCTTCCAGCCCGTAGGTTCCAGCCCGGAGGGATGTTCGATATTCCTTTTCAATCGCTCGCCGCTTCGCGCCCCGCGCCAGCCACACCGCCACGCCCCACAGACAGAGAAAACAGCCGACCAGCAGGATCACGCCCGTCGGATCATGCCATTTTTCCATCGCCGGCAAACCGGACCGCGCCGCCACAAAAACCAGCACCAAAGTCCGCGTGAGATTGAAGGCCAGCGCCAGCGCCGGCCCCGCTGCCAGCAGCCACCAGCGCTGCGCCCCGCGCAACCGGTAAAACTCGCCCAAAAAAAGCGCGATCATCAACGTGGCTTGAAACGATTGGATGCCGCTGCACGCCTCGTCAATCCCCACCATGCCCGCGCTGATTTCGATCACGTTCCCATGCAACAACGCCGGCACGCCGGCGAAATTCAGCACCTCCACCACGCGGCTGGCATTGAAACGTGTGAGGGTCTGGATGATTGCCTGCTCCACCGGCGTCGGCAAGGGCACCGCCACGAGAAAAAAAACAACGGGGAAAATAAAATGCACCGCCCGCCTGCCGCCTTGCGTCAGATACACCGCCAGCAGCGTCATGGCCACCGCTGCGAGCGCCAGACCATAACTGGCTGCGCGCCAGACCGGATTGGCCTCCTGCAAAATGCGCGTGATCCAAAAGGCCAGTCCGGCCGTCACGAGCACAAATACTGCTGCCTTTTTCCGGCCCGGCGCGGTCACGGGCGGGCGGTATAAAAATCGTTGCCTAGCCAGATAAAGGCATAAGAACGGCACTGCCCAGCCATATTGATATTCCGCATACAGCGACCATTGCGCGCCCAGCAAATACACCACCGGTGCCCAAATGGCCGCCAGCAAGACCAGCCATGGCCACACGGTAGTTGAGACTGGTTTCATTTCGATTACATCCTTCATTACGAACACTGCAACACTGGATTATTCCGGCTTTGGTTTTACAGGACGTCCCGCAAATGCATAAAGAATCGCATGCAGGACAACCCGGCCAAACCATGATTCGTATCCAAACCATGTAATAAACCGGCTGCTAAAACCAGAGAAAGCGATCCAATCTCTGAGACTGCGTTTCAACCGGAAGGTGTGGGTGCGCATCTCTGCGGGCGCCGAGTTGAAGGCAATCTCGCTAAGCTCCCTCGGCAACTGGCCTTGCGCTGCGGCCTGGCGAAGGTGTGGAACATGCCGCCAGTCAATTCCCATCAATTCCGATACATAACGATCAAACGACCCCGCATCAGGGGCAGCGATGATATAATCCATCCGTATCGGTATGCCGTCCATTGGTCCATGTTGATCAAGGAAAAAGGTGCCGTCGGCAAGCACCGCCGGCTTGAGTGCGCCGTTGATCGCAACAATCGCGTCATTAAAGACATAGTGGCGCCGAAGCCGCATAATATCAGGAATGCAACCCCATTGATTCTTGTATGCCAGACTGACCTGCGTCATCGCATGAATCTTCGGCACGGGCATGGTTATAAAAAGATCCGTTTCATGCAGCAGCAGCTTGGGTAGCGGCAGGCTGTGCTTTCGCCACCCAGAGTTGAACGTGATGTATTCCTTCTCGACATCGCAGAGATTAACAACGGACACGCCAAATTCCTCGGCCAGTTGGAATAGACCGTGCCCTTCAAACGCCTCTTTCGCGCTCCACGCGCCATAGCCACCATCGGTTTCGACAATGGTAATGTGTTTGCTATAATCGCGAAGAACCTTGACCGTGGCCCGAATCACTTCGGGGGACGTTGTAACTCCGGGCTTAAAATAAGGGTAGGTCAGATTCGGTTTGAGAGCGATGCGTGTATCGGGATTTATTCGGCCAAGAATGCCTGCCTCCATTAAACAGTTTTTTACAACCGCCTCCAAATTGCCCCCTCTTTTATGTATTGAAATATATCTTTTGTTCATAATCTGATCATCATTTACTTAAATTATTTTTGGATAACCGAATCCGGCCTTGTCCTCCACCCATACGGGCTAGGCACGGCCTCCGCAGAATGTTTAATGCTAATTTACTTAACAATTTCAAAAGACTCAGTCAAAACACACAAAATCGGGCTTGGGTTCGTGGTCAAGCACCCACTGGTAGGCTTGTTTCATCTTGCTGGCGGCTTGTTGCCAACTAAACTCACTTGCGACCAACTCCCGGCCTCTCGCCCCCATACCGCGCAGCGTTTCATCGTCCAGTGCCGTGGCGGCGGAAAGAGCTTGGACTATATGATCCACAGTTGGGGCCACCCACCACCCGCACCCCCATTCGGGAAGAATGGACCAAGGCGTTCCAGTGGTCGTCATCACCGGAAGAGAGTGGGACAGGGCCTCCGCGATAGCCATGCCGAAATTTTCAGTATAACTGGGCTGGATAAAGAGACCGGCACTTTCATAGGCCACACGCAAAGCCTCGTCTTGCAAAGGTCCGGTGAACTCGAAATCAGCTTCAAGCTTGGCCCTGCGAACCAGAGCCTCCACTTCCGCTTGGTGGCCAGCCTCATCGGGGCCGACAATTTTCAGCTTCCAGCCGGGCGGGCGCACCTTTGCCCAAGCCTCGACCAGCATTGGAAGTCCCTTCACCGGATAGATCCTCCCAACAAAAAGCGCGATTCGTGGACGAGAATGAACTAGCCGCTCAACCTGGACGGGCGGGAGAGATACCCCATAAGGAACCAAGGCCGTCGGAGGTTTGAGTCCCAATTTTTTGAATTGCTTTGTTTCACGTTCCGAAGCGCCATGCAGTAGCACAGCCCGATCGAGCAATCGTTTCTGATAAAGATGCCAGGCAATTTTCTTCTTGAGCAAGTTATGGGACAAGGCCCACGGATCGAGCATCCCATGCGGGCTGACCACGCAAGGGACGCCTCGTTTACCCCAGACCAGAAATCTTCTGGCCAGTTGTGGTGACCAGATCCCGTGCAGGTGCACACAGTCCGGCAGGCCGGCAGCCTCCTGCTCCGAGGACCGGCTTACTTTCAAACCGGCCGCCCTTAAATGAGCCACCAACTCCCGGGTGACCGCCTCAATTCCACCGGCCCGTTGAGGTTCGGCCAGCTCTTCGAAATGGATGTGCATAGGTAGCTGCGAGTTGCGAGCAAAAAGTGGCGAGCTGCTTGCTGCTTCACATTTTCTTCAAAGTCTGGCGAAAGGATCTTAACATTTTGCTCTGCTCGACAAGTTCAAGCAGCAACGGATCAATTTCAGCTTTTAGCAGATAGCCCTCCCGGGAAAGGAGAATAAGCATGTTCGCGACTTCAAAAACAGACCGGCGTGCCGTGTTGATAAAATTGGCAAAATCCGCATTACTGCCACTTCCTGATCCCTCGGCAATATTATTTGTGATGCTCAATGTGGCAGCTCGCAACTGCTCGGCAAAGCGATAATACCGCCGCTCATCCAGCTTGTCTGCCAATTTGAACAACGGTGAACTGCTATCGGCTGTTCGCTGCCATATTTTCAAAGTTTCAAAGCGAAAAGAGTCGTTATTCATATCCATTTCTCGTCACTCGTTCCCCCCGCTCCCCGCTCCCCGCTCTTGGCTCGCTACTCGCTGCTGTTTCGCGGGTTATTTTTCTACGACTTCGCGATACACCTCTGCGTATTGCCTGGCCACCGCCGACGCCGAATACTGGCGCACGTTCTTAAACCCCGCTGAAATTAGCTCGTCCCGCAATTCAGCATCTCCCAGCAATCGCAGCAGCCCTGAACGAATGTCTTCCCGATTGAGTGGATTTACCAAGAGTGCTCCACCACCCGCTACTTCACGCATGGGCGAGAGGTCAGAGGTCAACACCGGTCGGCCAATTGCCTGCGCCTCCAGGATGGGTATCCCAAAGCCTTCGTAAGTTGAGACAAAAACCACCAAGTCGCTGGCCGCATAAAGCGCAAGGACCTGGACTTTGGGCAGATCGCAGAATACCTTGTAATCCACCCCCAGACGATCGAGTTGTTCGCGTTGTGACGCCGTCAATTTTCCGAGGATGGAGAGTTGAATCGGGAGTCCAGCGCACGCCTCAACCACGCGGCTGAGGTTTTTGTTGTCGGTAGTGCCGACCTGCAGCAACTGCGGCTTGCCAGCAGGCCATGGCTTGGGCATGGCCGTGAACTCCGGCGCAACACAGCACGGAATCACCCGCACCTTCCGAGAATTTACGCGGCATAGCGCCAGCAGCCGGGCCTTTGTGAATTCTGAAATCACCGTGACCTGATTCGCCCGCAGGCATGGCAAATAGAGCCACAACCACCAGAACAGAAAACGCTTGATACCACAGGCTTCCTCAATGAACCGCAAATCCATAATTGTCAAAACGACCGGACGCCGCCAGACCCCGAGGATTGCGTAATGAATATCGCCCGTCTGATGGATGAGATCGCAATCCTTCAAGGACCGCAGCCAGAGAAGGTTGGCGACCAACGAACCTAGGTTCGCCCGCCCGCGTGGAGCCGTCGCCACCGTGCTTTTCACCCATTCAGGAAAAGCTCTGGTGATGTTGGAGAAAAGCTCCTCGAGGCTCCAAAAGCGTCCCAAACAGCGATTGGCTAAAATCACTTTAATCCGCTTCATTTAGTGTTTCATTCATTCGCTTTGCTGCGAGGCCGTCAACGGTGGCCATCTGCCAGCGCCAACCGATGGAGCGAACTCAAGCAATAGATAATGCGAAGGACCGCAGGCAACTCGAAAACGACAGGTTCGGCGTCTATCGCAATCTTAGGGCGTTTTGGTTGCGAGTGTGGTGCCCTTAGGCAATCGAAACTTCTGGGCAACCCTTCGTGCGATTTTGTGACTTGGCAGTTCAATAAGCAGATAGAAGGCATAGCATGCAGTAAATACAAAAACAACTATGAACACCCAACTGGAAAAAGAGCCATGATGCGAAGGAAAAACTGTTTTAAATAGAGCACTCGCAGGAACATGGATGAGATATAAGGAATAACTCCACAAACCGGCCCACTCGAGAATGGCGGATGGAGCGGTGTGCTGACGAAACGCTATCTCACGTTGCAGCCACAGGGCGACTACTACCGCAAAGAGATTCAGCGTCCAAGGATAGCCAACTGGGCTGTGGAATCGCAAAACGCTACAGACGAAAGCGGCACTGAAAACGGTAGTCCGCCAGACCCAGATGTTGATCGCAGAAATACGGGGGGGTGCGTCTGTGCGGGCCGATTCTGCAATCATGCATCCCAGCAACCAGCACGGCAAACCCAAAAGCCAGTTTAGGCCTGCACCATACGAGGGGTAGTTACCGGCAGAAGGGTTCGTGGCGACCACCGCGAACGCAACGGCAAATGATGCAGTCACTATGCCACGCCACGATCCAAAGCGAAGGTGTGCGCCCTGCAGAAAAGGATAGCAAAGGTAGTAAATCAGTTCTGCCAGCAGGCTCCACAGAATGGCGTCTTGAAACGGGGTGAGGCAAACTCCGACAAGACGGCTCAATGGCACGGCAGCACAAACCGGGATGAAAAGCCGAAGAAATCGTCTTGTGTAAAACTCCTTCAGGCGCGGCCGTTTATTGGAACCTGCAAAAGGATAATGGATGCAAAATCCTGATATTACGAAAAATACTATGACGGCTGCCGGCCCTGACCAGAGGTTGCCAAAAAAACCACGGAAAGCAAAATACGCAGCGGAGTCGTCTACAAATGGATTAGGAATCGCGGGTGCCGCGCCGTGCCCAAAGAAAACCCAAAGGGCACAAATAAACCGAATCGAATCCAAACCACTAACATGATCCGTTGCTTTTTCTATTCGTTTCATCAAGGACGTGGCAAAAATTGTTTAATCCGCTTCATTTAGTGTTTCATTCATTTGAAGGGAATCCAAAAAGCCGCATGGGTGGCTAGCCCTTTTGTTTAGCTTCAACCGGAGCATCCTGATCGGCTTGCCTCGCGTTAGTGTTAAGGCGTTTGCGGCTTGGTCGCTTGGTTGGCGTATTCGCCCCAACCACCTGCCATGCGAAGCGCCATCCAAAGGATGCCACTGCCGCTGCGGCAATGTTTCCAAACATCTCAGCGACTGATGCCAATGGCGCCAACATGGCAACGCCCATCAAGAACCACACCAAGGCTCCACCCAGACCCCCATTTTGGAGGTTGGTGGCCGCCTTCCGGTCAATCCAACCGTATGCAAATCCAAATAACAGAAAACCGAAAACGACACCGCCAACCCCAAAGTTTGCATAAAGCTCCAGGACCTGTCCCACGCCATAGGTAGTAGATTCATTTACCTCAAAGCCGGAGACCTCGCGTATTATTTTGGAACTGCCCGCAAAATAGGGTTTATCTGCCCACAATATTCTTGGCACCAACGCCTGCAATCCCTCCCACACAGAGTGGCCATGCAAAAATTGCGCCTCCCCGGATTCAATGTTTAGGAATGCCATCCCCACGAATTGGCTTTGGTTCAGGCGCACATCCAGCCCGGAAAGTTGCCCCGTGTTGTCGGGATCAAACAATTTCAAATCGGTGAAGATGTGAGCGCTTTGTTGCACTCTTTGGTTCAAGCCTGCTCCACTTGCTAAGGTATCGCGGATGTCATCCCGAGCCTGGAAATAGCTCAAGAACATGTGAAAACAGAGCAGTGAAAACAGCGTCACGAACGTATAAGCCCGGAGGTGGCTCCTTATCGTCAATAACAGTGCTGACATCACTATGAAGATCGAAGTGGAACCGAAGCTGAGATACCCGCCCCAGATCAAAACGAACGCCGGATAAACCGATAGCGCGGCCAGCCAGATGAAGATGTGGTCAGTCCGCCTTTGCTGGATAGCTCTAAAGAGGCCCATCAATACTCCCAAAATCCAGATTGCTGCGCCTTGATCAATCGCTGCGCTAAGACTCGGAATCTTTACAAAGATGGACACAAAAACCGCAAGCCAACCGCCCAAAAGGCAAAACACAGCGAAGCGCAACATTCCAAGTTGATGCAACCATGACGCGTCCGATTTGCCAACCGTGCCCCGCATAATCCGTTGCGCCAGTATTACCCCCGCCACAAAACAAATGGTGGCCAACGTAGCGAAACGCAACCCAATTTGGGTGGTAGAAGAATCGGTAAAGTAATACCCGCCTACTGCATGCGCAAACGCTCCCGGTAAATACTGGAGGTGTGCGGCAAACAGATAGGCGATCGGCAGCCCAATCGTCATCCCAACCAGACGGCTATGCCAGATCAGAACGAAAAAAGACACCACGCAAAGCAAAAGCATTACAAACATGACATTTATTTCTTCATTCCTGTGGGTAGACTATTTGATTCCAAGCTGCGCGATCAAGGCACACAGGACATTCCGAAGCCGGCAAACATAGGTGTATCCCCCACTAATACCGCGTGCATACCCACCTTTGGCAATCCGTTCCCGCGCCCCGGTGTTGCCGCTGTAAAACCGCGCCTTGTCGAGCAATTCTTCGACAGAGGAGAAAAATTCCGCCTCCTTCCCCTCCTCGAAAAACTCCAGGTGTTCCGGGGTGCGGTCAGCCAGCAACATGCTGCCGCAGGCCGGAATCTCGAACGTGCGGGTGGTGTGCTGGTCGGGGCACACCTTACGCAGGAAACCGAGGCCGATTTTGCTGCCGGTGAGCGCACGAGCATAGTCGTCCGCGTAAACCTCGCCGCCTTGCAGACAGGCAGCCAGTTTTTCGTTGCGGTGGATTCGGTAAGCCTCCCCGCCGGCGAGTTGGTCCAGGATAATCTTGCGGCGCAGGGTCCAACGCCCGTCCCCGAGAAAGTCCCAGTAACTGCCCCAGATTTTCAGATCCAACCCGGCTTCTGCAATCAGGGCCATTAGTTCTTCACGCCGTGGTTCCCAGCCGCCGAGGAAGCCCAGGGTGCAATGCCAGCGGGGATCATTGGATGGCAGCGGCCGATGAACTTCGTCGCAGTAGCCGAGGGGCATATAGACCAGGGGCTTGCCGATCGCCTCGTAGTCCGCCCTTTCGTAAGACTTGCAATACACCAGCACGTCGAACTCCTTCATCGCCGCATCCATCAGGCGTGTGCGTTTCCAGTCCAGGGTGAAATACGGATCCGGCGTGAAATGCACCAGCTTTGCACCCAACTTCCGCAGCGCCAACAAGGTCTCCACGCGGAGATATTCCTGCTTTTCCGCCCAGATCAGGTCGGGGTGAAATTGCTGCGCGGCAGACAGGACCTTGGCATTGATGGCGGCAATAATCGGCCCGATTTGCAACCGTCGCTGCCACTGCCGGGCGAACCACGAGGCTTGCATCCAAGCCTCATTCGTGTGAACTCCAACCACTTCGTGGCCCAACCGCCGCAGCGCCTTCATGCGCATCAGTGACGTTTGGCCTTCGCCAATTTGTCCCAGGAAGAGGATTTTCATGGAGTCATGCGTTCTGCGCTATATCTAAAACGGCTCTTTGTAGTCGGCTCTTGAATGCTGGTCGAGTCAAATTCAAAATAGCATGACTTCTAGCTGCGGCTCGCGAAACCTGATAAAGTTCAGGGTTTGCAAGGAGATTGATCATTCTTTCAGCTATGTCTTGCGCTGAGAACGGACGACTTAAAAGCAAGCGCCAGTTATCACTGCTTGTAACCTCTCTTAAGGCAAAATCATCAACTGTAATCGCAGGGCATCCGAAAAATGCGGCTTCGATTACAATCATTGCTGTTGTATCAGCGCTTGTAGGATGCACCAGTGCGAAGGCTCCAGCCAAATGTTGATGGAATGCGGCCAATTCTGAAGGAACGGACTTTCTAAAAAAGCCCTCATAGATAACTTTCCCATCGATGAGATCACCCGCCGGTGGTTTGTCTCCGACAATCCTCAAACGCGCCTCCGGATAATCTGCCCAGACATAATCCATTGCTTTACGGCATAAACTGCCGTTTTTTTGCCGATAATCTGTTGAAATAAAGTAGAAATCTTTCGAGCCTGACCACATATCCATTGAGGGAGGATCCATGGCTCCAAAAATTCCAACACAATGAACTAGGTTGCTAGGAAGATCATATTGCTGAATTACTCGTTGTTGCGCCCACTTACTTGAGAGACAAATGGACAATGCCGACTTCATCCACTTTTTTTCATCCGCGCATATTCTGCCGATGCTGTTTTTTAAGAATAATTGCGGATTATGATAGATGTTGATGTAGTCACGAAATGAACAATCACTCCATGCGACGTAAGGGCGTCCTGTGTTGGAAAGAACCCAGGGTGTAAACCCGTGATAAAAGTCCAAATCGGCATCGGGCAATGCTCTTGCCTCTATTTCTTTGGCGATTTTTAGGTGCCGACCTTTGGAGAAGAAATAAAAGTCGCCTGGAAATCCGGCAATTCGACTGGACTTGGAGATTGCCTTTTTGAAAAGGCTGATTTTGGGATTAATGGGCCCGACATAATGGACATCCGCGATTTCTTTTAAGGCTTCGTATGCCGCTAGGTTCATGCTAGAAAACCCCCCGGAAAATTCGCTTAATGGTATGCTGGTGATGAAATTAATTAACAGTCTCGGCCTTTGTGGGGTGCTGGCGGAATCAAATGAAGTGGGCCTTTGGGGCGGAGGGGCGGTGCAAGTTTGCAGTCTTTCCTCGACCCGTCTAATTTCTGAAACCAGCCGTTGCTGGAAACTTTCTTTGGTGTATTGCTCAAGCATTTTGGCACGCACCGCCTTCCGCATGTGCAAATAAGATTCGCTTTGTCGCAACATCCAAATCATGGCATTGACAATTGCTGATACATCAGTGGGGTCTTTCAGCAAGAGACCGGTGGTCCCGTCCCCGACCAACTCCGGGATGGCAAAACGATTCGTAGAAATGGCGGGGCAACCGCAATAACCCGCTTCAATCAAAACCATCGGATTGGTATCCGATATCGTTGGGTGCAAAAGGCACATTGACCGGGCGAATGTCTGGCTCAGGAGTTCGGAGTCATCAGGATTCGATTTTGAGAGCCATCCCAGATAAACCACGCCCCGCTCAAGCAATACTCTGATTCCGGGGTGGTCACCGACAATGAGAAGCCTTGTATCTGGATAAGCCTTTCGCACCTGCCGGAACGCTGCCACAGCCAGAGGTCCCCCCTTCTGGCGAAAATTGGTGGTAACCATCAAAAAATCCCGGCCGCCTTTGTAGAGATCGCCAGAGGGTGGTTTTATAAGACCGTAATTCCCCACAACCGCGACTCTATTTTCATCAAGTTGGTAGTCGCGGATTGCCTCGGCCGCCGCCCAATTATTGCGGAAGATTACTTTTTCTGCGTTGCGGAGCCATGCAGCCTCTTTTTCCTTGATTCGTTCCAAGTCAAGCGCTCGGAAACAACCGGCATCGTGGTAAATATGCACGTATTGCCAAAATGTGCAATCGCTCCACGCAATGTAGGGCATTACCGGACGGGTATGAATCCACGGTGTGAAGCCATGGAACACGGCATATTCAGCCCTGGACTTGGCCAGACGCGGATCGACTTCTCTGCAGATCGCTTCTAAACGACGTTCTGAAAAAAAGAAAAAATCCCCGCCCAGACCTAGAACTCGACCAGACTTGGAGAGCGCATGCTGCCACAAGTTGGGTTTGGGGTTTACCGGGCCGATATAATCCACTGAATGGTTCGTGCTCAGTAAGTCGAACATCGCACGGTTCATCGCCGAAAACCCGCCGGAAAACTCATTTGCGGCAATGTTTGTGACGAAAGCTACTTTTTTCATTGGTTTTCCCCATTCCCCGTATCGCGCAAGATTTCAGAGGAGCGATAGAGTTCTTCGAGCCGACTGGCGCTGTTCCTGATGGCAAAAGCTGATTCTGAAACCTTTACGTTGCATCTCTCCGCATTAGGTTTTCCCTTGCCAAGAATCTCTTCAATCGCGCATATCCAAAGGCTTGTGTCCGACGATACCTCGAGGAACTGAACCATGCCGTCCACCACCACACACTCTTTTGGAACAGCCATGGATGCGAGCACAGGAAGGCCGGCGGCTTGCGCCTCGACCGCCACCATACCAAGACCTTCCCCACGCGAGGGGAAGAGAAGGACGTCAGACGCAAGCATCAATCTTTCAATATCATGTCTGATACCAACTGAGATGATGTGCCCAGTATACCCAGCCGCCGCAATACGCGCCTGCAGGATCGGCGTGGCATCGCTCGGCGCGCCGCACAAAACCATGTGAATCAAGGAATCTCGCTTGGCACACTTAATCCCCAACTGAACGGCGAAGCCGGAGTTCTTGTGATTTTGGGGATGCCCAAGATCCGGACAACGATCCGTTCGTCCCGCAAAGAGCAGGATCTTCGCCTTTGCCGGCCAACCGAATTCCGCACAGACGGACATCTTGGCCGCAACTGGATCCCCGGCAAACCGGGCTGGGTCGAAGCCACAATGAAGGGCCTGCCGCGGAATCCTGTGAAATGGCGGTTCATCGAAGCCATATTTACCCACAACCTGCCGGGAAGTGCCTGCGATGTGCGTGGCGTATCGTCCCACCAACCGCTTCCCGATCAGTGCCGTGATCCGCCGCCCCAGCGTTACCCCATAGTTGTTCCGAATCTGGTAGGCCGGATTGTGAACGTGGGTGATTCGCACTGGGGGCAAATGCCGGCCCGCCATCATGAAATGCCACCCGCTGGCGTAGTCCTGGTGGTCGTGGATGGCGTCATAATTGCCTTCCTTTAGAATTCTGCGGAATTCCCGTGCAAATTGAGGCAAGCGATCCCGCCCGTATCGGCAGTAAAACAGTTTAGCCCCCAATTTAGACGCCTCGTCATCAAAGATTCCCCGCTCTCCGCCGGTCAGCAGAAAATCCATTTGCACCTCGCCGCTCTTTGACCACAGCCGAAGAAGCTCCATGAGCCAGGTTTCCGCCCCGCCCATGCCAAAGGCATGAGTGACTTGGAGGACCTTGATAGGTTTTGAAATCATCCTTGATAGATTTGGATCAAGTCGGCAAGCGCCCGGTCCATATCCATCGGCGAGTTGGCCAACGCCTTCGCCGCTTGGTCTCGGCTGGGCACGAACTCGCCCAACTGGGAGTATGCTGCCTGAGCCCAGATAGACGCGGGTTCCGCCAACGAAAGCCGCCGGGCGCAGCTCCCCGGCAACAACGGATCGTCCGCTATCCCCAAGGACAGCAACAACCGCAAGCCCGCGAGCTGGGCCTCGACCACGGCGAGGCCGAAGCCTTCCATCGGCCTCTCCCGCCGTGGAAGGATGAACCAGTCGCAGCAGCACATGATGTCGGGAATGTCACTTCTCCATCCAAGAAACCTCGTCGCCCCATCCAAGCCGAGTGTCGACGCGCGGCTCCAGAGAGGCTGCTCTTCACTGCCGCTCCCGACGAAAACACCCGCGGCCCTCGGTTCTAGCTTGCGAAGTTCGGTCAAAACATCGAGCGCAAAGCCCGGGTTTTTCTCAGGAACAAGACGACTCGCGAATAATAGCACCAACGCATCCATCGGCAATCCAACTTCCTTCCTGAACCGCTCCCGGTCCGCCGTTGCTTTGAGGAAAGGTTCCGAGTCAATGCCATAATAGTGAACCACATCCCGCCCCGATCGCCGTGGCCTCCCGTTCAGAAAAGTGTCTAATGTATGGTTCGAAATTCCCACGATCTTGTCCGCCAATGCCAGGCAGGTCCGCCGCATGGGTTCGCGCAGCAGCGCTTTCTTCCACGCGCTGCCAACCGGGACGGTTTCATCGGCGTTATGCACATGCACTAACCGCCGCCGGAGCGGCAACCCCAAGGCTGATACCAGATACATTGCGCTCACCAAATCATGGTGAGCGTGTAGCACATCGAATTTGCCATGTTTCAACTCGGCTCTTAGCGCCTTGATGAAAGCAGGCTTTTCTCCAATCGGCACGGGGGAATAAACTATTCGCGCTCCAAGTGACCGCAGGTCTGCATCCAGTAAGCCTTCGCGTCCTAATTGGCAATAAAACGTCCAGTCTAACTCTACGCCTTGCTGCCGGGCATGGCGAAACATTCGTGCCAGCCAATTCTCGACGGCGCCACGATTCATATTTTCAATGACGTGTAATGTCTTCAAGACGCAGGCTCCCCTTCAGTCACTTGGCCGCTTCCACATAAAGACTCTCAGGTGCATACTTTTCATCGTCCAGGCAAATGTCAGGGCAAAGAACGCTCTTGTTGAAATCTGTTTTCGTCACGGTTGAAAAGCCCGCTTTGCGTAGCGTCGCTTCCATCGTTGGCCAGTCGTATAGAAATTGATGCTCATAACGTTGCCGAAAATACGAGTTCACCGCTTCCATTGCCTGCCCTTCACCCTTGAGTCGGTGTTGGACGAGAAAATCTGGGTTCTCAAAATAAGTCCTCATAACCCACTCTCCATTTGGCACCACAATCCGAAACACCCCCCCCGGTTTGAGGCACCTTCTGACTTCTTGCATTATTCTCAACCCATCATCCTGCGTGAAATGCTCCAAGACGTGCTCACAAAACGCGCCATCGAGACTTTGATCTTCAAACGGAAGCGGGCGGTTGAAATCGATTAGAAAATGCACATTTCGATCCGCAAACCCATCCACATTGACCCAGTGGGAATCCCCCAATCCACGGGGGCCTGAACCCAGATTGAGATATACGGGACTTGAGCGTCCTGCGGCAAAGCGTCGAAGAGCCTGACCTTTCCGTAGCGCGAAATTCGTCAAGCGAATCCGCAAGAAGTGGACATCCCAGCGAAGGAGTGCCAGGACGCGATGCGAGAATACAAACAGAAAGAGCTTGCGCATGGAAATATCTTTGATTAGTCGCGACGACTTATAACATTTAACAATGACTTTCGGTATATTCTGGTTTTACGAAGCGTTTGCTTGATTGTGCAACCCAAGTTGCCGGGCGACCAGAGGGATCCCCTTGGTATAGAACCAGGTTCGCTCCACTGTGTTGCCGCAAAAATGTTGCGCCACGGCATTCGACGACGGCACCGCAGGGCAGGTGGCGTATGTCTCCGGAAGCACCTCCGCGCCCACCACCGCCGCTTCCATCGCCAGCAGGGTTTGCTCGGCGAGACGATTAAAATTTCCAGATGCCAGTTGCTCCATAAAGCAGGGAGCGGCCAGGTATTGTTCCACCCGGTGCAACTGGACACTTTGTCTTGGGAGGCAAAGATAGCCCGTATTAAAAAACTGCGGCAGCGCAGCGCCGCAGATCCGCGACAGGGTCTCGGGAGGCGCGCAGAACGCTTGTGGCACTGGATCGGCGATGAACCGGATCCGGCCCAAATTTTCCGCCCATTCCCTCACTTCTTCCGGCACACGGAAATGCAGACAATCGGAATCCAGCAAAACCATCCCCTTGTTCTCCGCCAAGAGACAGGGATCAACCAGTTTGCGAAACAAGACAAAGCGCTGGCGCCAGGCAAGGCACCGGTTCAGGCCGAGTTCTTCAAGCTGTAAAAGCATCGCCGCGTCGTTCCCCGCCACTGCCGGAATCTGAACGCCGGGAAACAAGGTATGCAGGATGGCGCGGCTCTCCGGCTTGAGGCTCCCATCATCCAAAACGACGATTCGGCACGGTCCGAAATGTTTGCGGAAGGAATACAAGGCCCATACCCCTCCCCAAAATCGAGCCTGGTGGAGCAACATGAAGCAGTCGAGCCCTCCATCGCCTGCGGCCAGCGGTGGTGCCTGCGTGATGGCGCGCAAAAACCGCCTCTTGGCGATGCGCGTGTCGATTTCAGCTTTCAACCCGAACGGCGCCATCTGGCGCAAGCGGAGAACCAGCGGGCCCACTCGCATGCACCTCAAGGCAGATCGAAACATGGATAGCGGAGGTTTCATAATCGTCGCAATTTCCTTCCCCAAAGTCACACCAGAGACAGGGTTAGTTGCCCCAGAACCAGGTTCAGCAACTGATTTTGAGTTGCTCACGGAGACTAGGAAGAGAATGTTTGTCCGAGCAAGTCAGGGGCGATTGCTTTCATCATTATGGTCGATAATTCCAAATCCATGCAGTGTTCGTGGTCGTATCAGACCCCCCTTGAGTTGCATCAACGTCACGCTGGTTTGATTGTTGGTCAGCACTGCGCCCGGCAATTGCGCCAACGGCACGGAGCCACTCAATTGTGCGGCGGGCAGAGTGCCAAGCAGGTTGCTGGCCGTGTTGGCCATGATTGCGTAGGGCGTCGGCAAGATTTGCTGGCGCGGCAGCAGGGTGGTGAACACTGCGTTGCCATTCGTCCGCACGTCCAGTTCCAGCCAGCGCCCCGGCCCGATGAAAACACCGTTGCCGAAATCTAGCGTCACCGTGAACAGGCCGTTGGTGACGCTGGTGGCGGAATTGGTCAGCGGCCCGGCGACCAGGCTGCCGTTGCTCAGAGCGTCCCAGACCTCGAATTGCAAATCATAAAGTCCGTTGGCCGCGCTGCCGTTGGCATTAAGCTGACCTTGATAGGTGAACGCCGTGCCCTGGGCATGGGCGGTTGAGGGTTGAAGGTTGAAGGTTGAGAGCGCAGCGAGCGCCAGCCACTTGGTGAGGGAGATATTTGTTTTCATTGTTTGCAAATTTTCAAAATGATAACTTTTGTTTTGGAAGAACATGCATCATGTATTTGAACAGCTAGATATGATCAATCGTCTCTTGACGGTGCTGAAAACGAGGGCTAAGGGTCACGGATACATAGCAAACCTGCACTGCGAAACAAAAACTGAATAGTATACTCAGTGCCCATCCGTATTTATTGTAATCTATTTTCATAATAACAAAGGTTCAGTTTTCACCGCTGCGCCGATAGGCAGCATGAAGAGCCATCGATTGATCGGCGGGCGATGCTCAAACACTGCCAGCATACGGTAAACTTTAGGCAAGAACGGCGTCAGCCAGTTGCCGAAAGGATACTCATCCGCAACGCGCCGGCTCTGCTCGATCTCCAGGATTTGGTGCGTGCGGGCGAACCTCGCCCGAAATGTGGCATGCGCACCCGGCTGCTTGAACTCATGCGTTTCCAGCAGGATCTCACATTTTCTTAACTCGGGAATCTCGCCCGGGTCGAGAAGCTCCATTTCTCCGCCCTCGCAATCCATGACAATGCCGACGCGCTGTTGGGCTGAATTGATAGCCTTGCGCAGATCTTGTTTCGTGCAATAGCCCCGAATTTCAGTTCTCTGCTCCACCTGGTTTGCTGCTACTGTCTCAGCCGGCATTTTGCGCCCTTCACTTTCGGCCTCGAAGGCGATTACGCGCACGCTCGGGCAGCGCCTCGCCAAACCTACAGCGTAGTAGCCTTCAGCAGCTCCGACATCGACGATGAGTTCCGGTTGCCACGCGATGAAATCTTCAACACAGTCGTGAATCTCTCGCTCGTAACAGCCCACCAATTTAGCAGTGTAAACGCTCGCGAAAGAACGTCCCGTAAGCCGCATACCCCGAAACGGCCCGCTTGCAACGACGTCACCGGTTCGAAGTCGTGCCAAGCGATCAAAATACCGTGGAACCCAATGTCCAAAATGGCAGCATTCTGGGAGCACCCGTCTGGCCAAATCTTTCAAATTCATCGTAGTTTTCAGTTCAAAGCAGAGTGCAATCTATTCGTGTTTCGCTCGCTACTCACGTCACGGACGCTGCAAGACAAACCGGAGAGCAGCAATCACCGCATTCGCATATTGGGCTGCTCCAAAATGTTCGTCGGTGCCGTTGCGGAGGAACTCGTCACCTGCCGCGCGCATCTCCTCCCATTGCTGCTTTGGCATCTCCTTCAGGAATATTCCAAGTTCACGTGGCGACTTGAACTTGCGCGCATCGACAAAACTTCCAGCCGGCACAAACTCCTGAATCCTCTGATTTCCTAAATAGACGGGGACCGTCCCGGCCAGAAAAGCATCGAAAATCTTCTCCGAAATGTATCCCACGTCATTGCGGCAGTTTTCGTAGGCAATGTTGAACCTGTAACGGTCGAGTAACTCCAACTTGTTTCCAAGCCAAGGGCCATGCCAGGCAGTTCGGATTGCCACATCGTCCAGCCCATCCCAACCCGGGCCATAAATGTCAAAATCACCAGGGAACATGCGGGCAAGGCAGGATGCCACGGAAAGTCGTTCCCGGTAGATGGATCCCCCTTCCGTCACGTAATTCCACCACGTCCGCCGTGTGAATCGCCAGCCCGCCTTCAGCATTCCCAATCCGCTCCGCCGCGGAAACCATGAGGCCGGATTCGGGACATTTGCCACCATGCATGTGATCTTGCGTTCCTCCCATGACCTCCCCGGTCTCAGCCTTCCCCATGATCCAAGCCCCCCTGTTGGAAGTTTGTAGATAAAATAGCCGCTCTGTCCACGCAAGTGGTCGTTGTAGGTCAAAACCGCGTCGTAGCCTCGATGGTTTGCCGGATCAAAGGTCCAAGCACGACCAATCGGAGTTTCAGTGATCTGCAGTATGATTCGCAATTGGCGATAACGCCTCCTGAGCTCGGCGAGTTCCTTCGGCGTCACCAGCATTTCGCCGAGAATGAGAGCGTCTGCTTTGCCCATGTCAACCATGTCATCCGTGTGGAAATCATACCCGTTGCGGGCGCCGAACTGGGCCAGGTGAAGGCCCGGTTCCATCCAATGCGACGCATCGCCAACATGGATATATTTGTCATCGCGGAACAATTTATCACCGCCCAAACCGCCCGCTGAAGGACGAAAGGCAATCGTCCACCTCTTCTTGCTGTCGGGTAGCAGGCTCATTGTGTCATATCCTTCCAGAAAGCGTCAAGGGCCTCTCGGTCAAATGGTGCGCCTGCACGCGAAATGGAGGATGGACCTTCTGCACGCTTGTGCAGCCTCCGCCAGGCAACGGCGATTTTGATCAGGGCGCGCCGTGTGATTTCATAGGGCAATAGCGCCAGGAAGCTTTTAAGCGCTCCATATCTCCACGCATGCCGCAGCGTAGCCCACGGAGGGCGTCTCAGGCGCAAATCCCACAACAATTGCTCCATAACCACCTTTGCCTTAAACGAAGCCGCCCATCGGGATTCCGGGCGCCTGGAGAGAATCAGGACGTCATGGTAGAAGTCCCAATGTAAGGCGCTGGTGTTTGAATGGCGGTTATCATGCAGCCTCATAATGGCCAGCACCTCATGCAGGTAACAGATCCCGCCGCCTTTACGGATCATACGCGAGTATATTTCCCAATCGCCAACAGCCAGCAACTCCTGGTCGTAGCCCCCCACTCTTTCAAAGTTTGTCCTCCGGTATAGACAAAGCGACGGTGAGGTGAATGTAAACGCCCATACATCCCGGTTCTCACGATAGATGTCTGCATCCGCATACTCTATCGATGGCATTGTGGACAAGAACTCAAACCCATTATTCCCATAGTGGGCCGCCATATATACCACTCCGCCTCGCGTAGGGTTTAAATCCAGCGTGCGCACGGCTTTCTCAAGGCAGTCTGGTAGTAAGAGATCGTCGCTGCAGAGAGATAGAAAATACTCACCACGCAGTAGCGTTTGTAGAAAAAGCCCGTTCCCGCGAGGCCCCAGATTTCTGGGTTGCTGATAAAACCGGATCCGTGGATCCTGAGCTTCCTGGATTACACCACCGATATCTTCTTCTGAGGCGTTGTCGCTGACAATAATTTCGAAGTCAGTGAACGACTGGCACAACACACTACGGAGAGTTGCCCGGAAAAGTGCAACCCGGTTATAGGTGGGTATGCAAATGGATACTTTTGGCATTCGATATCTATATATTGTTGCTAAGCGATTGCTATAATCGCTGGGTTGGGCTCCGAATCAGGATGTCCCATGATGTTGAAAACCATCGCTTGGACACAAGCTTCTTGGAGCTCTCGCTATTACAATTTGGTGAATCTATCATTTCCATAGTGATAGACGGATCTTTCGGAGGCAAAAACACCGTGTGAGGCGAGTTGCTTTTGAAAAGTTTACGGCGTCCTTAGCTCGGCGATATCCCATTAGTCAATAAGCTTCAGGTTTTACAGGCCGCGTTTATAGATTTCCTGTTTCAGTGACTCGACTCGTGCGTAAGGCGAATCAATCATTTCAATCATCAGCGGCTGATCTTTCTGAACCGCCGGCGTCAGGCGCTCGCCGTTCATCATTTCATGGTAGGACAACTAATCCTTTTGAAACCAAACCACCGTTAGAAAGCTTCGATCAGTCTCTCGTGATGAATCTTGTAACTGATCGGTAGGTCTGTATCAGGATAGATTCAATTGGCCATTCAAATTTTGAAAGCCTCGAGCAGGAAGCAAAAAGCTTCACATTGTGATTTGTGACGCTCTGGTGAACTGGCGCTACTGGAATAAATTCTGAAATTGCTCCATTACTTCGAGCCAACAAAAAGCGTCTTCTCAAACGGGCGGCGTGTCGAAAAGCTTCACGATTTCATTATTAGGGTGCAGCACCTCGCTCTCAATTCTTCCTCCCGCCACCATAACTGGGTTTCTCTTGCGACATTAAGCCTGTGGCTTTAGCGTGGAAGGATAAAGCAACACCAGTTCGTTCTTCAAACCCATGCCAAGAATTTGGTTCACTATTTCATCCTGGTATAGTTGCGAAGAAACCAAGATGGGGCAGTTGGGCAATTCATGCAGCCGATCGGGGGACAAGATCGCTTTGCCCACCAGCAATCCACCTTGATAGCCAATGTCTGAGTCAACAAAGGCCAGAATGTTCGCTTCGCCTAGACTGCTCGCCCCAAGCAATTTCTGTGTATGAAGACCAGCACCCCATACAATAATCTCGCCACGAGCTTTCGCGATTTCATCCACCTTTGCAAGCAGGTTGCCAAATAGTGATCTAGATTCGGCGATGTAAGTCTTGAGGCTCCCCTCGATCTCTGTATCAAATGCAAAGTCCAAGCGCTTCCACACGGAAGCCAGCATGGCCACAGTTGACACTTGAGGCTCCAGCATGAGTTTATGGAAGCCTAGACCCATCATTAAGTTCGCCAACGAGATCATCGTAAAGTAGTTCACGTGTTCCACGGAGAATTGGAAGAACGGGTCTTTGTGTTCCGAGGCGATCTCCTCATTCGCATCGCTGACCAGGAAAAAGTTATGGGCATCGGGAGTTTCAACATAAACACGACCACCTTCCCGCAAGAGGTTTCGCAGCTTCAGGATGAAACTCCGCAAATCGACAATGTGCTCAAGGACATGGGTCAGAATGATGAAATCGAATTCACCAATTTCCAAATTATCAAACAGGCTTCCTACGATAACCTTTACCCCATGTTTCTCTGCGGCAAACGCAGCAGCGAACTCGGAGGGATCCAGCCCAGTGATATCATCAAACCCCTTTTCTCGCAGCATACTTAGCAACTGGCCTGTGTAGCAGCCAATATCCAGAATTCGATCCGACCGACGGAGGTGGGGAAGAATGTTCTCAATCGAACGATTGTATTGCCGAATCAGATGTTCCGGTTCCAATTCGCCTCTTTCTATTTGCTTTATAAGCAGAGAGGTCTTCTTTGTCATCCGCCGGTAGTATTGATCCACCGATTCTTGGGAAGGTAGATCATCTGCGAAGGCAAAACCGCACTTACTGCACACCACTACGTTATAGCCAGCGTGGAACGCATTGCAAGAAGGATTGATGAATCGCTGGCGATAGACTACCTCTTTTGTCTGCTGGCCGCATACTGGACAATCGCGTTTGGTATGCTGTTCCGGGTTTTCTACATGACTCATTTGGTGGCCTTTTGTTTGGTGGGAGTGTGAAATTAGATTTGTTCAAAATACTCAGCGAGCCGGTGACGACCTGAATCGCATACATGTAGTCGTAGTTTAGGCACACGATGGCGAGGGGTCAAGGCCAAAAGGTTGCTGTAACCGTTACCTCGAAAGATTGAGAGCATCGCGCCAGTAGCACAGCCGATGTCAGCGATGCGCGCCTGTTTATCCGGCAGAAAAGTGCTGACGCTCCCAACGGTCTTCTGATAGTTTTCCAGCGCGTCCTCGGAAACTTTTCCGGCTCGATGCTTGTTTTCGTATTTGGACATCGTTTTGTAATAGGTGTCCAATTGTTCCTGCGTGGGGACGTTGTCCGCATAACCAAAGCCACACGCCCGGCATATCACAACGTCGTAGCCATTGAAAGGAAAGGCTTCGGATATTTGGGTGAAGGTTTGGCGATACAAATGGCGGGTGCTTGAACCGCTACAGATGGGGCAGTCTCTTTTCATTTCTTCTTCCAGGATGGTTTGGCGTCATCGCCTTTGTCTTTGCTGTCTGAAGATGCACTTCGCTGGTTCGCGGCAGCGATTACAGGCGTGTGACCAGTTGCCGAAACTAAATCCCAAGACAACGGAGTTCCGCGCTCGATATCTCGGCTGGCTACTAACCCAATGACTTGGTCAAGATAGCGAGGTGCCAATCCATACCCGGGCCGGATGGACCGGACGCTTTCCTTGGTGAACACCTCGCCGGCTTTCATGTCTTTCACCACGAAAAGCGAACGGCGGAAGACGCGGCTTGCCTTTTCCTTCTCGGTGACTTCATAATTTACGCGACCAAGGGCTTTTTCCGCAATGCGGATGGCGTCCACCATGGCCTTAAACTCCGCCGGTTCCAACGAGAAAGCGGCATCTGGCCCGCCGTCGCTGCGGCGGAGGGTGAAGTGTTTCTCAATGATACAGGCCCCCAGTGCCACGGCGGCCACAGGCACGGCAATGCCCAGGGTGTGATCGGACAGACCAGCCGGCACGCCGAACGCCTCTGCCAAATGCGGAATCGTGCACAGGTTCATTTCCTCGGGAGGTGATGGATAGGCACTCGTGCATTTGAGAAGCGCCAACTGATTGCAACCAGCAGCACGCAGCGTGCGGACCGCCTCGTCAATCTCCGCCAGCGTGGCCATGCCGGTGGACATAATCACCGGTTTGCCCGTCTGCGCCACCTTGCGGATGAGCGCCAGGTCCACCAGTTCGAAAGAGGCGATTTTGTGCGCTGGCACGTTCATCTTTTCCAGAAAATCCACGGCGGAGCAATCAAACGGGCTGGAGAAACAATCCAGACCAAGCTCGTCGGCAACGGTCTTCAATTTCGGCTGCCAATCCCACGGCGTGCAGGCTTCGCCGTAAAGCTGATAAAGATTTTTGCCCTCCCAAATCGTCCCCTTGCCGATTTGAAAATACTCGTTGGCGCAGTCAATGGTGATCGTGTCCGGCGTGTAAGTTTGCAGCTTCACTGCATCCGCGCCCGCATCACTCGCTGCGCGGATGATTTCCACGGCCTTATCAAAACTATGGCAGTGGTTAGCCGACATCTCTGCGATGATGTAGCAGGGTGCGCTGGGACCGATTGCGCGCCGTCCGATGTAAAGCGTTGGAATCATGGTGCCACGCTGATCTTGAGCACGAATTGGCGGCCCTGCCATTCGAAGAACGCCGGATATTGCTCGTTGTCCACCACGCGAAGCAGATTGAACTGTTCAGCCAACGTCAGATTAGGTTCCAAACGGCTATCCTTCGGCGTGCGCCGACGATAGCACGTCGCCGGGCCTTCCTGCGGTTTGCCTTCGCTTAATATGTCTGGGTAGCGGTTCATGAATCGCTCGCACATGTCGATAATTCTTGTGCCCAAAACTGTCTGAATTTCCCCCAAAAGTTCGTTGCCCTGTAGCGTAAAAGATTCTTTCAGGTAGATTCGTCCGGCATCAAAAGCTTCTACCGCTTCGAACAAACTGATAGGAATAACGTTTTTGCCTTCAAGAATCTGCCAAGTCAGCGGTGACATGCCTTTCCCCTTGGGCAAGTCACTCGCATGAACAACAATGTTGTGCCGACTACGGGCTAATATATTCGACGGCACTTTAGACTCACAACTGAGTAGAAAGGCAACTTCGTTGCCCGTTTGAATTTCAGCCGCAGATGGGAGCAGGGCCACCTCGCCGAATCGTTGCAAACGGTCTCGAAGTTGCCTTGCGAACGAAACAAACCAGCTCTTTGGGTTATCGGTGACAATTGCTAATTTCATGGCAGCAGCTTCAAACTAAAAAGTGATTATGGCAGACAGACACTGTTCGATTTTCTGTGTGACTTGGCACATTTGTGATCAAAAACTCTACTACCCGGGTGCTGCCACCACCGTCCACCAAGCGACGTCCAAGCCCACTCATGCGCGAGCGTTGCTCACGCCGCGACAGTATCGCCTGAAGCCGCTGTGGTAGTGATAGTAAGGCACCGTGATCGGGCTGACCAAGCGAGGCACTTACCCCCTCCAACTCGAGAGCGGCGCTGATGGCACGCTGATTATCGGCAAGGGTGCATACGAGGCTTGGCAAACCCATGAAAGCCAACTCCCAAGAGGTAGAACCGCCAGCCGCGATGGCCACGTCGGCCCAAGCCATCAACTCGGGCATGTTGTTGGCATCCACCACCAGTTGGATGGATGATGGATGATGGATAATGGATGATTGGAGGGACTGGACATGAGGATTGCTGCCGCCGATGACAACCTTGGTTTCAATTTCAGAAAATTGTTTCAATGCCTGAATCACTTTGCCGGTCACGTTGTCAGGGTCGCTCCCGCCCATGGTGACGAGGACTTTGTTCCCAACTGCGGGAATCTCCCGCTTCCAATCCTGCATATCCAGAAACTCTTCTCGTAGCAGCACATAGCGGGTTCCAAGTAACAAACGGGTGTGGGCTTCACGCCGTTGGTAGAGAGCAGGGTCCGCGCCAAGATTTTGGTTCAGCACAAGGTCGGCACTATAGAAGTCGGCATGGCCGTAGTCATCAAACAACAGCAGGCGCAAACCCGCAGCTTTTATAGCGCGCTGATAATTGGCGTCGAAGTGGTATCCATCGGCCACGACCCAAGCGGCACTGTGTTTCCGCGCGAAAGCAATGGTGTGTTCCGCGTCTGCGACAGTCCCGGGCCGGGCCTCCAGTCGCGAGAGCACAACCCCCTCACGAGCGAGAAGCTGTTCCAAGGCCGGGGTGGTTTCTGCCTGGAGAAAAAGAACCTTGCCGCCGTGGCGCTGCCACCCTTGCGCAAGCGCCAGACAACGCATGACATGGCCGGTCCCCATGCGGGCACTTGCATCAGCGCGAATTAAAAGCATTTCAGACATGAAGCTCGCGAACTGCGTCAATCACCCGCTGGAAATCGGTGTCGCCCATGGCCGGATAAAGCGGCAGGCTCAAGGCCCGGCGGTAGTAATCTTCAGCCACTGGACATTTACCTTGGCGGTAGCCGTAGGCCTGCCGATACCACGGCTGAAGGTGGACGGGAATGTAAAGCACTTGCGAGCCGACGCCTTCAGCCCGCAAGGCGCTCATCACCTGGCTGCGTGTCTTGCCGATGGCAGTGTAGTCGATCTGCACCGTGTAAAGGTGCCATGAAACGTGGTCGCGGTTCTTCAGGTGCGTCAGGCCCGGCGTGGTAAGCCAGGGAATCCCCGCGAAAGCCTCATTGTAGCGCGCCACAATTTGGCGTCGGCGTGTAATGAAGGCGTCGAGCTGCGCCAATTGCGAAAGTCCCAAAGCACACTGCAGATCGGACAGGCGGTAGTTGTAGCCGAGGTGCTGCATCTCGTAATACCACGGCCCGCGCTCGGCGAAGGCGGGTTCATCATCACACCCGAGGCCCAGGAAACGCTGGCGCTCCACGCCGTGCGATCTCAACCGCCGCGCCTGCGCGGCCCACGCATCGTTGTCCGTCACCAGCATTCCGCCCTCGCCGGTGGTCATGGTCTTGACGGGATGAAAGCTGAAAGCGGTGATGTCTGCCCACGGATGGCCACCCACTTTCCACACGCGCCCGTCATGCACGAAGGCGCCGCCGACCCCGTGACAGGCGTCTTCGATGATAATGGCATCTTTTGCGCGTGCGACCCTCGCGATGGCCGGCAGGTCACAGGGTTGTCCAGCGTAATCGACCGCAACAACAGCTTTGGTATCAGGCTGCCAGCTACATTCAAGTGCAGCCGGGTCGAGGTTGTAGGAAACCCGGTCAATGTCTGCAAAATCCGGTGTGGCGCCGACATAAGCGGCGCAATTGGCCGAGGCGAGAAAGGTGTTTGGCGAAGTGATCACGCGGTCACCCGGTCCAATGTCAGCCACGCGCATGGCAAGATGGAGGGCGGCGGTGGCACTATTCATGGCCACCGCATGTTTCGCCCCAACTATTTCCGCGAAGCGGCACTCAAACTCGTCCACCTTCGGCCCACCTGTGAGGAAGTCGGAGCGAAGCACATCACAAACCGCCGCGATGTCCGCTTCCGTGATGCATTGACGGCCATAGGGGATCATTGTGGCTCCAGCGAAAGTTGTTTGTAGGGGGCTGAACGCACCGAATTTGGGATTAAAGTCCTGCTGTGAACTCTTTCATCATCTCACGCAACTGGCCAACGGCAAGCCATTCGTCATTTGAATCACTACAATAATGGAAGCCTTCCGCCACCGGATGCCCAGCCTCTACGGCACTAGCAGGTTTATGATGCATCGGAAATTGTGGCAACACTGCGTAATGATCTCCTCGGTCTATTGTATTGCGCCCCTCGTCTTCGCCCACCAGACTCTCATGAAGTTTCTCGCCCGGGCGGATACCGACCAATTTATAGGTGCATTTACCAGGTAATGCCGCTACCAGATCGATCATCTTCATACTGGGAATTTTTGGGATTAGGACCTCGCCGCCGCCGGCTTCTTCCAATGCTTTGATTACTAGCGAAACCCCTTGTTCCAAGGTGATCCAGAATCGAGTCATTCGTGCGTCAGTGACCGGAAGCTCTCGGACACCCTGGCGGATGAGTTCGCAGAAAAAAGGGATTACGCTGCCGCGACTGCCCACGACGTTGCCATAGCGCACTAAGCTGAAAAAGATGTCGCGGTAGCGAACATAGGCATTGGCCGCGATAATGATCTTCTCCATGGACAGCTTCGTAGCACCATAAAGATTGATGGGATTCACGGCTTTATCCGTGGAAACAGCCACCACTTTGTGGACGTTCCGATCGAGCGCAGCTTCCACGATGTTCTGGGCACCAAGGATGTTCGTCTTGACTGCTTCAAATGGGTTGGATTCCAGAGCGGGAACTTGCTTTAGCGCCGCGGCATGTATCACATAGTCGATGTTGGTAAACGCGCGCAGCAGGCGCTCCTTGTCGCGGATGTCTCCAATGAAATAACGAATGGGGTATTTCGCCGGTGGAAATCTTTTGGCCATTTCGAACTGCTTGAATTCGTCACGACTAAAAATGACGACTTCACGCGGTTTGGCCTTTGCGAAAAGAGTTTCGGTTAACTTTTGGCCAAGAGAACCAGTGCCACCGGTAATCAAAATGGATTTTCCGTCAATCATAATTAGGGATTATTTTTTGTTTGTTAGTCTTCCTTGAGTCTTAAAGTTTAGCAGATCATCAATTCGAGCGCCCGCTCAGACCGGCAAAGTTCGCGTTTCATCATCAAAAAGATGCATGTTTTTCCATACTTCTTCACGTGACAAAAACGGAAACATATCTTCCAAAGGCCGGGTTTCAAACGTGCCGTCTTCTTTGCGAAAAGACATGGTCTTCGGACTGCGCGCCTGATTTGGGGATAGTTTAAGTTCGCACAAGACCGGCCCCGTGGCGGCGAGGACCTGACCAAGCCTGGGAGTAATCTCATCGTTATTGGTGATCAGCTCATAGCCAAAACCATAAGCAGCCGCGAGATGGCGGAAGTCCGGATTTCCGATGCCCGTTTTAAAGTCAGAACCAACAAGATTCCCCCCGAAAAAATTGTTTTGCGTGGAACGGATGGATTCATATCCGTCATTATTCATAACGAATAGCTTTATCGGAAGATTGTTGACTCGAATCGTCATCAACTCCTGGATGTTGAACTGAATACTGCCATCCCCAGTAAGAAGAAAAATGTTTCTACGCCCGGCACCAACGCACGCTCCCACAGCCCCAGGCAGATCCCAACCCATGGAACCATAGTTGATGTTTGTAAAAACCCTCTGGCCCTGCCGGACCCCAAAAGAATGCAGAGTCGAAACAATATCGAGAGAGTTTCCGGTTACTACCACATCGTTGTCATCAAGCTCCTGGGAGAGAGCGTGCGCGAACACGTAACTGTTCACATGTTCCTTGTCCGAGTAATAATCAGGGGTTACGGTCGGGTAACGCTGCTTCCAATTTGAACAGGCCTCTTTCCATGCCGCAGAAAAATTGAAGAGTGTTCCGTCTGCTTGCGAGAGAAACTCGGCGAAGAACTGATTTGCATCGGCTGGGATGCAAAGATGCGGCTTGTAATTTGGTTTATCCAGATCGTGTGGATCAATTGTCACCATGATTCGCTTCGCTTTCGGCGCGAATCCTGCAGTGTTGAAACCGATTGAGCTGATGGACATGCTCGCCCCGATAGTGATCAGCAGGTCACTATTCTGGAGAGTGAAGTTCGCGCGTCTTTGCCCCACGGGACCAAATCGCCCCATATAAAGTGGATGTGCCTCTTCCAATAAATCCATTCCGCCGATCGTCGAGAGAACTGGCGCTCCGAGCTTCTCGATGAATTGGCGGAACGCCTTGTGTGCCCGCCCCAGATGAATACCATTGCCTCCTATCACCACGGGCCGCTTTGCGATCGAAAGCATGCGAATGACTTGGGCCACCTTTTCTATTAATGCACCACTATGGGATACATCTTCCTCCGGCGGCTCAAATTTAGGCGAGGAATCTTCGTCAAAATTAGCTCCCTGAACGTCAAGCGGAATGTTGATCCAAACCGGACCTGGCCGCCCGCTGGTCGCATGCCACCAAGCGCACTCCAGTTCATAGCGAAGCATCGCCGGATCCATCAATGTCTTGAAATACTTCACGACTGGCTTCGCCATCGGCTCAATGTTGATTTCCTGCGGACCGAGTTGCCGGAGCTTGGTATAATCCGCAATGATGTCGCGCCGAACCTGCCCCGAGATGACGATCACCGGGATGGAATCCACAAAAGCGCCGGCAATCCCCGAGAGGGCGTTCGTGCTGCCCGGACCGGTAGTCACGAGGCATGCGCCCACGCCGTTGCGGGTGCGGGCATAGGCTTCTGCGGCAATGGCACAGGCCTGCTCATGATAGTTGCATACATAGCGCATTCCGGGATGCCGCCCTACCGAGTCAACCAGGTGCATGATGCCGCCGCCTGACACAAGGAATATGTCAGGGACTCCGCGCTTCACTAAAAAATCAACCACGTAATCAGAGACTTTCATTTTTTATTCCAACAGATTCGAATTCCAAGCGGCAGTTCGGCGCACGCCTTCCCGGACATCAATCCACGACGCCAGAGCAAGCTCGGAATGAGCGCGCCTCGTGGAGGGCACATAGCGTTCGGGCGGCTTGCCGGGATTCGGCTGCTGCGCGAAGATTATCTCCGCTTTCGGGTTCACCTCATCAGCCACGATTTGCGCCACTTGCGAAATCGAATAAGCCGTTTCCGAGCCGACATTGTAAGGATGGCTAGGCGACCCGCGCAATAAAATTGTCCAGAGCCACACGGCCAGGTCCGCGCCATAGAGGTATGAACGCATTGGTGTGCCCTCCCCGTTGACACGGATAGTCCCGCCTTTCATAGCGTCAGCAATAAAATTACCAATCGCCGAACCCTGATCCAGCGGGAGGTAAGGTCCCACAAAAGCGAACCCGCGCGCGATGACCGTATGCAAATCATATTTCCCATGATACGCGGCACAAAGAAATTCCGACGCCCGTTTGGCTTCTCCATAAGCGGTGCGGAGTTGAGTGGTCTCCGGGGCGCCCAAATAATCCTCCGGGAGATGTATCAACTCTGGCGGCTGTTTTCCATACACGGCTCCGGAACTGGTCAACAGGTATCGTCTGGCTCCAGATTGGACGGCAAATTCCAACGTTCGTCGTGCGCCTTCGACCGCGTTAACAAAAAGCTCCAACGGGGCGCAATAGTCTATGGCCGCATGAATGACACACCCAAAGCGCCCGGTCGGAAACTCGAAGGACATTACGTCGCCGGGGTGCAGACGAATTGCCGGATGATTGGCCAGATGCGGCGCTTTTCCGGCAAAGCGGGCCGAATTGCGAGACAGCACCACGGCCTGCGCGCCCAGGTTCAACTGGTCGTTGGCGTGGCAAAAAGTTTCCAGCAACCAGCAGCCAAAAAATCCCGTGCCGCCCGTGATGAAAATCCGCTGGCCGCGCAGTTCTTCCCAAAGCCCCTGCGTGTGCGCAAGGACATGATCAAGGTCTTCCGTCGGCAACGGTTTCACGGGAATAGGCATGACCGGTTATTTTCCTTTCACAAATGCGCGGATGGTTTCCGCCATGTAATCCAGCATCGCGGGCGTCAGGCCGGGATAGACGCCCTTGAAACCGGTGTGACCGGAGAGCCAGACGGTCTTGCCTTTAAAAGCGTGGTTGAACATCACCAGATTTTCCACGGGGCGTTGCCTTCGGCTCAAAGGCGGTTGAGATATTGCATTTCCTGATAGGTGTCCATCGGTTGCCAGAAGCCCTCGTGCCGGTAGGAATGCAACTGGCCGTCAGCAACAATTTTCGCAATCGGTTCGCGCTCGAACATGACGGCCGGATCGTCGGTCAGGTAATTGAAAATATTATGGTCGCAGACCATGTAGCCGCCGTTGACGAACGCCTGCTCGACCTGTGGTTTCTCGACGAATGTGTGAATCGAGCCGTCGTCCTCGATGTTCAGCGCGCCGAAACGTCCGGCGGGATGCACGGCGGACACGGAGCAGATTTTTTTGGAGCGGCGGTGCGCCTGGATCGTCGCGTTGATATCAATGTTGGAAAGACCGTCGCCGTAGGTAAGCAGGAAACTCTCACCCGCAGGTATGTAACGTTGGATCATCTTCACCCGGTAAGCGGTCATGGAATCCTCGCCCGTGTCGGCCAGGGTCACGGTCCAATCTTCCTCACCATGACGATCATGGAACTTGGGCGGGAGCGCTTTGTTTCAGCTTCACCGTGACATTGCAGGTGTTCCAGAGGTAGTCGCGGAAGAATTCCTTGATCATGTCTCCCCGGTAACCGAGGCACAGAATGAATTCCTTGTGCCCATAGTGCGCGTAGGATTTCATGATATGCCAGAGGATGGGCTTGCCCCCGATCGGCACCATGGGCTTGGGACGATATTCCGTCTCCTCGCGAAGACGCGTTCCTTTACCATCACAAAGAATTACAACTTTCATATTTATATGTTTTTGACCAGTTAACAAAATCTTTATTGTTTCCCCTCAACCTGTTGCACGGCCGGTTCTAATATATACCAATCGTCCCAAGCCGAGGCATGTTCATATTTTCTTTTATATCCATGAGAGGTTAAGAGATTGAAGATTAAACTCCGGGAAGGTTTAGCATTATGCTCTACTGCAATAATGCGAAACCTATATTTGTTGAAGTTATGAGCCGATAAAATATCATACTCGGAACCCTCCGTGTCAATTGAAAGAAAATCGATCAGTGGCGGGGCCTGATAATGATCAAGCAGATCCGTTAAAGAAACAGTCTCTACGCGATATTCGATGCCCGCACGTTCCCCGGTTGCCCCAGGTAAGACGCCCTTAGGGTAGTATCCCCTCCCCTTTATAGAAGAGAGTTCAGCCCCAACTGTGTGTGGTGCCTCGAAGAACGGGAGCATTTCACCGGAGGTTTTCCAAACGCAGCGCGTATCAATGATGCATTTTCTGCATGCAGCGAGACGCTCATGCCAACACTGGGCCGGCTCACAGACAATTCCCTGCCAAGCCAGGCTTTTTTCGAGCAGCCAAGTGTTGCTAAGAGTGATTCCGTCAGTAGCACCAAACTCGACAAAAAAACCATGCTTTTTGGCCGACAATTCGGCCAGCACAAACAAATCTTGGGCAAGCTGTGATTTAGACATTCGGAGATAGGGCGCGATGCTCAGTATCTGCTCCGGGGGTAACTCCAGCAAAAGATTGCGAAAATTATCTGTAGAAACAAGCCGTGCCAACTCACGCAGCTCTTGTCGTTGGCTTATAAGGACAAGAGCAAAACCTGTTTGCTCTAAAAAACGTTGCGCTAATGATTTGAGCTGTGACAACACACCCAGCTCTTGACGTTGGCTTTTAAGGACAAGAGCCAAACCCATTTTCGCTAAAAAACGTTGCGCTAATGATTTCATAAGAAAAGTTTTTTGTTAGGATATTTCAGCTATTTGACAAGGCAGATATGGACGCGGACGAAACATTTTGGTTTAAGTCAATTATTCGGTCACAACGGTCCAGTGAACTGCGGCGATGAGCAATCATGATCATCGTGATCTGGCCCGACAACTCATAGATGGCGTCCATGACATCTTTCTCAGTCGCGGCATCCAGAGCACTGGTGGCCTCGTCGAGCACGAGTATCTCCGGACCGTGATAGAGGGCGCGGGCGATGCCGATGCGCTGGCGTTGTCCGCCGCTGAGCCGCACTCCCCGCTCGCCAACCATTGTTTCAAAACCCTGCGGAAGCTCGTTTTCGACAAAGGCAAGGATATGGGCCGCGTCCGCGACCTGACGCAACTTTCTTAGATCACGTTTCTCTTCAGGGATGCCGAGCGCGATGTTGGCGGCAATGGTATCATCCAGCAGATAGATATCCTGGGGCACATAACCGACGAGCGCCCGCCAGGAAGTGATGTTTTCAGCACTGATAGGAGCGCCATCCACCAGAATGCGGCCGCCGCTCGGGGAATGGAGGCCAAGAATGAGATCCACCAGGGTTGACTTTCCGCATCCGGTCGGTCCGATGATCCCGGTCTTCGTATATTTGGGGAAGTCCATGGAGAGGCCTTGAATCACCGGAGCCATGGCACCAGGATAAGAGAATACCACACCATCCAATTGCAACGATTTCGCGAAGTGGACCGGTAATTGTCGAGGGCTAATCGTCGTGGCGTCCTGAGGAACGCAATCAGCCACCTCCTTTATGCTGTAAACACTGGACAGAACGTTCATCGCCTGACCGAAAATCGCCTGAAAACTTGGAAACATTTTGTAGCCTGCCAGGGCCAGGATGGAAAGCTTTGGCAGCATTGTTGCCATCTCGTTGCCGTTTGCGACGTAAACGAGCACCACACTCACGAGAATTCCGTAGGCGACGGGCTCAAGCAGATAGCGGGGCAGATTACCCAACAAACCGGCTTGCGCGGAACAACCGGTCCAGGTGGCGGAGGCACCGAGAAACTGCCCCGCGAAGTATTGCGCTTTGCCGTGAAGCAGGATGGCCTTGATAGCTCCAAAGAACTGCTGCGCTGTCTGGAGCATGGTCCGGCTGGCGGCGCTCATCTGATGACCGAGGCGACGCCCCCGTAGGTTCAACAAGGCAAGACTGCCGCCATAAATCAGGCCGCACAGGGCTGCGACCAGAAGAGTGATTCCCGGAGCCACCAGCAGGAGCAGGACCAGCAGCAAGATAAGGACGACGAGCCGGGAGATGATCTCCAAAGACGGAACCAGCACACCATTGACGAATTGAAAGATGTCAAGAGTCAGACGCTTCAGCAGCACCGATGAATTCGTTGCCAGATAGTAACCATAGGGCCGGGCGCAATAATTTGCCATAAGACCTTCCCGGAGGGCTTGAATCAAAAAGGCCCCGTAACGCAGCCTCATGCGCTCCGTCAGCCACATAAGGAAGTTCGCAAAGAACAGCCCAAAGATGGTGACGGATCCCATGGTGATGAGCAGGTCCCGATGGGCGAGGCTTGCCAACCATGCTCCCACTACCGGCATCTTGCCCAGTAAAGGAACACTGCCTTTGGAACTCGCAACCGCCAGGAAGGGGGCAATCGAGGCAACGCCCATCACTTGAACCACGCCATTTACGAGGATCACGGCGAAATTGATCGCCAGCCGGCGTCGCCCGAAGCGACCGGCAAACCGGATTGCCCCAATGGTCCCGCGCGCTGCCTTCAGAAATGTTGTCAACATAACAAGCAGGATGATTCGCTATCGGGAAATGACACCGGAGGATAATTCATTTGAGAGCGTGTCATGCACTTTGAATCGGGTTGCTTGTCTTCGATGGACTTACACCATCTTGGAACGGTGGAAAACTTGAACAGTTCTCAAGGTGAACGGCAGCAACAGTGAGGATAGTAATTGTAGGTAGAAAGACCCTCAGCTCATTGACCAACCCAAACACTAATGTGATCAGAAATATCAACATCCCGGATAATATCAGACCCCGGCCACGTGCATCGCAACGCACCCAATTTGAACCCAACCAGATAATGACGGGCAAAAACATCGCCACCCCCAAGATTGGCCAGGATGTAGGATTTAATTTTGGCAATTCACTTAGGAGATTTTCAAAGGATCTTGTCAAGACGAACTCGTTAGAGGTCGTTACCATCTTGCCAGCAAATGCAAAACGAATCAGTTGCACCGAGATTAATGCAACGATTGAAAGCAAGACGCCATATCCGGCTTCTTTCCAGTTAATCTTCACACGCGATCCGATGTCAAATGTCTTAACGCCGTATAAGCACAACCAAATTATTCCCCCAAATAGTGATGATTCACGATTGAAACTGGAGCCAACGACAAGAGCTAACATCACAAAGCGAGATTTCGACCATCCTGCTGCTATAAAAAGAGCGATGAAGATGACATCGAAGAAGTCAGATGTGTGCTCCCACCCGTGATCAAAACTAAATATAGTTTCATAACAGAGCAGACCCTGCGCTATAATAATCAACCTGCGCGGGGACGATACGAAACGATTTAGCACCAACCAAACCGTAAGAAACATTGCAAATGCAGATAAAAATCGCAAGATGAGATACCATTGACTAATGCGCAGAATTTTCCAACAGCTTGCTCCTTTGAGAATAAGCGGGAAGAGCACTCGATTTTGAAACGCGCCATTATATGTCTCTTTACCGTCTTGCAGCCAACTCTGACCAGCGAGCAGGCTCAGTTGGTGGTCAATGGTTTCTTGACGATGCTGAAAACGAGGACTAAGGGTCACAGATACATAGCAAACCTGAACTGCGAAACAAAAACTGAATAATATGCTCAATGCCCATACGTATTTGTTGTAATCTATTTTCATATAAATAATGGTTCAGTTTTCCCAGCTTCGCCGATAGGCAGCATATAAAGCCATCGATTGATCTATTTGCGATGCCCAAACACTTCCAGCATACGATAAACTCCAGGCAAGAACGGCATCAGCCAGTTGACGAAAGGATATGATTGCTGAGTTTGAATCAGTTCTTCCATGACGTGTCTGCCTGGAGACGCTGGTGCCAAATGATGGTCCAGCTTACGCCCTCGATTAAGCTGATCCTAATGTTGTGCAAAGTAACTCAGCGACCGTTTGATTCCCTCTTCCAGTGTTGTCCTGGCGGTGAACCCAAGTTGGCGCTGCAGGGTTGTATCACCACCCCGGGCGAAGACGCCTTCCGGTTTGTCAGACATGCCGATTACCTCGGGCGCAAAGCCGGCAACGTGAGCGACTTGTGTGGCCAACTCGATGAAACTGGTGTAAACGCCGGTGGAAAGGTTGATGGCTGCGCCGGTGTGAATCTGATCCTTGGTCGCCAGGACGCCGTCCACGCAGTCCTCGATGTGGATAAAGTCGCGCATCTGCTGGCCGGTGCCCCAGACCTGAATGCGCTGCGCGCCGCAGTGTTCGAGCACCCGCTTGCAAATCGACGGGAACGGATAGGTCAGGTCCTGGTCTTCGCCATAACCGGAAAACGGCCGGTAGCAGACCGATTCAAGCCCGTGTTTCTCGAACGCCAGCCGGGACACGTATTCGACAGTCAGTTTCGCCCAGCCGTAGGTCAAGTCGGGCATGCCAATATCGTCGGCGAAGTCAATCATCGATTCCACCAAAAGTCGGTAGCCTTCCCGGCGCTGATACTTGACCGGATACGCCGCGCTTGACGAAAAGATGATCGACTTGCCGGGTTTGGCCACCTCGGCCCAACGCCAATAGTGGGCATCGATTGACAAGTCGTCGGCCACCAGCAAAGGTTGCCCCTCGATCATCAACCGGCCACCAACCATCGCGGCAAGGTGATAGACTTCGTCGAAGTGTTCCGTCAGATGCGCCCGGAAATAGTCCCGGCAGTCTTGTTTTAAAAAGTGGAACGTCCGGAAGTCGCGCGGGTCAAACAACGGCCAGCCCGCCGCCGGGTCAATCCCGCCCGTCCCGGCCGCAATGGGATCGACGCAGACCACGTCCTCCCCGGCCGTCAGAAGCCGCCGCACGAACCGCCGGCCGACGAAGCCGGCACCGCCAGTGATGAGAATCCGTTTCATAAAGAGCCTTGCTTGATGATCATACCTTGCGAGAGCGGCAGACCGATGATTTTCTCCGGCTTATTGCTTAGAAACTCCATGAATGCCCGGCGCACCCCATCGGCCGAAGGGAAATCGTGCGAGATTAGAACGCCCCCTGGCACGAGCCGAGGATAGAAAAACTCCAACGCATCCTTTGTGCTTTGGTAAATATCCACATCCAAATGGATGAAGGCAAACCTTCGATCTTTGACAGGCTCCGCCGTTTTCGGAAAAAACCCCTGGTGGAAAAATACGTTTTGAAAGGGGGAGAGGCGTCTTTTCACCTGATCAAGGCTCGCTGCAAACATTTTCTCCGAGAACCGGATATCGCCCTCGCCCAACTTTGGCAAGCCTTCGAAGGTGTCAAACAGATGCAGGTGTTTGTCACCTTTTGCCTCGCAAATCAACCGTGCCGTTGCGCCCTTGTAAACTCCGACCTCGGCGTAATCACCCTCCAAGCTTCGTTGCGCATTCGCCAACGAATAAATGATATACATCTCGCTGGGGCGGCACATCAGAAAACGGTCTTCTTTTCTGATGGTTTTGATAAGTTGCAGCCCTAGGTCTTGATGAAAAGCAGACATGGCTCCCAATTCCATGGACGCGTAGAACAAGCCGATAACCCTATCGACCCACGTATTGGACAACTTGTCGATCATCTTTTTCTTTAAGCTCATATGTTTTGAGTTCCTCCTCCGTTGTCGTTACTTGGGAGAACGCCTCCCGCCGCGCTATGGCTGCGTCATCATGAATTAACAATGGCCAGTATCCGCCGCAACGCTATCAGTCAGGAACGTGCCAACTGTGATCTGAATTGTGCGAAGCCTCTTCTCACACGAAGTGTTGGCGGTAAAGTTCAAACGCCCGGACTGCGTCCGGCGGCAGGAAACCGAGCAGGGCGTCAGGGTTGTCCGGCAACGCTTTGACGATGGCCAGATTGTGTTCATAGCCGAGATATTCCTGGCGCATGTCGCGGACAAGGTCATGCACGTTGCGCTGCTGGTAAACCGACGGCTTGCCGTATACAACCTGAGCACCCTTGGCCTGCACGTAATAGGAGGCCCAGATGTCGTCCATCCTTCCGACCTTGGGAAAGAGGAAATAATCTTTCAGCAACTTCCCGGCAAGGAATGTGTTCTGTGAGTTGAAGGGCGACATCGCGCTGCCAGCGAGCGGGAAGAAGCGTTCTTCAAACGTGCATTCTGGTGCGTGTTCCATGCGGCAGAACGCGTCGATGTCCGGATCGCCATTCCAAAAATCTGCCTGCACGTCCGGCGTCATCGTTCGCGGCTCAACGCGGGAATAGTCGCGCTTCGGCAACAGTTGCAAGGGAAATCCCCGGTGCCACAGGTGCCCGTAATTAGTGGCGCCAACCGGGTCAAACACCGGCAAGTCGGTCGTATAATAATTAAACGAGACTTCCCGGCCGATCATTAGATTTTGTCCCCAGCCTTCGTAAGGAATATTGTCGTCATCAACCACGGCCACGATGTCTGCGCCCAGATCATGCGCCCATAGCAAACCAAAATTGCGCCGTTGAATGCAGTTCCAGCCAATAGCATCGGATAAAGCGCGGTCGTAAGCTTCCTGTTCCGCAGGGCCGACGTAAATCGCCCGCGGGATCTGCCAGTCGGGCGGCGTCTTCTTGTCACCGATGACGACTAGCGTCCAGTCTGGCAACGCAGCAAACTTGCGCATTGCTTCGGTCGGTGGATTAATGGTGGTGGTGACAATTATTCTTTTCATTTTTTGACCTTAAGGATTTTGTGACGTGGTGTAAAGCGCGTTTTCAGGCCTGTGCGGAAGTAGACAAAATTGGTCAGGAAAGTGTTGTGTGTCACACCCTCTCGGCGGACCTTCCAACTAGACGGAACCTCTACGACCTCGATACCGAGTCGCATAGGCTTTATGATAGTCTCGAAGAGGAACGGATGTTTCAGTTCTTCCCAGCAAATCGATCGCACCAAAGCTGTCGGGAGGAGCCGATAGGCGAATGTCAAATCTGTAAGCCTACTAAAATACAGCAGCGTAAAGAATCCTTGGAAGACCCTGTTCAGCACCAGCTTCAACCAGTCGTAGCCTTCGAAACGGACTCCATCCTTCCAGCGGGTGGCAGTAATGATAGCCGAAGGCCTCCGTTTGGCCTCGGCCACCATGAGGGGGATCGTAGCCGGGTCCGTCTCAAGATCGCTGGCCATCATTACTACGTGCGTGCCTCTGGCCTCGTCGAACGCATCACGAACTGCACCCCCGAGGAACGGCAAACGCTGTTCCAGAACGCGCACTTGACCAGGCAAACTTATGGCAAGCTCCTCCGCGACAGATCGACAGTCGGGTGTTGTGTATTTGCAGACGACAATGAGATATTCCAATACGTCGGCGTGATTCGTCGTTTCAATCCGCTGCACCGTCTCCCGCAACGACCAAGTCTCATCCATCGCCGGAAGGATAATAGTCAAACAGAGTGGTGATCGTTCAACGGGCGTAGTCATTGTGGTCTTCATTTCAAAGTAGAATGCAATCTATTCGTGTTGACTTGCTACCCACGTCAAGGACGCTGCAAGACGAACCGGAGCGCAGCAAATCACCGCCTCCGCATATTGGGCTACTCCGAAATGTTCGTCGGCACCGTGGACGAAGGAATTCGTCGCCTGCCGCGCGCATGTCCTCCCATTGCTGCATGGGCATACTCTTGAGAAAAGCCCCCAATTCATGGGCCGACTTGAAATCGCTTTCATACGGACCAAATTACGCCTTGGCGGCTCATTGTCGAGATGGTTTTCATTTCTGCTTTCTGCTTGCCTTCAAATCACGTCGGCAAACGTCTTTTCCATCTTGCGGAAATACCAGATGCCGCTCAAACAGAGGGCGGCGGTCAGAACGA
>OCZT010000493.1_pt1 | contig 39038 bp, 33 predicted proteins | sample 1539031 | NCBI WGS metagenome assembly OCZT01 (sample SAMEA3539308, study PRJEB22396) | soil metagenome | biome: tundra; feature: field; material: soil | place: USA | collected 2010-05 | depth 0.15 m
GATATTGGCGTGACTGGAGTTCAGACGTGTGCTCTTCCGATCTGAGATCGCGCACCGCGCCGTGGTCGGCGGTGACGGCCGCTGCTACAGCATCGCCTGCGCGTCGATCGTCGCAAAGGTCGTCCGCGACCGGCTGATGGCTTCGCTGTCTGTTCGGTATCCGGCGTACGGCTGGGCGCGGAACGCGGGCTACGGCACGCGCGCGCACTTTTCGGCCCTGCGCGAGGCCGGGCTCACGGCACATCATCGTGCCGGTTTCTGCCGAGCCGTTACGCCTCGATTGGGCGATTCGTCCATTACGCGATAGGTACGACGGGGGCTGGCCGATTGCTTGACGGCCAGTGTACCGGCAGGTAGCTTTTCAACTCCGGTCGCGCAGTCGAATCAGTGCGCGAACGGAACTGTGGCGGGCATGGCGGATCGCGACCCCTTTTTGAAGAGGGTTGCCGATCCGTCCTGTCGTCCGCATATTTCGCAGGATTGCACAATCGCTTTTTCACTTTCAGGGGGTCACGCATGAGAGTCCTTCGTTCATCTCTTCTCGTCGCAGCCACGGCGCTTGTCGCCGCTGCCTGCGGCGACAAGGTCAACATCACGCCGCCGGCGGTTATTCCGCCGACGCTCCACGGCATCGTGGTTGCTCCTTCCACAGCCACGATCAGCGTTCTCCAGACGGTGCAGTTGACCGCCGCGGTCAGCGCTGATGCCGGCGTCACGCCGACCATATTGTGGACCACCACCAACAGTGGCGTCGCCGGTGTGACGCAGACTGGCTTGGTGAACGGCGTTGCCCCTGGCACCGCCGGCATCTGCGCCGCGGCGAGTGCGACGGGTCTCACGACCGTCTCGAACTGCGCGCAGGTCGTCGTGCAGCCGCCCACCACGGTCGTTCCGGCCGTGTTGCAGATCGCGTCGGTTACGGTCGCGGGCAACCTGAACAACCCCGTGCCGGTTCCGCCGGCAGCGACGGGCGGCCAGATCAACGTCTCGGTCACGGTCAATCCGGGCACCGAGAGGATGGACTCCGTGGTCGTCACGCTGAACGGCATCCCCGCCGGCACGCAGATCTTCACCTCGGCCCAGGCCGCGGTGATGCGTTCGGTGGCGAATGACCTTTCGGGTCAGGCGCTGATCACGTCGCTGGTGTTCTCGATCAACACCGCCGCGTTCAACCCGGTCACCGGTGCGGTGACGTACCTGAACGGTCCGTACATCGTCTCGGTCGTCGGTTACGGCCATCAGGGCACCACGGCCGCGGTGAACTCCAGCACGAACAACTGGCCGCTCCTGTTCTTCAACGCGGACGGTTGGATTCTCACGCAGACGCTCGGCGCCGGCACCAACGCGGTCACGAACGCGGCCGGCTTCAACTACGTCGGCGGTACGGCGGCCTCGCTCACCGTGTCGGCGATTCCGGTGCTGTACAGCGGCGCGGCCATCTCGAGCACGGCGCCACTGCTGCCGGTCGTGACGTTCGGTACCACCCTCTGCGGCAATACCACGGCGCGGACCCAGGCCATGACGGCTCCGGTCGCGCCCTCGCATGCGTATACGGCGGTGTTCACGCGTACCGCGCTCGCCGCGGCCGGCGCGACCAACGTCAACAACTATGAATTCGCCTCGAACCCCATAACTGCCGCTAACGTTGCCTTCTGCACCGCGGCGAACAGCGCCGGTGGAGAGACCTCCGTCATCACCGGCTCGTGGTACACAACAACTACGCTTGGACCGACGGGCACCGTCGTCGGGGCCGCCAACATCCGCCTCGACAACCAGGCTCCGGTGGGAATGGTCCTCACGAATACGCCCAACGGCCGTACGAATGGGTGGTTCAATGATGCGGTCGTGCTCAACGGAACGAGCTTGAACGGTGTCATCCTTACTGCCGCGACCGATGCTGGCGCAGGTGGAATCGTGTACACCGCGACGGTCGGCGGTGTGGCGATGACCAGCACCTCCACGTTGGCAGAGACGAGCGGTCCGGCGGCGTACACCGTCTCGGATATTGCGACGGACGCGCTTGGTAACGCGACGGCTGCGTCGACCAAGACGTTCGGTGTTGACCGCACGCTTCCGACCCTCACCGCGATCAACGGGCCGAAGGCGCCGGGCAACCTCTTCCCGGCCATTGGCAGCCAGAACGCGGCATTCACGTTTGATCCGGCCACGGGCTTCGCGTTCGTCGCGAACGACCCGACGGGCGCAGGCGGCGTCACGGGTTCCGGCTTCTTCAATCTCGCAGCGACGCCGATCACGATGAGTGAGTCGGCTCGCAACGCTGCTGGTACCAAATGGTGGTGCCCGACGACCGCCTCGTACGTGACGGTCGCGACCGGTTGCGCTGCGTGGACGACGGGGACGAGCTTCCTGGTCAACATGGTCACCGCGGACAACGGCATCGGCAACAACTATTTCCTGACCACGGCTTCGATCGCCGACCAGGCCGGCAACATGTCGGTCGGACCGTTCACGACCAACCTGTTCGCGGTTGACGGTTCGGCGGTTATGGCGCTCGGCAATCTCCAGCCGCCGTCGACGTTCCCGACGAGCAACAGCTCGTACCCGTTCACCTTTGGCATCACGGTTGGCGCCGGGGGCCTCGACATCGCCCTGGCCCGCCTGAACTTCTCGTACAATGGCTTCGCCACCGACGCAGCGACTGGTGCTGCGTTCGCCGGCAACTCCAAGTTCTGGGCTCCGGACGTGACTGTGGATGCGTGGAATGCAGCGACGCTGACGACCACCACCGCGGCGACGGTGACCGTCAACAACATGTTGACGAACTTCGAGGTCACCAGCGTCTTGGGGGTGAACAACGCTGCGCTCAACGCCAACCAGCCGTTGACCTATGATTTCGGTGGCACGAACCAGCCGGGCAACATCACAATGAACGGCGGCTCTCCTGTTGCGGGGAGCTCGTATACGCTCCCGGCGTTCCCGATGACCAACGGTGGTGGGCTCAACCAGGGCCCGGCGCAGTGGTTCATTTGCGCCACGGCGGCGACGGCTGATCCTTGCCCGACGACGCCCGTCCGCCAGACGGCTGGCAACATCACCATCTCGCGCGCGGCAGGCGGCACGGCCATCATCACGGCCGTCGCGGCAGGCACCACGGGCGTATTCAACAATCCGTTCTCGCAGGTACAGTTCTGGGCCTACGATCCAACAACGTTGATCGGCTGGCGCCTGATCGGTATCGCGAACAACAGTTCGAACGTCACGGACGGTACAGTTGCCGTTCCGACCGGTCGTAACTGGCAGTTCAACATGGCGTTCACGCCGAGCGCGACCAACGCACCGGACAACGGTGTGTACCGAGTGATCGCCATCGGCATCGGCGCCAGTACGCTGGGTGCCGGTCCGCCGGTTGCGGGTACGGGCGGCGGCGCGGGCGTGGCACTTGCCACACCGGTCGGCGGCGTCACGGTTACCATCGTGCCGTAAGCAGTTGCAGGGTTGAGCAGGGCTGAACAAGTCGAGGGGTCCGGTCGAAAGACCGGGCCCTTCGATGTTTAATATCCATACAGTCCTCCACCCGCCCCACGACAAGGCCCCTTCCGGGCGGCATGCCTCTCACTACATTTCCGAGCCAACAACGTGACCTGACACACCCGCCACTCGTCAATAAAATTCACGTGCCTTTATGCGGCGTAAAGAAGCGATGCGGTGAGTAGGAACTATCACGCTCGGCTCGCCGCCGCGTCGTTTACGGCCGGGCTGGCCGCTCTCGCCATGCTCTCCTGCCGCTCCGGAGACTCCACAGGCCCGTTGAAGGTCGCCCCGCTGCCGGCAGACTCCCTGCCCAAGCTGGTGCTGCTCCTCCCACCGGGCGAGGCCATGACGGCGGGCACCACCGAGCACATCACGCTCACGGTGTCGAACGTCAGGCCACAGAGTTGTGCCATCGCCGCGCCGGCTTGGCTCGGTCTCTCGGCCGGCGCCGATCCCAATACCGTCTGGACCGTGACGCCGACGGCGACAGGTGCCGCGACGATCATCGCGACCTGTCTGGACGCCCGGAACGCCCAGGTCGTGCGCCGCGACACGCTGCAGGTCTACGAGATGCCGACGGTCACGCCCGACATCAGCGGCGTGGTGCCCGTGGACGTCGGCGATTCGGTCGACGTCTCCTACGACTCCACCTTCACCCTGAAGATCGACGTCGCGTGCAGCCACTGCGATACGCTCGCCACCTTGAAGCGCGTAGGGCCGAACACGCTGCGCCTGGTGGCGAAGGCCGTTCCGGCGGACGCCGTGCCCCGCGGGATCTGTTTCACCGTTCACGGGCTCGACGGCCGCTACACACAGCAGGAGTGCGTCACGGTCTCGATCCTCTCCGCACAGCTCGCGCTCTACTCCGTGCCGATGGCGATCCGCACGGCGGAGGTCGTGCCGTTGCACACGGTCCCCGTGGCCACCTACGACGGCAGCGGGCAGTCGAACCATCCCGACTTCATGCGGGTCAGCGCGCCGTGGGCCGCTGGCGCGTGCTGGCTGTCGTACACGCCGTACTACAAGTCCAACGGCATCCTGGAGAATCCATCGCTCGCCACGAGCCCGGACTGCGAGCACTGGGCACCCGCTGCCGGCGTTCCGGCGCCGCTCGTCGCCAAACCGGTGGACGCGTACAACTCCGATCCGGAACTGGTCTACGACGCACAGCGCGGCTGCCTCGGCGTCGTATTCAGGCAGGTCTCACAGCAGAACGTCATCTTCATCACCGGCACCTGCGACGGGAAGACCTTCAGCGCTCCCCGGCAGTTGTTCGCCGCGCCGAACCACAACGCGGTCTCGCCGAGCGTCACGCCGGGACCGGACGGATTCAACCGGATCTGGTACGTGAGCACCGGGCAGGTCGGATGCACGTCGCAGACGAACGTCGTGAAGATGCGCACCGCGACCTCCAGCCCCGCGGGCCTCGACAGCATCCAGTTCGGCGCCGAGGTGCCGACGGATCTCGCACAGTACGGCTACGTGATCTGGCACCTGAAGGTTCGCTACGTGCCGGCGCTCAAACTGTACGTCGCGATGTATGCGGCGTTCCCGTTCACGACTGGCGTCGGCAACTGCATGAACGATGACCTGTTCATGGCGACGAGCCTGGACGGCCTGCACTGGCAGACCTTCCCCGCGCCGATTCTCGACCACCTCGACAAGCGCTTCAAGTTCACATCACTGTATCGCGCGTCGTTCCAGTACACGGCCGGCAACGACCAGCTCCGTACGATCGTGTCCGCGCTCGACGTGGCGGGCAACTGGGGAGAGTACGGCGTGGTCCACAACTACACCGTGCTGACCACCGCGCTGAACTCGTCCTGGACCGTGTCGGCGGCGCAGCTGGTGCCGTCGTCGAGGCTCGTGCGGAAGGCGGACGCCGTGACCGCGAAGGTCATCATGGAGGACCGGCCGTAGGGCTCCTGCTGCGGTGAGCTGCAGCGCGCGGTCCTGATTCGCCCCCCTCGGGTAGCCGAAGATCTTCTCGGCGCTCGCGTTCAGGTGTGTGCGCGATTATGGCCGGATTCGGGGGCAGCCGGACCGGGAATAATATCTTGAAAAGCTGGGGCGCACCGCCGAGCGCAGCCGCCGGGATAAATGCCGCGGGATCCCATGCGAAGCGCTACTCATTGTCGGGAAACCCTTGAGGTTATATTCCGTCTCGATTCTGCTCAGTTCCCGTCTCACCGACCCGGTAGCTCAGCTGGTAGAGCAACGGACTTTTAATCCGTAGGTCGCGGGTTCGAGACCCGCCCGGGTCACTTTGGTAAGTTGTTGCGGGACACTTGGTTCCGAATGCGAACGGCCGCCGAGAGGGCGGCCGTTTGTGCTTTTTCGATGAAATGCACCCCAAATGGGCCCCATTTTCGAAAATCGAGTTCGTCAGCCGTACGACACGCGTGACAACGTTCATCGTAGCAGCATGGTGTCGTAGACAGAGCGTCCCGCATGTTGGAGTGACGCCTGAGGGTCCCCCTCCGCCATTCCCGCCAAACCGAGCTAGACACCTCGGGCAGGCAATCGTCGTGTTGACACTCTACCTGAACGACCGTAGACTCAGGTAGAATGACAACACGAAAGTCGGATCACCCCCTCGACCGCGTCGCCCTCCTGCAGGGGACGCTCGACCTGATCGTCCTGCGCACGCTGCTCGGCGGCACCCAGCACGGCCAAGGCATCGCCACGGCCATCCAGCGCACCTCGCGCGAAGCGCTCCTCGTCGACCACGGCTCGCTCTATCCTGCACTTCAGCGCCTCGAGGCGAGGAAGTGGGTCCGAGCGAGCTGGGGCACCACGGCGAACAACCGTGCGGCGCGATTCTACGAGCTCACCGCGCTCGGTCGAAGGCAACTCACGCGCGAAGTGAGTGAATGGAAGAAGCTCACGCAGGCGGTCGCGCTCATTCTGGATCCCGAAACCACCGGAGGCTGACCGCATGCGATGGTGGCCCCGGCGCAGCGAGGACGATTTCAGGGCGGAAGTCCGCTCGCACATTGAGTTGCAGGCAGACGAACTGGCGCGAGGCGGACACTCGGATGTCGACGCCCACTCGCTCGCTCGGCGCGCCTTTGGGAACGCGACCAGCGCCGAGGAACGTTACTTCGAGAGTCGGCGGGTGCTGTGGCTAGAGCGGTTCCGGCAGGATCTTCATTACGCCGTTCGGATACTGCGCCGGGCGCCGGTCGTATACGGTGTCGCGATCGCAGTCCTCGGGATTGGCATCGGAATGAATGCGGCCGTCTATAGCGTCTTTCGAGCGTTCGCGGTCCAGGAGCTACCGGTTCCGGAACCGGCGGCGCTGTTCCGTCTTCGTGGCGGCGAGGCCAGCCCCGGTGGCGCCGTCGCGCTTGCGGCCCGCCTCTCAGGTCCGGACTATCGCGACATTCGCGAGCGCCTTACGACAGTGAAAGATCTCGCTGCCTTTGTGCCGTTTGGCTCGGCAGTTGAGGTGAACGGGCAACCCAAGACGGTGACCACGGATTTCGTGTCTGGGAACTACTTCTCAACCCTCCGCATTCGACCGTTGCTTGGCCGTCTTCTACGCGACGACGATGACTTGCCTCACGCGCCGGCATCAAACGTTGTGATCAGCGAAGCGCTGTGGAGAACGGCGTTCGGCGCTCGTTCGGACATCGTCGGTCAGCCGCTTCGTTTTGCGGACGCTCCCAGAGTGATTGTCGGCGTGCTTCCTTCCCCTTTCGTGGGCCTCTCTGCCGACCAGCCCGCGAGCGTGTGGATGCCAATGGGGTTGTACGACCGGGTTGCCGTCGAACCCGGTCTGCTCGACAGCGCACGTGACTACCCTGCTGCGATGGTGTTTGGCCGGCGACCCGCAGGAATATCAAACGCCGCGGTCGAATCGGAGGTTGCGCGCGTCGCCCGGGATCTCACGCAGCAGTACCCGGACTACCATCAGCGATTCCGGATCGAGATGTCCGACGGGTCTCGTCTTCTCGAAGAGGGCGACGCCGGTCAGTCGGTGCAGACGCTCACGATCGTGTGGGCGGTCTTGCTCGCGATTCACCTGATCGCCTGCTCCAACGTCGCGAGTGTGTTGGTCGTCCGCGCGGTCGCGCGTCGCCCAGAGATCGCGACGCGACTGGCTCTGGGCGCGTCGAGATCGACGATTATTCGGCAACTCATGGCCGAGAGTTTTCTGCTTGCCGGCATCGCCGTCGCACTGGGCGTCGCGCTCGCGATAGTTACCCTGCGAGTTCTCGCGACGACACCCCTGCTTGCGGCCTTCGACCTCCGGGTCGATCTACCTGTTCTGGCCGCCGCGATCGGAATCGGGGTCGTTACGGCGATCCTGTTCGGTCTCATGCCGGCACTCGAGTCTGCGCGCACGAACTTGTTGAATGCGATGAAGGGTGGCGCAAGCCATGACGCGAGCAGCCGTCGCAATCGCACGTCGGTGTTCGTCACGGCACAGCTTGTCCTGTCCGTGATACTGCTCTCAATGACCGGACTGGCACTCCGCGTCGTACGCACCGCTTCCAATGCAAACCCTGGTTACGACGTCCAGCATCTGATATTCGCTAACATTTCCCTGCCTGACGCGGATAGTAGTGCCAGGCGAACTGCAGGCGTTCCCCGCTGGGCCGCGCAGTATGAAGCGCTCAGGGCTGGGGTGGCCACGGTGCCTGGGGTCCGTGCGGTGAGCGAGGCACAAGGTATTCCGTTGAGCACCCATCAGATGACCAAGGTCATGGTCGTCCCCGGATACGCGTACGGTCCGCGTGAAACAAACCGCCTTGGGTTCGATAACGTCTCTCCCGGATATTTTGACGCGATGGGGATGCGCCTCATTCATGGTCACGACTTCGACGCGAGGCATTACGGTGAGTCGTACGATCTCACCAACGTTATCGTCAACGAGGCATTCGCCAAGCACTATTGGCCTGGTCGCGAGGCGATTGGACAACAGGTGATGTTGGGTAAGACACCTGCGACCGTCATCGGCGTCGTCAGCGATACGCGAGACAAGAGTCTCCTCACGCCCGGTGAGCCGCGTTACTTCATCGCATTGCCATCGCCGTCATTTACGCTTGTCGTCCGCATCAGCGGTCGCGCTGAGACCGTGGCACCGATGGTGCGTGAGCGCATCGCCGGTCTCGGCCTCGGCTTCACTCGTCCGAGCATCGTTCTAGGTCAAGACGTTCGCGGACAATCGTTGCGCGCCGCGAGGATTGTGTCGGCTGGTCTGAGCGTGCTCACCGGACTCGCGCTTGGGCTCGCATCGCTCGGCCTGTACGGACTGGTCGCGTTCACGATTGAACGGAGGACGCGGGAGATCGGCCTACGACTCGCACTCGGTGCGCGCGCATCGGACATCTACGCGCTGTCGTCGGCGATCACCCTCCGACCCGCAGTCATCGGCCTGCTCGTTGGATCGGCAGCGGCCGTTGCCGTCGCTCGGGTAGTCCGGTCGCAGTTGGCTGGCGCCGGTGCGCTCGACCTGCCGATTCTGCTCGGCACGGTGGGAGCGCTTGCAGTGGTCGTCGCTCTCTCTGCCGCCCTCCCAGCTCGCCGGGCGATGCGGGTCGAGCCAATCGTCGCGTTGCAAAACCCATGAGCCATGCGATTCTCCGATCGCCATCTTGCCTCGGAATCGCGTCGGTGTCACCGCATCCGCGTCTCCCGCGCGATGGGCCCCGCCCGTACATCTACTCAGGCGCGTGCTGCGGAACACCACCGTAGAACCGCTGGCGACCGAATCGCGTCTGCGGGCGCTGCGGACGTCGCTGGAATGCGTCCGTCACTGTGTCCCGCGAAACCAATCAGGGACCATTTGTCAAAGCGGGATGCGAAAGTTGCCTTTCGGAACCGAGGCCGCTGCGAGAGTTTTCGCTCTGAAGCGCCCTCGGTGTGTCGGCCGGCACTTTCATAAGACCTGACTCTCGATCAGGAGAGTCCTAGTTCGATCCCAGGAGGGGCAACTAAGGGCGAGTCAATCGGTTAGGGTGGCTCGCCCTATTTCTTTTTGGGCGGGTCCCCCAGATTGGTCCCACACATTCGCGGACGAGTGCTCTGCGACCCGACCATTTGTCGAGACGTCCGATGCTCGGTTTCCCTCTAGAGTCCGTGAAGTTGACGGAGTTCTCGGGAATGTCTGACTCTTTCGGGAGCAGGAGGTCGGAGGTTCAAATCCTCTCGCCCCGACTGTGACACCATGTGATCGTTGTAGATACACGGACGCCCCGCGAGATCATCGCGGGGCGTTTTGTTCGGAGTAGCCCACTCCGTCTCCTCGGGCGAAACTGAGGGCGAGTCAACCATTATAAGTTGGCTCGCCAAGTCGTTTCAGAGATCTACTCCCCCAGATTGCTCCCCGAACATTTCGTTCTCACGCTCATCGGATCCGGATCGTTACCCACGACCGCCAGAGCATGTGAGGGCCGCAATCGGACAACGTGTGCGTTTGCGCTGCCGTTTAGGATTTTCGACCGCAATCCGGGCACGATACTTTACCACTTCCAGCACAGGGGGCACACTTGACCCCGGCTGAAGTTTTACCCGAACCACCGCAGGCTTTGCACGCAACACGACCTGTGCCTTTACAGGTGCCGCAATTCGCGTTCGCCATATCGCCTCCTACGAAGAGATGATACCACCTTCCACCGTTGCGGCGATGGCTCGATCGTGAGCTCACATCTCCGCTATCGAATACTAGCTAGAGCCCTGCCACAAGGAACGCGTGGTCGGATGCTGATATAGAGATTGTGTCGGGGAATTCCGCACATTAACCGGGTGATTGGCGGCGCTGTCTGCAGCATTCAGACGTGCGCTGGTAGTAGGCCAGTCTGAAATGGATCGATGATTGCCGCGTGAGTTCCAACCGGTATTTTCCCCAGCATGGGACGAAGACGCACTCAACCAGCCGAGTTCGTGAGATGCGGAGGCTGTGCTCGAAAGCTGCGCATCGAACCGTATCGAACCGATGTTCCGTCTGGTGCAGCGGCTGACCGTGTTCATCGAGAGTATCACCCCGACGAACCGCCGGTGACTGAGCTGCGCCGGGGTGTGTGGACAGGGAGCTGCGCTTCTGCCGCCTCGTCCGCCGCCGCGGCATTTCCGTCCGCTCCCGACGCGTGGCGCGCGCCGCGGGGCCCGGCGGGAAACAGGGGAACGAGTCGCCCCGGCGCGCGCCGCGGGCCCGAGGGGCCTGGAGCGACGGCAAGCTTGATGAAGAGAGCTGGAGTGGCTAGCGTCCGTGTGAGAGGTTTAGGGGGGTCAGTCTGACCACATGTCGTCGTGGGAGGTTCTGTGATGCGCGCTCTCGGGGTTGTCTTCGCTGCGGTTCTGATCTGCGTCCCCGCACAAGCGCAGAGGGTTAACCTTTATGACATTTTGTTCCCGAGGGCAGACAGCATTGCGCATCCGGCTCTCGTAAGAGGCCCGCGGTTCGCCATCGAGGACATGCGAACCGCGCTGCGCAATCTGATCACCGCCGAAGAGAGGTACTGGAACGATCACGGCACCTACGCTACCGACGGATCCGCGCTTGGGATCTACCCCACGAGCAAGGGTCAGCCGTCGGTGCAGGTCATTTTCGCGGGCAGTCGCGGATGGACCGGTATGGCTACTGATCAGTCGCTGAAGGGGAAGAGTTGCGTCGTCTATGTTGGCAACGAGCAGGAGTTGCCCGGCGGCCTACCGAAGACCATGGCGGCGGGGATCGTGGCCACAGGTGAAGGTGTTCCCACCTGCGATCAGCCGTAACGTCGCCCGGAGCGCGAGCGACCTAGCTCCGTCGTATCGCGCTGAACGAATTCTCGGCGCCGCCCGGCGCGCACCGCGGAGCCCTCTGGGAACCGGGAACGATGCGCGTCGGCGCGCGCCGCGGGGCCCGTGAGACAGATTGGGAGCTGCCCGAGTGCAGCATCCGAGGCTTCGTCGGTCTCGTGTGACTGAAGATGATCTGCGTGAGTAGTCCAAGTAGGGAGGATGCGCCATGCACATCACGTTCCCATGCCCCCGTCTTCAAGAGTTGCCGACACGCTCTCGTTGCCGGCTGACGAGACTTCCGCTGGTCGCGTTCACGGCGGCCTTCATCGTGGAGGCGTGCCACAACCCCACCGGTCCGCTCGCGGTGCACGGTGCGCCATCGGAATCATTTTCTATCGTGGTCGGCCAGGAGATTGATATCACGATGTACACCGTTGGGCCCGGACAGTATGTAAGCCCGCCGGAACTTACGGGTTCGGCGATTGACTTCCTCGACATGTCCTATCCAGCGGGTCAGAACCCAGGCGGTCCGACACAACTATATCGCTTCAAGGGCGTCGCCAGTGGCCAGACGATCATCCTGTTCCACAACACAATAGGCCAGAGAGACGTGAGCGATACGGTTGCCGTTCGCTAATCCGCGCCACGGGGCCCGGCGGGGAACCGGGACCGATTCGCCTCGGCGCGCGCCGCGGGGCCCGTGAAAGCGGGAACGAGCGCGCTCGGCCGCGGTGCTTCGATGACGTGCAAGTCGGCACATACCTCCAGGATGAGCTCGATCCGCTGACCGCGCTAAACGATCTCATCTCCATTCTCGCTGCCATAAACATCGCACACGAGGCGTTGATGCACCGAGCACTCGGTGATGGCGAGTACGCGCGGCTTTGCGAATCCCATTCGCGGTGCCACATTCGTCCTGAGGCGGCTTAATCTGATCCGAGCGTTGCCGCGCTGAGGCGCGCTACGCCGCTAGGGCGGCGCTCCCATGCTCCAGTTCGGCGGCGAGAGACGCGATGGTATGCCGCGCAGCGATCCGGGATTCAATCATGTTTCGGATTGCCGAGCTTATCGCCATCCGGGTTCCGCTCGCCTTGGGGATAGGCAGCATAATTTCATCGAGTCGATTGCCCAACGTATCAATGACGTCCCGTGTGAACTGTTTTGTCCGAATCTGACGCTTCACGATATAAGAGTTAAGCAATCCGAGCAGTAAGAATGGATCCAGCACGTCCTCCTGCACGGCCCGTATCTTGAACAGCCCGCCGCAGAAAAGACAGCTGGTGTCTTCCGGCGTAATAATGCAGCTAGAGCCAACAAGATACGTCCCGTCCCGAACGAGCAGGATGTCGTTCGCGCGAACATCCTGCCGCACTGCGTATGATTCGTAAATCTCTCGTGCAACACCATGCTTTGGGTCGTGTTTGATTTCCCAGTTTGCAAAATCGCTTGTGCGTAAGAATGGGTAGCGGCCAGTTCCATATGCGAGTTTACCGATTTCGTCGCCGGTTTGGTATTCGACGATGCCTCGGTCGCGTAGCTCGCCTAGACTTACAAGCTCACAGTGAGGCGTGAGCTTTGTTAGCTCAATCTGGATGGAAGGCTCGTAGTACTTTGGAATGAGAATTGCATCCTTGATGGCGTCAGAATTCAGCCAGAAGTGCTCGAATTCGCCGAACTCTGACGTGACAGCCTCTTGGCGCAGAAGCGCAACCACTTCGTCTGGCGACGCAGAGAGATACCGATCGAGGGCCGCTGTCGAACCCGATGCCAATACCTCCTGCATGATGACTGGACAGTACTTAACGAACGCCTTCCCAAGCATTCGCGCATTTAGCGCGGCTGCAGTTCGCGCGACTAGCGATGTTTGAATCGTCTCCGCTCTTGGTATCGCCAAGATAGTGTCGAAAAACCTGGCTCCGATTGTATCAATAATGTCGGCGGTGAATTGAAAGGATCGAAATTGATTCTGGACTATTCGGCTATTCAACGCCAGAAACAACAGGTGCGGATCGAGAGCCGCTTTCCGGTTGACTCGGAGTTTCAGGAGATGGGATTGGTAGACAAGTTCCTTGTCAACTTTTGTAACGAAACAGTTTGTTCCGATTAGATATGTCCCGTCGCGCACAACGAGAATGTCGCCTTCTTGTACGTCTTGGTCCGTCGAGTACTCTTCATAGATATCCTTCGAGACGCCCTGCTTAGGCGCTGTTTTTATTTCCCAGTTTGCAATATCGGAGGTGCGGACAAACGGAATGTCGCCAGTACCATAGGCGTTTTTCCCGATCTCGTGGCCAGTGTCAGAAGACAGAACTCCTGCTTCGAGTAGCTCACGCATCGACAGAAGATCGTGTGTTGTGCGAAGTTCCTCGAGACGGGCATCGATCTCGGGGTTGTAATACTTCGGAATAAACACCTTACCCCGAATCTTGTCCGAGAGAATCCAGTACTTGATCATTTCTTGGTCTTCGGACCGAGTCGATAGATCGAGGCGACCTTCGGAATATCATCGAGCATGATGCGCTGACCTTGCCCATCGAGTCGATAGGTGGGGTTCCCACGACTATCGTGTCCACACCACTTAACGTCGCACATAAAAATGGGATGCCGCGCTTTCGGTACAGTCTTCTCGCAGATCACAATGCAAGTCTTCGCGTGCGTATTCGGCTGGAAGAGATTCTCCGGCATCGAGACCAACGCGAGGATTTTCGTTCGCTTTGAGAGGTAGTCCACAACGTACCTGTACTTCGGCATGCCAAAAATGCTCTCTAGCAGTACGATACCCAATGTTCCGCCGTCAACCAAAAGACTCAGGCAGCGTTCGATGAACAGAATCTGAGGCGTCTGAGAATCCTTCACTTGCTCTTTGACAAACTCGAAGGCGCCTTCGTCGATCCATTCATGTCCCAAATCGAATTGTTCGAGGATATCTTTTGACTCGATTTTGAGTTTCTTCCCGAATGGTGGATTTGTAATAACAACGTCGAAGCTGTTTAGTGCGATAGCATTGCGCGTTTTTGCATGCCACTGTTTAGGGTTGTCGAGGGAGTTCTCGCAAAATACGCCGCCGCGACCATCTCCGAGGATCGCCATATACGCCTTCGCAACTTTCGCAAGGAATTCATCCTTGTCGATTCCGCGAAAGTTGTCGATGGCAACTTTTTGCTTTTCCGAATGAATCTCAGAATCAGGCCACTTAAGATCGTGCCCCTGTTCCTCGACTTTTTTCCACACATGACGGAGAGCTTCCACTAGGAATCCGCCGCTCCCGCACGCCGGATCAATTATGCGGTGTGTAGGATCGGGATCGATCATGTCGATCACCATCTTCACAACATTCCGAGGCGTGAAGAATTGACCTTGCCCGCCTTTGAGAGATGGTCCGATGAAGACTTCAAATGCTTCGCCAACGGCGTCACGATCGCTATCAGTAAGACATACGTTCTGAAGCTCACCCACGACGTATCTGAGTGAGTTCTCGTCGAGGGCAACTTTGTCCGCGACCTCGATCACGTCCTTGTACTGTTTTTTGACCTTCTCAAACAGTTTTTCGATGCGTTCCTTGACGTCGGACGCACTCTCGCTAACACCGGCGCGAAAATCGACTACTTGATCGGGTTTCTTAAAGCGTTCGTCGTAAATCTTGCAGAAGATGAGGTTGATTAGCTGCTGCGCGAAGACTTCATCGCGCGTAATCCCAACTGCGTTAGCGGCGAGGTAGTTACGTACGGCTCTGAATATCGGTTTGAGATTCTCGACGGGTCTGAGGTCTTCGCGGCGAAATAGCCCCACGTCCTCAACCCGCTGTCCGTAACGGGGGATATTCGGAATCTCTTTGAAAGAGACTCTTCCTGCTCGCTCTTCCGTCTTCAAGAGGAAGAGGCGCTCCTTTCCGTTGAACCATACGCCGAGTTGAGCGGCGGAAAAGCGGAGATAGTCCTGGAGCTGACTCCGACCGTCTTTCCGAGTCTTACGCTTGCACTCGACGATGATGTGTGCTTCGGAGTCCTTTTTTGCCTTGGACGTGAAGATTGCGATGTCTACAGGGTACTCTTTCTTGCGATCCGACGGCGACGTTTTTACGCGATATTGTGGCCGCGTCTGGACATGCGACTTAGGATATCCATAGTCGTTCACTAGCGACATGCTGAATACCTGCACCGCATCACGCTCCTCCGCCGTATCGCGAACGAGCTTCCCTGAGATGAAGTCTGAGATATAACCTTCCCGCTCTCGATCTTCATCGATTAGCGGTGCAGGTTCTGCCAGCCCAGATTCTGCGTCGAGTTCGTCGGCGGAATCGGCAACAATCATTTTTTCCTTCGCGCCGAGCCCAACCCGTCGCTTCCGTGACTTACCGGATGTTCGCTTCACTGAGCTGTGCCCGTAGCGATGGCGCGGTATTCGCTCTCACTTCCGTTGCCCGCATTCGCTTGTCGAAGCAATCGAAACCTCCAGGCCAATACTGGGCGCGCAAGTGAAATGAGCGATCCAAACGGGTAAAGTCTGGGTCGCTCAATGGTTTGCCGGCTTGCTGCAGTCAATCAGTGATTGAACCGCCTGATTATCCGTGCATCCCACCGGTCTGAACTACAACATGTCGAGACCGAACAAATACCGCAACTATCCGACCGTCCGACGTGTCCAAGCTCGTCGCATAACATGTTGTGATTATGAATGTTACCGTATGCGCATTGCAGTGCAACCAGCCTCAGGAAACATGCTCGCGATTGGTCGCCAGGTCCCGCACATTCGGGTCACTCGGATGCAGCGCGCGCGCATCTGGCTCTTTTACACGGCCCCTCAGCAGGAGTGACGGTCAGGTGACGGCTGCGGCGCTTCTTGTCTGCGTGGAAGATTTCTCGCGATGTCGCGAATGCCACCGGGAACGCGATGCCGGGAGTGATCTCTGCGTCGGATGTCGTGGGCGTGTGCTCACGGCGATTTGCCATTATCGCGAGTATCTGGCGGCGAGCCTCGAGCGGGAGGGGCGGGTGTTTGCGCAGGACTTGCGTGACCGAACAGGTCTCTCAGCCGCTCAGTCGTCCGCCGATGTAAAGTGAGTGGAAGAATTTCCCGAGTCGCTAGCCGCGCGGTGCACGCATCGTACGGCCGCGCGGCAAGAGGGGGCTTCGTTGGCAATCGCTCTAGAGGCGGCGAATCGTCGGCCGGCAAATACAAGGCTAGAGCGAACGGGCTGGGGCGGGGCCATTGCCGAGTGCTCCATTTCGCCCGTCGATGTCGTGCGAGATCGTCTACATAGTCGAGCGCCAAGCGATGTGAAGCTCAGACAGCTCCGCAGCACTGATGGTTGAGAACGTGTGGGGAGCGCTCCAAGTTCGCAGAAAAGCGTGTCGAGCCCAGATGAGAGGGAAGAAGTTGCGGAAGACAAGCCGAACGAAATGACCCAGACTCACTGGTCCGTGCACGGGAATCCGGCATTCCTCGCGAGTCATCGTCAAATGACATGCCGGGTGATCGTCCGCGGCCGCCTCAACGTCAAAGTCGAATCGAACCGGCGACCGCAATCGTAACAGAGGAAAGAGTCCGCCCGGTGGATCCTCGAAGAAATTTCTCCCGTCCTCGCCTCCTGCGAAGTCCTGAAGCAGGCACTCATCTACGGCGTCTGAAACCGTTGCCTCGGGAGCGTCGAGTGATACCGACGTCAGTTCTACAGGACACGGGAAGTAGCAAAGCCGGTGTCTCGTCAGGCGGTTGCTGACGAAAGACCAGCTGAGCTGCAGAAGTGAGCCGTCGAACAACACGGCAGAGTACTCCTGATCTTGCAGCATTCGTCGGTATTCGGGAACGGTGCCGAACTGTCCTGGAACGACCAATCCTCGTGAATTTTCTGATGACGGCCACGTCACGATCGCAACTCTATTTGATCGTCGTAGTACCGGCGCCCGATAGTCGAGCAGCAGCTCAACTTCCAGAAGGGCCAGCAGAAATCGTTGCGCTTCGTTCCGGGTCTCCGTGGCCCTCATCGATCAAGAGCCTCCGCGAGCGTCACGAATTCTTCGGAGCAGGGCGGGTGGCAAGACATCGAACGGTAAGTCGCCGCGTTCTACCTGCTCCAGCAACTCGGCAAGTTCTGTTTGGACGCGCTGAATGCGAGCCCGCGCGTCAGCCGAGAGTTCACGGTGAACCCGGCGCAACCGCTCGAGCTCCGAGGCAGTAGGAAGTGTGAAGTCGAGTTGGTAGCCATGCTCAACGACCTGTTGAACTTCGCGCTCAAGCGCCCGCATATCATCTCCACAGCCACAGAGGCGTACCCAGGCTCGCGAACGGGTGATGGCGGTGAATAGTATGTTGCGCCGCTTGATGAGCTCGACCGCCGGAATGCCGTACTCACTGTTGAGCACGTAAACCATTGCTGCCTCGTTTCCCTTGGCGCGGTAGATGCCCGAAATCGCCACCGAATCATCGGAGAACAATTCATCGACACTGCTCGTCACGCCCGCGAGATGAGAGGCAATCCCGCGAGAGGCTAACTCGCTAATCACGGGTGCCGCCTCGGTTCGTGCCGTTAAAGGATCTGCGAGAATTACAAGAATGTCGCGGGGCTGTAGTTCATCCTCTCGTACGTTTTTTGAAATCTGCTCTGCCACCCAAATAGCCTGCGCGTCAGCATCGTCGAAGACCTTGCAAACAACGCTATCAGGCGGATCGATCAGTCGCCCAAAGAAAGCCGGAGTGGCATCATCGCGTCGCTTGAGCACCACATGCCGCTCAGGCGCGATCTCACCGGACATGATCTGGTAGCCGATTTCCTTCCACAGCGCTGGTTGATCGAAAAACTGAACGATGTTCTGCTCGCGATAGATCCCGAAGCCCAATGCGTGCGCGGTCGTAAGGGCCCACGGTGTATTGCGATAACAAACGGGCAGTACGATGTCCTGCTGCGGTCGGCCTCGTTCATTGACTAAGTCGCGAACTCGTGGCTGTCCGTCAGTTTCGGTGCCGAACAACTTAGCGGGTGCAGACATCTCTCGGTCGGTGAGGTTCTGCAGTTCGTCATATGCAAACACCACGCGATGTGGCGCCTTCGTCATCAGAAAGCACAACTCAAAGAACTGTTGAGGAAGGTCCTGAGCTTCGTCGATCAGAATAGCGTCGTAAATCGGCTCCGGGCGGTCCGTCTTAACTGTTTCGAGCAGCTCTTGGCATGAACCCTCAAACGCTTCCGCGTACCCGAATTGGCGTTTGGCGCTAACAAAATTGCGAACCGGCTTGCCGATGGCCGTTGCGATCTCTGAGTACACACCAGCCTGCTTTGATGATCCCCAAGAGTGAAGCACCTGGAGGTGAGTCCAATCAGGGACGTCATTTGTCTGCTCAAACGTGAACCGGCGTATCAGGTCGAGGAACTGTTGGTAAAGCGAGCGCGTGTGAAACGTCACTGCAATCCGCCAGTCAGGATACCGCGTGTGTAGATACGCTGCCTTCAGCGCGAGAACGATTGTCTTTCCGGAGCCAGCAAGTCCTCGGATTCGTTGAGGGCCCTCGGGTGATTCAATCGCCGCGGCCTTCTGCCATGCATCGAGATTGGCGATTTCCTTTTCTATCTCGCGAATCTTTGCGCCGAGCGAGTCAGGCCGGGTGATCTGATTGCGACGACGCGGCGGCTTGATCGTCCTGACTCGCTGAATGGAGGCGTTGACTTGCAGGAGAACGTCTGCGGAAATCGCGCCGCCGTGCTCCGAGAGCGCCTCGCGTATCTTGCTGGGCGGACAGACCAGCGTGTTTCCAGTTGCCCTTATCCGACTAGCGGTAGGCGAAACGGTGATTGTCAGAATCGTTACCGCCAGATTTCGACCGCTGAGGAGCTCCTTGTTCGCCGTTAGCTTCTGATGCACAGCGTTGTACAAGTCGTCCTGACGGGCCGCGATAACTTGTTGATCTGAAGCATCGCCTGTCAGATCGAACACCACGACGCCATGTTCGCGCGTCGTTAGCAGTGCATCCACGACCACCGGCTCTTCGAGTGAGGCGAGCACGGGATAGCCGATGTAAAGGGTGCCTTGAGCCGGGAGATCGCTGAGCTCGCGAATCAGGTTCTCAGCTGCGATGGGATTCCGTTTTTCACCTACTACGAGATCGAGCATTGCGCCGGTCTCCTGGGCTGCGGCCTCGTAATCTTACGCGACGGGTGCGGCGGCCGCCAACGAGCTGACAGAGCGCGATGGCTTGGTGCACCGATGGGTCGTACTCGTCCCGAGCCCGGCGTGTCGCAGTTTTGCTCGGTGGGACCTTCCGAAGCTCTCGCAGCGCCGGCGCTTCCGTGCGCACCATGATGGAGACGCGAACGCGCCCTCGCGGACGTCGAGCCGCCGCGCTCTCCAGCTGTTAGCGCGTGTCTTCCACCTGCTTGAGGAGGGCGCTCATCGCCATGTCGAGGGCTCTGGCGATTCGTGCGACAGATTCGAGCGATACACCGGTCACGCCGCGCTCGATCTCGCTCATGTAGGTGCGGCTGATACGGGCCTTCGCCGCGAACTTCTCCTGAGAGAATCCTTGCGCAGCTCGGAGCCGGCGCACTGTCTTGCCAAACGCCACGGGAAGTGATCGCATAGCGCAACGGTGGCAACTCTCCGCCAATAGCTCTACAATCCATAGGAGCACAAGCTATTGGAGACAGAGCATGAACACTCAGCACATCGGCCGCAGCGGCGAGCTCCTCGTCCAGTTCCGCCTCCTCGCGCTCGGCATCGACTCCGCGCCGATGACCACGGATGCGGGGATCGACCTCGTCGCCTACGCTCCGAGGGCGCAGCGCGCCGTCACGATTCAGGTCAAGACGAATCGCCGCGCGAAGCCCGGGGGCGGGAAGGGCAAGCTCGCGCTCGATTGGTGGATCAGCGCCGATTGCCCGGCGGAGCTCGTCGCGTTCGTGGACTTGTCCACGGAGACGGCATGGCTCTTCAGGTCGGCTGAGGTCGCCGAGCTCGCCCAGCAGCACTCCGGCGGCCGGCACCACCTCTATATGTATACGGATCCGCGCGCGGTGCCGGCGAAAGGGCGAAAGTCGATGCTGGCGGACTTCGACGGGTACCTGCTAGAGCAGCGGGTGGGGGAGTTGCTCGCCGGTACCGCCGCGACTGGGGCGTAATCGCGCGGAAACGTGCCGTAGACGTGGTCCGCGAGCCGAGGGGCCCGAGAGGGTAGGGAAAACCGACGATTCCAATTCACCCAGACCTTCGTCCGCCCTCGGCGGCGGTCGCCGACCCTCGCGTAAACAATTACCGGGCAACAAGTTCGGCGCCTAAACACCGTGGCGGACGCTCGGTTCAGGGGGATTTCGGGAGTAATTGCAGGCGCCGAACCCCCGGAGACTAGGAAACGCGCGCGGCGCCGGCCGCCTTCGTCGAGGCCAGCAGCGCGTCGAGCTGACCGGCGGCCTTCTCCTGCATTCCGGGCGAAACGTGCACGTAGGTATCGAGCGTGAGGGTGATCGACGCGTGGCCGAGACGCTCCTGAATGACTTTCACATCCACGCCGGCCGCCAAGCTGAGCGAGGCGTGCGAGTGCCGAAGTGAATAGAGGTTGATGCGGCTGAGCCCGGCCTTTTTCAGCAACGGATGGAAGTGGCGACGCACGACACTGGAGAGGCGAAGCGGACCGCCAAGCTCGGTCGCGAAGAGGAGCCCTTGATCCTGATACGTTCCTCCCATCTTCAAGCGCCACTCGATCTGTTGGACGCGATGACGCTGCAGGATGCGGACGAGGCGATCCCCGAGGGCGATGGTCCGCGCGCGGCCCGTCTTGGTGCTCGCGAAGATCGGCTGCTGGTCCTTGCCCGGAAGCCAGACTAAGGCACGCTGCACCCGGAGCTTGTCGCCGTCGAGATCGCTCCAGTGCAACGCGAACGCCTCACCGGGCCGCAGCCCCGCGAGGATAAGCGTAGCGAACAGCGCGTGAAAGCGTTCGCCCACCGACGCCGCGAGAAAGCGCTCGGCCTGTTCCGGCGCCAAGAACGCCTTTTCCGTGCGCTCTGTCCTGGGGAGATCGACGAGCGTCGCGGGATTTCGGCCGATCATCCCCAATCGCAGGGCCTTGTTGAGGACGGTGCGCAGCGCGCCGTGGTAGATCCGAATGGTTCGCGGCGACAGCGGCGCATCCGTTTCGATCCGTTCGGAGCCGCCCTTGACCTGCTGGTACTTGCGCGCCCTCTGGAGCGTGGCGATGAAGCGCTGGATACGCTGCGGGGTCAGCTTCGTGAGTTCGACGCCGCCGAGCTCGCGGTCGATCTTGAACATCCGGCGAAACACCCGCTCTTGATCGAAGCGAGTGCGCGGCCCCTTCGACCCGCTGTAGTTCGCTTGGTACTCCGCCACCCACTCACCCAGGCGCAGTCGCGAGACGGTCGCCGCGAGACCCTTGTCCTTTCGCTTCGTGTTCAGGAGTTCGGTGAGATGGTCTTGGGCGTCGCGCCGCGTCCCGATGATGACGCGATGCTCCCGAACCCGTTTCCCGTTCGCGTCCACGCCGAGCTGGACGCGGACGATCCACCGCCCGGGCCCTTTTGGGGTGATGGAACCGGCGGTGTTGGATTTCGATCCGGCCATGTATTACCTCAGTAGTGAGATACTTTAGAACCTAAGTGACCGAATGTGGCGTGGCGACACGTACCCCCGATTTTGGGGCCCAACTGGGGCGCAGCGTCCGATTCTCAGAGCGAAAATGCGTGTGGATCGTCTTACCGAAAGCGTAGGCCCCCCCCCCGAGCCTCCACGACTAGCGTCAGCACACTTTTTCTCCTAACCCACACGCGGCGTGTGCCTTATGCGATCCGAACCCAAAAACGTTACGGGCGTTACGGCTCCCCCGGGTTCCCCCGCGCGGGGTTCTTCTCTCTCTCCGTATATCGCGCTATAGAGAGAGCTACCGCGGAAGGCCGTAACGCCCGTAACGCTGTGTCCTACCATGGGCTGCCCGGGCGGATCGGACCCGCCTGTCTCTCGGCGCGGTCCTTGGCCTCGACATGGAGCTCCCCCCCATACTCGGTGAGCGCGAGGTTGAGGTACACCCGCAACGTTTTTTGGCCGACCCGCCGATGCTTCACTACGAGGCCTCGCTCGACCATCGCCTTCGAGAAGGTGTCCTTCTTCCAGGCCTCCGTCCCCGCCGCCCCGGCCCATACCACGTAGACGGCGTAGAGCACGCCTACCAGCACCACCTCCCCCTCCTTCGGTTCCGTACACGCCCCCACGAAGTCCGCGAGGACGTCGCTCTCTTGGCGATAGACCTCCGTGGCGCGGGTGATCTCCTTCGGTTCGCTGAGACCCGTCCGCTGCCACGCGAGGGCCCCCTCGACGATCCAGGCCAAAATGCCGGGCGCCTCCTCGCGAAGTTCCGCCGCGAGCTTGCGGTTGCGCGCCTGCTTCGGGATCGTGACGGCGAAGGGGATGTGCCGGATCCGACGCCAAATGGCCTCCTCGACACCACGGATCTCAGGTTTATGATTGGCGGCGAGGAAGAGCTTGAACTGCGGCACATACGTGAAGAACTCTCGGAACAGGAACCGCGCCGAAATGCGGTCGCCTCCGCTGACCTGCTTAATCAGCGCCTCGTCGAGCCGCTTCCCCGGGTCGGCCTCAACCGCGGTGACCATCCGGAGCCCGACGAGCGCCGCGAGGTCATTGCGGACCCCGTCACCACGATCCCGATAGAGGAACGTGCGAAACTCCGTCGGCTGGCCGTAATCCTCACCGAGCACGAACAGTACGGTTTCAAGGAACGTGGACTTGCCGTTGGCGCCCGTGCCATACAAGAGGAAGAACACCTGCTCGCGCGTGTCGCCTGTCGCAGCGTAGCCGAGCACGCGCTGGAGGTAGGCTACGAGGCGCGTGTTGCCGTTCATGATCTTCTTCAAGAACGCGAGCCACTTGGGCGCTCGGGCCTTGGGATCATACGCCACCGGCGCGAGTCGCGAGATAAAGTCCTGACGGTCATGCGGCCGCAGCACTCCAGTCCGCAAGTCAAGCGTACCGTTCAGCACGTTCAGCAAGAACGGGTCCCGATCCAACTCCTCTTGGCGAATCGGGTCGACTGATCGTGCACACCAGATCATTGCCTCAATCCGTGCCCGATGCTGCGACGCGAGCGCCCATTTGTACATTGCTTTGCGCTCGCCATCGTTCTCGATCGCTTTCGCCTCGCGTACGATTGCTTCCGCAACGAGGGTGGCGTATCGCTCTATCGCGCCGGTACGATCGAGCGCCCAGCGCGTGCCGTCGTAGCAGTACCATTTCTGCTGCTCATACGAGAAGTGAACCTCCTCTCCGTAGGCTTGGACGAACCGCTTTCTATTTCCCACATCGCTACGGTTCGAGTTCGGGGTGCTCGCGGCCGAGTCCTGGAGACCGAGCCAGTTCGTGACCGCCTTCGTGACGTCGTTTCCGATTAGCTCGGCCAGAGTCGGCACCCCAGTGACCTCGCCCCCTTCTTGGAGGCGACGCTGTGTGTCACCGACGCAGGCGACACGATCGTCGACTTCCTCGTCGCCGGCGACCTCAGCAACCCGCCGAAGGAAGTCCGCGGCGCGGTCAGGGTCGGTGCCTCCGCGCAACAACATTCCTGCGAGGGCCAGAGCCGTCTTATGTCGCAACCCCGACCCTTTCGCCGGCCATTGCCGGACGAGCAGGGTCGCCGCGGCCAACCGCGCGACGCTGGCGCTCAACTCCGTCTTCGAGATCCGGGCCGGCTCGCCAAACTGCGACCACTCTATAGGCTCACCTTGCGGGTGAACGCCGGGCGGAAAGACGGTTTGCAAACGCGTGGATCGAATCTCCACGAGCATGCCATCGACGGTCTCGAACTTCTCCGACTTGGCATCCGCGGCGTGGTAGAGCCAGTGGGACTCGGGCTTGCTCGCGCGGCCAAACCGCGCCGCCGTGGCAGGCAGAAAGTCCGGGGCGAGCGCGAGCGCCTCAGCACAGTCGATGTCTACATCTACCAGCCAGTCCGAAGGCTCGCCGAGCAGTACGCCGATGTTTGCTTGTTTCTTTGCGAAGCGCTTCCGAGCTTCGTCCGCAGTAATGCGCAGGTGCTGCCATCCCTTGATGACCGGACCCTTGCAACGGAACGGGATCGGAACGGAGTACCATTTGCGGCGCAGGTATTCGAGTGCGGCGTCGAGAGGCACGACCGGAAAGAGCGACGTGGAGGTGGTCATACGACGTCACCTCCGCGCGAGGAATACGTGATGCCGCCCATATCCACGATCGCTTGCAGTATTTCTGGTCCGAACCGAAAACACGGACCACAGCGCACGGCGGTCACGAGCCCGGCCGAGGCGAGGCGCCACATCCGCGCGGGTGGATACGGTTCGCCGAGATCTTCTGCGAGCTTGCCCCCCGCCTGCGCGGCGGGGAGCAGTTGAATGGCTATTCCATTGCGATCCTGCATTGCACGGTCCCTCGATAAGCGAGCGAGAGGTTGAGATGGCCGGTCCGCGCACGGACAAACGCGCGGCCCTGCCGGGGGCGAGACCCACCTGCCTGCACCTGCTGATGCGGTGTGAAATGCGTGCGCCGGTGGCGTCGCCTTCACCGAAGTAATGCGCCCCGCCGTTACGCTGTGGCCGTGGCGATCCGGCGCAAACTCCGATGGATGTCGATCATCTGCGGGCGATGTTTGGTGCGGCCGCGGAGGGACCTTGTATCCCGCGGCATCTCCCGGAGGTCGAGCGAGAAATGGTGACGGGTGGTGCGCTACCGTGAACTGCGGGCGAATTGCGCTGTGAGGACTGTGCGCAGGTGTTGCACGAACGTCCGGGCCGGCACGTGCCCATTGAGCACCGCGCGGTAGATGCGGTACATCGAACGCTCGTGCCGGACGCCGGGCGCACGCGCATCGCAGACGACCTCGGCCGCCGTGACGGCGATCATCGCCGCGCGAAGATGCCGCTTGTATTCGTCGAGGCATTCCTCGACGACCGTCCAGCACTCGTTCTCGTTCTGCCGGCGCAGGACGACTTCGGCGCGCTCGTGCGCTTCGGCTTGCATTTCGTTCGAGAGTACCATTTGGATCTCCTTGTGTAGTGGTGTGAGAGGTGAGGCGGTCCGCGCTCGATGCGAGGGCGCGAACGCGAGTGCCAATGCCAGTTGAGATGGATCCGGCGTCGCCGCGCTGGTGTGCGGGGTCATCGGGCATCTCCGCGAGATTTGCCGGAGCTCTTTGGCGGACGTGCGCTCTGATAGCCGCCCTCGGCGACAAAACGCTCGATTTCGGATCGCTGTACCCACACGCGGCGGCCGAGGTGAATCGACCCCAATGCGCCGAGGCGGATCCACTTGAAAATGGTTGCGGGCTTGATCGGCCGAGGGAGTCCGATCAATCGCGCGAGTTCGACTCCGACCTCCGGTGCGCGGAGCGCGCGGGGCTGCTCGTCCGGTTCTGTGATTGTGTTTGCCACAGCCATCATGCTCCACTCGAGGGTCCGATTTCGCGCCGAGATGCGCTACGGACGGAACGTTTATGTCGAGTGGACCGACGCGTAAAGCGTCTTAACTTCCATTGGTTTTTCGCCGTATTTGCGGCTATATCAGGGCTAATTCTTGATGCGCGTTAGCCGTATTTGCGGGACGTGCCCGAGGCCGCACACTCGCCGCGGCGTTATGAGCGAGAAGCCTTCTTCTTCCGCGGGTTGCCGCGCTTCCCGCCGGTGCGCAGCGGGAGATCTGCTTCAACCGCTACGGCGCGCACGGCGTCGCCGACGGTCTGCGCCGATACGCCGGCCGTCTTCGCGATCGCCGCTTGCGTCTCGCCCAAGCACTGAAAGCGCGCGTACCATATGAAATGCCGCCGGCGGTCTTGCTCAGCGTCCGTGAAGGCACCTCTGCGGTCGCTCGTGCTCTGGCGCGCTCGTACTTTGCGGAGCCCGCGCGCGCGCCTGTCGAGCGCACGACGTTCCTTGAGCCAGGGCGTCAACAGGGCATTGAATGCCTTCCGAATCTCCTTCTCGAGGTCGTCCAGCGATTTGTCCCCGAGGTTGCCGCCCTTGTGGGTAAACGGAGGGAGCGGCCCGGTGTCCAACGAGGGGTCACTGAAATCTTCGGGCCAGCTCCCCTCCAGCAGCTCCCTCGAGGGTTCACTGGAATCTCGGGACCGGATCTCCGCGAGCAGATCCCAGCCGTCCGGGAAGGCCAACGACAGTCGCTCTTCGTCGTAAAGCCACTCGCCTTGGAGCCATTCGTATGCGATCAACCCTCCCCACCCCCCATCGCCGCGCTCGAGCTGACTGAGAAACAGATCGAATCCGGCGATGCCTTCGATTGCGAGGTCTAGGGGCAAGCCGATCTCGCTGGCCCATGAGGCGATCTCTTGGCGGACGCGCTGGTACGTTCGTGCGCTTGGCGGAATCTCCTCGAGCCTCTTTGTGAGACCATCCCCAACAGCGGGACAATCTTCAATCAGGGCGTGCAGAAACTCTCGTCGCGCTGCTAGCACGGCGCGTTCGTTTCTAGGGGGGCGGGCCCTACGGCTGACGTCGTGCATCGATGATCCGTGGCGGGCGGTGAGCGAGGGCGAGGCGACAGGCGCGCGCGGGGGCGTGCTCGCGCGGAACTCTGTCAGACCAGATAGATACTCATGCGAAATCGCGACGCAACCCCATTTCAGAAAGAGGACGCCATTCACGGACCACTAGAATCTCACCCAGCCTGACAACGCGACCCGCGCCGAAATGACGCGGGCTGCTTGAAGCGGCGCCGGACGTGGCGCCGCGAAGAGCCGTTCGCAGGACTCTGCCCAAACATCGGCCTCGAGCGAACGAACAAATGGACCAGGGATCTTCGTGCGGTCTAACGCGAGTGACCGGCCGCGCGCGGACGGAATTTCCCACATCCGAAACGCTTCGTCGCCCTCCGAAGAAAGTCCATGCGGACTACAGTTTCCGCCGATTTTCCGGCGCGCGCACACTTCCTTCCGGTGACGTGCTAACTGAATTCGCTGCAATTACTTACGCCGCTGAACCCGTATGCCCGGTTGGAAACCTCGCTCCTCCGGAAACCGCGCGCGGCCCAGCGCCACGCGTTTGCGGTCGGCGCTCGTCGGAGAGTGGTTCGGGAGTGGCCATGAGAGGCATTCCCAGGTCCGGTCCGAAAACGCTGATGGTGTGCGATCTGTGGTCGCGGCATGGACTTCGCGTTGCCACGCAAGGATCCACGTTGGAAACCCGCCCCGGGCGAAATCGCAAGGTTTCGCCTCGGTTCCCAGCAAGGTCGCCCGCTGATGCTGTAGGTCGGCATACCGCGGTCGGTGTACCGTGCGCAGCCTGCGCGATCGACATCCCGCGGTCCTGCACCAGCTTCACCGCCTCAACCTTGAACTCCCGGTTGAACCTCCGTCGAGCTGCCATGTGACACCTCCAAGCCCAATGGACCTCAGGATGGTGTCCACCGAACCCGGCGCAGCTCAAAAGTGACGACGGTTCGCAGTCGCGCGACGATAACTATTCGCGCGGTGGGATCAGCACGCCTTCATAGAGATCCGCGCCGAACTCAAAACTCGTCGCGTATTTGCGGCGTCTAATGCCACTGAGTACAGAGCGTGGTCCATTGTACTTCACCTGGATCGTAAACCGTTCCTTTATCATGCCTATCGACTTGCCGTCCTTGTCGTGCGCTTCTAAGTCGGCTACATCAATGTGAAATAGCGGGAATATCTGTGCTGGAGCCATCTGCGGGATCTTCGCTCCTCTGAAGATCGGGAGCGAGCTGAGCTTCTTCTGGCCGTCGAACAGCCAGAAGTCACCGGCTAGACGAAGCGACACGTTCTCCGCGCGAAGACCCCCGATGTTCGCAAGCGTGAAGTCGACAAACACGTCTGCCCCTTGAAGCTGAAAGTGTTCTTGAGCACCGCCCGGGCCACGAAGCGTGTATTGCTCTGGCGGACGCGTGCGATGACGAAAGGTCGCATATACCTCGAGCACTGGTCGCTTCCGCTGACTTACGACCTGAAGGGCCAGCTTTGCGGAGCCTGCTAGAACAGATCCGGCTATGTGCATGACGCGCTCCACTCGAGATGTTACAGGGGAATATCCACGGCTGCGAGGATCTTGGTGCGCCTTGACGACTGAAGTTCTGCTGCGCGGCCAGTGGACCTCGCCCTATGATGCTATGCCCCCCGAGCGCGGCGCGCGAACCACCACAACGAGTGTCCGCACCGCGTCGGCAGCAACTCGTGGTTATGCGGCACGGCGGTCGCTGGTTTAGAAGAGTTTAGTCACGAGGGTCGATAGCTCTGCTGGAAACGTGGTTAGTGCGCTTCCGGCGATGACCCAAACGACTCCGGCGGCCTCGAAATCGAGACCTCCCACAGAAAGATCCTCCAGACGTGTACTGAGTTCAACATGCGCTTCATGCTGCACACTCCTCTCTGTAGTAGTCTCCGATCGGAGCACTTCTACACTATTGCGAGCCTCTTCGCGAAAGCTGTTCATGCGGCCCTCGATGAGGCGTAGGTTCTCCTCGAGAACGCGGACGCGCTCCTCGACCGTAGGCGTTGCGATGATTAGGACAGCGGAAACGCCTCCTGTTGCAGAGATAGATGTTCCTCCGAGGCTTACTGTCACATTTCCCGAAGCCTGTTTTGCTGGTAGAACAATCGGAGGAAGTCGTCGAAGCCATGCTGTCATCCGTTTCACAATCGCTGGCCGCCCAAAGAGCTTACGTTTTTCGCGAATACCTTTGACTACCAAGAGGACGCCGAGCAACGCGATCAAGTAGCCAGCGATTCTGATGCTCAGCTCTGGTGTGGTGGGTAGAAGAATCAACACTGCCGGCAGGATGACGAGCGGCAGACCCAGTGCGGCCCACAAGACAATCGGATCGAGGACGAGCCATCGAAACAATGCTCGTGCGCGGAATGCAAAGCTGGGCAATTTGGACTCCTCTCTGTTCACGTGTGCTGCCTAACCACAATTATGTTGTCACGTTATCCTGCGTCGCGAGCGCAATCCGAGCCCGCGGCATATCGTGCGCGCCGCCCGTTCGAGTATGAAGCGCAAAGACCGCGCCTGCAACCCGTTGGACACAATCACGCCACGCGGATGGCGCGCGTTAGACTGCGAACACTCGCCGCATAAACGCGCTCGTTGCGGCGTTCCCTTGGGAGCGTGCCACGAGGACGGCGCTGTTCCCTGAGAGGGGAGCCATTAGCGGGTGCAGATTCGATGTAGCCTGATGTTGGTCCCGTCTGCAGGCAGTTCAGCGCTGGGGAATCGCGGTTTCTGCGGTCCTGAGTGCCTGACTGCGTAGAACAGATGGCGCATGCTGCGGCAGACGCTTTTGGTTGACTCGCCCGCAGCTGAACCTGCGCGCTATGAGCTCCTTTGCAAAGTCAGCAGAACGAGCCGCGACCGGGACACGTGACGAATCGCGGCAACGCGGAGTAGCTCTAGTAGGGGGCAGGCCGACCGCGGGAAGACTCCAATCCGTGATTATGAAGAGGCATCTGCAGTTGGGCGTGTTAGCGACTACGCTCTTCACGTCATCGTGTCACCACGAGCCCACGGCGCCAGCTCTTCGGGCGCTCCTGCTCACGGACCAGGCATCATATGCCGCGACGCTCTCCGGTACCGGTGCTGCGGCATATTTTCAGTTCACGGTGATCGCACGTTACACCAATCTGGGTGACGCGCCGATCTATCTCGAGCACTGTGGCGGAAGCGTTCAACCGCTCGTTGGCGTGCAGCCGATTGGCGATAACGGCGTCCCGGTAGGCTCGACCGATCAAGTAGCGTCTGCCTGCAGTGGTGGGGGCCCCATTGCCGTCGAGGTAGGTGCGGTCCGAACGGATACGCTCATCCTGGCCGCGCCCTCGCCGCTCCCGGCGAACGTGCGCCTCTTCTATCTGGCGTCCATTTGCGTCTACTCCAGAGTAATGGGTACTTGTGCGCCGTGGCTGCCTGAGTCCGACCGCGTATCCAACATCGTGCAAGTGCGGGCCGCTCCGTAAGCGGGACTGGTCACGCTCTGCCGTCGTGCTGGGTGGCACCCAATCCCCGCGGCGCCTCGAGCGTCGGCGCCCCGGTTCGTTAAGCCGGCATTACGAGTCGATTAAGTACTATTAGCATAGTTGACAAGCCGTCCCGGATGCCGCATTACTACTATCACCGTAGTAGTAACGCGAACTCCGGAGGACGGCATGGCAGACGATCGGCCGCTCGGCGAGCGTGAGCTCGATGTGATGGCGGTGCTCTGGGCGCACGGCTCGGGGACCGTGGGCGAGGTGCAGCACCGGCTCGGCGCGAAGCTCGCGTACACCACGGTGCTCACCATCCTGCGCAACCTCGAGGCCAAGAAGTTCCTGCGGCATCGGGAGGAAGGACGGGCGCACCGGTACTTCCCACGGGTGCAGCAGGGGAGCGCGCAGAAGAGCGCGCTCACGCGATTGATCGATACGCTCTTCCATGGATCGCCGGAGGCGCTCATTGCGCGGCTCGTCGACGACCACGACGTGTCGCCCGCGGAACTGCAGAAACTGGCGGTTCAACTCGACAAGCGCGACCGTCGCCGCAAGGGGGACCGATGATCCTCACCTGGATGCTGGCCGCCACGCTGTTCGCGCTGCTGCTCGGCGCGGCCGCGCGCGCCGCCGACTCTGCCGCGCGGCTCCTCTCGTGGCAGGGACGCGCGCCGTGGGTCGCGGCGCTCGTGGCAAGTCTCGTCTGGCCGGTGCTGCTTCCGCTCGTCGCGCGACGGAACGTCGTGCGCCTGTCGCCCGTGGTGGTGGACGGCGGGGCGGTTCGCTCGGTCGCCGCGAGACTGCCCGCGCTTCCCACGGCGATCAGTTCGCGCTTCGATGCGGTGCTGATCACGCTCTGGGTGCTCGCATCGCTCCTGTTCGTGGCGCGGCTGCTCGTGGCGCGGCGGGCGCTGGCGCGCATCGCAGGTTCGGCGCGGAGTTCGGAGATCGACGGCCATGCGGTCCTCATCACCGAAGGCGTCGGTCCGGCCGTGATTGGCATTTCCCCGCCGCGTGTGGCGGTCCCTGCCTGGCTCACCGAGCTCGACCGGCCGCTACGCGAGCTGGTGCTGCGCCACGAGCGCGAACATTGCCGCTCGCGCGACACCGTTCTCCTCTGGTTCGGCGAGGTGGCCGTCGCGCTGATGCCGTGGAATCCGGCCATCTGGTGGCAGGCGCGGCGGCTGCGGCTCGCGCTCGAGCTCGACTGCGATTCGCGCACGCTGAGCGATCCCGGTGCGGCAGCGGCGTACGGCAAGCTCCTGCTCCTGATCGCGCAGCGTCAACGCATGACTCGTCTCGCGCCGATGCTGGCCGAGTCCAACTCACATCTCAGCAGGAGGATTTCCGCCATGTCCCGTCGATCCGTCTCGTATCAGCCGCTGCGCGTCGCGGTGCTCGGCGTCATCGCGATCGCCGCGACGATCGTTGCCTGCTCGTCGCGTGTCGGGAGCGATCTCGTTGGTCCACAGCCCACGGGCGGGAAGCCCCTCGCGACGCAGACGATTTCCGATGTCCTTCCGAACTTGCCGGCCCCGAAAGGCGTGTATTTCGAGTATCAGGTCGAACAGCCGGTCATGGCCGCGCCCGGGAGTCCGGCTCCCCGTTACCCGGACATTCTCAAGCAGGCGGGCGTCGCGGGCGAAGTCATCGTTTCGTTTGTCGTCGACACCACGGGGATCGCGGACGTCCGATCGCTGAAAGTGCTCAGGTCGTCTCATCAGTTGTTCGCGAACTCGATCGTCGCCGCGCTGCCGGACATGCGGTTCACTCCCGCCTTGGTCGGCGGAAAGAAGGTGAGGCAGCTCGTGAATGAGCCGTTCGTGTTCCAGATCGCGGACACCACGAAGGCCGCGAGCAAGCCGGCGCTGAGCCGCGACAGCACAGCCACAGCCTGGCACCTGGTGCCGGTCTACGACAGCACCAGGGCGCTCTGGAAGATGGTGCCCTTCACGTTCAAACCGCGTCAGAGCCGTTGAGGGCGACCGAGGTCCGTTAGGACACGACCACCACCGAAACGGAGGGAGTTTGCTTACCGCCAGCCTTTTACTCGCCATCAGTGCCATCGCGACTCACGGCGACACCGTGACGCCTCAAGCAATCGAGCACGAGATCAGAAGCCTCGTGCGCATCGACGCCGTCGTGGGGCCGAATGGTCGCGATTCCGTTCGCGTTGTTGGCTTCAACGTCGAGGGCGTGCGTGCGGGTTCGTTACTGGCGCCATTCCTTCACGCACATGGCCGCATTGTATGGTATCTCGCGACGCACACGCACGGAGCGGAAGCCAGGCTTGTAGGCGAGCGCGATGATCCGATCGTCGTCCGCGATTCCGTCGTGAACGCCCTGCGCACGAACCCCATATTCAATGATCGACTTCTTCAGATGCTTTCGAAGTATTGGCGACCGTTAGGGCGTGAGGTCGAAGGGTATGTGCCTCCAGCGGTTTCATCGCGTGTGTCAGTTACGCAGCTCAACAGAGTCGGTGCACGTTTCTTCTATCCAGACCGGATCTCCGCCACCGGCGACACGCTTTTCACTCACATTTGTGCCGGCATCAACGGAATCGGCGACCTTCCGGACCCCGTAGATCCGCTGGTCGAGGCATTTGTGTTTGCGGCGGTCAACTCCGTCATCTTTCAACCGCACTCTCCGCTCATGCACGCATTCGACGTTGCGAGCAAACGCGCCAAGGTGACAAGCGCGTCAAAGGATCCGGCGACGCGCGTGTTACGTGCTCAAGGGGCATTGTGGTCGCAACTTGAGCAAAGTCCCGCATTGGCGGACGCGTTGAAAACCGCCTATGCGAAAGAGGAAGACGCGTTGCCGTTCCGCGTTGCTTTCCCCGTGCCCTAACCGTGAGTTGGAGCCGACGTGGCACGCGGCAGTATGATTGCGTTGCACCTTCAACTTCGTTTTGGCATCAATGTGCGCGCCCGGAGCCTGCCACGCGCCGGTTCGACCGAAGCAGTGTCGTCAAGAGCGTGCACAACAACGGTAGTGGGTCAGTTTGAAGGTGTGGCAGAAGAGGAGGTCGTTGCGTTGGCTATAGGAGGCAACCAAGATGCGTGCGATTGGAATGCTGGTTCTCGTCGCGGCAGCGCTCCTCCCTTCGTTCGCCGAAGCGCAAACGCTCAACGTGCCGATGGCGCGCTTGCGCAGCGCGAGCGACACCGTACGCATGGGCGCATACTACGAAATGGTGCGTGCCGCCGATCCGCTCGCGGAGGATCCGCACGATCCTGCCTTGTATCTCATCGCCCGGGCGAAGTCGCAGCCCGATCTCGCGATCGCGCTCATCGAACTGCTCGAACGCGAAAATGCCGTGGTTGCGGCCGCGCCGAAGGGATCCTTGAGCAGCGAGTACCTCGGTGAATACAAAGTTGACCTAGAGACGACGGTAGCCCGGATAAACGATCCACGGTCGCTCAACGCGCTCATACCGGGGATTGCAGGCAGCGATGTCGTCAGGACGACGATCGCGGGATTCGGCGAGGCCGCCGTCGCACCGATTGTCGCTGCGACCCGCCGCGCCGACCGCGACGAACGTGTCGCTGCCGTGCGTACGATGATAAAACTGCTCGCGGACCGAGCAGTACGACCACTTAGCGCTGGCGCGGTCAGCGCCATGCGCACGACCCTCCTGGGTATCCTCGAGAGCCGCGAGGATACGTTTACCCGCGTATCGGCCGTCGAAGCTCTGGGGACGCTCTCTGACGACGGGATTCGTGCGGAGATGGCGCACATCGCGGCAACCGATACCACGACCGGGTACGCGCCGCCTGGCCGACCAACAGTGTATCCCGTAAAAGCGGCGGCTCAGAAATGGCTCGCGACACACCCCTGACAGAGGACGGCGTCGAGCAGGAAGATAATGTTTGCCCGGCCACCGACCGAAGCGCGGCGAAATGCCCGGCCCCACGACGCATGAATGGGTTTCCCCATTCAAACTGACCCACTACCCACAACAACTGGTATTGCGTCCCAGAAGTTCCTTTCATAACCTGCCTTGATCGATCGCAGAAACGATTCTTCTCCGGCATCAAATCACCGTGTCGACTGAGCGAACAACCAACTGCGAGGCGTCGATGAAACTCGTTTGTCGTGCACTGGCACTCCTCTTGTCATCCGTTCTCCTGGACTCAACCGCGTTGCGTGCGCAGAGCGAGAGGCCGCGACGATGGTTCGACTTGAAGGGTGGGATCGCATACGAGTCGTCGGGTGGAAGCAACTTCGCGAGCGCGACGGCACTCGACCTTACGCTGGCGGGCTCGTTTCGCCTGACCGGGAGCACAGCATTCCAACTCGCAGGAGACGACTTCACGAGTATTTCTGGAAACTCGTTAGTTTGTGTCCACAACCCAGGTAGCGGCGGCTGTACGAACGTGGGCGGTGACCGCTTTCAAGCGATGGGAGTCGCCGCCTCGATAGCGGTCATCTCAAGCGACGGTCAATCGCCCGCCTGGACCGCCTCGTTCGGTGCGGGTCCGTACTGGGTGGGAAGCTCCGGTCAGACGTCCCTCGGCCTGCGCGCTACCATCGAGCGGCTGCTCGTGGGGAACAAGACCAACGGGCTCACGGCGACGGGCGGCGTACTCTTCCTACCCATGGGCCCGAGTTCGCCGATTTCGCTCTTGAGCCTCGGTCTCGGTTTGCGGATTTGGTAGCGTTCTCGGGTTGGCTGATCCCGGCACGGCACGGGACGCGATCCGCTAACTCCGTCTCGCCGTTCGTCGGGATATTTATGCAAGGAACTTCTGGGACGCGATACTAGAAGCCATCTCATAAACTCGGCGAGGCTGGCGATTCTCGCGCCCATCCGCTGCAAGTCTGGGCTAGACGTTGCCTCGCAAGGCGACCAACCATCCATCGTGACCAGCGCCGTCAGGAATGGTTCGCATAAGAGCGAGCAGTTCGTCCGGCGAGAGATCGGGCGGAGGAGCGGCCCATCGCTCGCCCGGGAGATAGCCGATTCTCGCATACTGCCGCGCTAGCTCTGCCTGCTGATCGGTGGTCCACTCCATGTACGCTCCCGAAAACCGAGGGTTCTCGCGCAACCGGCCTGTCTCGCACGACCGTGTGCTAAGGTAGGACACCGGCGGTCATGTTGCGGCGGCATGACCGACGTCGAGGATGCCCTCGTACTTCACTCCATCTGGCCGAACCATTTATGAGATGGGCTGTACGTACAAATGGCACCCCATTCGTAGCGCCATTTGTACTGTCAGTCGTCGCCCTGCGTGAGTTGCCCCTCTTGGGATCGAGCCAGGACTGTTCTGACCCCAAGTGTTACCCATGTTGCTGGACTACGGTGTTACCGATGTTCCCGGCTGTTCAGCGCCGATGGAGAGGCCCGGTCGTCTGGCGATGCGTGGGCAGACGCCACGAGGGCAAAGGCAGCAATCGAAGTGGCGACGCAGAGCGGGGCCCAGACAAGTAACTCGCCAGGCCACGGCACCAAGCCTCGTGCTACGGCAATGAACGAGTTCACGGAGAGGATCAGTAGATAGAGCCCAGACTGGAGTAGAGCCAGACTCGATACGGGGAACCCCCACGCGTTGCGGCGCCACAAAAGCACGCCGCCGAGCGTCAGCGCGGGAACCATGAATGAGAGGTCCAAGGCCGCGACGAGGCGAAACACCTCGGGCGTGGCGGGCAGTACCCCTCCCGCAAATACGTGACGCGCCCACATGCCGATCCACACTGCCGATAGCCAGAACGCGACGGCAATCATAAAGCCGGCGATTAGGCGAGCCGGTGTTCGCGGACTGAACGATGCCGCGAGCGATTCAGTGTTGACAGAAGCAAATATCGCGACCAAGGTGGCGATCGCTACAACGAACGCGATGATGTACAGGAGGAAGAACGGGTTGAGTGCCGCGCCAAACATGTAGAAGGCGTAGTTGTAGGCGGAATAGCCAACGAGTCCGATCCGTAACAGTTGCCAGCGCGGAGCATGTCGCCAATGTCCCAACAGCGCCAACGACAATAGCGGGCAGGCAAGGAGCAGAGTGATCCAGTCGTTCCCGTACCAAGTGGTTCGGATCCACTCGATGTCGCGATAGAGGTGAGGCGCCGCGAGGCCAGAGGCGGATTGAACGACCATCACTGCCAGAAGAGTCCACGCGAGCCGCGGCGCGACGGAGCTTGGCATTACGATTGTGGTGAGAGACGTGTTCATGTCGCCTAACTACAATTACGTTGTCATGTTATCCTGCGTCGCGAGCGCAATCCGAGCACCGCCCGCAGCATATCGTGCGCGCCGCCCGTTCGAGTATGAAGCGCAAAGACCGCGCCTGCAACCCGTTGGACACAATCACGCCACGCGGATGGCGCGCGCGTTAGACTGCGAACACTCGCCGCATAAACGCGCTCGTTACGGCGTTCCCTTGGGAACGTGTCACGAGGACGGCGCTGTCCCCTTCTAACGGAGCCAGTGGGGCGCGCGCTTTGAGGAAGCGGATCGGCACGACAAGACGCAGGAGACGAGGAGGAGGAATGCGCGCCGACCGGTGTCCCGACGAAACGATCGTCCAAGCATTACGGCAAGCGGCGGTCGGCTTCGCGCTGCTAGCAGCGCTCACCGCCCTCCACAGAATTGATGCACAATCAGCCGTATCGATTGACTGCCCGCTCGAGGGTGATGCCAAGTCAACGATGGTCCGAACGCTGAACCGATTGAAGAACCGGACCGCGGCACCGGTGCGGTCTGATCTCGACACCGCCGTGACGATGAAGGTCCTGACCGCTCCGGGCGACGACCGCAACCGATTCAGCATGCGGAGGGCGGCGATGCTGCAGGGATACGTCGTCGACGTGAAGGTGGGCGGCATTGAGTCGACCAACTGCCACGCGAAGGATCCGATCGATCGCGATACGCATATCGAACTCACCCTGACGCCGAACAATCCAGACGAAGCCTCACACGTCATCGTCGAGGTCACGCCACGCTGGCGAGCCCTGATGCGTCAACGAGGATCAGACTGGAGCACGCCGGCCCTCAGGAGGGCCCTACTCGGGCGCTGGATCGAAGTGACTGGGTGGCTTCTATACGACAAGGAGCATGAGGCGAACGCAGTCAACACGCACCGAGGGGCTGGCAAGGTGTGGCGCGCGACGGTGTGGGAGGTGCATCCGATCACATCGCTCCGAGTATTGATAGGGTCGCCAGCGAAGAGTCGCCCGTAGATGCTGTCGTTCGAGCCGTTGTCGCGCAGGTCGCCAGTGCAGTCTTTCTGGCCTTTCTGCGCGCCCCCACATATCTGCAAGAGGCAACGATGACGCCCTCCATCGCTTGGAAAGACAAGTCCGAGAAAATCCATCTGGTCATTGGGCTTACCAAGGCTCCATGTGGGGAAGTTGTTCAGGAGAGAAGAGACGAACGGCTGTGCTCGCAGCCAGTTCGTGAGCGCTCTTCGTAAACCCCTTGTCGGCGACGACCGCCGCAGCGTCACAGCCATAAAACTCGAGCCCTGCACGTGCTTCCTGCACGGCTGCGTTGCCTACGGGCTTATCGTAGCGCTTGCATTGAATCGCAACTGACCACCCATTCTTGATCGCAACGAGATCGATGCCCTGATCTCCGGATCGCGGCGTCATGCGAACCTGCCAGCCGGCTGATTCGAGCACGGCAGCGCAGTGGTGCTCGAACTCCTCACCAGAGAGAAGGCCGGTGCGGGCGACCGTGGACTCCTTTGAGCGCGCCAACACGAGCTCCTCTACTGCGTCTGGTATTAGAGCTCGGAGCGGGTACCCAATGCCAGCGCAGTTAACGAGCGTAGGCAGGACGTCGGTGACAAAGGCGCGTCGCTCCTCCTCCCACTCGGCAGTGCCGACGATTCGGCCCCACTTATCTGGCGTCATGAGACGACGACGTTCAGCGGCGAGGGTGCCTGAATGTGACTTGATGACCGATAGAAGCGCATTCCAGCGGTCTCGAATATCCTTCTGCAAGTCCTTCAGCGCTTCCTGATGTTCTGAACTCAGCTCAGCCCTGGCGAGCGCAAGTCGCTGTCGTTCTGGCCGGCCATCAGCGTACCGAACTATCGGGAAGCCTCCGATCAAAGCAAGAGCGACAGCGCCGATCGGGCCACCGATTGACAAACCGACAAAGAAGAGCAGGATCACAAGACACCATACCGCGACGGTTGTGCCGTCGACATCGCCATCGCGCCGACTGGGAGGCCTAGCAACGTTGCGTTCGAGCAGTGCTGTCTGTCTGATGTGCTCTTCCACTACCGCCTGCAATGTCTGCGAAAGCACAACTGTTCACTCCTCTGCTAGGTGAAGTCGGCCGTAGAATAGGAACCCGAGCGTCGCGAAGAGTTTAGGTCGGCGGAAAGGCCGATTATCTCCGCGCGAGGCGATTTCGCCACGAGGAACGTAACAGCGGAATATGACAGGTTCCACGGCCCTCGCCTGAAGTTGAATTAGGGCGAAGATCGAGATCAGCGGCTGAGCTTCTTCTCACGCGTCAGAGGACTCGCGTCAATCAGCTTCAGCGTACTACCGCAGGTGCCGCTACCGCAGGGAGGCAGTTTCGGAGGCAGTTTGGCACGGCATTTCTCTAATCCGAGCAAAGAGAGTACGGCAGCCGATACCCGATCTCCCTCTGAAGTCCGGTATTTCAGGGTTGTCTTGGTGGTTGCGCCCTCCGCCTCTGGATCAGGAGAGTCCTGGTTCGATCCGGGGAGGGGCAACTGAGGGCGAGTCAACCGGTTAGGGTGGCTCGCCCTATTTCTTTTTGGGCGGGTCCCCCAGATTGGACCCCCAGATTGGTCTCCCAGATTGGTCTCCCAGATTGGTCTCCCAGATTGGTCCCTGAACATTCTCGTCAATGTCGGCACCAG